>Ga0209014_10001959_pt1 | contig 12109 bp, 9 predicted proteins | sample BarGraNGADG00212_FD_184491 | JGI IMG/M metagenome (GOLD analysis project Ga0209014, IMG submission 184491) | Arctic peat soil microbial communities from Barrow, Alaska - Barrow Graham LP Ref core NGADG0002-212 (SPAdes) (version 2) | ecosystem: Environmental > Terrestrial > Soil > Wetlands > Peat... | reverse complement strand
CCGCTTCTTGGTTGCGGGGTTCGAAACTAGTAGGGGAACGCCATCGAGGACGCGGAGGACGCGCTCCCGAGGTAGGACAGGCCCCATGCCTGCTCGATGGTGTGGAGCATCGAGTAGTGGGTGTACGACCCGCTGGCCTTGTAGCCGGCGGTCATGTTCGGCGTGATCGCGATGGTAGCGATGTGCCCGCCGCCGTTGACGTTGGTGGTGCCTTCGTCGAAGGTGACGTAGACGACGGAGTTGGTGAACGCCGAGCTGCCCGTGATCTTCGGCAGGAAGGCCTTCAGGAAGTTGTCGCCGTCGGCGACCGTTCCGTCATGCATGTCGTTGATCATGTTCGGGGTGATGAACTCGAAGTTCGCGGCGGCCGGATCGAAGCTCGCGAGGTTGGTGATGTTCGCGCACTTGGCGGCGTTGCCGCTGATGCTGGTGTAGCTGATGGCCGGATTGTGCTTGCGGACATAAGCGCCCGACTTGCCGACACCGTCCGTTACGGCCGAGGACGAGGAACCGGTGAAGCACGTGCTTGGGTAGCCTTGCATGTAGGCATGCCATGTCCGACCCGACGCGGAGACCTGGTCGAACAAGTTGTTCACGCCCAGGTTGTAGACGCCGTCATCGGTGATGCCCTGCGTACCGCCCGAGGTCAGGGCGATGTAGTTGGGCTCCGACGGGTGCCGCTCGGCGTAGAAGCTCGTCGAGAGACCGTACTTCGCGACCAGGGAGTTGATGTACGGAGCGCTGCTCGAGCCGACGATGCTCGAGTATTCCTTGTTCTCGAAGATGATCACGTAGACGTGGCTGAAGTTCGGGACGCTCGTTGACGGCGGTGCCGTCGGGCCGGTGGTGGGCGTCGGGGTCGCGCCCGGAGGCGGCGTCGAGCCGGGGGTCGGCGTGGCGCCGGGAGTCGGCGTGGCGCCGGGAGTCGGCGTGGCGCCGGGAGTCGGCGTGGCGCCGGGAGTCGGCGTGGCGCCGGTACCCATCGTCAGGGTCGTGGTCGCGATGAGCGTCCCATCGGCCTTCTTGGCCGAGATTCGGGCGGTGCCGAGCGCTGTGGAGCTCGGGACGGGGAACGCGACGCTGAACACACCGCTCGAGGAGGCGGTGAAGGTCGCCTCTTTGCAACCGTTGATCGTGAGGTTGCCGGTGCTCCCTGCCGCGAAACCGCTGCCGGCGACGGTGATCGATGTGCCGGGGTTCGCGTAAGCGGGCACGGTAATGGCCGCCGCGCCGGAAACCGGCGGGACCGCGGCGGCAACCGCACCGATGGCGAGGGTGGTCGTGGCGATCAGCGAGCCCGCACTGGTCTTGGCCGAGATTCGGCCGGTGATGCCGAGCGCTGCGCTGCTGGGGATCGTGAATGGGGCGCTGAACGCGCCCGCGGAAGAAGCGGTGAACTTGGTCACCTGGCCGCCGTTGTAGGTCAGGACGCCTGCCTGACCGGCGCCGAACCCCTGGCCGGAGACCGTGATGCTCGAGCCGGGAGCGGCTGTACCCGGGGCGGAGATGCTGGCCGACGCCGCGGCCGCGGTCATGACCGCGGATAGCGCGAGGACAACTACCGCCGTGACGGCGAGAAGGCGCAACTTGCGAGGCGAACTGCGCTTGAACCCGGAGGACGCGGGTAGCCTCGAAGGGCTCTGGAACAATTTCTCCTCCTTTCCCGCACACGACTCTAGCAGGCGGTGCGCGGTTGGGGACGGACGGGACGAACCCGGAGCGCCCGCGGGTGACGGCCCGCGAGATGCACGCTCGCTGAGAGGGCGACCCAGTCTGCCTGCGGTGGTGGAACGTCGGCCTCAGCCGACTTCGACGCCAGAACTCTAGGCCTGAGCTGGCCCGTGGTCCAGTAGACCATGGACTCGCGGCTGCCCCCCGCCTAGGTCCTCTCTTAAGGTAGTGCAGCGCGACCAGCCCCTACGGGTAGGGCCCCGAGCTCGTCAGGTGATCGGCGTCTCGCTGAGGCAATCGGCGGGGGTTACCTGGCCGGACTGGTCCGACAGCTGCTTGCAGACCGTTTGGGTCCACGTCACGGTCTTGTCGGTGTGAGAGAACACGCGCGCGATCAACTGGACGGTGTCGTCGCCGGGCAGCCGGTAGATCGTGAACAGCTGGTCCGCCTCGTCCGTGACCTCGGAGACGGTCAGCACCGCCGGCTTGCCGTTCTGCCAGGCGTCGATCAGGCAGTTGACCGCTTGCTGGTTATCGTTGGGGTTCGTGACGGGACCCGGGGCCGTGGGTATCGGCGAGATGTCCACGTCTTCCTCGAACAGGATTTCGGCGCCGCACGACCGCACTGGGGCCAGGCTCACGACCGCCGCGGGTGCGTCCGACGGCAATGCGACGCTCGTCGAGTTGCCCGGCACGGGACTGTACGAGGCAGCGGGTGAGGCGGGGCCGGTGGTTCCGGGGACCGGCGAAACCGCCGTGGACCCACCGCAGGCCGCCGAGACGGCGGCGGCGACCAGGACCATCGCGGGGGTGAGGATTCGGAAGTGCATTGCTTACCATTGGACGTCCTGGCGAGTCCCCCGTCAAGCCACAACCACGTGCGGCCCCGCCAAACGGTCCGTTCCGGCACCCCTTGCCGGACTGTCATATACTCAATGCCATGTTGAATGTACCTGCCACCCGGAGCACCGTCTCGAGCCAGGCGACCGACGACAGCGGCCGCCAGGCGCTCGAGCGAGAGTTGCTCGAGGAGATGACCGGCTGGTCACCCCGAGACCGCGGGGGCGCCTTCAAATCGTGGCACCAGCACGCATTGAGTCTCGTTCACCTGAACGTGCTCAGCGCCCTCGAGGCCGAGGGCCCGCTTTCGATGAAGCGACTGGCGGAGGCGATGGACGTTTCCGACGCCAGCGCTACCGGAATCGTGGATCGCATGGAAAAGCGTGACCTGGTGGAACGGCGGCACGGCACCGACGATCGTCGGGTCGTGCGCGTCCATGCCACCGAGGCCGGGTTCCAGGTCTTCCGCGACATTGCGACGCATCGGCGAGAGGCGCTTACGAAGGTATTCGCCGAGCTGACCGAGGACGAGATGGCCTCGCTCCTGGTCGGCATGCGCGCCATCCATGCCGCCCGCCGGCGCCTCCTTGGCGAAGACTCCAGCCCCGGCAGCCCGCCCAACGGATGAGCCCGGGCGCAACTCCTTCGGAGCTATTTCACGAGTCCTACACATTCCTTCGCCAGGCTGGCGGCAACACTACTCGCACCTTTCGTTGGGGACCCTACATGAAGACACAGGATCGAAGCCGATGATCAGACTCCTCCGCAGGTTCGGCTGGCCCTACCGCCGGCTGCTGGCGATCGTGGTAGCCCTGGTGACCGTCCAGGCCATCACGAACCTGTACCTGCCGAACCTCAACGCGGACATCATCAACAACGGCGTGCTCAAGGGCGACACGAACTACATCGTCCGCATCGGCGCGCTGATGCTGTTCGTGACCTTCCTGCTGGGCCTGTGTTCGATCGTGTCGGTCTACTTCGGGTCGCTCACGTCCATGTCGATGGGGCGCGACATCCGGAGCGCCATCTTCCGCAAGGTCATGGGCTTCTCGCAGCAGGAGACCAATTCCTTCGGCGCGCCGACGCTGATCACGCGCAACACGAACGACGTCCAGCAGGTGCAGATGGTCCTCGTGATGGCCCTGAACATCATGATCCTGGCCCCGATCATGTCCGTCGGCGGCCTCATCATGGCCCTGCGCGAGGACGTGCCGCTGTCGGCGACGCTCCTGGTCATAGTCCCGCTGGTGCTGGTCGTCATCGGCACGATCGCCTTCATCGCCGTGCCGTTGTTCCGCTCGATGCAGAAGCGCACCGACCGCATCAATCAGGTCATGCGCGAAGTCCTCGGCGGCATGCGCGTGATCCGCGCCTTCGTCCGGACCGAGCACGAAGAGAACCGCTACGACGAAGCCAACCAGGCGCTGACGGACAACTCGCTCAAAGTGGCGCGGCTGTTCGCGCTCATGATCCCGTTCTTGTTCGGGATCATGAACCTCTCGATGGTCGCGATCGTCTGGTTCGGCGGCCTGCGCATCGACTCCGGGAGCATGCCGATCGGCAACCTCTCGGCCTTCCTCCAGTACGTGATGCTGATCCTGTTCTCGGTGATGATGGCCGCGCTCATCTTCGTGATGGTGCCGCGAGCCGCCGCCTCCGCCGAGCGCATCAACGCGGTGCTCGACACGCAAACGACGATCTGCGACCCCGAAACGGCCACGGCATCGCCGGAGCCCCGCGGCCTCATCGAGTTCCGTGACGTCGAGTTCCGGTACCCCGGCGCGGAGGATGCCGTCCTGTGCGGCATTTCCTTCACGGCCTACCCCGGCCAGACCACGGCCATCATCGGCGGCACCGGGTCGGGCAAGTCCACCCTGGTCAACCTGATCCCGCGCTTCTACGACGTCTCGTCGGGGAGCGTGGAGGTGGACGGCGTGGACGTCCGGAAGATGCGCCAGGAAGATCTGTGGCGGCAGATCGGCCTCGTGCCGCAGAAGGCGTTCCTATTCAGCGGGACCGTCGCCAGCAACCTCCGCTACGGCGACGACACCGCCGACGACGAGACCCTCTGGCACGCGCTCGCCATCGCCCAGGGCAAGGACTTCGTCGAAGAGATGGACGGCGGGCTCGAGGGCGAGATAGACCAGGGCGGATCGAACGTTTCCGGCGGCCAGCGCCAACGCCTGGCCATCGCCCGGGCGATCGTGAGGAAGCCGAAGGTCTTCATCTTCGACGACAGCTTCTCCGCTCTGGACTTCAAGACCGATCAGCGACTCCGGGGCGCGCTTCGCGACGAGACCGCGGACGCAACGGTGATCATCGTGGCCCAGCGCGTCGGGACGATCCTCCACGCCGACCAGATCGTCGTGCTCGACAAGGGCGAGATCGTGGCGATCGGCAATCACGCGGAGTTGATGGAAAGCAGCGAGACATATCGCGAGATCGTGTACTCGCAGCTCTCCAAAGAGGAAGTGGCATGAGCGGGCCCGCAAACGGCGCCGACGGGCACGGACCCGCCTCGACGAACGGGCACGGACCCGCCTCGACGAACGGGCACACCCCCGCGGCGAACGGCCGGCCGGCCGCCGGAGTCGGCGGCCCCGGCATCCCCGCCGCCCGCGTCGGCGGCCCGGGTGGCCCCGGTGCGCGCCGCCGCGGCCCCGGCGGCGGCTTCGGCCCGATGGGCCACGGCCTCGCCATGCCGGCAGAGAAGGCACGCAACTTCCGCGGCACTTTCTGGCGCCTCCTGGGCGAGCTCCGCCCTGACCGGAAGTGGATCGTCCTGGTCATGGCCGTCTCGTTCCTCAGCACCGCCGGTCAGATCTTCGGCCCCAAGGTGCTGGGCAACGCCATCAACAAGCTGCTCGACGGGCTCGTCGGCAAGGAAATGGTCGCGCAGGGCGTGCCGACCGGTCTCAGCCACGACCAGGTGGTGGCCTCACTGAGAGCGGCGCACAGCCCGCTCGCGGACCTGGTGGCAGGCACCAACGCTGCTCCGGGCGTGGGCGTCGACTTCGGAGCCCTGGACATGATCCTGCTGGCCCTGGCCGGTCTGTACCTGCTCAGCACCTTCTTCAGCTGGGTCGCCTGGTACACGATGGGCGGCGTTTCGCAGCGAACCGTCTATCGACTTCGCCGGCAGGTCGACGAGAAGCTCGCCCGGCTGCCGCTCAAGTACTTCGACACCCATCAGCGCGGCGACACCCTGAGCCGCGTCACTAACGACATCGACAACATCGCGGGCACCCTGCAGCAGAGCCTCACCCAGATCATCACCTCCGTCGCGACGATCGTCGGCGTGCTGGCGATGATGTTCTGGATCAGCCCGATCCTGGCCCTCATATCGCTGCTGGTAATCCCGGTCGCCGCGGGCGCGACAATGTTCATCGCCAAGCGCTCGCAGAAGGAATTCGCGGCGCAGTGGAAGCAGACCGGCGCCCTCAACGCTCACGTCGAGGAATCTCACACGGGCCACGCCATCGTCAAGGTCTTCGGCCACGAGGAAGACGCCATCCGGCGCTTCGACGAGGAGAACGCGCGCGTCTTCCGGGCCAGCTTCAGGGCGCAGTTCATCTCGGGCATCATCCAGCCGACGATGAACTTCATCAGCAACCTGAACTACGTCGCCATCGGCGTCATCGGCGGCGTCCAGGTCGCGAGCGGCACCATGTCCCTCGGCGACGTGCAGGCGTTCATCCAGTACTCCCGCTCGTTCACGATGCCGATCACCCAGACCGCCAGCATCGCGAACCTGCTCCAGTCGACGATGGCCTGCGCCGAGCGCGTCTTCGAACTTCTCGACGAGCCCGAGGAATTGCCCGACTCCGAGACACCGGCGGTTCTCGAGCACCCGACCGGCCACGTCACCCTCGAGGGCGTCTCGTTCCGCTACGAGCCGGACAAGCCGCTCATCGACGACCTCAACGTCGACGTCCGCCCGGGCGAAGTCCTGGCGATCGTCGGACCCACCGGCGCCGGCAAGACCACGGTCGTCAACCTGCTGATGCGCTTCTACGAGATCGACGCCGGCGCCATCTGCATCGACGGCATCGACATCCGCGACATGACACGCAACAACCTGCGCCGAACCTTCGGGATGGTCCTCCAGGACACGTGGCTCTTCGGCGGCACGATCCGGGACAACATCGCCTACGGCCGCGAGGACGCCACCGAGGAGCAGATCGTGGACGCGGCGAAGGCCGCCCACGTCGACCACTTCGTCCGGACGCTTCCCGCCGGCTACGACACGATCATCGACGACGAGGCTTCGAACCTCTCGGCGGGCGAGAAGCAGCTCCTCACGATCGCCCGCGCCTTCCTGGCCGACCCGGAGATCCTGATCCTGGACGAGGCCACGAGCTCGGTCGACACCCGTACCGAGGTCCTGGTCCAGCAGGCAATGGCGCGCCTGATGAAGGGCCGCACGGCCTTCGTGATCGCCCACCGCCTGTCGACGATCCGCAACGCCGACTCGATCCTCGTCATGGACCACGGCAAGATCGTCGAACAGGGCAGCCACGACGAGCTGATCGCCAACCGCGGCTTCTACTTCGACCTGTACAACTCCCAGTTCGAGGAGGCAATCGCCGAAGTGGTGTAGCGCCCGGGGCTCGCCGCCGCGGCGCAGGCGCTACGCTCCGCTGGTGCATCCGTTCCGCTTCGCCGTTCAGCTCGCCCGGGCCACCTCGGGTGAGGACTGGGCGCGGTCCGCGCGCCGTGCCGAAACGCTCGGCTACGACGTCCTGGCCATGCCGGACCATCTCGGCAATCAGCTCTCCCCACTTGCGGCGCTCTCGGCCGCCGCGGCGGCGACGACCCGACTGCGTGTCTGCGCATTCGTGTTCGCCAACGACTACCGCCACCCGCTGATCCTCGCCCGTGAAGCTGCCACTCTCGACCTGCTGTCCGGCGGGCGGTTCGAGATGGGCCTGGGCGCCGGCTGGATGGTCGAGGACTACCGCCGGCTCGGGATGAACTACGACCCTGGGCCTCGGCGCGTGGATCGGTTGGAGGAAGCGATCCCATTGGTCAAGCGGCTGCTGGCCGGCGAGACGGTCACGCACGACGGCCCTCACTACCACCTGGTCGGCGCCCGAGCCGGCGTGGAGACCGTCCAGAAGCCCCGACCGCCGATGGCAATCGGTGCCGGCGGGCCTCGAATGCTCCGACTCGCAGCCCGCGAGGCCGACATCGTGGGCCTGATGCCTGGCTTCAGCGGCAAGGGGAGAGCCCAGCTGCTGCAGGCGACCGAGGAGTCGACGGCCCGAAAGGTCGCCATCGTGCGCGAGGCGGCGGGTGATCGATTCGATCGGCTCGAGCTCAACATCTGGCTCGCGGACGCCGCGATGGTCGGCAGCGGCAACTCCCTGCGCGGGTCGGCCACGGCGGCGGCCCGATGGATCCCGGCCGCGGTCGCGCGAAGCCCGTACGTGATGTACGGCACGCTCGGCGCCCTGCGGGAGCGGCTCTTGCGCCGTCGCGACCGCCTGGGGATCAGCTACTACACCATCCCGGGGCGGGCCATGGAGGAGATGGCGCCGCTCGTCGAGGCGATGGCGGGCCGGTAGCCCCGGCGCGAGGAGCACGGGGCGCCGACCGCGTGACCGGGTTACTCTCCGTCAATGACTGAAGCTGCCCCCACGATGCCTCTCGAACGCTTCGAAGAGCGGCTGGCCGCGTGCCGTGTTGCCGTCGCCGAGCGCGGCCTGGCGGCGCTGATCCTGAGCGTCGGGCCCGACCTGCGCTACCTCAGCGGTTTCGTCGGCGAGCCCATGGAGCGCTTCACCCTGCTCGTGGTCCCGCGCGAGGGCCCAGTCTCGCTGCTGGTGCCGCAGCTGGAAGCCCAGAAGGCTGCGGCCGCACCGCTGGCTCGCGCGGGCGCTGCGAGGGTCGCGCCCTTCGGCGAGGGCGACGACGCTGCGGCGATGGTCGCGGACCTGCTGAGCTCGCAAGCAGCTGCCCCGATCGGAGTCTCCGACCGGATGTGGTCGCTCCATCTCCTCCGGCTCCAGGCCGCCCTCCCGGGGAAACGCTTCGAGTCCGCGAGCGTGGTCATGCGCGAGTTGCGCCAGGTCAAAGACGCCGACGAGGCACGCTTGCTAACCCTCGCCGCCCAGGCTGCCGACCGCACCATGGATGCCATCTGCCGCGGCAGCCTGGCCGGCCGGACCGAGGCCGAGGTCGCCCGGGAGGTCCGGCGGCGGCTGATCGACGAAGGCCACGACGTCGCCGACTTCGCGATCGTAGGTTCGGGTCCCAACGGCGCTTCGCCACACCACGATGCGGGCGAGCGGGTCATTCGGGACGGAGAGCCGGTCGTGCTCGACATCGGCGGCACGCGCGCCGGCTACGCGAGCGACACAACGCGGACCGTCTGGGTCGGGGGCGAATCCGGCGGAGCACCGGAGCCCGAGTTCGTCCGGGTCTTCGAGCTCGTTCGTGAGGCTCAGGCCCGCGCGACCTCGGCCGTGCGACCCGGAGTTCCGGCCGAGGAGATCGATGCGGCCGCCCGCTCGTTGATCGCGGACGCGGGCTACGGCGAGTTCTTCACGCACCGGGTGGGCCACGGCATCGGGCTCGAGGTCCACGAGGACCCCTACATGGTCGCCGGCAACTCGACGGCGCTGAAGCCGGGGATGGCGTTCAGCATCGAGCCCGGCGTCTACCTTCCCGGCCGCTGGGGCGTCCGTCTGGAGAACATCGTGATGTGCTCCGAGGCCGGCGCCGACGTGCTGAACCGCTCGAGCCTCGACTTGAGGATCGTGCGCGGATAACGGTACGTCCTGCCCCAATTGGCGGCTGGTACCCACCCGAAACGCACGCTACGATCGCGCGGGCGATCCAGCCAGGGGACAAACCCGTCGCCGGAAGGGCATGGAGGTTCACATGGGCGCGTGGCGCGTGGTGCGCGGCAGGCGGGCGGTGGCCCTGGCCCTGCTGCTGGTTTTTGCCGCCGGTTGCAGCGGCTCCACGGCGACGTGGCCTGCCCTTCACTCCTCCCCCACCGCGACCGGCCCCGCCGCGTCCGGCGCCGACAGGCGAGCCGTCGCGCCCTCCAGCGCGAAGACCGCGGCGCCCGAGCAGACCGGACCCGGCGGCGCTGCCACTCCAGCGAGTGCGACGGTCAACAACATCACCGTCGAGTACACGTATCAGGCCGACCTGATGACGCCCTTCTCGCAGCTCTACGGCAAGATCCTGCCCCACTTCGTGGTCGCCACCATCAGCAACGACAACGCCCAGGCGGTCAAGGTCAAGATGACCAGCGGCATCGTCGGCTTCACCAACACCAGCGTTTCGACCGTGACCGTCGCCGGCAAGAAGACCGCAACGGTCCAGCAGGACCCGGAGCTGACGAGCGCGGCGATCGATTCACTCACGTCGCAGAAGCCGGGTCAACTCGAAGTGCTCGTCACGTACCTGGACAACGGCCAGGACCGGACGGTGCTCGACGAGACCGACAATGTCGTCGTGACCGGCCGGAGCGACTTCCCGTGGTCGATCAAGGGCATGACGGAAGCGGAGACTTTCGAGCTGCTCGGGGTCATGGTCACGCCCACCGACCCGGCGGTGAAGAACGACCTGATCCGCGCGGCGGCCAACTACGATCCCAGCCGCTCGATGATCAGCGGCTACCAGAGCGAAGGCGACGCGGACAACTCTGTCTACCAGCGCCTGGACGACATCTGGCAGGCCGAAACCAACGACTTCGCCCTGACTTACATAAGCACGCCCGTCTCGTTCGCGCCCGGCGACACGCAGGCGATCCGGCTGCCTTCTGAAGCGCTCTCGAGCTCGAGCGGCAACTGCATCGAGCTGGCTCTTCTGTACGCGTCGGCGGTCGAGGCGATGGGGATGCAGCCGGTCATCGTCGTCATTCCCGGCCATGCCTACCTGGGCGTCAGGGTCGACGACACAAGCAACTCGTACTACTTCGTCGAGACGACCATGATCGGGCAGGCAACGTTCGACGAGGCCGTGACCGAAGGCGGCAACGAATGGGACGAGGCCATGACGCACGAGAACAACAACGACGAGGGCTACGGCTGGGTCGAGGTGTCACAAGCGCGCTCCGACGGCGTCCTGCCAATCCCCTGGCACTAGTCACCTCGCGGGCCATCCAGCGCTTCGTTGTCGCCTGCGCGCCTCGCTCCCGCACCTTCAGGTGCGCTCGCTCCGGTGCTCGGCTCCGCCTCGCTCTGAAAGGCCGGCTCGGCGACTGGAGGGCTCGCGGGCGGCGGCGCGGTAGCGGGCGGCCGACTTCCCGTCTTACTCCCCACCGGAGTGATATGGAGAGGCGACCGGCGATTCGGCCATACCATGACAGTTGCGGCGCTCGAGGACGCGCTCAGACTGGGGTTTCTGGCAGGAGGCGTGGGCCCATCACGCGGTGACCCCAACTTACTACCCACCTCTTGGGTAACACGGAAAGCGCCGGCGGCGCTCCCAACCGTATGGAGAAGAACGTGAAACGAACACTCGGACGCAGCGGCATCGAAGTGTCGGCGGTTGGAATGGGCTGCTGGGCAATCGGCGGGCCGTGGGCGATGCTCGGCTTCCAGGCCGGCTGGGGCAAGACCGTCGACGATGACGAAGCCGTCCGTGCGATCCATGCGGGGATGGAACTCGGCGTCAACTTCATCGACACGGCCGCGAACTATGGCGCAGGCCACAGCGAACGAGTCGTCGGCCGCGCCTTGAAGGGCCGCCGGGATCGGGCGGTGATATCCACCAAGTTCGGCTACAACGTCGACGAAAACACCAAGGAGGTCACAGCCTACGGCGCGAGCGAAGAGGAAAGCGATGTGGCCCCTCACCTTCGGGCCAACCTGGAGGAGAGCCTGCGCCGCCTCGACACCGACCACGTGGACGTGTACCTGCTCCACGTCTGGGGGCTGACGCTCGACCGGGCGCTCGCGGCCCGCGAGGTGCTCGAGGAGCTGGTCGCCGAGGGCAAGGTCCGGACCTACGGCTGGAGTACGGACCGCCCGGACGCTCTCGAGGCCTTCTCGACCTCGCCCCGTTGCGGAGTCGCGGAGCAGGAGCTGAACATCTTCAGCGGCAACTCGGAGGTGCTCGCCCTGTCCCAACGCCTCAACCTGGCCAGCATCAACCGCAGCCCGCTGGGCATGGGCGTCCTGACAGGAAAGCTCGCCCCGAACTCGAAGTGGGGCGAGGGAGACGTTCGCAAGGAAGTCGCCTGGTTCGCCGGAATCAAAGACGGCAGCCCGAATGCGGACTGGCTCGCGGCGCTCGATTCGATCAAGGGAATCCTGACCAGCGGCGGCCGGACCGTGGCCCAGGGCGCGCTCGCCTGGATCTGGGGCCGGAGCCCGAACACGGTGCCGATCCCCGGCTTCCGTACGGTCGCCCAGGTTCAGGAGAACGCTCGAGCCATGGAATTCGGTCCGCTCACGGCCGATCAGATGGCCGAGATCGATCGGATACTTGGTCGGTAGGCGAGGCCCAAGGGCCAGTTCTACTCTCGGACAGACGTGACGCCCGCCAGGGTGCCGACGAAGATCTGGCCTTGCGAGAGCGTCGGGGATGCGAAATGGGGCACTGCCCCGACGCCGATCCCGCCCAGCTCGGCGCCCGT
>Ga0209014_10001955_pt1 | contig 12118 bp, 7 predicted proteins | sample BarGraNGADG00212_FD_184491 | JGI IMG/M metagenome (GOLD analysis project Ga0209014, IMG submission 184491) | Arctic peat soil microbial communities from Barrow, Alaska - Barrow Graham LP Ref core NGADG0002-212 (SPAdes) (version 2) | ecosystem: Environmental > Terrestrial > Soil > Wetlands > Peat... | reverse complement strand
ATCCTGGATAGGCCCTCGATTCCCGCGGGATCCCCGTCGATGGCCACCTTGCATTTCGTTGCATTCCCCCTTCGCTCGGTGCCTTACGTCATTGCCGTGAGCCGAAGGGATCCCGCTCTGTTTCTGGCAATCGATCGCGAGTTGGAGGCGATGCGCGCCGACGGTGCCCTGGACAGGCTGGACGCGAAGTGGTTGCGGTAGAATTAGTACGAGACCTCGAAAGACACGAAAAAGAGTGGTTTGATTTGTCCAGGAGAGCCATCTTGCGGATAGACATATTGACCCTATTCCCGGGCATGTTCGTTGGGCCTTTCCAGGAAAGTATTCTGGGGAGGGCCGCGGAGAAGTGCCTGGTGGAATTTCAGACCCACAATATCCGGGACTTCGCTACCGGCCGCCACAAAGTGGTGGACGACTACCCCTTCGGTGGTGGCCCGGGCATGGTGATGAAGCCGGAGCCGATCTTTGCGGCGGTGGAGTCTGTGCGTCAGGCGGACTCGTGCGTTATCCTGATGAGTGCACAAGGGCAACCCTTTCGGCAGTCGGTGGCCCAGCGACTATCTACCCTCCCACACCTCGTGCTGCTGTGCGGTCACTATGAGGGGGTGGACGAGCGAGTGATCGAGACGATGGTGGACGAGGAGATCGGCATCGGGGACTATGTCCTCACCGGTGGAGAGCTCCCGGCGATGGTAGTTTGTGATGCCGTTGTGAGGCTGATCCCCGGCGTGCTGGGAGCCGGCGAGTCCACCGAGGAGGAGTCGTTCTCCGCAGGCCTCCTGGAATACCCTCAATACACTCGGCCTTCGGCGTTCCGGGGAATGGGGGTACCGGGGGTGCTGACTTCCGGTAATCACGCGAGGGTGGCACGCTGGCGGCGGGAGCAGAGCCTCCTGCGAACCTTGCGCCGCCGGCCAGAGCTGCTGACACCATCGGACTGGGAAGAGATGCGCCGCCTTGGACTCCTCCGTTGACTTTGCCCACCGCGTCCGATATCATCATTGTCATAATGGGGGTCTGTAGCCGTTTACTGGCGAGACGGTTTTTTTCTGAGGAGGAAATGTGAGTCGCCCCGTACCAGATATGGACAAGATTGTCTCCCTCTCCAAGAGGAGAGGCTTCGTTTTCCCCAGCAGTGAGATCTACGGCGGTTTCGGCAGCACCTGGGACTACGGCCCCCTTGGCAGCCTTCTAAAGAACAACGTCAAGAGCGCGTGGATCCGAACGGTGGTCCAGGAGCGCGACGACATGTTCCAGATAGATGCCGCCATCTTGATGGCGCCACAGGTGTGGCAGGCGTCGGGCCACCTGGCAAATTTCACCGATCCCCTTGTGGACTGCAAGGTTTGCCGGCAACGGTTCCGTGCCGACCATGTGGATGGGGATCGCTGCCCCTCCTGCGGTGGGGAACTGACCGAGGCGAGGCAGTTCAATATGATGTTCAAGACCTTCGTCGGGCCGGTGGAGGGTGACGCATCGGTCGCCTACCTTCGACCGGAGACGGCGCAGGGCATCTTCGTCAACTTCAAGAACGTCCAGACTACCATGAGGAAGAAGCTTCCCTTCGGCATCGCCCAGGTCGGCAAGGCTTTCCGCAACGAGATCACGCCGGGCAACTTCACCTTCCGAACCCGCGAGTTCGAGCAGATGGAGATCGAGTACTTTGTCATGCCGGGCACCGATACCGAGTGGCACGAACGGTGGGTGCAGGAGCGGATGGCGTGGTATGAGCGGTTCGGCATGAGGGTGGAGCGGCTTCGGCTGAGGCATCACGACCCGGCGGAGTTGGCCCACTACGCCAAGGCCACCGTGGACATAGAGTATCAGTTCCCATTTGGGTGGTCCGAGCTTGAAGGCATTGCCAACAGGACCGACTTCGATCTTCGCCAGCATCAGGCGGCCAGCGGCGAGGACCTGGCATACTTCGACGACCAGACACACGAGAGGGTTCTCCCCTACGTTATCGAGCCCTCCGCCGGTGCGGATCGAGCGACCCTGGCCTTCCTGGTTGATTCCTACGACGAGGAGCCAGATAAGGACGAGACTCGCGTGGTCCTTCGCTTCCACAAGGAGTTGGCCCCAATCAAAGCGGCCTTCCTTCCACTGTCCAAGAAACCGGATCTCGTAAACTTGACCAAGAGGGCGCAGTGTCTTGTACGCCCCATGTTCATGACTGCGTACGATGACACTCAGAGCATCGGCCGCCGCTACCGACGACAGGACGAGATTGGCACTCCATACTGCGTGACCATTGATTTCCAGAGTCTGGAGGACCAGGCAGTGACGATCAGGGACCGGGATACCATGGAACAGGTGCGGGTCCCAATTGAAGATCTGCCTCACTGGTTCACAGACGCCTTCAGACGTTAGCAAGCAAGGCTGCCGATGGGAACTGATTCTGGGGGTGGCGTTGGGAGCCACACCCCAGGCTGTTCAACTGGTGGCTGCATTTAAGGAGGAGAGAGAACTTTATGTTGCAAACCCCGTCGGCAACCAAGACCTCCACCGGGAAGAAGTGGGTATTCCTCTTCGAGGAGGGCGACGGATCGTGGCGAGACCTCTTGGGAGGCAAGGGCTCGGGCCTGGCGTCGATGACCAAAGCCGGATTGCCCGTTCCTCCAGGCTTCACCATCACGACTGAAGCATGCAACGCATACTATGATAATGGCAAGGCGTTCCCAGATGGGATGTGGGAGCAAGCTCTCGCGGCCCTGAAGGATGTGGAGAAGAAGACCGGCAAGAAGCTGGGCGATCCCAGCAACCCCCTGCTCGTTTCTGTACGGTCGGGCGCCAAGTTCTCCATGCCCGGCATGATGGACACCGTCCTGAACCTGGGGATGAACGACGAGACGGTGAAGGGGCTGGCCGCTCTCACCAATGACGAGCGCTTTGCATACGATGCCTACCGGCGATTCATCTCCCTCTTCGGCCGGATCGTTCAGGACCTGGACGGCGCGAAGTTCGATCGCGTTCTGGACGAGTACAAGGAGACGACCGGCTCCAAGAGCGATGCCGATCTGCCCGCGGATGCCCTGAAGCAGATCGTCGGCGAGTACAAGGCGATCGTCAAGGCGGGCACCGGCAAGGAGTTCCCCTCCGATCCCTTCGATCAACTGAGGCTGGCCATCGGCGCTGTGTTTGGCTCATGGAATGGCAGGCGCGCCATCGACTACCGAAACTACAACAAGATAGCCCATGACCTGGGCACCGCGGTAAACGTTCAGACCATGGTGTTCGGCAACATGGGCTCGGACTCCGGCACCGGCGTCGCCTTCACCCGAAACCCGTCCACCGGTGAGAAGGTGCTGTACGGTGAGTTCCTGATCAACGCTCAGGGCGAGGACGTGGTGGCCGGTATCCGGACTCCCGAGCCGATCGCCCAGCTGCAGAACAAGATGCCCGAGGTGGCAGAGCAGTTCAAACAGATCGCACAGCGGCTGGAGAGCTTCTATCGCGACGTTCAGGACATGGAGTTCACCGTCGAGCATAACAAGCTTTATATGCTGCAGACGCGAGGCGGCAAGCGCACCGCCCAGGCGGCTGTCAAGGTCGCAGTGGACATGGTCCGCGAGGGGATCATCACCGTCGAAGAGGCGCTGATGCGGGTCGATCCGAATCAAGTAGTCCAGCTACTGCTGCCGAACTTCGACCCGAAGGCTAAGGCCGCCGCATCAAAAGAGGGGCGGATGCTTACCAAGGGGCTCAACGCTTCCCCCGGTGCCGCGGTGGGCATGGCTATCATGGATCCCGACAAGGCCGACGAGCTTGGCAGCGCCGGGCAGAGGGTGGTGCTGGTTCGCCAGGAGACCTCCCCCGACGACGTCCACGGCATGATCGCCGCGCAGGGCGTCCTCACCTCCCGAGGTGGCGCCACCAGCCATGCGGCCGTGGTTGCTCGAGGCATGGGCAAGCCGTGCGTCGCGGGCGCCGAGGGCGTGGTAGTGGACATGGAGAGGCGGCAGTTCACGGCGGGCGGTAAGGTAGTCAAGGAAGGCGACGTAATCTCCATCGACGGGGCCACCGGCGAGGTGTTCCTGGGCGAGATTCCGGTGAGCGCTGCCACCTTCTCTGACCTGACGGAACTGGATCAGATCCTGAAGTGGGCAGACGAGAAGAGGAAGCTGGGTGTGTGGGCCAACGCCGACTACCCGCGAGATGCCATCAAGGCTCGCGAGTACGGCGCCGAGGGCATCGGCCTCTGCCGGACCGAGCACATGTTCATGGAGCAGGAGCGACTGCCCATAGTTCAGAAGATGATCCTGGCCGCGCCGGAAGCAGCCCGACTCACCGCCGAGATTGAGAAGGTCAAGGGCGATCTGGCGACCACCCCCTCGGACAAGAAGGCGGCGGTTGAGGCTCACATCGCCGAGTTGGAGAAGGCTGCCGTGGGGCCGATTGGCACCTACGAGGCTGCGCTGGCCAAGTTGCTCCCGATACAGAAGGGTGATTTCTTGGGCATCTTCAGGGCGATGGCAGGGCTGCCCGTGATCATCCGGTTGATCGACCCGCCGCTGCACGAGTTCCTGCCGAGTCACGAGACGCTGCTGGTCGAGGTGACCGAGCTGCGAATCAGGGGCAACAATCCTCAGGAGTTGGCCGAAAAGGAAAAGCTGCTTCAGGCGGTTGAGTCCATGCGAGAGGCCAACCCGATGCTGGGTCTCCGGGGCTGCCGCCTTGGCATCCTCTACCCTGGCATCATCGAGATGCAGGTGAAGGCGATCATTGGGGCGGCCTGCGACCTTGCCAAGGAAGGCGTGGTGGTCAAGCCGGAGATCATGATCCCGCTGGTTGGCCACATCAACGAGCTGCATCTGGTCAAGGAGCACACGGTGCCGGTCGCCGATCAGGTCATGAAAGAAGCTGGCGTCGAAGTCCAATACAAGTTCGGCACCATGATTGAGATCCCGAGGGCGGCACTGACCGCCGACGAGGTCGCGAAGGACGCTCAGTTCTTCAGCTTCGGCACCAACGACCTAACCCAAACCACCTTCGGCTTCTCGCGAGACGACGCCGAGGGCAAGTTCCTGCTGCAGTACGTCGATCGCAAGATCCTCCCCGTCAACCCGTTCCAGACCCTGGATCGAAGCGGCGTCGGCAAGCTGATCAAGATGGCCGTCGAGTTGGGTCGAGCCACCAGGCCAGACCTAGAGGTGGGCATTTGCGGAGAGCACGGCGGCGATCCTAGCTCCATCGAGTTCTGCAGTAGCGTCGGGATCAACTACGTGAGTTGCTCCCCGTTCAGGGTTCCCGTGGCAAGGCTTGCGGCCGCTCAGGCGGCTATCGGCCAAGCCGAGAGGGACAAGTAGCCCTTTCACCGGGGCGGGTCCTGAAGCGACCTGCCCACACACCTAACACTCCGTAGGGGCGACATATATGTCGCCCCTACAGCGGTTATTGATCCCCGCGACGGCTATCGCGGATCATCGCAGAAGGGGCCTGGCCTGTGGAGATTGTACGCGAGCGGTTGGAGAGGGACGAGGAGAGGCTATCGCCCCTTGCGGCGCGCTCCCGCTCAACCCTAGGCCGGGAGCGCCCCGAGGAGGAGTGTCCCTGGCGGGTCGCATTCCAGCGGGACCGGGATCGCATCCTCCACTGCAAATCCTTCCGGCGGCTGAAGCACAAGACCCAGGTGTTCGTGGCTCCCGCCGGGGACCACTATCGCACTCGACTTACCCACACCCTGGAGGTTTCTCAGATTGCCCGGACGATCTCGCGGGCGTTGAAGCTGAACGAGGACCTGACCGAGGCGATAGCGCTGGGACACGACCTGGGCCACACCGCCTTCGGGCACGCGGGCGAGGTGGCTCTGAACGAACTGGTGCTCGGGGGCTTTCACCATAACGAGCAAAGCCTACGGGTTGTTCAGTTCCTCGAGAAGTCTGGTCGGGGGCTGAACCTCACCTGGGAGGTGAGGGACGGGATCCTGTTCCACAGCAAGGTGAGGGAGAGCGTTGCAGCCGACGGGACCGGGGTTTCCAGCACGCTGGAGGGGCAGGTGGTCCGGATGGCGGACGGCGTGGCTTACATTAACCACGACCTGGAGGACGCGATTCGGGCGGGGGTGATTGCAGCCGAAGACATCCCGGCCCTTGTGGTTTCGAAGATCGGCAGCAGCGGGCGCGACCGAATCAACGCCATGGTAGTCGACATAATCACGAACTGCTGGCCGGTGGCTGACGGGGAGCTGCCGGATGACGCGGAGCCGGGCGGGCTTGTTATACGTCCCAGTTTAACTATGCTAAGCTATATTGACGCTCTTCGCGAGTTCCTTTTCCAGCGTGTCTACCTTTCCGGTTTCGCCCAGAATCAGGCGGTCAAGTCCATCTACCTGATGCGAAAACTGTTCGGCTACTACGTGGCACACCCTGATGAACTGCCCGACGACCTGGGCAGCCAGGGCCGTGGTGAGCCCGTGGATCGACTGGTGGGTGACTATCTGGCCAGCATGACCGATCGGTATGCCCTGCGTGAATTCCGGACCCTGTTCGTTCCTGAGGGGTAGAGAGGCTGATTGTATGGCAGCAGGGGGCGCCGTCGACCAGATCAAGGCGCGTCTAGATATCGTCGACGTGGTATCGGAGGCGGTTACCCTCAAGAAGGCCGGCAAGAGCCTGAAGGGGTTGTGCCCCTTCCACATTGAAAAGACCCCATCATTCATTGTCTTTCCTGAGACGGGGACGTGGCACTGCTTCGGCTGCGGCGAGGGCGGCGACATGTTCGGCTTCGTCATGCGCAGCCAGAGCGTGGATTTTGGCGAGGCGCTGAAGCTCCTGGCGGCCAGGGCCGGCGTAGAATTGGAGATCCACGAGCGGGGCCCCTCCGGCGGCGGCGACCTCATGGCGAGGCTGTACGCGGCTAACGAGGCGGCCTCTGCCTATTTTTGCTCCATGCTAGCCGGACCCGCGGGCGCCCACGTCCGCTCCTACCTGGAGGGCCGTGGAGTCTCCAAAGAAAGCGTTGAGCAGTTCCAGTTGGGGTTTGCGCCGGACATTGGATCAGGGCTGGCCCACCACCTGCTGCAAGAAGGTTTTGGAAGGGTCGAGTTGCTGGAAGCCGGCCTCTCCGGTGAGAACGAGTCGGGGGGGCTTTACGATCGCTTTCGCACCCGTCTGATCTTTCCCATCCGGGATGTTGCGGGAAAGATCATCGGGTTTGGTGGCAGGGCTCTGGCCAAGGAGTCCCAGCCCAAGTACCTGAATACTCCCCAGACTCCACTTTTCGACAAGGGCGGGAGCCTGTATGCCCTGGATAGGGCTCGCCACGAGATACGGCGAACCGGGCAGGTGGTGATCGTGGAGGGCTACATGGATGCCCTCATGGCCCATCAGTACGGCTTCACGAATGTTGTGGCAGCTCTCGGGACCGCGGTTACCGACCGACAACTCTCCCTGGTCAAGCGGTGGGCTTCTGAGCTGTGTTTCGCCCTGGACCCGGATGCAGCGGGGCAAGAGGCCACAACCAGGGGGCTCTCGGTTGCGATGGGGGCGATGGAGCGCACCGCCACGCCGGTGCCCACATGGAAAGGCTTCATCGACTACGTCTACAAGCTAAAGACCAACATCAAGATCATTAGCTTGCCGGCCGGCCGCGACCCTGACGAGGTGATCAAGGCCAACCCGTCTGAGTGGAGCGACCTGGTGAAGGCCGCCCTTCCCGTGCAGGACTTCTTCCTGGAGCGGATGCGGGGCAGGCATGACCTCTCCACGGCGGAGGGAAAAGCTGCGGCAGTGGATGAGGCGATGGCTGTGATTGGCGACATTCCCGAGCCTGTGCAGCAGGCCCATTACGTGCAGCGGCTGGCGCACATCGTGGGCGTAGAAGAGTCGATCCTTCTCCAACAGGTGCGGCGGCAGGGGCGCGGCAGACCCTCTCGAGAACAGATCATGCCAGCCCGCGGTCGGGGCGGGAGGCCGGCTGCAGAGGCAGAAGGCTACTGTCTCGCATTGATTCTCAAGGAGCCTTCTCTCTTGGACAGCGAGCCCAGGATTAGGGCGGATCACTTCGGGAACCAGGCGTATCGGGAGATCCTGAGCATGGTGGTACAATATATTAGTACTGAAAAGGGGGCTGTGGAAGCGAGCCCACTGGTCGAATGGCTCAAGGGAGAGGTAGATGGTGCCCTCTTGGAGACGTTGGACCATGTGCTGGAAATCGAGTCCAAGGAGCCTGTACAGTTCGAGGGCCCGTTGGACAAGATATATAAAGCCGCGGCATTGAGGCTACTGGCTGACAAGTTGGAAGTTAGAAGGCAGCAGTTGGCAGCGATGCTGGCGGCGAAGGAAGATGAATCAGATAGTGTGGATGATCTGGAAGTCGCCAGACTGCTTAGCGATGTCATGCAAGGGGAGCACGAGCTGATGCTGCTGGGGGGCATATTACCATTGCGGGCGATCCATAAGGAGGTTCGGAATGGAGGATGAGGCCAGGGTGGAATCCAGGGTGGGGACCTCCCTAGTCTATTCGGAGCTGGTGGCGAAGGGGCAATCGCGCGGCTTCGTCACCCCCGAAGAGATACTCAAGAAGATGCCGAACCCCGAAGAGAACGTGGGGATGGCCGACGAAGTGGTGGCCGCGTTGGACGACGCCGGCATCAAGGTGTCTGACAGCGGCCCCATGTCCGATGTCGAGGGCCCACCCCCCAACTGGCTCACCGAGATGGAGAATGAGAAGGAGGTGGAGGCGTCCGTTCGGGTCGACGACCACGAAGGTGTCGAAGACCACGTCCGCATGTACCTCAGCGAAATCGGAACCGTTCCGCTGCTGAGTTGGGAGGGTGAAAGGCGGCTGGCTCGCAAGATGGAGGAGGGCACCTACCTGGAGCGGCTCCAGCGCGAGTTAAAGAGCCAACAGGCGATGGCGGAGGAGGAAGAGGACGAAGAGTCTGACGACTTGGAGGAGCTGCGTGACCTCCGCGAACTTCGGCCTCTCGAGGTGCTGAGCGAAGAGATCTTCGAAGACGACGCCGTCAAGCTTTTCAACATAATGTACCAGCGCTATTACGAGCGCTTCGCTTACCTCGAGTCGGTTTTCCCCCACGACGGCACCAGCGGCGGTATTCTAGACAGCATGCAGAGACTTGGCAAACTGGCCGATCTCGACCCCAATAGGCTGCAGGAGATTGCAGACAAGCATGAGGTGGAGCCGACAGTGGCAGACAAGGCTATTGTCCAGCTCTCAATTCTGTGCCGAGTGCTGCCGGGCAAACTGCTGGAGGATGTTGCGAGGAATGTGCGACGCAATGGCGCTCCGCCGCCTCCGAGTTACGGCGCCGAGCATTTCGAGATGCAGCCCGAGGAGTGCAAACGGAAGCTGGACAACATTGCCTTCGAGGCGCAGCGTGCCCGGTCCAGCCTTACAGAGGCGAATCTTCGCCTGGTCGTGAGTGTAGCCAAGAAGTATATGGGCCGTGGCATGTCCTTGCTGGACCTAATCCAGGAGGGCAACATCGGCCTGATCCGAGCGGTGGAGAAGTTTGAGTTTCGCAAAGGCTACAAGTTCTCGACTTACGCGACCTGGTGGATCCGCCAGGCTATTACTCGCGCCATCGCCGACCAGGCGCGGACAATCCGTATCCCTGTCCACATGGTGGAGACGATCAATAAGCTGAGTCGGCTCTCCCGATGGCTGCTGCAGGATCTGGGTCGCGAGCCTACCTCTGAGGAGATCGGCACGAAGATGGAGATCCCGGCTGAGAAGGTGCGGGAGATCCTGAAGGTGTCCCAGGAACCGATGTCGCTGGAGACTCCCATCGGCGAGGAAGAGGACAGCCATCTGGGCGACTTCATCGAGGATCAGTCGGCGCTAGCTCCGGCTGAGGCCGCCTCTCACCAGCTTCTGAAGGAGCAGGTGGACGACGTTCTCCGTTCCCTCACCCTCCGGGAGCGGCGTGTGTTGCAGCTCAGATTCGGTTTGGACGATGGCCGCCAGCGTACGCTGGAGGAGGTCGGGCGCGAGTTTGGAGTGACCCGTGAGCGCATTCGGCAGATCGAGGCGAAGGCGCTGCGGAAGTTGCGCCACCCCAGCCGCAGCAAGAAGCTGAAGGACTACCTGGACTAAAGACTAAGCAGTAGAGCGGGGTATCTCACCCCGACCGTACGAACCAAAACCGATAGTGGGGTCAGGGACTGCCCCTACCCAGTCGGGCCTGTTGGGTGGAACCCAACTCCACACGTCGTGACCGATGCTCAACCCCGGCGTATGGCCTGGGTCGGAGGGCGACCCCTACCTGTTCATGGCTGGAAGGGAAACGAAGAAGGTGGATCCCTCGCCCACCTTGCTCTCTAGCCATATGCAGCCGCCATGGGCGTCCATTATCCCCCTGCTGATATACAGGCCCAATCCCATCCCCTCGTACAGATGTGCTGGGCCTCGGAAGAGACGCTCGAAAACCCTCTTCTGAAGGTCCATCGAGATGCCCATGCCATCATCCCTCACCGAGGCGAGCACGCTGGAACCGTCGCGTTGGATGGACACGACGATCCTTCCTCCCGCTTCCGTGGCCTTAACCGCGTTGCCTATCAGATTAGTCAGCACCTGTTCCATGCGAAGCGCGTCGGCCTCCCCAACAGTGTCGCCAGAGACCCGCAGGTGGAATAGACGGTCTGGATTGGCAATTTGCATCTGGTCCACCACATCCCTGGCCAACCGGCCAAGGTCGAAGACGGAGAGCCGGAGGACGAGTCGCCCCAACTGTATTGAGGAGCAGTCCAGCAGGTCGAAGACCAGCTGTCGGAGGCGGGTGACCTGACGGTCTGTCACCTGCAGCATGCCGACCTCGCGCTCTCCAATAGTTGCATTGGGATCCTTCTGTGCCTGGCGCATCATCAGCTGGACGTAGCCTTTTATGGCCGTCAGGGGGGTCTTCAGCTCGTGGGCAACCATCGCGAGGAATTCGTCCTTTTGAAGCTCCAACTCCTTGCGGGCGGAGATGTCGTGCAGCAGCGCCACGGCACCCACGGCCTTGCCGCCCTCGTCCATAATTGGCGAGGCGCTGCACAGCACTATCAAGTCCTCTCCATCCGAACGGTGGATCAGCATCTCCTCGGAGGCTGAAGGCTCGCCGGTCATGGCACAGTGTACCCACGGGATCTCCTCGGCCCGGAGCTGGCCTCCGCACTTCTTGGAGAGCCCGAGATGCTCAGGGTAGCTTGACACGTGGGCGCTGGGCTCGGCGCGGTGTCCGACAAGCTTGACGAAGGAGCGGTTGGTGGAGGCTATCCTGCCGTCCGGCGAATCCGCGACCAATACGCCCTGGGGGATGGCCTCCAGGACTGCCTGGAACCGAAGCCCGGAGAGGGTGAGCTGTTGGGCAGCCTGTCGAGCGGCGTCCAACCCTTGGAGAGGGGCGAGGGCGGCAGCGACGGCACGAGCCATCCCTCCGACCGTGCTGATCGTGCTGGCATCGAATGGGCAGGAGTCGACTTCTGAGCCGACCATCAGGACACCGAGGCGATGAGAATCTGCCACGAGTGGGGCAAGCAGCATATGGTGTAGCCCCACCTCTCTGGCCCACAGCGCACGCTCCGGCGACCCCAAGAGCTGCGCCGATCGGTGCTCGTCGGCCAAGTCTAGCAGCACGGTCCCGTTGAGCAGTGCGACCCAATCTGGGGATGCCGGGTCGTCGAGAACAGACCACACGTCGCAGCAGGGTTGCACCAACTGGTGTTTAGATGGGTCTCTGTGGGCGACTGCGGCGAGCTTCATTGCGCCGCTGCCCCGATCAGATAGCCAGATAGCGCAGGAGTCGCCTGTGGTGTCGATGACGGCGGGGGCTGCTCTGGAGGCTAGCTCAGTGGGGGTTCTGGAAATTGCGAGCGTCTCAAAGAGGGTACTGAGGAAGGCGGCAGGCGCTTCCCCAAGAGGGATTTCTGCCCGGGCGTTGCCGGTTCCTGGATTGTTGGGCGCTTCGACCACAGCGTAACCCCTGGTCCACCGGCCTTACCCACTCCAGCAAAGGGAAAGCAATGAACTACACAAAGACTAGCACATTGATAACCGGTTGTTCAAGCAGCAAACGGGATTGTGTTAATGTCCAGCGATTCTGTCAGGGTCCAACTGTTCAGCGAAAATGTCAGTCATGGGAGAGACGATTACGTTGAACAAAAGGGAGCAGAAGCGA
>Ga0209014_10001949_pt1 | contig 12144 bp, 4 predicted proteins | sample BarGraNGADG00212_FD_184491 | JGI IMG/M metagenome (GOLD analysis project Ga0209014, IMG submission 184491) | Arctic peat soil microbial communities from Barrow, Alaska - Barrow Graham LP Ref core NGADG0002-212 (SPAdes) (version 2) | ecosystem: Environmental > Terrestrial > Soil > Wetlands > Peat... | reverse complement strand
GCCGAGTCGGGCCAGGCGCTCAAGGAGATGCTGACCAAGCGCCTCCGCAAGGCCGACCTGCACCGGGTGCAGGTCTTCGTGCCGTCGTTGCGCGTCGAGAGCCAGCTGATCAAGAACACGCTGCTCAAGGACCCGACGCACGCCGAGGAGGAAGCGCTCAAGCAGATCTACTCGCTGCTGCGCCCGGGCGACGCGCCCAACAAGGAAACGGCGAAGCAGGCGCTCGAGCGGCTGTTCTTCTCGCCCAAGCGGTACGACCTCGGCCGCGTGGGGCGCTACAAGATCAACCAGCGCCTCGGGCTGTCGACGTCGCCCAGCACGACCGTGCTGACGGTGGACGACTTCGTGGCCATCCTGCGCTACCTCGTGGAACTGCACGAGGGGCGCGGCCACACCGACGACATCGACCACCTGGGCAACCGCCGCATCCGTTCGGTGGGCGAACTGATCGCCAACCAGTTCTCCGTGGGCCTGTCGCGCATGGCGCGCCTGGTCAAGGAGCGCATGTCGGTGAACCAGGACACCGAGAAGATCGCGCTCGACGACCTGGTCAACGCGCGCACCGTCTCGGCCGTCATCCAGGCTTTCTTCGGCTCGTCGCAGCTCTCGCAGTTCATGGACCAGACCAACCCGCTGGCCGAGCTGACGCACAAGCGCCGCCTCTCGGCGCTTGGACCGGGCGGCCTGACGCGCGAACGCGCCGGCTTCGAAGTCCGCGACGTGCACTACTCGCAGTACGGGCGCATGTGCCCCATCGAGACGCCGGAAGGCCCGAACATCGGCCTCATCACGTCGCTCGCCTGCTTTGCGCGCGTCAACGACCTCGGCTTCGTGGAGACGCCCTACCACGTCGTGCGGAACGGCAAGGTGACCGGCGACCTCGAGTGGCTGGACGCCAACCGCGAGGAAGACGCGATCATCGCACAGGCGAACGCCAAGCTGAACCCCGACGGGACGTTCGTGGACGAGCTGGTGCTCAGCCGCCAGCAGTCGGACGTGCCGCTGGTGGCGCCGTCGCGCATCGACTTCATGGATGTGGCGCCGGAGCAGGTGGTGTCGATCGCCGCTGCGCTCATCCCGTTCCTCGAGCACGACGACGCCAACCGCGCGCTGATGGGCAGCAACATGCAGCGCCAGGCGGTACCGCTCCTCAACCCGCAGACGCCGGTGGTGGGCACGGGCCTCGAGGAGAAGGTGGCGCAGGACTCGGGCGCGGTGGTGATCGCCCGGCGCGCCGGCGTGGTGACCAGCGTGACGGCCGACGAGGTGATCGTCGATGCCGGCCAGGGCAAGGAAGGGAAGCGTGACGCCGGGGCCCCGCTGGCCCGTCTCACGCAGCAGGACCGCTACCGGCTCAAGAAGTACTGGCGCACCAACCAGGACACGGCCATCAACCAGCGCCCGGTGGTGAAGCTCGGGCAGAAGGTGCGGCTGGGCGAAGTGCTGGCCGACGGCGCGGCCACGGAGCACGGCCAGCTGGCGCTGGGCAGCAACGTCACGGTGGCGTTCATGCCGTGGTACGGCCACAACTTCGAGGACGCGATCGTGCTGTCCGAGCGGCTGGTGAAGGACGACGTCTACTCGTCCATCCACATCCAGGAGCTCGAACTGCACGTCCGCGACACCAAGCGCGGGCAGGAGGAGATCACGCGCGAGATCCCGAACGTCTCGGAAGAGTCCCTGGTGGACCTCGACGAGCGCGGCATCGTGCGCATTGGCGCCCACGTGAAGCCGGGCGACATCCTGGTGGGCAAGATCACGCCCAAGGGCGAGACGGAGCTGAGTCCCGAGGAGAAGCTGCTGACGGCCATCTTCGGCGACAAGGCGAAGGACGTGAAGGACTCGTCGCTCAAGGTGCCGCCGGGCATGGAAGGCGTGGTCATCGACTGCAAGATCTTCTCGCGCGTCGAGGACCAGGTGGTGGAGAAGGACCGCGGCGAGCGCATCGGCGACGTGCGCCGGCTCGAGGGCGAGGAGAAGGTGCGGGTGAACGACGTGCGCGACGAGGAGATCAGGGAGCTCCTGGTCGGCCAGACCGTCGAGCTCGCGCTGAAGAGCGGCACCGTGGAAGAGGCGATTCCCAAGGGCACCCGCCTCACCGAGGAGATGCTGGCCGACCTGCGCCTGGCCACGCTCGACCTCAAGACGTTCCGCGTCGGCAACAAGAAGGTGAACGACGAGGTCCGCGAGATCATCGATGCGGCCAACGACGTGAAGGCACGGATCGAGGAGAAGGCGGAAGAGCGCATCGACCGCATCCTGCAGCCCGACGAGCTTCCCCCCGGCGTCATCCAGCTGGTGAAGGTATACCTCGCCGAGAAGCGCAAGATTTCGGTGGGCGACAAGATGGCCGGCCGTCACGGCAATAAGGGCATCGTGGCGCGCATCGTGCCGGAAGAGGACATGCCGTTCCTGCCGGACGGGCGTCCGGTGGACATCGTGCTCAACCCGCTGGGCGTGCCAAGCCGCATGAACGTGGGGCAGATTCTCGAGACCCACCTCGGCTGGGCGGCGAAGCTGCTGGGCTTCTACGCGAAGACGCCGGTGTTCGCCGGCGGGAACGAGCGCGAGATCGGGCTCCTGCTGCGCCTGGCCGGCGTGTCGTGGGCGCGGTCATCGCTGGGCCTGCAGGTGGAGGCCCCGGTGATCACGGACAAGGACGTCCGTCACCTGCTCGCCGACATCAAGCCGAGCGCGGAGAACATCGACAAGGTGGAACTCCTGGGCGACGCGACGCTGAACGACCTGCACGGTCGGACGATGTCGGCGGAGACCAAGGAAATCTTCGTGCGGGTGCGCGACTACCTGGCGGCGGCGGCCAAGGAGCTGGCCGATCGGGAGCACGCCAACCTGCAATACGAGAAGGCGTTCCACGAGGAGGCGGCCGACGACGCGGAGTTCGCGGCGAAGAAGGCCGAGTTCAAGAAGACGGGCAAGGAGATCGAGCGGCTCGACGCGCTGAGCGCGGCGGAACTGCTCGAGGTGCACGGGCTGCCGGCGCTCGCCAAGACGCTGGGCCCGAAGAGCGAGGCCGACGTGGACGCGGCGGCCATCGAGCTGCTCGGGCTGGCCGGCATCCTGCCGTTCGGCAAGATCAAGCTGCGCGACGGGCGCACCGGCGAAACGTTCACCAGCGCGGTGACGGTAGGCTGCGTGTACATGCTGAAGCTGAGCCACCTGGTGGATGACAAGATCCACGCCCGGAGCATCGGACCGTACTCGCTGGTCACCCAGCAGCCGCTGGCGGGCAAGGCGCAGTTCGGCGGCCAGCGCTTCGGCGAGATGGAAGTCTGGGCGCTCGAGGCGTACGGCGCCGCGCACACGCTGCAGGAGATCCTCACGGTCAAGTCGGACGACGTGAACGGACGCAGCCGCGTGTACGAGGCGATCGTGAAGGGGCAGAACCTGCCCGAGCCGGGAACGCCGGAGTCATTCAACGTGCTGGTGAAGGAGCTGCAGGCGCTGGGCATCCACGTCACGATGGACGCCAACGAAACCTTCGGCGTGTCCTCCGGGAACGGGAACGAGGAATAACTGATGATCGATTTCCGCAATGCGCGTGAGCACCGCGCCTCGGCGTTTGACTTCATCCAGGTTCGCATTGCGAGCCCGGAGGAGATTCGTGGTCCCCGGGACTCCAAGGAGCGGGAGCGGCTGGAGATGGCCGGCCTGCGGTCGTGGTGGTCGTGGGGCGAGGTCACCAAACCGGAGACGATCAACTACCGGTCGTTCAAACCGGAAAAGGACGGGCTCTTTTGCGAGCGCATCTTTGGCCCGGTGAAGGACTGGGAGTGCCACTGCGGCAAGTACAAGCGCATCCGGTATCGCGGCGTGATCTGCGACCGGTGCGGCGTGGAGGTCACGCTGAGCAAGGTGCGCCGCGACCGCATGGGGCACATCGAGCTGGCCGTGCCGGTGGCCCACATCTGGTTCTTCAAGACGCTGCCGAGCCCGATGGGCAACCTGCTCGACCTCACGCTGCGTGACCTCGAGAAGGTCGTCTACTACGCGAACTACGTGGTCATCGACGCCGGCGAGCAGGAGGTGCACGTCAACGAGCTGCTCGACGAGGAGCAGTACCTCGAGCTGCGCACCAAGGCGAAGGCCGACAACGACACGGCGTTCCTCGCCGACATCGGGGCCCCGGCGGTGCGCGAGCTGCTGCGCCGCCTGGACATCGACAAGGTGTCCGCGGAGCTCCGCGTCGCGGTGCTGACCGAGACGTCGCAGCACAAGAAGAAGCAGATGCTGAAGCGGCTGAAGATCGTGGACGCCTTCCGCAAGTCGGGTGACCACTCGGACGTGCGCAACAAGCCGGAGTGGATGATCATGGACGTCGTGCCGGTGATCCCGCCGGACCTGCGTCCGCTGGTGCCGCTCGACGGCGGCCGGTTCGCGACCTCCGACCTGAACGACCTGTACCGCCGCGTCATCAACCGCAACAACCGCCTGCAGAAGCTGATCGTGCATCGCGCGCCGGAGGTCATCCTCCGGAACGAGAAGCGCATGCTGCAGGAGTCGGTGGACGCGCTGTTCGACAACGGGCGCCGTTCCAAGGCGATTCGCGGCCGCGGCAAGCGCCCGCTCAAGTCGCTGTCCGACATGCTCAAGGGCAAGCAGGGCCGCTTCCGCCAGAACCTCCTGGGCAAGCGCGTGGACTACTCGGGCCGGTCGGTCATCGTCGTGGGCCCGGAGCTCAAGCTGCACCAGTGCGGCCTGCCGAAGGCGATGGCCCTCGAGCTGTTCAAGCCGTTCATCATCCACAAGCTGGTGGAGAAGGGCATTGCCGAGACGGTGAAGCGCGCCAAGAAGATCGTGGAGCGCGAGAGCCCCGAGGTGTTCGAGATCCTCGAGGAGATCATCCGCGACCATCCGGTGATGCTCAACCGCGCGCCGACGCTGCACCGCCTGGGCATCCAGGCGTTCGAGCCGGTGCTGGTGGAAGGCAAGGCCATCCGCATCCACCCGCTCGTCTGCGCGGCGTTCAACGCCGACTTCGACGGCGACCAGATGGCGGTGCACGTGCCGCTGTCGCCCGAGGCGCAGATCGAGTGCCGCGTGCTGATGCTGTCGTCGAACAACATCCTCAAGCCGGCGGACGGCCGCCCGGTGGCGGAGCCCAGCCAGGACATCGTGCTTGGCTGCTACTTCGCCACGAAGGCGCCGACCGACTTCGACGCCCTGGCCAAGGATCCGAAGCGGGTGGCCAAGCTGCCGTCGTACACGGCGTCGGCGGAAGTGGAGATGGCGCTGGCCCTCGGCCGGCTCACGACCCACTCGGCGGTGCGCTTCTTCGTGACCAATGCCACCGGCGAGCCGGCCTGGCAGGTGACGACGGCGGGCCGCGTGATGTTCAACGAGATCATCCCGAAGGAACTGCCGTTCCAGAACCGGGACATGAAGAAGAAGGCGCTGTCGGAACTGGTGTTCGACTCGTACCGGGCGGCCGGGCTGGCCGGCACGGTGGCGTTCCTCGACCGCCTCAAGGATTTCGGCTTCCGCAACGCCACGCGCGGCGGCGTCTCGATCGGCATCTCCGACCTCGAGATCCCGCTGGAGAAAGAGACGCTGCTCGAGGAGGCGTCGACCCGCGTGGAGCGCTTCCAGCGCGCCTACGCGACGGGCAACATCACCAACGGCGAGCGCTACAACAAGGTCATCGACACCTGGACGCACGCGAACAACGACATCGCCGACGCGATGGTCAAGCGCATGCGCGAATCGCAGGGCGGCTTCAACCCCGTGTTCATGATGTTCGACTCGGGGTCTCGTGGCTCACGCGACCAGATCCGCCAGCTGGCCGGCATGCGCGGCCTGATGGCCAAGCCGCAGAAGAAGCTGACCGGCGGCATCGGCGAGATCATCGAGAGCCCGATCAAGGCGAACTTCCGTGAAGGCCTGTCGGTGCTCGAGTACTTCATCTCCACGCACGGCGCCCGCAAGGGCCTGGCCGACACGGCGCTCAAGACGGCCGACGCCGGCTACCTGACGCGCCGCCTCTGCGACGTCGCGCAGGACGTGACGATCAACGTGGAAGACTGCGGCACCATCATGGGGCTCGACGTGTCGGCGCTGAAGGAGGGCGAGGACATCATCGAGCCGTTGTCGGAGCGCATCGTCGGCATCGTGGCGGCGGAGGACGTGTATGATCCGCAGCTGCGCGACGACGCCGGGCGTCCGGCCCTGCTCGTCGAGGCCGGCCAGATGATGGAGGAAGAGACGGCCCGCGCCATCGAGGACGCCGGCATCGAGTCGGTGAAGATCCGCTCGGTGCTCACGTGCGAGGCCAAGCGCGGCCTCTGCCGGATGTGCTATGGCCGCAACCTGGCCACGATGAAGATGGTGGACATCGGCGAGGCCGTCGGCATCATCGCCGCGCAGTCCATCGGCGAGCCGGGCACGCAGCTGACGCTCCGCACGTTCCACATCGGCGGCACGGCGGCCCGCATTGCCGAGCAGACCGCCCGCAAGTCAAAGGTGTCGGGCGTCATCGAGTACGGCGACCGCCTGATCACGGTGACCAATGCCGAGGGCCAGCGCATCGTGACGTCGTACGAGGGCGAGCTGTTCATTCGCGCCTCGACCGACAAGAACGCCCCCGTCTCGGCCCGCCTGGCGGTGCCGCTCGGCGCGCTCCTGATGGTCAAGGACCGCGAAGAGGTGAAGAAGGACGCCATCGTCTTCACGTGGGATCCGTACACGAACCCGATCATCAGCGACGTCGACGGCACGATCAAGTTCGTCGAGCTGGTGGAGGACGAGAGCTTCGCCGAGGAACTCGACGAGCTCACCGGCCTGCGCCAGCGCGTCGTCATCGAGGATCGCGAGAAGAAGCTGCACCCGCACATCGAGATCTGGGCCTCGAAGGGCGGGAAGGACAAGAAGGTCCGCGACTTCGTCATCCCGGTGGGCGCCCAGCTGATCATCGAGGACGGGGTGCACGTGTTTGCCGGCACCACGATCGCCAAGATCGGGCGTGAAGCGTACAAGACCCGCGACATCACGGGCGGCCTGCCGCGCGTGGCCGAGCTGTTCGAGGCGCGCCGCCCGAAGGACCCGTCGACGATCTCGGAAGTCGACGGCGTCGTGCGGTTCGGCGACATCAAACGCGGCAAGCGCGAGATCTTCGTCCAGCCGACGGACAGCGCCGGTTCGGTGGACGAGCTGCAGCCGGCGCAGCTGTACGAAGTGGCGGCCGGCAAGCACTTGCGCGTGCACGAGGGCGACCGCGTGCGCGCCGGCGACCGCCTGTCGGAAGGCCCGGTGAACCCGCACGACATCCTGCGCATCAAGGGACCGCGCGCGGTGCAGGAGTACCTGCTGAACGAAGTGCAGGAGGTCTACCGCCTGCAGGGCGTGAAGATCAACGACAAGCACATCGGCGTGATCGTGCGCCAGATGCTGCAGAAGGTGCGCGTCATGGACTCGGCCGACACCGAGTTCCTCGAGGGCGAGAACATCGACAAGGCGATGTTCCGCAAGGCCAACGACCGGACGAAGAAGAAGAAGCTTCGCGCGGCGACGTCCGAGCCCCTCCTGCTCGGCATCACGAAGGCGAGCCTCACGACGGAGTCGTTCATCTCGGCGGCGTCGTTCCAGGAGACCACGCGCGTGCTCACCGACGCGGCCATCCGCGGGGCCAAGGACAACCTCCTCGGCCTCAAGGAGAACATCATCATCGGCCACCTGATCCCGGCCGGCACGGGCATGTACCGGTACCAGCAGGTGGACATGGACGTCGAAGTGCCGCTGACAGCGGAGCCCGAGTTCGGGCTCGGCGACCTCGGCGCGCTGCCGGCGATCGCGGACGACCTGTCGCCGCTCGGGGCCGAGCATCTCGACTGATCCCGGCGGTGGTTGCGCGTGACTCGAGGCCCGTTTCCGAAAGGAGGCGGGCCTCGTTTGCGTTCGCGAACTGACTGTACATACAGGACGGACGGTGCGGCTCTCACGAAGACCGGAGGAGCACGAAGATCACGAAGAACGGCAACAACTTTCAGGGGGGTGTGGCGGACAATACCGTCCTCCGAGGTCCCTTGAGTGTTTGGCCGTTCTCCGTGCCCTCCGCGCTCCTCCGGTCTTCGTGAGCGATCCCCCGACCCTGCGCTGAAGGACCCGGGGCCCGACAGGATGCGCGGCGCGTGCCGCGCTAGTCCACGATGAACAGCGTCGCCCCGGCGGTTCCCGTGCGCGAACGGTGCGGCGCGGCCTCATCGGCCACCTGATAGCTCATGCCGGCGCGCAGCTCATGCCGTGATCCGTCGGCCAGCTCGGTGACGAGTTCTCCCTCGAGCACGAGCAGCACGTGCCCGCGCGTGCACCAGTGGTCGGCCAGGTACCCGGGCGAGTAACGCACCATCCGCACGCGAAGGTTGCCCTGTTCAAAGAGCCGCTGCGACACCGTGCCCGTGGCACCGGGTGTCGTCGTTTCGGGGAGCGCGCTCCAGTCGGTGACGCCGAACGGGACATTCGAGATGTGCATGGTGGTGCGTGCCTCGGTGAAGGGTGGGGCGCATCCGCGAACAATGGCGATGAGGCAGGCCCGGCGCGAGAGCGATGTTCAGGAGCCGGCGGACAGCAGCACGTCGATCGTGCGCACCGTCGTGTGCGGCATCGGGGGGCCGGTGTTGGAGGGTTGACCGCGACGGAGCTCAAGGAGAAGTTCACGTCATGTCGCTGCCGTTCGCCAGCCGCCCGATGCTCGTGGCCGCGATTGCCGTGCTCGCCGTCGCTGCGCAGGCGCGCGCGCAGGGGGGGGGCGCCGGGGGGGCCGGAATCGTACCGCTTCGTGTCGCTGCGCGTGAGCGACGCGGGAACGCAGGCGCCGCTTCCCGGGGTGCGCGTGACGGTGCAGGGAATCAGCGACCGCGAGTGGAGCACCGACGAACAGGGTGCCGTGCTGGTGGCGGTGGCGCGGGGGGCCCGGGGGGCGCGCGCGGTGCTCCAGCTGCGGCGCATCGGCTATGCGCCCGTGACGGTCAACTCCGAGACGGGCGGTGACGGGGCGGCAGTGAAGATCGCCATGACGCCCGCCGCGCAGACACTCGACACCACGAAGGTCGTCGGGGATGCCACGTCAACGATGCTGGCCGGCTTCGAGGGGCGCCGCATGCGCGGCGCCGGAGCGGCGACGTTCATCACCCGCGAGCAGATCGAGAAGCAGATGGCCATCCGCACCATCGACGTGGTGCGCCGGGCCGTGGGCACGCGGGTCGTCGACAGCAGCGGCGTGCTGCTCGTGGCCTCGTCACGCGGCCCCAAGACGATCATCTCCGCCGCCAAGAACGACCTGGCCCCGTGCGTCATGCGCGTGGCGGTGGACGGGATGATGCGCGAGTGGGGCTTCTCGCTCGACGGCATCGAGCCGAAGGAGATCCACGGCGTGGAGGTGTATCCCGGGCCGGCGACCATCCCCGCCGAGTTCGGGGGGATGCGCAAGGACGCGTACTGCGGGCTGGTGATGATCTGGACGCGGCGCGGCCCGTAGCGCCGCCGCCGTTCCGGGGGCACATTCAGCCCGACTCCAGACCTGAGCCGATGAGCCCCACGCCGCCAGCCTTCTCCCCGCCGCCGCGCGACCACGTCATCACCCGCAGCGCGGTGGTCTCGTGGATGGTCTACGACCTTGCAAACACCATCTTCTCGATGGGCGTGGTCTCGATGTACTTCTCGCAGTACATCCGGGCCGAGGTCGGACCGAAGCGCGCCGACGCAGCGTATGGCCTTATCACCGCCGTGTCGATGGGGATCATCTTCGTCATCTCGCCGGTGCTCGGCGCGATGACCGACCGCGCGCGCCGGCGCATGCCGTTCCTCCTCTGGAGCACCATCATCTGCGTGGCACTCACCGCGCTCCTGGGTCGCGCCAGCTATCAGGTGACGCTCCTGCTGTTCGTGATCGCCAACGCCGCGTACCAGGCCGGGCTGCAGTTCTACGACGCAATGCTCCCAGAGGTGAGCACCGAGGCGAACCGCGGGCGCGTCAGCGGCATCGGCGTGGCCGTCGGCTACCTTGGTTCGTACATCGCCGTCGGGCTCGGCCTGTACTTCGGCAGCGGCGACATTCCCAAACTCTTCGCGTGGATCGCCGCCACGTTCCTGCTGCTCTCAATTCCCTGCTTCGTCTTCGTGAACGAACGCGGCAATCCCAACCCGCGCCCCGTCTTCAGCTGGGACGCCGTGAAGGGCTCACTGCGTGAAACGGTGGCCACGTTCCGCAACGGCCACCAGTATCCCGGCCTTATCCGCTTTCTGGTGGGACGCATCTTCTACACCGACGCCATCAACACCGTCATTTCCATCATGACGCTGTACAGCATGAACGTGGCGGTGGCGAAAGGGCAGGGCGAGGAATCGGCCGCCCAGACGTCCAAGCTCGTGATGATGGTCGCGATCACTTTTGCCATTCTGGGCGGTCTCTTCTGGGGATGGCTCGTCGACCGCATTGGGCCCAAGCGCACGCTGAACGTCGTGCTGTGGCTGTGGATGTGCACGTTCATCGGGGCCTCACTCATGGGAATCCTCAGTCTTCCCATGCCGCTCTTCTATGTCATCGCGTCGGCGGCGGGGATCGCGCTCGGCGGTACATGGTCGGCCGACCGGCCGCTCATGCTTCGCCTCACGCCGCCCGACCGGGTGGGCGAGTTCTATGGGCTCTACGGCATGGTCGGGCGCTTCTCGGCCATCACCGGCCCCGTCATCTGGGCGATCGTCGCCAAGATCACCATCGAGAGCGGCTGGATGAAGCCGGCACAGGGGCAGGGCGTCGGCGTGATCGTGCTGCTCTTCCTGGTGCTGCTCGCGTACTGGATCCTGCGCGGCGTTTCCGACGAGAAGCGCGATTGGGAAGCGCTCAGGCACGCGCAGGCGCCGCCAGTGCTCAGGTGATGCGACGTTGCGCCGTCGCGTGAGGCCACTCCGCGCGCGCGCCCTCGCGGCCATGGCGCTGTGCGCGGCGTTCGGCACGCCCTTGCCCGCCCAGCAGCCCGCCGCCTGCGGCCCGCAGGACGGCAAGCTGGCACTCGTCCTCGCCGGCGGCGGTGCCAAGGCGTTCGCTCACGTCGGTGTCATGCGGATGCTCGATTCGCTGGGCATTGTCCCCGACCTTGTCGTGGGAACGAGTGCCGGTGCCATGGTCGGCGCGCTCTACGCCAGCGGCCTCAAGGTCGATGACATCACGCGCCAGGCGCTGGGTCTGGGCCTGGACTCGCTGATCGGGCAGTATGGCGCGGACATCCCACCGTCGCTCGGTGACCGGCGCGCCATCCTGGCGTGGGAGGGAGGGGCGGAAGGGTTCTCACTCCAGACGAGCGTCGTGCGCGAGGCGCCGCTGAATGCGCTCATGACGTCGCTGTACGTGCGCGGCAACATGATTGCCCACGGCAACTTCGACCGTCTGCCCATCCCGTTCCGCGCCGTCGCCGCCGACATCCACACGCGCACGCCGGTGGTGCTCGGCGCCGGCGACCTGGCCCAGGCGGTGCGCGCGAGCAGTTCGATCCCCATCGTCTTTCGCACGGTGCACATCGGCGGGCGCGACCTCGTGGACGGCGGAATCGCCAACAACGTCCCCGTCGACGTGGCGCGCTCCCTTGGCGCCACCCGCATCATCGTCTCCGCACTGCTCGACACCGTCGTGCCCGACCGGCACGCCGACGATGCACTCTCCGTTGCCGCCCAGCTCGTGAACTTGCTGTTCGAAAAGACGCTCCCGCCGCTGCGTCCCGGCGAGGTGCTGGTGCAATCCGATGTGAATGCGGTGAACCAGCTCGATTTTTCGGCCGCGAACATCGCCCGGGTGATCGCCGCGGGCGACCGGGCTGCCATCGCGCTGAAGGACGATCGCTGCCTGCCGCGCGGTCGAACACGCCGCGCGGGCGTCGTGCCGCCGATTGCCTCGGCGTTGACGCAGAAAGGCACCGACCCGGACGTGGCGCGGGTCCTGCGCGTCACGATTGGGCCGCTGGACGGCCAGGCCATCGACGTACCGGAGCTGCAGCAGCGGCTGCACAAACTGTCGCAGGTGGAACGCTACCGCGAGATCTGGTTGCATCCGGTGCAGGGTCCCGGCGACTCGGTGCTGTTTGCCGCCGAGGGAAGCGCGTCGAGTGTCGAGCGGCAGTTGGCGGGCGCGGCCTTCGACCG
>Ga0209014_10001945_pt1 | contig 12157 bp, 10 predicted proteins | sample BarGraNGADG00212_FD_184491 | JGI IMG/M metagenome (GOLD analysis project Ga0209014, IMG submission 184491) | Arctic peat soil microbial communities from Barrow, Alaska - Barrow Graham LP Ref core NGADG0002-212 (SPAdes) (version 2) | ecosystem: Environmental > Terrestrial > Soil > Wetlands >... | reverse complement strand
CGGCGGTCACCGATCCGGCGGCCGGCACCCGCGGCATCAGCTCGTTCATCCTCACGAAAGAGACCTGCGACCTCGCGCGCGCGACGGAAGTGGGCGTCGGACATTCACCCGACCTGAAGCCCATGAAGGGCTTCACGAGCGGAAAGAAGGAGGACAAGCTCGGCTGGCGTGCATCCGACACGCGCGAACTGCTATTCACCGACGTCGAAGTCCCGGCGGAGAACCTGCTCGGAAAGGAAGGGCAGGGATTCGTGAACTTCATGCGTACACTCGACGCCGGTCGCATCGGCATCGGGTCGCTCTCGCTCGGCCTCGCGCAGGGCGCGTTCGACCTCGCGCTGCAGTACGCGTCCACGCGAAAACAGTTCGGCAAGCCGATCGCCGAGTTCCAGGGCGTGCAGTTCCAGCTTTCCGACATCGCCACCGAACTCGAGGCCGGCCGGCATCTCGTATACCATGCCGCTTGGCTGGCTCAGAACGGCTTTCCATTCTCGAAGGAAGCGGCAATGGCCAAGCTCTTCTGCTCCGAAATGGCGATGCGCGCCACCACGAAGGCCATCCAGATCCACGGCGGCTACGGCTACACGAAGGACTATCCGGTGGAGAGGATGATGCGTGACGCCAAGATCGGCGAGATCGGCGAGGGGACGTCCGAGATCCAGCGGATCGTCATCGCCCGGCACTTGCTCAAGGACCTCGTCGCGATCTGAACGGCCTGCCTGAAGCAGTCCGGCAACATCAGGCCATTGCGAACGGCAAGTCATCCCATTTACATCTAGGCGAGCGCGTTGTGTAGCGCTCTGCCCCGGTCCGTCCTCTTCTGCGACCCAGCGGAGGTCGGACCAGACAGTCTCCTCGTTCTTCGTCGCCTCTCCACCGGAAAGGATGCCGAACGCACTGGATCGCACGCCAAGCCGCACTTCTTCGTTCCCCGCGCTCAACACCAAAGCTGGTTGCTTCGGGCGCACGGAACGGGCGGCAGGCGCGTGGACGATCACGCGAAATCCCGGAGACACCTCCAGTCGTGACGCGCGACGGACCCGCCTTGAAATGGCACGAGTTGCCATCGCGGGCCAGTCGCTCTTCCGCACACCATTTATCAGCCGCATCGCCGCGAACGAATTGAACGGAGCCGGGTCGCCGTTCGCGCGCCTTCATGCGGTATACGATGAAACGAGAGATTCTGATCAGCGCGACGCAACGCGAGGTTCGCGTAGCGATTCTGGAGGACGACCAGCTCGTTGAGATGCAGGTCGACCGTCCCGAAGCCAGACGGATGGTCGGCGACATTTACTGGGGCAAGGTGGACGCGGTGCTTCCTGGACTTCAGGCGGCATTCGTCGACATCGGCACCGACAAGGCTGCGTTTCTCCATGCGTCCGACCTCGTGTACGACGAGGGCGACGAGGATCCCGACGACGACGATGACGACGACGCCGAAGAGGCGGACGTCGCAGAGCCGTCGGCCGACGCGGACCAGCCGGACGAAACGGACTCGCCGTACGCCCCCGAGGGCGGTGCGACCGTCGTGGTGGCATCCTCCGAGACGCCCGCGAAGGGTGGGCGCGAGAACGGAGGCGGAGGCCGTCGTGGCCGCGGACGTCGCGGTGGACGGAGCGGTGGCGGCGGCGGCAGCGGCGAAGCGGCGGGCGACAGTGCGCCCGCGGTGCCTGCCTCCGGTGGTGGCGGTGGTGGCCGCCGCGGCGGCGGACGTCGTCAGCGCGCGGAGCCCCCGCAGATTCAGGACGTCCTGAAGCGCGGCCAGTCGATCATCGTCCAGGTCTCCAAGGAACCGATCTCGACGAAGGGGCCGCGCGTCACCGCGCAGGTCTCCATCGCGGGCCGATTCGTGGTCTTCATGCCGTTCGCGTCGCGCGTCGGCGTGAGCCGAAAGATCGGCGAGCGCGCCGAGCGCCAGCGTCTCCGCGAGCAGGTGCAGAAGGTGCTGCCGAAGAACTCCGGCGGCGTGATCGTGCGCACCGTGGGCGAGGACATCACCCAGGAAACGTTCCAGAACGAGATCACGACGCTCATCAATCAATGGGCGAAGATCAACAAGAAGACGAAGTTCGTCGGCAATCCGCCGAAGCTGCTGCACCGCGAGACCTCGCTCACGCGCAGCATCATTCGCGATCTGTTCTCTGAAAAGATCGACTCGCTCACCGTGGACTCGAAGCAGATCTTCAACGAGATCGTCGAGTACCTGCAGGGGATCGCGCCGGAGCTGGTCGATCGCGTGAAGCTCTACGAGGAGAAGGTCCCGCTCTTCGACAAGGCGGACATCGAGACGGAAATTCGCGACCTGTTCAAGCGCCGCTGCGACCTGCCGAGCGGCGGGTACATCATCATCGAGCCGACCGAGGCGCTGGTCTCGGTCGACGTGAACTCGGGCCGCTTCGTCGGAAAGAAGGACCCGGAAAAGACGATCTTCAAAACGAACTCCGAAGCGGCGCGCGAAGTGGCGCGACAGGTGCGGCTGCGCGACATCGGCGGCATCATCGTCTGCGACTTCATCGACATGGAGACGCGACAGAATCGTGAGCGCGTGCTCAACGAGTTGCGCACACACCTCGGCCGCGACCGCGCACGAACCAAGGCGTTCGCCGTGAGCGATCTCGGCCTGATCGAGATGACGCGCCAGCGCGTGCGGCAGAGCCACCTGCAATCGATGACCGAATCGTGCCCGACGTGCAACGGCACCGGGCGAGTGTTCACGCCAGAGACCATCGTGCGGCGGATGGAGCGGTCGGTGCGGCGTATCGCGGTCGAAGGACGCAAGGACAACCTCGTGGTGAAGCTCCATCCCGACACGGCGATCTACCTGCTGGAGAACGAGCGGGATCTGCTCAAGAAGCTCGAAAAGGGGCTGGGATTCTCGCTCGAGATGAGGGACGATCCGCTGCTTCGGCCGGACGAATTCAAACTGGTGGTGAAGGGGGCGGGGCGCGATGTGACACAGCAGTACGCGGTGGCTTGAAACGGCGACGGGCGACGAGAACTACAGCGAAGAGCGACGGGTGAGGGGCGATCTGGGGAAGAGCGACTGGCGACGAGCGAGGAGCACCTCGGTCTCCTCACACCTCACCCGTCGCTCTTCCCCAAATCGCCCCTCACCCGTCGCTCGTTCCTGTAGGTACCGTCGCTCGTCCCTTTGCAGTCTCCCCTTGACCCTCAAGCTCAATCAGGCTATTATCTTAGGCTCGTATCTAATCCATTCGTCATAAGGCAGTTTTCATGTCCTACGCCATTATCAAGACCGGCGGCAAGCAGTTCCGCGCCGAGCCAGGCAAGACGCTCCTCGTCCCCACGATGCTGGGCGACGCCGGCACGAAAATCGAGTTCAACGAGGTCCTCCTCGGATCGGACGGCAGCGCCGCGAAGGTCGGCGTGCCGCATCTCAAGGGCGCGAAGGTCACCGGCGAGATCGTGAAGCACGGTCTCGGCGAAAAGATCGTCGTGTTCAAGTTCCGTCGCCGGAAGAACTACGCCAAGAAGCAGGGGCACCGGCAGGGCTTCACTGAAATCCGCATCAACGACATCAAGCTCGGATAATCGGAAGATAAAATGGCACATAAAAAGGGCGTAGGCTCGACGCGCAACGGGCGCGACTCGAACCCGCAATACCGCGGCGTAAAGAAGTTCGGCGGCGAGCGCGTGCGCGCCGGCAACATCATCGTGCGCCAGTGCGGAACCAGGTGGCACCCCGGCAACAACGTCGGCCTCGGCTCCGACTACACGATCTTCGCCCTCGTCGACGGCATCGTGAAGTTCGAGCACAAGAGCAAGACGCGGTTCAAGATCTCCGTCTACCCCGCAGAGGCAGTGACCTCGGCAGCGTAGTAACGCGTTGTAAGCGGGTGGCTTCGGTCGCCCCGGAGGACCACATGGCTCTTTGGAACAAGCTGTCAACCGAACTCCGCAGCGCCGGCAAGGCCGCGCGCGGAGCGATCGACGAAGGGAAGCTTCGGCTCGAGCTGTTTCGCGTGCGACAGCTCGCCGACAAGGCCGCCCAGGCGCTCGGCTACGCCGTCCATCAGGCGCACCAGAGCGGGAACGAGCTCGCCCCGGACACACTGCAGCGCATCGAGGCGACTCTCACCGAGCACGAGACCGAGGCGAAGCGGTTGGAGACTGAGCTCGCGTCCAACACTGCTTCGGCGGCGGAGCCAAAGGCGTAGGACGACTACGATGGAAGATCGAAGATGGAAGATCGATAGATAACCTGAAAAAATGGCCTCCGAGCGAATTCTCGGAAGCCATTTTTTTCATCTTCCATCTTCGATCTTCCATCTTCGATCTTCCATCTTCGGTCCGCCTTCTACGGCTTCCTGTACGCCGGCGGTTTGTTCTTGTACCGGTCCGTCAGCTCGTCCTGCCTCGTGCGCTCCAGATTCTCCACGCCGCGCACGTACACGTGCTCCGCGACCGTGGCGAACTCGAACGGGTCACCGCTCCACACCACCACATCGGCTTCCTTGCCGATCTGCAGCGAGCCGACGCGATCCGAGACGCCGAGCACTTCAGCCGGCACCAGCGTGACGGCCTTCAACGCATCGTCCCACGTCATGCCGTACGCGACGGCGTTGCCCGCCTCGTAACGCACGTTGCGAGCGTTGTAGTTGTCCTCGCCGAGGCCGCCGCCGTCGCCGACGATTATCACCAGCACGCCGGCGCCTTTCAGAATCGCCAGGTTCTCCTGACGATGACCGAGCGTGGAGAACGAGCCCGGGATGTTGTTCATCGCGCCCGCCATCACCGGCACGTGCGCCGCGGCAATTTCCTTCGCCGCCTCCCACGCTTCCGCTCCGCCCTCGATCACGAGCTTGAGGCCGAATTGTTTCGCGATGCCGAGCGCCGCACGAATGTCGCTCGCGCGGTTGGCGGAAATGATGATCGGCATCGTCCCGGCGACCACCGGCGCGAGCGCCTCGAGATCCTCGCGCGACGCGGCGAGCGTGCGGATCGCGCCGTTGTCGTACGCAGCCTTGCGCAGGCCGTACACTTTCGCGTCCGAGAGCACCTCGCGCAGGTGCGCGAATGTCTCGGCGCGTGCCTCGCCGCCCTCGCCGAGTTCCGCCACCATGGCGACGGGCCCCTTCACGAGCATCGAAGCGACGGTTTCACCGTTCAGGTCGATGACCGCGGCGCGTCCGCCGATGAGGTTGCCGCGCGAAGGCGCCACCATGACCGTGGTGATTCCGTCCTTCCGCGTGGGGGGAATGAAGGTCGAAGCCGGATTCATTCCTTCCCACGCGTTGAAAGATGCGGAGACGCCCTTCTCGCCCTTTGCGTGCGAGTCGTTGTAACCGCCGCTTCCCGGATTGCCCTCGGCCAGGCCAAGGGTCGTCGCGGCGTTGAAGAGGCCGGGCGTGACCCACTTGCCGGTCGCGTCGATGCGGGTCACGCCGGCGGGGATGGTCACGTTCGCTCCGACGGCCGCCACCTTTCCGTTCGTGATCAGGACCGTGCCGTGCTCGATCTTCGGCCCGCTCACCGGATATACCGTGCCGCCGGTGATGGCGATCGTCTGCGCGCCGGCGGTCGCCGCGCACACGAGCGCCGAAACCACTCCGAGCGCGACCGCGCGGGTCATCGTGATGGCGCGCATTAGCGTGAGCCTCCGTTGTTGACCGGCACGAATCCGAGCTCGAAGTCCGTCCGCCATTGCTGGCGCGGATCCAGGCGGTCGAACAGCATCGCGCCGTCGATCCACACTTTTTCCGCGCGCGTGTAGACCGAGAACGGATTGCCCGACCAGAGCACCACGTCCGCGTTCTTCCCGGCCACGAGCGAACCGATCTTGTCTTCGAGGCCGATGGCCCACGCGGGATTGATCGTCATCCACTTGATCGCGTCTTCCTCGGTGATGTTGATCCCGATCGCGCGGCCGGCCGCCATCGACTTGGCCGCTTCCTGGTTGAGGCGCTGCGATCCCGACGCGTCGTCGGAGTGCATGATGGTGATGCCGCCTGCGGCGTGCACGATCGCCATGTCGGCGCGGACGCCGTCCATCATCTCCATCTTCATGCCGCCCCAGTCGGCCCACATCGAGGCTGCGATCCCTTCCTTCGCGAGCACGTCGGCAATCTTGTACGCCTCGATCGCGTGGTGGAACGAGCGGATCTTGTAGCCGAACTCCTTCGAGACGTCGATCAGCTGCATCATCTCGTCGGCCATGTAGCAATGCTGGTGCACGAGGATGTTACCACGCAGGGCTTCGGCGAGTGTCTCGAGGTTGAGGTCGCGCGTCGGCGGGTCGCCCGTCTTGTCGGCGAGCCACTTGTCCCAGCGGCGGCGATACGCCTCGGCCTGGATCCACGCGGCACGATATCCCGCGACGTCGCCCATGCGCGTCTGCGGACCGCGCGTGGAATACACGCGCATCGGATTCTCGCCGCACGCCATCTTGAGGCCGTACTTGGCTCCGGGAAATTTCATTCCCTGCACGCTCGGGCTCGGCACCATCTTGAGGATCACGCTTCGGCCGCCGAACAGGTTGCCCGACCCCGGCAACACCTGAATTGTAGTAACTCCACCAGCAAGATCGCGCGGGAACTGCGGATCCTGCGGCCACACCGAGTGCTCCACCCACACGTAGCCGGTGACCGGATTCACGAGCTCGTTCGCGTCGCTGCGCGCCCAGACGCTCGGGGCGGCGTTCGCGCCGAGGTGCGAATGGTCGTCCACGATGCCGGGCGTCACATACTTCCCGGTTCCGTCGATGACGACGGCATCGGCCGGCGCGTCCACGGTCGCGCCCACCGAGACGACCTTCCCGTCCTGCATGAGAATCGCGCCGTTCCGGATGAGCGGACCGGCGGCCGTGAAGATGTTCACGTTGCGAATCACGGTCGGGCGCGACGCATACCGTGTATACGTGCTTGGGAACGGATTGGCGTCCGGCGCGGAGAGCGCACCGGCGCCGGGGGCTGTCTGCGCCGCGACGGGGAGCCCCGCGAGCAGCAGGGTGGACAGAAGGCCTTTCAAACGCATGCGCATTCCGGTGTGATCCTCTGACGGCGTGGTGACATTCGGGGAGACTCCACCGCGAAAGTACGCGGCACGACCAAATCAGGCCAGAGGAGACAAACGGCGACGGGCGACGGCATGAACGGGGACGAGCGACGGGTGAGGTGCGACTTGGCGAAGGGCGACGAGTGAGGAGCGCGGAGACGTTCGCCTCGCTCCTCACCCGTCGCTCTTCGCCAAGTCGCCCCTCACGCGTCGCTCGTCCCTTTCTGTGCGCCCCTTACTCGTCGCCCGTGGCTAGAGACCGAGCGTGCTCCTGCAGAGCGCCACGTCGTTGGTGCAAAGCGCATCAACACCGAGTCCGGCGAAGCGCGTCATTTCGGCGGCGGTGTCCACCGTCCAGGCGATGATGCGCCCGCCGCGCGCATGCACGGCATCCACCATCTCGCGGTCGATCAGTTCGGCGGCCTGCCAGAGGTCGCGCGCGTCGACACTCGCCATCGAGTCGGTGGGGACGATGTGGTAGCTCGCTTCCAGGACGCCGCGCGCGAGTGCCGGCGCGAGCCGCCGCGCCACGGCGACCTGGCGATGATCGAACGCGTGCACGGCCGCCGCGGACCCCCGCTTCTCGAGCAGCCTTACGGCCGCGTCGGCGGTGCCGGGGCCCTTCAACTCGCAGTAGACCGTGAGGCGGTCGCCAATGGCTTCGATAACCTGCGCCAGGGTTGGAATCGGCTGCCCTCCCACGCGAAACGCGCTAAGCTCCTCGAGAGTCATTGATCGAATGTCGCGACGCGCCAGGGCGGGGCTGGGCGCATTGTGAGGAACCGCGTCGTGATGGACGAACAGGACGCCATCGGCGCTCAGATGGACGTCCAGCTCGATGCCGTCGGCTCCCAGCTCGACCGCCCGTGTGAACGCCGCCACCGTGTTTTCGGGGCGTTCCCGCGAGGCACCGCGATGGGCGATGATCTCGATCGGCGGCATGGCGGCTCCAGTGGGGTGTGGGGCTCCGGACGGGTCCGACGGGCCTGCGGGGCGGTGAGATTCGCGACTCAAGTTAACGTCCGGGTGTGACCGGCGTCTCAATTGGTGACCGAATGGATGTCCAGGGCCGGATGGACGATGGGTCGGCTGACGCAGCGCTCATCGAACGATGGAAGGGTGGAGACCAGCGGGCGGCAGCCGAGATCGTGAGGCGGCACGCCCAGGCGCTCGCCCGGTTCGCCGCGAGTTCGGGCGAACGCGAGGAACTGGATGAGCTCGTGCAGGACACGTTCGTTCGCGCGTTCAATTCGCTCGAATCGTTTCGGGCGGACAGCACATTCCGGACGTGGCTGTTCACGATCCTTCGGCGGCTGGTGCTCGACCGCAAGCGCTCGGAGAAGCGGCGCCGTAATCAGGTGGAGCTCGATGAGGGACACGCCGTTCAGGCGTACGACGCGCTCGACGCGCTCGTGGCCGACGAGACGGCGGTGCGGGTCCGGCAGGCGATCGAACGTCTTTCGCCGCTGCAAAAAGAAGTGTTCGTCCTCCGCGTGACGGAGGGGATGGCATATGGAGAGATCGCGACACTGGTGGGAAGCACGGAGGGTGCGTGCCGCGTGCACTACCACAACGCGATGCGATCCGTAAAGGAGTTTCTCGATGATGCATGATTGCGCGGATGGAGACATGCGGGACCTGCTCCCCGGATATGTGCACGGTGCGTTGTCCGCGGCGGAGGGCGCGACGGTGGCCGCTCACCTCGAAACATGCGCAGACTGCGCGGCCGAGGTCGAGCTGATCGCAGCCGCATCGCGGGCATTTCCCGCTCCGGCGGTCGATCTCGGCAGGATCGTAAAGGCTCTCCCAGCGGCACCTCGCGGTGCGCGGCGGGGCGTGGCCGCCGGCCGTGCGTGGCGCGTTGCCGCCGCGATCGGAATCGTGACGATCGGCGCGTTCTCGGTCATCGCGCTGCGCGGTTACTTCAGCGCGACTCCTCGTCGGACAGCCTCGGTGCCGGCACCCGCCACTGGCGCAGCGTTGGCAACGACCGATGCTCCGCATGCACCGATCGTTGTTGATTCACCCGTTCACGTTAGCTCGCCGGCAGTGTCGTCGAAACCGCGGTCCGGAATCAGTTTCGGCGGCGGAATCTCCGATCTCACCGACGACCAGTTGAACACCCTGCTCGGCGAACTCGACGCGCTCCAGTCGCTGCCGAGCACCGAACCCGAAACACACCTCTCACCGATCGTGCCATTGGCCGACGGAGGTCACAATGCGCGTTAGACTCACGGCTCTCTTGATACTCGCCAGCGCGGCCACGCTTTCGGCGCAGGGACGCGGCGGACGGGGCATGCCTCAGGGACCCCCGCCAGCCGGCGATTCCACCCGCCCGAATCGCGCGAACTTGGAGCAGCAGGTGCGGGAACGCATCGCGAGGGTCACCAAGGAACGACTCGGCGCGACGGACCAGCAGATGACGAAACTGCAGGAGACGAACAGGAGATTCGACGAGACGCGCCGGATCCTCGTCGACCAGGAGCGCGACGTTCGCATGTCGCTGCGCGACGAGATGCTGCGCCCGGACTCCGCCCGCCAGGGACAGGTCGCCGCATTGCTCGACCGGGTCATCAAGACCCAGCGGCAGCGCGTCGACCTCCAGGAACAGGAACAGAAGGAGCTCGCCGGATTCCTCACGCCGCTTCAGCGCGCGAAGTACTTCGCGCTCGAGCAGCAGGTTCGTCAACGCGTGAACCAGATGCGGCAGGCGCAGATGCAGGGGCGCGGCGGACGCATGGGGCGCGGCGGACGCATGGGGCGCGGGCAGGGCCAGGCCATGCCCATGATGCAGCCGGGTCGCGGGCGCGGAGGGCGGGGGGTTCAGCCGCCGCCGCCGCAGCAGTAAGTTCACGCCAGTACGACCATCGCCGGGATGGCGGAACTGGCAGACGCACGGGACTCAAAATCCCGCGGGGTGCAAGCCCCATGAGAGTTCGATTCTCTCTCTCGGCATAGAAACGAGGGCCCTCGGTTTGAGAGCCCTCGTTTTCGTCATTCAAGTCTCGCAGCTATCATCTGACCGCTATCAGCTCAGAGCTTTGATCTGAGAACCGTCAGCTCTCATCTGTCGTTCGGTCTACTGCGGCCGCCCAATCGCCGCCCGCAACGCCGCCAGCGCCGGCGGCGACCCCGTGAACAGATTCTCCGGATACGCCCTGTTCCGCGCCATCGCCGCGTAGATCTCCGCCTGCTCGTACTTGTTCAGTCCGAGTCCGGCGAGATACTGCAGCCGAAGATTCTTGTCGAGGTTGAGCTGCGCATCGGCGAGCCAATCCTTCAACTGCGGCGCCTGCGCCGTGTACGTCCCGAGCAGGTCGATCGCGGAGTTGATGCCGATCTCGTGCAGCGATTGGGCGACGATCGCGAACTGTGGACTGGCGAGCCGTGCCTCCATCGAATCCACGTCTATCGTCGTCGGCTCGGCCTGGCGCCCCATCAGCACCACGTCGTAGCCCGCGCCGTTGTAGTTGTTCGCCCACACGATGCCGCCCGGGAACGCCTGCAGGAAGCTCGCGATTTCGCTCTTGACCGCGGGGGCGCCGGCTTCGTAGAGCTGCACGAACACGGTGACGACGCCGCCGGGATTCAGGTGCGACTTCGCGAGTTCCCAGAACTCCTTCGTGTAGAGATTAGCGGCGCCCTTCACCCACGGATCGAACGGATCGGATGTGATGGCGTCGAACTTCTCCGTGGTGGTCCCGAGAAAGTGGCGCGCGTCGTCGATCACGACGTGCACCTTCGGATTCTTGATGACGTTGTAGTTGAACTCGCCGAAATACTTCGACGCTACTTGCGGAACGAGCGGCTCGATCTCCGCGATCGTCACGCGTTCGACCAGCGGGCTGATACTCACGGCTCCGGCGGTCACGCCGGCGCCGCATCCGATGACGAGCACCGAGCGTGGATGCAGCGGCACGAGCGTGGTGAAGTGCCCGAGCATGCGCTGCAGCCGCATATCCTGCGGCTCGCTCGAGGCCTGGACCTTCCCGGCGTTGTGATAGTTCACGACGCCATTCGAGAGCACAGAGACGGCCGGCGACGAATTCATTCCCTCGCCCACATACACGAAATCGCCGTGGTTGAAATAGCGTGGCGAGCTGAAGCGGCCGTACGCGACCAGAAGCGCCGGCACCGGCGCGACGCTCCGGGCGAGCAGCACCGCGCAGAGCGCCGTGACCGCCGCCCACGCGCCGCTCTTGGCGGCGAACTGCGCCTTGCGCGACGACTGCACGAACACCGGCACGAGCATGAGCGCCGCGCCGATCGCCGCGAGCACGATCAGCATCCGCTGCGTCTGCTGCGTGCCCACCGCCGCGATGATGACGAGACTGGTGAAGAGCGCGCCGACGATCGCTCCAACCGTGTTCGCCGCATACACGCGGCCCACCATCCGCCCCGCGTCCTGTCCCGGTGACGCGACCGACGCGAGCGCGAGAGGGAAGCTGGCGCCCCAGAGGCAGGCGGCGGGAAGAATCGCCCACGCGCAACGAACGAAATCGATCTGGAACTGGAACCACGGGCGCGTCGTCAGCTCAGGGTTCGTCGGCCAGTACGGAAGCTCGGAGGTCACCTGCCACGCCGTCCACGCGATCGCGGCCATGAGCGCGAGCTGCACGAGGCCCAGCGCCAAACGCGGTCGCACGAGCTGACGTGCCGCGTACGAACCCACGCTGCTGCCGAGTCCGATCCCGATCAGAAAAACCGAGAGAATGATCGAGAAGGTGTACGTCGTTCCGCCGAGCAGCAGCGTGAAGAGACGCGTCCAGACGACCTCGGCGCCGAGCGCCGTCATGCCGGACAGCGCGATCGCGGCGTACACGAGGTTGGTGCCCGCTGGCGTCTCGTCGGTCGCCACGCGCGCATCGCTTTCCGCAGCGCCGGACGGCGTGACGCGCGAAAGATAGAACGCGCTCGACGCCACGATGATGTTCAGCGCGACCGCGACGAACGTCGTGGTCTGCACGTCGTACTTGCGCAGAAGATAGAAGCCGGTGACCATGCAGCCGAGCACCGCGCCCGCGGTGTTGCCGCCGTAGAAGAATCCGAGCCAGCTCACCCCGCGAGGCGTCGTTTCCACCCAGCGTGCGATCGCCGGCAGCGTGGCCCCCATGGCGAAGGTCGGCGGCAGGAGACAGATCGC
>Ga0209014_10001944_pt1 | contig 12157 bp, 10 predicted proteins | sample BarGraNGADG00212_FD_184491 | JGI IMG/M metagenome (GOLD analysis project Ga0209014, IMG submission 184491) | Arctic peat soil microbial communities from Barrow, Alaska - Barrow Graham LP Ref core NGADG0002-212 (SPAdes) (version 2) | ecosystem: Environmental > Terrestrial > Soil > Wetlands >... | reverse complement strand
TGCTTGCCATCACTTTCGATGCGGCGGCGAGCAATCTTTACACCGTGATCAACCAGCTGCGCGCCGGTGAAGGCAATTGCGCCGTCGCGCAAAGATTGCCTCCGCTTAAGCCACAGGCCGCGCTCGAGCGCGTCGCCAGGGATCTTGCGCGAGGGGATCAACTGCAGCAAAGCCTGAACGCGGCCGGTTACCGCGTGACACGTTCCCGTGCCCTTAGCATCAGGGGTGACGGAGTCGGCGCACACGCGGCGGGGATGCTGGCAAAACAAGGCTCCTGCCAGGAGTTGCAGAATGCCGCGATGACCGAGGTCGGCGTATACCTGGACGCGCGCCAGGTCTGGATCGTGTTAGCGGCGCCGTTTGCTCCATCGGTGGGGGCGTCCGGGCAGGCGGCAGGGCAGCGCATCCTCGACCTCATCAACCAGGCTCGCGCCACACCGCGCTACTGTGGCACCACGGCGTTCAACGCGGCGCGGCCGGTACGTTGGAACGACTTGCTTGCCGAGGCCTCGCGGCTGCATGCCGACGACATGGCACGCTACAACTACTTCAGCCACAGCGGCCGCGATGGTTCCAATCCGTGGGACCGTATCGAGCGCGCGGGCTACAGATGGCGCTCTACCGGCGAAAACATCGCCGCCGGGCAAAGGAATGCCGAGGAAGCGGTGGCGGGCTGGATTAAAAGTCCGGGGCATTGCGCCAACCTGATGGACCCGGGATTTGCCGAAATGGGCGCCGCGGTTGCCGTCAACTCGAGGAGCGAGATGGGCATGTACTGGGCGCAGGAGTTCGGCACGCCGCGCTGATTCAGTACCTTACTGAGGGCGAAGGCGATCAACTTGGAGATAGAAGTAGTCTCGCCTCGCGCTAAACCTGCTTTTCGGCGAAGTCCCCGATCACCGGGATGCGCCAAGTCTGATTCTGGTAAGCCTTCACCGCCCCGACCACGGCGAGCACCAGGATGAGCAGCGACCACAGCGGCATCAGCGCCCAGCCAAGGACCGGGATCAGTGTCAGCACGATGTGCCCGGCGATCGAGGCCAAACCGAGGAACAGCGCCTGAAAGGAGTGGAAGCGGACGAACTTGTCCTTGTTGTACGGCTCGAGCAGCAGAAAGACGATGGCCGTGATCCACAGGTAGGCGAGCGCTCCTGCCAGGTTGCTCTGCAGCCCTGCCGACTGCCCTGCCTGACCGGTGACCGGGTTGCCCGCAGCGGGCTGCCCAGCGGTCTTGCCGCAGGACGGACAGAACGCCCCCGCGTCGGGCATTTCCTTACCGCAACTTTCGCAGAATCGCGCCATCGGATCCTCCCTTGGGTTATGGGTGTGCGATGAGGGTACCAAGATCGCCCAGTCGGTGCAACGCATCCTGTTGATGCAACTCCTTGTCGTGCAGGCGAGTGCCATGCCCGGGCGCTGCCCGCACTCTGCAGCTTTGCTGCGCGCCGCTTCCAGCTGCGCCGACAGGGTGACAGACCAATGACCGCTTTCGAGAAAGGCGAATGACGGGTTTGAGTCGGGTGCGGTCAGTCACGTTTTCCGGAAGCGGACGTTGAAACTGGCCGCAGTGATTACCCACTGGGCAGATCGCCAACATCCGCTTAGGCCGATGATTTGCCATTCATACGAAATCTCGGAACGGCAGCTTAGCGAACTACACCGGCCGTCCAGAACCGTATTAATCAAGCGCAGTCAGTGACCGGAATTGGCCGATCTGAGACCTTCGAGACAGCTCTCTGACTCTGCCCGAAACCGGCCGCACAGATCACGCACGGGTGACTCACCTCGCCCGAGCAGGGCGCCTTCCGCTGCTGAATGAGGAGGCTAGGGCAACAGCACCGTCGAGCCGGTGGTTTTGCGGGCCTCGAGATCACTGTGCGCCCGCGCCGCTTCGCGCAATGGATACGTCTGATTGATCGAGATTTGGACCGCTTTGTTCTTCACCACTGCGAACAGGTCGCGCGCGGCTTTCAGCAGGTCCTCGCGCGTCGCTGTGTAGGTAACCAGTGTCGGGCGCGTCAGGAACAACGAACCCTTCTGCGCCAGCACGCCGGGGTTGAACTGCGTCACGGCGCCCGAAGCGTTGCCGAAGCTCACCATTATCCCGAGCGGCGCGAGGCAGTCGAGCGAATCCATGAAAGTGTCCTTGCCGACGCCGTCATACACCACCGGAACACCCTTGCCCTTGGTGATCGCCTTGACCCGCTCGACGAATTTCTCTTTGGACGTGACGATCACATGCTTACAGCCGGCTTTCTTCGCCAGCGCGACCTTATCGTCACTGCCGACCGTGCCGATCACCGTCGCGCCGAGATATTTTGCCCACTGGCACAGGATCTGGCCGACACCTCCGGCCGCCGCGTGCATGAGTATTGTGTCGCCCTTCTTGACCTTGTAAGTGCGGCGGATCAAATACCACGCCGTCATGCCCTTCAGCATTATCGCCGCTGCGACCTTGTCGTCGATGCCGGCGGGAATCTTCACCAGCCGGTCGGCCGGACGCAAACACATTTCAGCGTATGACCCGATCGGCTGCGCATAAGCGACGTGATCGCCGACCTTGAATTCCTTCACCTTCGGGCCGACCGCTTCGACCACGCCCGCGCCTTCCAAGCCGGGCGTGAACGGCAGTGCGTTCGGATACATCCCGATGCGGTGATAGACGTCGACGAAGTTGAGACCGACCGCGGTGTTGCGCACCAGCACCTGGCCCGGGCCTGGGCTGCCGACCTCGACTTCTTCCCAGCGCATTTTCTCGGGGCCGCCTGTTTCATAAATTCGCATTGCGTATGGCATTGCTGTTCTCCGTCTATCGTTGCCTGAACACGAAAAGGTCATTCTAACCTCATCAAAGCCCAAACACGGGGTCCTGCCACAATTCACCCTATCCGTTGGTCGCCAGCTCGAACCTGGCACGGTCTACCAAGAAAAGGGGGCGTACCTACGCACCGGGCGGCTCACCCCCACCCTCGCGGGGAACCAGCCCCCCTTTACTCGTTGCAGGCAGCTGCAGGTGGCGCGAGACCGCCTTGGCCCTCCGCCTGGGAGGGATGAAGAGGCCGTGGGAAATTGTTCGCCTTATGTGTGCCAGCGCACAGTGCGCCTCGGGTGCAAGGGCTACAAATGCACTGTTGATATTGAGGACTCACGGTCGGTTGATCCAACTTTGGCTTGGGGAAGACCTGCATGAGTTCGAGATCGGGTTCGGCGCAAACGTCCACTCCAACATAAAGGGGATTTCGATGAAAAACATTTTCGCTCGCTACATCTGCCGCATGCTGATCGTCTGCATGGCCACATTTCCGTTCAGTACTTACGCCGGCATGGTCGGCACCGATCAGGTGGTTGCCGCGGCGCAGTCTCAGGGCGCGCGCGAAAAACTGCGCGATTTCGTCGGCCGCAGTGAGATGAGCAGTCAGCTGCAAACCCTGGGTGTCAGCCCCAGCGCGGCGCAGGCGCGGGTAGGCGCCATGACCGACGCCGAAGTGGCAAGCGTTGTCGGCCAGATCGACAGCCTGCCTGCGGGCGGCGCCAGCGGCTGGGCGATATTCGCGGCCGTGCTGGTCATCGGCCTGATCTGGTACTACTGGGTCAAGTAACCGCAGCGTCCTGTCAGGCTGTTGAAAAACTCGCTGTATACGCGATTTGCGCACGATCGTGCAATCGTTTCGCTCCCGACGGCCTCTGATCTGGGAGATATAAAAGGGGCCAGGGGAAAGGGTGGGACTCTTCCCTTCCCACCCAGGCCCCCTTTTTCAACACCCTCCCCTCGGTCTTTAGCCGAAGCCCGCTTAATCGCGGGCTTTGTCTTTGTGCTGTGCTTTTTGACCGGCTGCGTCAGCCTGCCGCAAACCGAGGCCCTGCGGCGGGAAGGTGGCGCGGGCCTGCCGCCGCGCGCGGAACTGGATACGGTGCCGTTCTTCGCGCAAGAAGAATATCAATGCGGCCCGGCGGCGCTCGCGATGGCACTGAATGCGGCCGGCATTGCCGCGACTCCCGACGCCCTCACCGAGCAGGTGTATATCCCGGCGCGCAAGGGTAGCCTGCAGGTGGAGATGCTTGCCAGCGCGCGGCGCCACGGCCTCTTGGCCTACGAACTTGCGCCCGAACTGAAGGACGTGCTCGCCGAAGTGGCCGCCGGCAACGCGGTGATCGTGCTGCAGAACCTCGGGTTATGGGCTTTCCACCCCTACTGGCACTACGCCGTGGTCATCGGCTACGACTTGGAGACGAAACAAATCCTGCTGCATTCGGGCACCAAGGCGCGCCGCGCCATGGCAATAGGACTGTTCGAGTTCCTGTGGATCGACGGCCGGCGCTGGGCCATGGTCGCCTTGGCTCCCGGACGCCTGCCGGCGAGCGCGCGCGAAGCAAGCTATGCGACCGCCGCCGCAGCGTTGGAGCAAGCCGGCCGCATCGCCGAAGCGCACCGCGCCTACGAGGCCTTGCTGGAACGCTGGCCGGCCAATCTCGTCGGTTTGATGGGTCTGGGCAATACCGCCTACGCACTGGGCCGTACGGCGGAGGCGGAAACGGCGTTCCGCACCGCCACCGCCGCACATCCGCTCGCAGCCGCGGCGTTCAACAACCTCGCGCAAACGCTGGCCGACCAGGGCAAGCTGGAGGCGGCGCTGGATGCCGCGCGCAAGGCGGTGAGCCTGGAAGGGGCCAGCCTGCCGGCGGCGAAGGCGACGCTGGAGGAAATTCTCAAGCAGCGCCGGTAGACGTCAGCCCGGTGGGCGTCACGGCTATACACCTTTTATTTTCACCGCGGAGGACGCAGAGGACGCGGAGGATGCCGCAAAGGAAAAACGATTTCCTCCGCGTCCTCTGCGGCATGCGAGTGTCAGACCGGGGCGATACGTTGATGCACCCAGTCGGCGACGGCCAGGGCGCGCGCATCGTCACCCCTGCGGCCGATGATCTGCACGCCGACCGGAAGGCCTTGCGGGCCCAGACTGCAGGGCAGGTTGATTGCCGGCACATGCAGCACGGTCCACATGCGGCAGAAAATCGGGTCGCCGGTGGCCGCGAGACCCGCGGGCGCCTCGCCGGGCGCGCTGGGAGCAAGCAACACGTCCGCGTCGGCAAAGACTTCATCCGACTGGCGGCGGCAGGACGCAACCAGCGCTTGCGCTGCGTCGTAGCGTGCCGCATCGCATTGCCGCGCACTATCGAGCAACTGTTTCAGCTTGTCGCTGAGCCCCGCGTAATGCTGCAAGCGCTCGCAGGCGAGCGCGGCGTAAATTTCGTAATTCATGATGTCGATCTGGGCCTGTGTGACTTTGGCGAAAATCTGCGGCAGGGTGATTTGCGTCAGCTTCGCGCCGGCGCGCGCAAGCGCCGCGGCCGCGTTCTCGATCGCGGCCACGGTCGCAGGCAAGGCCGCGTTCCACTCGTGCGTGCGACACAAACCGATGCGCGGCGGCTGCGCCAATGGCTTGGGCAACAGGTCGCGTCCGCTCATCGCAGAAACGAACAAAGCCGCGTCGGCAACCGTGCGCGTGAGTGTCCCCAGGGTATCGAGGCTGTCGGAAAGCGGCTTGATACCGGCGCGCGGCAGCGTGCCATGAGTCGGCTTGTAGCCGACGATGCCGCAGTAGCTCGCTGGGCGGATCACGGAGCCGGCGGTCTGCGTGCCGTAAGCGAGCGGCACCATGCAATCGGCCACCGCCGCGGCCGAGCCGCTGGAAGAACCGCCGGGCGTATGCAACGCATTGTGCGGATTTGCGGTCTTGCCCGGATAGAACCAGGCGAATTCGGTGGTGACGGTCTTGCCCAGCACCAGCGCGCCCGCGGCGCGTGCAAGCGCAACACAGGCTGCGTCGGCGCGGGGTCGATGACCGGCATACACGGGAGAACCGTATGCGGTCGGCATGTCTGCCGTGTCGATCAGATCCTTCACGCCGAGGGGCAAGCCGTGCAACGGGCCCCGCACCGGGCCGGCGTCGAGCTGCCGCGCCTGTGCGAGCACGGCATCGGGATCGATATGTATCCAGGCACCCACCGCGGCTTCGCGCTCTTCGATGCGCGCCAGACAGGCGCGCGCCAGCTGCTCGGCCGTGATTTCACGCGCCGCAAGGCGCCGGGCTGCTTCGCTGGCGCTGAGTTGGTTCAGTTGCTGCATGCCGTCTCCCCAGATTGAGGGCTACAGCATACAACTTCTGCGTAGACGGGTGATGGCGCCGGCGCGCAACGCAAGCGCGAGCCTCCGAACAAACGGCGCGAGAGTGTCGCGCTCATGTGCTGAATGTAAGCAGGCTCTGGCTGCGATGCTATTTTTTCTTTTTCTTCTTGGTGTGAAGGATGGTGCCCTTGCAGTGACGCGCGCCACAGCGGCACTGGTATAGCCGCTTCATTTCCGGCGTGTGCTTTTCCTCGAGTTCGATGCGGTAGTCGTAGCAGAGCTCCTCGCCCGGGCGGATCGCGCGCAGCGTCTCGATGTAGATGCGGTCCTCGTCATCCACCGCCTCGCAGTTGGGCGCGCAGCTGTGGTTGATCCAGCGCGAGCTATTGCTCCCGGTGGTGGCATCGATGACCATGCCGTGGTCGAGCGCAAACAGGAACGTATGCAGATTGTCGTCTTTCGCGTAGCGCTTGTCCGCCTGGGCCTCGGTCAGGCGTTCGCCCGTGTACTCGATCAGACGGGTACCGGCCGGGATGTGGGTGGTGGCGAATACGCCCTTGCCATGTATGCCGGAACTGCGCACGGCGAAACGGCGGCGCGGCTTGATCTTTCTGGTTGCCATTGATCTCGCGGGTAGTGGTTGTAAACAGGGCGCGATTTTAGACCATTTTGTGCCGGGGTGGCTGCTTTTCCCTCCTCTTGGCAGTAGACTTTCAAACACCAGTCCGAGCGGAACCGCAACCTGCACACCCCGCGCACGGCGCGGCGCCGGTGCCGCGCGGCCCCATGGGGCCTTCGCGCCTGGAATTGGACGAGCCGGTCATCGGCGCCGTCGCCGGCGCAGCCGTGGCCGGCGGCATGGAACTCGCCCCGTGGTGCGACATACGCATCATGGAGGAAGACGCGTTGTTCGGCGTCTACTGCCGCCGCCGGGGCGTGCCGCTGATCGACGGCGGCACGGTGCGCCTGCCGCGCATCGTCGGCATGGGCCGCGCGATGGACATCATCCTCACCGGGCGCAAGATCGGCGCCGAAGAAGCGTATCGTATCGGTTTGTGCGAGCGTGTGGTGCCGCGCGGCCAGGCGCGGCAGGCGGCCGAAACGCTGGCGCTCGAGATCGCGCGCTTTCCGCAAGGCGCAGTGCGCGCCGACCGGAACTCGGCCTACCGGCAGCACGGCCTGTCGGTGCGCGCGGCGATGGAGCAGGAATGGGCGAATGGCGCGGGCACATTGGCCGAAGCGATTCAGGGCGCCGGACGCTTTGCCTCGGGCAAAGGCCGGCACGGCGCATTCGACGACATTTAGAGCTGATTACGAAATGAGGGGAAATCCCCCGAGGGGACTTCCTTCGGGGCGCATCCCCTCATGCTCCCCTAAGTCAGAGGCCGTTTCGGTAAATCTGAAACGGCTTCTCGGATTTTTTTCGGAGGACCTGCCATGAACGATCGTGCCGCTGCACCAGTGGAGCAAGCAAGCAATCAGCCGCCGCTGCTCGTCGGCTACAACGCCTGGGAGCAAGACGCCATCCTGCGCGCGGCGGTGGCGCGCGAAGGCGGCGCCTGGATCGGGGAACGGGCGCACAAGCTGGGCGAGTTGGTGGGCAGCGAGCGCATGCAGCTGCTCGCCGACCAGGCCAACCGCCACCTGCCGCAACTGCGCACACATGATCGCTTCGGTGAGCGTGTCGACGCCGTCGACTATCATCCTGCGTATCACGAACTGATGGCGCTCGCCTTCGGTGCCGGACTGCATTCCCTGGCCTGGAAAACGCGGCGCGACGGCGCGTTTGTCGCGCGTGCGGCGCTCAATTATCTGTGGAACCAGGCCGAGAATGGCACCTCCTGCCCGGTCACCATGGCCTTTGCCGCGGTGCAGGTGATGCGCAACGATCCGCCGCTTGCCGCCGAGTGGGAGCCGAAGCTGCTCGCCGACGCCTATGACCCGCGCCCGTTGCAGCTGTCGCAAAAAAGCGCCGCGACCGTCGGCATGGCCATGACCGAAAAGCAGGGCGGCTCGGATCTGCGCACCAACCAGACCGTCGCCACGGAACTGGGCGATGGCGCTTATGCGCTGGAGGGCCACAAGTGGTTCTGCTCGGCGCCGATGAGCGACGGTTTTCTCACGCTTGCGCGCACCGGCGCCGGCGTGACCTGCTTCTTCGCGCCGCGCTCGCTTGCCGACGGCACGCGCAACGGCATTCATATCCAGCGTCTGAAGGACAAGTGCGGCAACCGCTCCAACGCATCGAGCGAAATCGAGTACCACGGCGCCTGGGCGCGCAGGATAGGCGCCGAAGGGCGCGGTATCGCCACCTTGATCGAGATGGCGCACCTGACGCGTTTCGATATCGTCGTTGCCTCTGCCGGCATGATGCGCGGCGCGCTCAATCAGGCGCTGCACCATTGCGAGCATCGCAGCGCGTTCGGCAGACGCCTGGTGGAGCAGCCGCTGATGCAGAACGTGCTCGCCGATCTCGCGCTCGAAACCGAGGCGGCAACCCTCCTCGCCTTGCGTTTGGCGCGCGCCCTGGACCGCTCTGCGCACGACCCGCAGGAACGGCTGCTCGCGCGCATCCTCACCCCGGTGGCCAAGTACTGGCTCGCCAAACGCAATCCCGCGTTCATGTTCGAAGCGATGGAATGCCTGGGCGGGAACGGCTACGTCGAGGAAGCGCCGTTGGCGCGCTTCTACCGCGAGGCGCCGGTGAACAGCATCTGGGAAGGCAGCGGCAACGTCGCCTGCCTGGACGTGCTGCGCTCGATGCAAAAGCAGCCGGACAGCGTCGCGGTGCTGTTGCGCGAACTACGCGAGGGCGCGAGCGGCGAGCGGCGCCTGTCGCGCTTCGTCGACGCCATCGAGACGCAATTGGCCGAGACGGACGGCATCGAGCAGCACGCGCGGCGCATCGTCGAAATGGCGGCGCTGGCGCTGCAGGCGGGCCTGATGGCGCAGCACGCCGCACCCGCGGCCGCCGACGCATTCGTGAGCTCGCGCGTGGACGGCGACTGGGGGCATGCCTTCGGTACCCTGCCCAGGAGCGCGCGCTGCGAAGAGATCATCGCGCGCAGCCGGCTCGGCTGAGGCCGCCCCGTGAGCAAGCGCCCCCGGTTCTGCATCCCGTCCGAGCGGGCGTGGCACCGCCGGGGTTCGGCGGAAATAGGGGCGGAGGTCCGTTGCTGCGGCGTATAATTACGGACTTGGAGTCCAATATGCGCATCGAAGTACACGTACACGGCACAATCCCGTTGCGGGCCGAGACGACCCCGTCCCAAGTGGAAGCGGCACTGCGTCCCTGGCTGCGCTATATCGACGAGGACAATCTCGTCGATGCGAGGAGCGTCTACGAAGACGAACCCGGCATGGTCTTCGACGCGAAGGGCAGCACCCTGGAAATCTGCTGGACTGGCGATGTCGGCCGCGGCTTCCGCGAATTGATCGAGGAGGCGTTGCAGGCGCTTTGCCCGTATTCCGAGTCGGCCGCGGAAATCGAGGTCAGCTATTACCACGACGACGGCCAGGACGAATTCGGCATGGTGTTCGTCGGCCCCACGCCCGAGTCCATCCACGAGCGCCAGAAGAGCCGCATGATAGAGGATGTGTCCGGCATGCTGGCCCGCCACTTCACCGAAGCGGAGATCGGCGAAGTCGCGGCGCTGGTGAACCAGTTGTTCGAGCGCAATTGGGCCGAGAAGACCGGCGGCGCGCAGTCCGGCTCGACTACCGCCCCGCGCGGCCTGACCCCGGCGCAGCGCCGGCGCCTACACTAGGACGGCCACACCAGCCCTAGACGCTGCCGGCAAAGGGTGTCGGTAAACAATTAGTTCCATTGCTGCAGCCGCAGGCGTGTCAGTCGATCATGACGACGGCAATCACGTTTGCAACGTCTGCGCCCACGATCACCGCAAGATCGCGCGCCTTTATGTAGAGCGGGAGGATCAGGACTTCTGCGGGCTTCCGGCCTGCCGCGGTCAGCGCCTTCTCGATTGCCGGCTTGGATTGCGGCAACTCAGCCGCGAAGAGCTCCAGCGATTTCCCCTTGCTCAGCACCAGCTTTTCGCGCTCGATGTATGGCACGAAGTATTGCGGAAACAACTGGACGTCTACGCCCGTGGCGACTGCGACATTCTGCAGCAACTCGAGTTCTTTCGGATCGGTGGGCAGATCCGCTGCGGCCGGCCAGGGACCAGAGAACGGCACGGTCTTGAATTCCGGCCGGGTTGCCTTGGCGAGTTGTTCCGGTTCGAGCTGATTTGCCGTCACAATCTCGAACCGGTCCTTCACGAACAGCAGGTATGCAGGCCTTGCCTGAAAGGCGATATGCACCCCGTAGGCAAGCGCTGCCAATTGCAGGATCACGATTGCCGCGAGGTCGAATTTGAGGAGTTTTATTTTCTTTCTTGCGTCGAAAACGATGAGTGTAATAAGGGGGCCCAGTACTACGTGGACGCCGACGATCAGTGCGATCAGTCGCCTCCCGCCGAGCGCCTCGAAGAACGGGGGGGGATACCAGATGTACAGCATGGTCCAGACGACGATGGCCGCAATCGCCGCGCTCGCGCACAAGTGGATTGCGGCGGCTCTCCAGCGGGAAATCGAATTGATCATTGCATCAATCGGATTGGAAGTGCTCGCCCAGGGGGAATATTACTTTTCCGCGACGGCCCCAAGCCAAGCGTGGATTGCCCGATGATTGCACACGGTCATTGCAAAAGCAAAAAGCCCCGACCGATGGCCGGGGCTTTTTGTTTTTGCAGGACCTGACGATGACCTACTTTCGCATGGGTAATCCATACTATCATCGGCGCAACACCGTTTCACGGCCCTGTTCGGGATGGGAAGGGGTGGGACCAGCGTGCTATGCTCGTCAGGAATTCGTTTGTTCAGTCCCGCTCCGGGACTTGGAGCCCTCGAGCGTGACTGACGCATTCTGGATGAAGTAAAGTTGGGTGTAACTGTATTTTGGGCGCGATGCGCTATTCCTTGTTGTTGGCTGCTTTCGCAGCCACTTAAGGTTATAGGATCAAGCCGCACGGTCAATTAGTACTCGTTAGCTCAAGGCATTGCTGCCCTTCCACACCGAGCCTATCAACGTCCTAGTCTTGGACGAACCTTTAGGAGGGTCAAGCCCTCGGGAAGTCTCATCTTGAGGCAAGTTTCCCGCTTAGATGCTTTCAGCGGTTATCTCTTCCGTATTTAGCTACCCGGCGATGCGACTGGCGTCACAACCGGTACACCAGGGATACGTCCACTCCGGTCCTCTCGTACTAGGAGCAGCCCCCCTCAAACTTCCAACGCCCACGGCAGATAGGGACCAAACTGTCTCACGACGTTTTAAACCCAGCTCACGTACCACTTTAAATGGCGAACAGCCATACCCTTGGGACCGGCTACAGCCCCAGGATGTGATGAGCCGACATCGAGGTGCCAAACTCCCCCGTCGATGTGAACTCTTGGGAGGAATCAGCCTGTTATCCCCAGCGTACCTTTTATCCGTTGAGCGATGGCCCTTCCATTCAGAACCACCGGATCACTATGTCCTGCTTTCGCACCTGCTCGACTTGTCAGTCTCGCAGTCAAGCACGCTTATGCCATTGCACTATCAGTACGATGTCCGACCGTACCTAGCGTACCTTCGAGCTCCTCCGTTACTCTTTGGGAGGAGACCGCCCCAGTCAAACTGCCTACCATACACGGTCCCCACCCCCGTATAGGGGGCTAGGTTAGAACCGCAAACAAACCAGGCTGGTATTTCAAGGTTGGCTCCACGAGAGCTAGCGCCCCCGCTTCATAGCCTCCCAGCTATCCTACACAGATTGGTTCACAGTCCAATGTAAAGCTACAGTAAAGGTGCATGGGGTCTTTCCGTCTAGCCGCGGGTAGATTGCATCATCACAAACATTTCAACTTCGCTGAGTCTCAGGAGGAGACAGCGTGGCCATCGTTACGCCATTCGTGCAGGTCGGAACTTACCCGACAAGGAATTTCGCTACCTTAGGACCGTTATAGTTACGGCCGCCGTTTACCGGGGCT
>Ga0209014_10001942_pt1 | contig 12168 bp, 8 predicted proteins | sample BarGraNGADG00212_FD_184491 | JGI IMG/M metagenome (GOLD analysis project Ga0209014, IMG submission 184491) | Arctic peat soil microbial communities from Barrow, Alaska - Barrow Graham LP Ref core NGADG0002-212 (SPAdes) (version 2) | ecosystem: Environmental > Terrestrial > Soil > Wetlands > Peat... | reverse complement strand
TGTCGTCCTCGACGACATCCTCAGCTGCATCTTCAGCTGTCGCATCGGTCGCGACGTCGATGTCACTCACGTCCATACATCCTTTCGGTGGTTCTCAGGTCTCGTCGAGTGCCAGCCGTAACAGGCTCTCGGGTGGGTCAGCGTCGCTTCTTCGCCTGGCTCGGGCGCTTGGCGGGCGGGCGGTTGCCCCCGGGCCGGGCGGGTCGCTGGCCTGGTCGCGGAGCGTTGCGGGCGGGGGGGGCGGCCGTCGGTGGCGCCTGGCCGTCGGTGGGCTCGGCCTGCTGCAGCGCGGACGTATCGATGGGCTTCGGGCGGGTCGGTCGCTGGCCCGGCCGCGGAGCCAGGGCCTTGCCCCGCTCACCGGCCACCGGCTCATCTTTGGGTGTGTGCGGATGGAACTTGTTCACGTACAGCTGCTGAGCCATCGTCCAGGTGTTGCTGGTGAACCAGTACAGCAGCACGCCGAGCGGGAAGAACAGACCAGATCCGAGCGTGCTCAGCGGGATGAACACCAGCATCAGACGCTGAACGGTCGCAGCCGTTCCCTCGGGAATCGTCGCCTGGCCGCGCCGCACCAGCAGCTGGGTCAGCAGCGTGGCGGCGGCGCTGATGATCACGAGAACGACGATGACAACTCGGGTGGTGCCGACGTTGCCACCGAGCAGGTGGATCTGCTGCGAGTTGTCGGTGAGCCGGCCCGCGAGCGGCGCACCGAAGAGTCGCGCCTTGGCGGCACTGACCGTGTCGCTCTGGGTGAAGCTGTACAGCGTCATCTTGGCGTGTTCGGCCGGCGTCAGACCTTGCCCGTTCGCGAGCTTGTCGGCGATGCCCACCGAGTTCGACAGGTGCCGCAACACGTGGAAGAGGCCGATGAAGATCGGGATCTGCAGGAACATCGGCAGGCACCCGGCCAGCGGGTTGAACCCTTGCTCCTGCTGCAGCTTCATCATCTGCCGCTGCATCTCGGCCTTGTCGTCCTTGTACTTCTTGCGCAGCGCCTGGATCTTGGGCTGCATCTCCTGCATGTGCCGCTGGTAGTGCACCTGCTTGATGAACAGCCGGAACAGCAGCAGCCGCGCCGTGACGACCAGGAAGACGATCGAGAGGGCCCAGTTGAGGCCGCTGTCGCGGTTGAGGAACAGGCTGAACAGCGAGTGCCAGCGCAGCAGCACCCACGACACCGCGGTGTACAGGAAGTTGAACATTTAACTACTCCTAGGCGGCCGGCTGCGCGGGCCGAGGGGTCGTGACCGGATTGCTGATGCCAGCCTTGGCAACGAGCGGTGGAACCGGGTCGTGCCCACCGGCGTGGAACGGATGGCAGCGAAGCAGCCGACGCAGCGCGAGCCACGAGCCACGCCCGGCGCCGAAGCGCGCGACGGCCTCAGCGGCGTACGCGCTGCAGGTGGGCGTGTACCGGCACCGCGGCGGCAGCGCCGGGCTGATGGCCGTGCTGTAGAAGCGAATGACCGCCAGCAGGGCTCGGGTCAACGGCCCGCGGCGACTCATCGACTGTGGACCAAGCGAGTGATGGCCTCGTCGAGGTCAGTACCGAGACGGGCCGATGGGTCATCCCCGGCGCCAGGCAAGGCACGGACCACGACTGCACATCCCGGGGGCAGCCGATCCAGGCGCTGAGCCAGCTGAGCCCGAAGGCGCCGACTCACTCGGTGCCGTACGACACTGCCGCCTACCGACTTGCCCACGACCAGGCCGACAACCGGGCCATCGGCCGCCAACCCTGGCCGGACATGCACCACCAGATGGCCACGACGTGCGCGGGCACCGGAACGGACGACTGTCGCGAAGTCAGTCGAACGCCGTAACCGATTTGCCGACGGCAACACGGGAATGCGGGCGATGGACGAGTCGCCGGCTCAGGCCGACAGCTCGCGACGGCCCTTACGGCGACGCGTCGAGATGATCGCTCGGCCTGCGCGTGTGCGCATGCGCAACCGGAAGCCGTGCGTCTTTGCGCGACGGCGATTGTTCGGCTGGAAGGTGCGCTTGCTCACGGGATGACTCCATCACTATCAACGTAGGCCGAAGATCGGGACACACACCCCGGATGACCGCGCGTGTGCGGCCTGTAACCCAGTGCGGTGACCAGTGGTGGCCGATGAGGACAAGCGTCAGACGCCGAACCCCACAGACCGCTCTACGGTACGGATCACAGCACCTGCAGGTCAAACCGGGTCGGCGGGCAAACGTTCAAAGTAGGGCGCCCCACGCCCACTTCTTCAGCGACACGCCGGAGCCTATTGTCGTCGTCCACAGGCGCTGTTAGGTTCGCGCACCGTGTCACTTACCGTCGCGTGACCCGTATCGTCGCGGGACTCGCGGACGGTCCGGCTCAGGTGGGGTCTGCGTACACAGTCTGTGGACAAGCCTGTGGATTTCGTGCCGAGCAGATCGTGAGATGGTAGGCAGAGCCCAGCAGTTTAGGACACCACAGCGTCAGCGACACAACTGGAGTGGACCCGCAACGTGGACGGCAGCAGAGATCTCGTCGACGTTTGGGAACGGGCCAAAAGCCGCTTTGACGACAACACGATCCGCCCGCAACAGCGGGCCTGGATCAACCTCACTCGCCCGCTCGGCCTCGTCGAGGACACCGCGTTGCTCGCCGCTCCGAACGACTTCGCCAAGGAGTACCTCGAGACGCGGCTCCGGCCGCTGATCGCTGCGGCGCTCAGCGACGAGCTGGGCCGCGACATCCGCGTCGCCGTCACGGTGCAGCACCCTGACGAGCAGCCCGAGGCCGTCGACGGCGCGGGTAAGCCGGATGACCCGTACGCGACTCACGACGACGAGCCCGATCCGTGGCCACCCGCGCGGCCGGCGCCGACCAGCCGAGGGCTCTACACGCCGGGCCGCAGCGGCCCCGTTCCAAGCGACCGCGACGCGCGCCTGAACCCGAAGTACACCTTCGACACATTCGTGATCGGATCGAGCAACCGATTCACCCACGCGGCCGCCGTCGCGGTCGCCGAGGCCCCGGCCAAGGCCTACAACCCGCTGTTCGTGTACGGCGACTCCGGTCTTGGCAAGACACACCTGCTGCACGCCATCGGCCACTACGCGCAGCGACTGCTACCCGGCCTGCGCACGCGCTACGTGTCGAGCGAGGAGTTCACGAACGACTTCATCAACTCCGTTCGCGACGACAAGATGCAGGCGTTCCAGGCGCGCTATCGCTCGGTGGACCTGCTGCTGATCGACGACATCCAGTTCCTCGAGCGGGCCGAGCGCACGCAGGAGGAGTTCTTCCACACGTTCAACACGCTCCACAACGCGAACAAGCAGATCGTCATCAGCTCCGACAAGGCGCCCCGGCAACTGTCGTCACTCGAGGACCGGCTTCGAACCCGATTCGAGTGGGGCCTCATCAGCGACGTCCAGGCGCCCGACCTCGAGACCCGCATCGCGATCCTGCGCAAGAAGGCGGCACAGGAAGGCATGAACCCGCCGCCTGAGGTCCTCGAGTTCATCGCCTCCAAGATCCAGAGCAACATCCGTGAGCTCGAGGGGGCCCTCATCCGGGTGACCGCATTCGCCAGCCTGAATCGACAGGCCGTCGACATGACGCTCACCGAGACCGTGCTCAAGGATCTCGTCGGTGAGTCCGACCGTCCCGAGATCAACGCCGCCACGATCATGGCGGTGACGGCCGAGTACTTCGCCGTTTCGATCGACGACCTCACCAGCAGCTCGCGCAGCCGCGTCCTGGTCAGCGCCCGTCAGATGGCGATGTACCTGTGCCGCGAACTCACGGAACTGTCGCTTCCCAAGATCGGCGAGAAGTTCGGCAACCGCGACCACACGACGGTGATGCACGCCGATCGAAAGATCCGAACCCAGATGGCCGAGAAGCTCACCGTCTACAACCAGATCGCCGAACTCACCAGCCGCATCAAGGTCCGGGCCCGCTCATGAGCGCGTCGCACCGACACGTGCACAGATCTGTGGATGACAGCCGTCTGATTGTGGAAACTGTGGGACACCGCGCGGTTGTCCACGCTGTGTCAGGCCGGCAGGGCATGATCGCGACCGGGCCGTCCACAAGCGCGAGTAGCCAGAACGCTAGCGTTCACGCGGTTATCCCCAGCATCCACAACGGCGAAGACGACAGACGATAAGAGTTCTTCAGTGATGGGGAACGCCAAGAGCACACACCAGCTGCGATCTGGGGATATCCACCAGCGCAGCGAACAGATGGAGGCACGATGAAGTTCCGGGTGGAGCGTGACGCACTCGCCGACGCTGTGGCGTGGGCGGCCCGGAGCCTGTCGGCTCGCCCGACCATCCCTGTGCTCGCCGGCTTGCTGCTGTCGGTCACCGACGATCGCCTGACCGTGTCGGGCTTCGACCTCGAAGCCTCGACCGAGGTCGATCTCGAGGTGTCGTCGGGCGCCAGCGGACAGGCCCTCGTCTCGGGGCGCCTGCTCGCCGAGATCAGCCGGGCACTTCCACCTCACCCTGTCGACGTCACGGTCGACGGTTCACGGCTCACGATCTCGTGCGGATCGGCCCGTTTCACGCTCCCGACGATGCCCGTCGAGGACTACCCGAAGCTGCCCGCAATGCCCAGCACCGCGGGTACGGTCGCGAGCAGCGAGTTCGCCGTAGCGGTTGCACAGGTCGCGATCGCGGCCGGTCGCGATGACACCCTGCCGATGCTCACCGGCGTCCGACTCGAGATCGAGGGTGAGCGTCTGACGTTGGCGGCCACTGACCGCTATCGACTCGCGGTGCGCGAGCTCGCCTGGAGCCCCGACTCGCCGAGCGCCCAGGGCGCCCAGGTCCTGGTGCCCGCACGAGCGCTGGCCGACGCCGCCAAGAGCCTGTCGACGAGCCAGCTGATGACGATCGCCCTGTCGTCGACCGGCGGCACCGGCGAAGGAATCATCGGATTCTCGGGAGGCAGCGGCGGGCGGGCCAGCCGGGCTACCACGCGACTGCTCGATGCCACCTTCCCCGCCTACCGGTCGTTGCTACCGTCCGAGTGGGCCTCTTCGGCCGAGGTCGCCGTCGCCCCGTTCGTCGAGGCGGTCAAGCGGGTCGCCCTGGTCGCTGACCGCAACGCCCCGGTGCGTCTGGAGTTCGGCGACGGCGCCGTCGCGCTGAGCGCCGGCGGCGAGGACGAGGGAAAGGCCGAGGAGCAGCTCGAGATCGCCTACGAGGGCGAGCCGATCACGACGGCCTTCAATCCACAGTTCCTCCTCGACGGCCTGGGTGCGGTGTCGTCGTCCACGGCCCGACTGCTGTTCACGTCCTCCAACAAGCCGGTTGTGCTTCGTCCGGACGCCAGCGACGGCGCCGAATACACCTACTTGATCATGCCCGTTCGCTTGCCTGGCTGACCTGCGTCCCCATGTACGTCCGGCACCTGTCGGTCAGTGATTTCCGCAGCTGGAGCAGCGCGGACGTCGCGTTCGAACCTGGGCCGTCGGTGCTCGTCGGCCCGAACGGACAAGGTAAGACCAACCTCGTCGAGGCACTCGGCTACCTCTCCACTCTCGGCAGCCACCGGGTCCCTACTGACGCACCTCTGGTGCGCACCGGAGCGGAGCGTGCCGTCGTCCGGGCAGCGGTGGTCGCCGACGGCAGGGAGCTGCGCGTCGAGGTCGAGATCACCCCGGGCCGCGCGAACCGAGCCCGGCTCAACGGCTCGACGGTGCCACGCCCACGCGACATTCTGGGCGCGCTGCGGTCGGTGCTGTTCGCGCCCGAGGACCTGGCGATCGTTCGTGGCGACCCGAGCGAACGGCGACGGTTCCTCGACGAGCTCGTCGTCGCGCGTTCGCCGCGAATGGCTGGGGTTCGCTCCGACTACGAACGGGTGCTCAAGCAGCGGGCCGCGCTGCTGAAGTCGGCCGGCGCGGCACGCCGAGCAGGCGGCGGCGACATGCGCACGCTCGACGTGTGGGACGGGCACCTGGCGCAGCACGGTGCCGAGCTGCTCGCCGCTCGACTGGCAGCGGTACGAGACCTCCGCCCGCACGCCGTGGCCGCGTACGCCAACGTTGCCCCGGCCAGTGTCGAGTTGACGCTGCGGTACAACACGGTCGTGGCGTCCGCGGTCCCGCAGTGGGCGGATTCGGTGCCGGACACTCCGGTGCTCGAGGCAGCGTTGCTGGCCGAGCTGGCACGGATGCGTTCGGCCGAACTCGACCGCGGGGTCAACCTCGTCGGGCCGCATCGCGACGATCTGGACCTCGGTCTGGGTGAGCTGCCGGTGCGGGGCTATGCCAGTCACGGCGAGGGTTGGTCGGTGGCCCTGGCACTACGGCTGGGCAGCTACGAGCTGCTGCGCGCCGACTATCCCCGCGGCGCCGAGCCGATCCTGATCCTCGACGATGTCTTCGCCGAACTGGACGTGGACCGGCGAGACCAGCTCGCCCGGGTGGCCGGCAAGGCCGAGCAGGTTGTGATCACGGTGGCGGTGCCGTCGGACGTGCCGGAGGAGTTGCAGGGCGCACGCTATGACGTCTACGACGGGACGGTGCGACGTGTCCGATAACCGTGACGACGCCGAGGGGCCACGTGCCGAGGATGGCGACGTCGACCCGATAGAGACGTCGGTCACCCAGCTGTCCACAGTGTCCGGTGGAAAAGCCGCGTCAGCTGTGGACAGCGGCGCGCAGGATGGGTCAGTGTCGCCTCCCGACACTCGTCCGACGTCCGGAGATCTCACGCGAGACGCGCTTGCGGACGCGCAGGGCCTGGCGCGGGCACGTCCGGGCGAGCGCCGCCCGAGTCGGCGCGCACGCCCCGGCCAGCGGGCGCGCGCGCGGGATGCCGATCGACGCAGTGCCGGCGGTTACTCCGGACCCGGGCCCGACGACACCGATCCACAGCCCGTCGGAAGCGTCATGGCCGGCTACGTCCACGACCGCGGGTGGGAGCAGCCGCTGGCTGCGGCGCGCGTATTCGCCGACTGGGCGGGGCTCGTGGGCGACGACGTGGCGACACACTGCCAGCCGACCGCATTGGTTGCCGGCGAACTCAAGGTAGCTGCGGAGTCGACCGCGTGGGCCACGCAGCTCCGGCTGCTGTCGGCGACGTTGCTGGCCCGGGTCGTCGACGAGATCGGACCGGAGGTCGTCACCCGGCTGCACATCACCGGGCCGGTGGCGCCGAGCTGGAAGCACGGCGGCTACTCAGTGCGTGGTACCCGAGGACCTCGGGACACGTACGGCTGATCGCCCGCTCACCGCTGCAATCTTGCCAGGCGTATGGGAGCCCGTGGCAGCGGCATGCGTTGACCCTCCATGAGCGGATCAGGCGCGTCGAGGCCCCACTCTGACACCGCGTTCAGCTAGACTGGATAGGAATCCCCGGGGTTGACGTCGCGCAGGTCTCATGCGTCTCGTCCGCCCCATGTTCGTGTCTGAAAAGTTCTCGTTGTCGGCTTTCGCCGGCGGGTCGCCGCAGCGCCGGCGAGAGAGGTTCGTGCACCCCGTGGCAAACAGCGCAAGCGGCGCCGCCAAGAACATCTATAACGCCAACTCCATCACCGTCCTCGAAGGCCTCGAAGCAGTACGTAAACGGCCCGGCATGTACATCGGATCGACGTCCGAGCGGGGACTGCACCACCTCGTGTGGGAGGTCGTCGACAACTCGGTCGACGAGGCGCTTGCCGGCTACTGCGACCGCATCGATGTCACGCTCCTCGAAGACGGCGGTGTTCGGGTCATCGACAACGGCCGCGGCATGCCGGTCGAGATGCACCCCACCCAGAAGAAGCCGACCGTCGAGGTGATCCTCACCGTCCTGCACGCCGGCGGGAAGTTCGACGGCAAGGCGTACGCGGTGTCCGGCGGACTGCACGGCGTCGGCGTCTCCGTCGTGAACGCGCTCTCGCACCGCCTCGAGGTCGACATCGACCGTGACGGCTTCCACTGGTCGCAGCCGTACGTGAATCAGCGGCCTGCCGAGCCGTTGTCGAAGGGCGACAGGACCTCGCGCACCGGCACCACCGTCACGTTCTGGGCCGACCCGGACATCTTCGAGACCACCGTCTACAACTTCGAGACGATCAGCCGCCGGCTGCAGGAGATGGCCTTCCTCAACAAGGGCCTGACGATCGCACTGCGTGACGAGCGCCCGGACCAGGTCATCGAAGACGACGAGACCGCGGCCTCGCCTCGGGCGAAGAAGCAGCCGAAGGAGGTCACCTATCACTACGCGGGTGGCATCGCCGACTTCGTCCGTCACCTCAACGCCACGAAGTCACCGATCCACAAGTCGGTCATCAACTTCGAGGCCGAGGACGTCGAGAATCGTCTTTCCGTCGAGGTGGCGATGCAGTGGAACGAGAGCTACTCCGAGAGTGTCTACACGTTCGCCAACACCATCAACACGATCGAGGGCGGCACGCACGAGGAAGGCTTCCGTGCGGCGCTCACCACGGTCGTCAACAAGTGGGCCGAGGAGAAGAAGATCCTCAAGCCCAACGAGGACAAGCTGACCGGTGACGACATCCGTGAGGGCTTGGCCGCGATCGTGTCCATCAAGCTGGGTGACCCGCAGTTCGAGGGACAGACGAAGACGAAGCTGGGCAACTCCATCGCGAAGTCGTTCGTGCAGCGTGCCTGCAACGAGTGGCTCGCGGCCTGGTTCGAGCGCAACCCCGCCGAGGGCCGGACGGTCGTCACGAAGGCGTCGCAGGCGGCTCGTGCCCGTAAGGCCGCGCAGCAGGCGCGCAAACTCGCGCGCAAGAACGCGTTGGACACCATGGGGATGCCGGGCAAGCTCTCGGACTGCCGCTCCACGGACCCCACCGCGAGCGAGTTGTACATTGTCGAAGGGGACTCCGCCGGCGGCTCGGCCAAGTCCTGCCGGGACTCGATGTTCCAGGCGATCCTGCCGATCCGAGGCAAGATCATCAACGTCGAGAAGGCGCGCATCGACCGCGTGCTGAAGAACAACGAGGTGCAGTCGCTCATCACCGCTATGGGTACGGGCATCCACGACGACTTCGACATCGCCAAGTTGCGCTATCACAAGATCGTGTTGATGGCTGACGCCGACGTCGACGGGCAGCACATCACGACCCTGCTGCTGACCTTGCTGTTCCGGTTCATGCGACCTCTGATCGAGCACGGCCACGTCTACCTCGCCGCCCCGCCGTTGTACAAGATCAAGTGGACCAAGGGCCACGCCGACTACGCGTACTCCGAGCGTGAGAAGGACGTTCTCATCAAGGCCGGTGCCGAGGGTGGTCGCAGGTTGCCGAAGGAAGAAGCAACCCAGCGGTACAAGGGTCTCGGCGAAATGAACGCTAAGGAGCTGTGGGAGACGACGATGGACCCGGCGAACCGCATCCTGCGCCAGATCACGCTCGACGACGCGGCGACCGCGGACGAGCTGTTCAGCGTGCTCATGGGCGAGGACGTCGAGGCGCGGCGCTCGTTCATCATCCGCAACGCCAAAGACGTCCGCTTCCTCGACATCTGATTGACCCAGGAGACATCTCTTGACCGACACGACTGACATCACTGGCGGCAGCGGCCCGGGCGGATTCGACCGCATCGAGCCGGTCGACATCCAGAGCGAGATGCAGCGCAGCTACATCGACTACGCGATGTCGGTGATCGTCGGACGCGCACTGCCCGACGTCCGCGACGGCCTGAAGCCCGTCCACCGCAAGATCCTCTACGGCATGTACGACTCCGGATTCCGGCCGGATCGCAACTACGTCAAGTGCGGCCGCGTCGTCGGAGACGTGATGGGCAACTATCACCCGCACGGCGACTCCGCGCTGTACGACGCCCTGGTGCGGATGGCGCAGCCGTGGTCGTTGCGGTACCCGATGATCGACCCGCAGGGCAACTTCGGATCCCCTGGCAACGACCCGGCCGCGGCCTACCGGTACACCGAATGTCGCCTGCAGAACCTCGCCATGGAGATGTTGCGCGACATCGACAAGGAGACCGTCGACTTCATCCCGAACTACGCCGGCAACACGGTCGAGCCGGTCATCCTTCCTGCCCGCATCCCGAACCTGCTCGTGAACGGCTCCGAGGGAATCGCCGTCGGCATGGCCACGCGCATCCCGCCGCACAACCTGCGTGAGGTCGCGGCGGGCGTCACCTGGGCACTCGACCACCCTGACGCCACGGACGGCGAGTTGCTCGAGGAGCTGCTGACGCTGATCCCGGGGCCGGACTTTCCCACCAACGGCCTCATCGTCGGGCGCGACGGCATCGAGGAGGCCTACCGCACCGGCCGCGGCTCGATTCGCATGCGTGCCGTGGTCAACGTCGAGGAAGACGTCAAGGGGCGCACGATCCTCGTCGTCACCGAGCTGCCGTACCAGGTCAACCCAGACAACCTCGTCGAGTCCATGGCGATGCTGGCCAAGGAGGGCAAGGTCGCCGGCATCGCCGACATCAACGACGAGTCCTCCGACCGCATCGGCATGCGCATCGTGGTCACGCTCAAGCGGGACGCGGTCGCGAAGGTGGTGCTGAACAACCTGTTCAAGCACACCCAACTGCAGACGACCTTCGGCGCGAACATGCTCGCGATCGTCGATGGCGTGCCGCGCACGCTGCGGCTCGACCAGTTCATCACCCACTACGTCGTCCACCAGATCGAAGTGATCGTCCGGCGCACACGCTTCCTGCTGCGCAAGGCCGAAGAGCGCATCCACATCCTGCGAGGTCTGCTCAAAGCACTCGATCAGCTCGACGCCGTCATCGCGCTCATCCGCAACTCGCCGTCCGCCGAAGAGGCGCGTGGGGGGCTCATGGCCTTGCTCGAGATCGACGAGATCCAGGCCACCGCGATCCTCGACCTGCAGCTGCGCCGCCTAGCCGCTCTCGAGCGTCAGAAGATCATCGACGAGCACGACGAGATCCAGGCCGAGATCGCCGACTACAACGACATCCTCGCCAAGCCCGGCCGGCAACGGCAGATCGTCCGCGACGAGATGAACGAGATCGTCGACAAGTACGGCGACGAGCGGCGCACCCGACTGGTGCCCTACGACGGTGACGTGTCGATGGAGGACCTCATCGCGCAAGAGGACGTCGTTGTCACGATCACCCGCACGGGGTACGCCAAACGCACCAAGACCGACCTCTACCGCGCGCAGCGACGCGGGGGAAAGGGCGTGCAGGGCGCCGCGCTGAGGACCGACGACATCGTCGAGCACTTCTTCGTGAGCTCAACGCACGACTGGATCCTGTTCTTCACGAACAAGGGCCGCGTCTATCGCGCCAAGGCTTACGAGTTGCCCGAGGCCAACCGCAACGCCCGCGGTCAGCACGTGGCGAACCTCTTGGCGTTCCAGCCCGACGAGACGATCGCCGAGGTCATCGCTCTCAAGAACTACGAAGTGTCGCCGTACCTCGTGCTGGCCACCAAGCACGGCCTGGTGAAGAAGTCGCGGCTGGTGGACTTCGACTCCAACCGCTCCGGCGGGATCGTCGCCATCAACCTGCGTGACGACGACGAGCTGATCGACGCGGCGCTCATCTCAGGTGACGACGATCTGCTGCTCGTGAGCCGCAAAGCGATGTCGATCCGGTTCCGGGCAGACGACGAGACGTTGCGCCCGATGGGCCGTGCCACGTCGGGCGTGTTCGGTATGCGGTTCAACGTAGGTGACGAATTGCTGGCGATGGAGGTCGTTCGCGACGACCTCGACTCCGTCGAAATCTTGGTTGCGACTGAGGGCGGTTACGCGAAGCGGACGAAGATCGACGAGTATCCGGTACAAGGGCGTGGCGGCAAGGGTGTCTTGACGGCGCGTATCGTTTCTACCCGAGGTGGGCTCGTAGGCGCCGTCGCCGTGAGCCCGCAGGACGAGATCTACGCGATCACCTCCGACGGCGTGGTCATTCGTACCCAGGCCGCGGAGGTCCGGCGGGCACAACGGCAGACGATGGGAGTACGTCTCATGAATCTGCCAGATGGCGTCAATCTCGTTGCCATAGCCCGCAACGCCGATGAACCGGACGAGCAGGAGTGACGATGACGCAACCGCCGCCCTACGTAGGTCAAACGGGGCCCGCGGCGCAGAGCACGGACTTCGGCGCCACGACGGTGTCGGGTACGCCACTTGCCGGCCACCCGCTCGACAACGGCACGTCTACGTCGCCAGCGGGGCAGGCGCTGCCCGCCATGCCGCCGAAGTTCGACCCGCCCCCCGGCCCC
>Ga0209014_10001941_pt1 | contig 12171 bp, 9 predicted proteins | sample BarGraNGADG00212_FD_184491 | JGI IMG/M metagenome (GOLD analysis project Ga0209014, IMG submission 184491) | Arctic peat soil microbial communities from Barrow, Alaska - Barrow Graham LP Ref core NGADG0002-212 (SPAdes) (version 2) | ecosystem: Environmental > Terrestrial > Soil > Wetlands > Peat... | reverse complement strand
AGTTTCGCCGGCTTCCCCTTCCAGTAGTCGTGGAAGTAGCGGAAGGTGTCCCAAAGGGGTCCGAGCGCCGCCGGCGATCCGAACCTGCCCAAGGAATGCGCCGCCGCCTTCTTGATATTCACGGTGCGATGCATGAGATAGGCCGCCATGTACTTCTCCAGCACCGGTCCCATGGCGACGCGCGGCGTGCGGTCGAAATACATCACCGTGCAACGGGGCGGCTCCGCTTGCATGTCCCAGGGGTGGCTGTGGAAGATGCCGTCCGCGTACGCCGGGTCGACGCGCACGAAGTACGCCATCAGCTCCGGCTGGCACGATTCCTGCTGCGATTCGAAGATCGCCTTGACGCGCGGCAGCGCCTTGGGAGTGCCGTACTTCGCCAGCGCCGTGATCCGCAGTGGCACGTTCCAGCCGCCGGCCCTCTGCGCGCCGGCCAGCGCTTCGATCAATTCGTCGTCCGTAATGCGCGCGGCGCCCGGCGGCAACAGGGCGAGTTGCGACGCATCGAGCCAGGTGCGGTCCTTCTTCACCTCCGCGACGATCCGCGCCTGCGCCCGCGCGGTGTCGATCTCATACAGGCTCGCCAGCGCCTCGCGCGGCGCTTCGTAATAGTCTCCGGGCTTCCAACCATCCAGCACCGATTCGAGCAATGGGATCAGGTCGCGCGACCGCAGCCTGTTCGCATAGAAGGAGAGCAACTGCCGCTGCCACCGCCCTTCGATGGTGGCGTAAGACTTGATGAATTCGCTCTTGAGCGCCGGAACCCATTCGGGGAGCGGTTGCGCCTGCTGCACGCGCTCCATGAGGGTGTCGAACGCGATCGCCTTCTTCTCACCGATCTTGGCTGGCACACTTGCGGCCAGAGCCGCACTCGCCTTGGCGACCACGGATTGCCGGTATTCGCTCCATTGCTGCCAGTAGCGCGTCTGCTCGGCGGTGGGCTCCGCCGGCTTTGCGCCCGGCGGTGGGAGTGGCGGATTCGGCGGTGGCGCGGGCAGGTGCGCGGTGGCGCAGATACGGCTCAGGTCGTCGAGGTAGTAGAAAGACACCGCCTGACCCGGCGCCGCGACGGCCGACTGCATCAGTTCGCAAACCCGCGCAGGCTGGCGGCTGGCGAGGAATCCTTGTAGCAGGATGTTCTCTTCCACGGGCATAAGATCCAGGGAAGCCCGCCACACGGCGGGAATGTCCAGAAAGCGCAGTTGCTCAGCGGCGGATCTGCGCGCTTCGTATGTCTCGCTGCTGTTCGGCTGCGGGCCCTTCAAATTCGCCACGCTGGCGGCGATCGCCTGAGCGATCCATTCGGGGGATGCCGCCACCACTTCCAAGCCGATGGTGTTCGAAACCGCGTACTGCGCAGGGTCCGCGTACCCATAGCTTGACGACTCGGGCCCCCGGCTGGTGAGTACCTGCTTGCGCGCCAGCGCCGCTATACGGTAACGCCCGGGACGCAACGAGGGGAAATAAAGGTTCAGCGAAACCAGCGGCGAGCTCGGAAGCAGCCCGGAACCATCCCACCCGCCCACGCCGGCAGACGGAAAACAGGGAGAGGCCAGAGTTCCGCAAGCGGCGGCGGGGTCGAGCAGAAAGCCGTCAGATTGCCACATCTCGGCAGGCGGGCGCTGAGCCGGTGAAGCGCTCAGGCCCGGGTAATGCACTTCCGCGCGGATGAGTTCCCCCTCACGATAGCTGCCTTCTCGGAGCAGGCGCAAGGAGACCTCGACGCCGCTCGGGTTTTTCGCCCGCAGTCCGCTCCACGGATCGGCGCTGGGCTGCGCGACCGCGGCGGGAAGGCACATGAGGAAGATCAATCCCCGCATAAATAGCTTAGACGCCAGTGATCGGGGAAACGCTCCCTCACGATCGTGGCTCCGACTTCAGCTTAGCGCCCGGCGCGAATGTCGCTCGCGCCCCAAACCGTAACGGTGTTACGGTTTTGCGAAAACGCTCCTTTGTTTTCTATAAGTTAATAGATGGAACCGTAACACCTGTACGGTTTACGGCGAGTCCGGCGCGCCCACGGCGGCGGCAAAGCGGCCGCGCGGCGGGCGCGAGTTTCTCACCGTGCTTCACGTTACTCGGCGGAGGCTTATTCGGCGGAAACCTGGAAGGTCCCGACGAAGCTGCTGCGGCGGAATGGCACGCTCCAGGTGTCGTCGAGGCCGTCGCCCTGATAGGAATTCTCCAGCGCGTAGGCGGGCATGGCGTGTTCCAGCTTAGTCAGTGGCGGATAGTAGATGTCCTCGTTGCCGCAGATGTGGTCGGCTTCGGTCATGCCGCGGGTGGAGACCTCGGCGAGCGATCCGGCGGTGAGGCGGGCCGCGCCGCCGTGAATGTTGCCGTTCTCCACGGTGAGTTCGATGGGCGCCGACTTCACCTGGACGACGTTGGTGAGCAGGTCGGGGGCCTGACTTTTGGCGAAGGCGACGAGCGCGGTGCGCTGTTCGGCCGTGGCGCGGCTATCCACGATGAGCACGGCGATGGCGGGGTTGATGGGGCGATGGATATCGCCGAGTGTGTGCTGGGAGCGGACCACGCCCACCACGCCGAGACCGGCGAGGTTGACGCCCTTCCAGGCTCCATTATTGATCTTCCAGCCAAAGACGGCTTCCTTGCCGTTGATCTCGACTTCCCCGTTGGCGAAGCACGGGCCGGTGTAGACATCGGCCGTGCGGGCTTCCATGTAGTTGCCGGACAGGCCGCGGGCGGGAAGGCCGGCGGCAAAAGATACGGTAGCGGCCGCGCAAAGCGCGGCGGCGGTACAGAACAGTTTCATCCCAGTTGATCCCTCTGGATACATTATAGCGTAGGCGCCGGGTGGCGCTACCGGATCTCGATGCCAGCCAGGTTGCTCGCCTGCCCGGCCAGTTTGAATTGGATGGGGACGGCGGCGCCGGTGGGGGCGTCGAGAGGCACGGTTACGTTGACCTGCGTCAGGCCGGGCCATCCAGGGGCGGGACCGGCATAGGTGACGGTGGCGGGCCGGCCGGCGATATCGACCAGCGGGGCGGCGATGGGGATAAGCAGCAGCGGGTTGACGATGCCGAGCCCGGCGCCAAAGATGGCGATGCTCTCGCCGGGACGCGCGGGGGAGGCACTATCGACGACGCTGCCGGTGGCATGCAGCGCGGCGACGGGGCCGTCCGGGCGGCCATCCAAGGTGAAGAGTCCGGGCGCCCAGAAACCCACCTGGAGTTTGAAGGCGGGGGACGCGGTTTCGCCGCGCACCACGGTCAGGGAACTGCCTGAAGTGGGCGGCAGGACGAAATTGATCTGGGTGGGCGAGACGTAGTAGAGCAAGGCGGGCTGGCCATCGATCTCGACGCGCGTGGTGGCGAGCGCATGCGGTAACGGCATCGCGGTGACTTGCGCGGCGGCATCGGCGAGGTTGCTGCCGAAGATGGAGGCGAGGCTGCCGGTAGAGAGCGCGGCGCCGTAGCCGGCGGCGTTGACCACCGCGTTGACCACCGGCGGGCTTGGCGGCGGCGTGGCTTTGGCGAGAAACCAGGAGCGCGTCGTGGAATCGGTGCGGAAGAAATCGAGCAGCATGCCGGCCACTTTGGCCTGACCGGTGGTGGAGGGATGGGTGCCATCGGCGGCCAGGTCGCTGCATGGCCAGGAGAGACCATCGGCGCGCGGGACCACGCCATCGCCCCAGAGGTAGGGGCCCCAGGAGAGCCAGGGCGCACTGCCAGCGGCGACGCTCCAAACGGGTGCGCCGCCGAGTTGCTGCGCGATCAGCCACTTCACGGAGAAGCCGGATTGATACGCGTAGGGTTCGGGATTGAGGTTGGTATCGGCGTACCCGGCGTAGATACGGCTGGAGAGATAGACCAGCTTCAGGTTGGGGAAGCGCGGCATCAGCATGTTGAGAATGATGTTCTGGATCTCGGCCTGAAGTTGCTGTGCATCGTTGGGGAACGGCTGGTTGGGGGCGGCATCGGCCAGCTTGAGCCAGACGGCTTGTACCTGGGGGGCCTGGACGCCGGCAGCGGTGAGGCGGACATCGACGCCGCTGAAATAGAGGGCCGGGTTCGCCACGATGGCGTCGGCGGACGCGCCGCCCTGTGCGCCATCCACCAGCACGAGGCGCGGGTTGCGCCGGGGTTCGGCGGCGAAGAGCTGCTGGAAGGCGGAGAATTCGGCGGTGGTGTTGGACATGCCGACGGAGAGCAGGACGATGCGGCCGGCGGAATCGTCGGGCGCGCCGACGGCATTGCGGGGACGGACCAGGGCGGATTGTTGCAGTCCGAGGGATTCATGGGCGGCGGGGCGGGTGGATGCGCCGTTGGGGTAGAGGCCGGTGGCAGTGGATTTGTAGGCTGGCGGATAGGGGTTATTGAACGGCGGAAAGTTGACGCTGGTTTTGGAACAGTCCGAGGGCCACGCCACAAAAGAGAGGGCGACGAGGGTGAGAACGGACTTCATAAGCTCGGTGACAATCGCTCCCTAACGGTCGCGGCTCTGATCGGAGCCGCGACCGTCAGGGAGCGATAGCTTGTTACAACTGTTCGTAGCAGTGGCGGCCCGGACTGCACTCGAAATCGTCGACAACCTTGCCGTCGGGACCGAGACAGTTCCAGGTGTGCTGGCACCAGAAGGAGCCGTCGTTAGAGTGCTGAATGGTGGGATCCCATTCGGCTTGGATGAACATGCCCTTCCAGCGCAGCTTTTCGCAGCGGTTCATGCTGACTTTGGTGAGACCTGGGCGTTCCATAGTTATGCCTTATGTGTCATGCCTTCTGTTTGGCGGCCTCCAGGAGGGCGCGTTTGACCGCCACTCGGGCCAGAGTGACCTTGTAGGCGTTCTGGCTGAGCGGCTGGGCGCTGGCGACGGCGGCTTTACCGGCGGCTTCGGCGGTTTCGGCGGTGATGGCCTTACCGGCGATAGCCTTGGCGGCTTCGGCCGAATCCCAGGGCTGGGGCGCGACGTATCCCATGACGACCTTGGCTGATGCAACCACGTTGCCGCGCATGTGGAGCACTACGCTGGCGGTGACGAGAGGCCAATCGAGCACCTCCCTCTGCCGGATTTCGTAGGTGGCACTGCGCACGGCGCCGGCCGGGATCACGATCTCGGTGAGGATCTCATCGGGGTGAAGCGCGATCTCACGCGAGGTTTCGTTTTGCGGCGCGACGAAGAAACTGGCCGCCGGGACTTCCCGGGGACCTTTGGCGGACACCAGCTTGATCTTGGCGCCGAGCGCGACCAGCGCGGCACCGAGACTGGAGGGGCTGACGAAGTAGGCCGGTCCGCCGCCGAAGATGGCGTGGTATTGATTCGCGCCATCGGGGACCAGGCTCTTGCCATCTTTCATGGCGAGCAGGCCGAAGCCCTGTCGGTAGTACCAGCAGCGCGGGCGCTGGCAGAGATTGCCGCCCACGGTTGCCATGTGGCGGAGCTGCGGGCTGGGGATGGCCGCCGCGGCATCGGAGAGCGACTTGGCGGCGGCTTTGACGTCGGCGTTTTTGGCCAGTTCATCCAGGGTGACGAGAGCGCCGATGCGGATCCCGGCGCCGGTCTTCTGGATGCCTTCGAGTTCCTTGACGTTCTTGATGTTGACCACGCGTTTGGGCGTGTGAAGGTGTTCCTTCATGAGGTTGATGAGATCGGTGCCGCCGGCCAGCACGTCGGCATCTCCCCACTTGGCGGAGAGCTGCGCCAGGGCCTCTTGAATGGTTGCCGGGTTGGCGTATGCGAAGGACTGCATTATGCGTTCCTCCCTTCGAGGGTATTGAGCACGTGCATTGGAGTCATGGGCATGTTGGGGACGCGGACGCCAATGGCATTTGCGACGGCGTTGCCGACGGCGGCGCAGATGCCGATGGCCGGCGGTTCGCCGAGCCCGATGACGCCGCGCTTATCGTTGACCTCGCGGATATCCAGGTGGACGACAATGTCGCCGATGTCCTTGATGCCGGCGAGCTTGTAGAACTCCATGTCGGAGTTCATCATGCGGCCGGTCGCATTGTCCATGATGCGCTCTTCAAACAGGGCGGTGGAGATGCCCATGATGATGGCGCCATAGACCTGGCTTTCGGCCAGCCGCGGGTTGATGATGAGGCCGCAATCCTGCACGGCCACGTAGCGGTTGATTTTGACCAGGCCGGTTTCGGTATCGACGCTGACGTCGGCCACTTGCACGCCGGCGGCGCCGCCGCTGTTGAGGCCCATGGGATTGCGCTGCTCGTTGGCGCCGGTCTCGCTGATCTTGCCGCCGGGACCGATCTTCTTGCAGGCGGAGACCCAGGTCATGGTTTTTTTGGGGTTGGCCTTGACGCGGATGGTGCCGTCGATGGCTTCCAGTTCCTCGGGTTGCGCGCCGAGCGCCGGGGCGGCCGCTTCGAAAACCTTGGCGAGCGCGTTGACGCAGGATTTGCGAGTGGCCGAGGACGCGCCGCCGACGGTGGTGGATCCGCCGGAGGCTCCGCCCGGCGGCAGGCTGTTATCGCCGATGACGAGTTTGATCTGGCCCATCTGGAGGCCGAGGGTTTCGGCAGCCACCTGGGTCATTATGGTCCGTGTACCGGTGCCGAGATCCTGGGTGCCCATTTCGAGCAGCACGGAGCCATCGGGATTGATGGTGGTGCGGGCCGTGCAGGCGTGGCCGGCGCCGCCCCAGGCGTTGACAGCGAGGCCAAGACCGCGGCGCACCGCGCCTTTCTCCGAGCCGCGCGGCTTCCAGAGTTTGCTCCATTCGGAAAGCTCGGCAGCCTTCTTCAACTGGTATTGATACTGCTCGGCGCGCGGTGTGTAGCCGGCGTTCTTATCGAAGACCACCATCGGGTCCACGCCGATTTTAGCGGCGAAGTCTTCGATGGCCGAGCAGGTGAGGTAGGATGCCTGCTGGTTGTTGGGCGCGCGCCATGCCTGAGAGGGGCCGCCGTTGACGGAGACGGACACGTGGTTGAGGCGCGTGTTGGGGATGTTGGTGTAGACGTACGGCAGGGGCGGCTGGTTGCCGCCGGCGAAACCGCCAGTGGACCAGGTGTCGGATTGCCATACGGTGATGGTGCCGTCCTTCTTGCCGGCGATTTTGATTTTGCCGAAGGCGCTGGGGCGGTTGCCGGCGATCTGCTGTTCGGTGGCGCGATCGAGGAAGATCTTGACCGGCTTGCCGCCCGCCTTCTGGGAGAGCCGGGCGCCGGCTTCGGCCCAGGCTCCGGGGCTGAATTTGCTGCCGAAGCCGCCGCCGATGTAATCCATCTTGACCTTGATATTGGCGGCAGGGACCTTGAGGTTGGGCGCCAGGGTGCCGGCCCAACCGGTGACGAATTGGGTGGAAGGCCAGGCCATTACCTGGTCGCCCTGCCACTGGATCACGCAGCCGTGGGGTTCCAGGCAGCAGTGGGTGATCACCGGGATGCCGTATACGCCGTCGGAGACGGCCTCGGCATCCTGCATAGCTTTTTCGGGATCGCCGGTGACTTTTTCGCCGGCGGCCTTGCCGCGCGAACCGGCCTTGGCGAGGTCGGCTTCGTTGACGAAGTGCGGCATCACTTCGTACTCGACCTTGATCTGGCGAACGGCTTCGCGCGCCACTTCCTCGGTGGTGGCAGCCACCGCAGCCACTTCCTGGCCGTTCCACTGGAGTTCCTTGCCCGCTTCGGCTATTACGAGGACGGCCTTGACTCCGTTCATCTTCTCCGCCGCGCTGGTATCGATGGAGGTGACGCGGGCATGGCCGTGAGGGCAGGTGAGGTACACCGCGTACAGCATGTCCTTCATCTTGAGGTCCGAGGTGTACTTGGCGCGGCCGGAGGCTTTGATCGGGCCGTCCAGGCGCTTGAAGGGCTTACCGATGATCTTGCGGGTCTCCATCGGCGGCCAGTTGTAGTCGGGTGTGTTAGCCATTTTTCGCTCCCTTCATATTCTTGGCGGCTTCGAGGACGGCCTGGCGGACGCCCATGTAGGTGCCGCAGCGGCAGAGGTTGCCGCCGAGCCCGTTCTTCACGTCGTCCATGGTGGGGCTGGGGTGTTCGGAGAGGAAGCCCTTGGTGGCCATGACGAAGCCGGGCGTGCAGTATCCGCACTGTTGCGCGTCGTTGTTCACGAACGCGGTAGAGATGGGGTTGTTGACCGGGAGACCCTCGATGGTCTCGATATTGCGGCCTTGCGCGTCGATGGCCAGAACGCTACATGCGTAGACGCTCTGGCCGGCCAGGATGACGGTGCAGGCTCCACAGGTGCCACGGTCGCAGACCTTCTTGGCGCCGGTGTAATCGAGGTGATTGCGCAACGCGTCGAGCAGGGTGACCCTGGGCTCGACGGTGAGGTTGACGGGTTTGCCGTTGATGTTGAGGGTGATGGGGACGGGGCCGGGGCCGACGACATTGGCGGCGGCCGGCGCGGCGAGGGCATCTCTTTCGAGGAGGCCCGCTCCCACAGCGCCCGTACCGATGCCCATGCCGCCGAGGAATCCGCGGCGGGAGACAGCGTTCTTGGGTTTAGGGTCTTTCGTTGAACTCACCAGACACCTTCCTTTCCGTACGTGGTTGACATGATGATAGCGGTTTAGGGGTCGAGACAAATATAGCAAAAAGGGGAGGGGATTGGGGGATGGCGTGACTCGGGATTGGGTGGGGGAGAAATGCGTTTCATCGCGGGGACGCGGAGAAATACGCGGAGAAAAGCATGGACAAGCTGGAGGGAAGGAGCTACTCGTTCCAACCGCGGAAAGACCGGCACTTTGCGTTCTGTGACTGTTCTCGCTGATCCTGCGACTGTAAAATCCGGCGGCATGGTGTCGGGTGGCGTGCATCCGATCCAGCATTGCACTACCGATTAGCCCTGCAAAGCCACCTGGAGGAATCGCGCGCGCTCGTCCCCGCGTAAAATGCGCCGGCGAGTGTTTCAGTGATCGTTGTGGTTGAAAATATATGGCGGGGACGACGGGGCTCGAACCCGAACAGGGTGGTTCCAAGGAGTAGCGACGTGTGCTAAGTGGTTGTGTTTTCAGTGCGGGCCACGAGCCGCCGTCCAGCCAATGTTACTCTTCCCACCTTTGCCGGTGGTAGTCGCCGGGAGCCCTTGGAAGTTGCGTAGCCCGACTTCTGCGCATCTCTGTATACTGAAGACATGGTGCACCGCCGGCAGTGGGGCGAATCATGAGTGACCTGGACCGGCTTCATGAGATGATCGACCTCTTGCCTCCGCAGCAGGTCCACGCGCTCTTGACCCTTCTGGCATCCCCCAAGCCAATCGGTGATGAGGAGTTCGCCCGCCGCCTCGCAGAGGCTCCCGAAGAAGAGGTCGATGAAAAGACCATCGCCCGCATCCTGGCAGCCGAAGCCGAACAGGGAGAGAGCATCTCTCACGGCGAATTGAAGCAACGGCTAGGTCTGTGAAACGGCTTCTCGTCTATAAACCTGCCGCTCAGCGCGAACTCGCCCACATGGACCGCTCCGACGCGACGCGTATTATTCACGCCTTGGAAGCGTTTGCTGCTGACGGTCGCGGCGACGTCAAGGCGCTGAAGGGTGCGCTGAAAGGCCGGTATCGCCTGCGCATCGGCAAGTGGCGCGTTTTTTTCAGCCTCGATCAGCCTGGCAACGTCGTAGTGAGCGACGTCGACAACCGCGGCCAGGCTTACTGACTCCGCGAATTCAGCCGCGCCCTGGTGGGCAGCTCTGCAAGAATGTTCCTCACGCCGGGACGATGCCTGGGATCGAAAAATCCCTTTACGTATAGGATGCCCCTCGTTGTCTGCTCAACAGACGACCGCAAAAAGCGGGGCAGCGCTCGCGCGAGGGTGGAATGCCCCGTGTGAAAGCGTTGGTCCCCGATCGAACGCTTGATCGACGCGGCAAATGATCGCGGTCAGGAGATCGAGGTCTGGACAGGGTCCCAAACGCCGGGAAACCATCCAAGGTGGAGGTCGAGCTGAGGACAGCGAGAGCGTTGAAAGCTGTCCGAAATCAGACTGCGGGCTATTCGGCGGACTGCTACAGTAGGTGCTACAGTTCGATCCGAGTATTGGGGGCATTTCGTGTCGGTTGATGTCGGATGGCGTCGCGAGCCGCATCACGGCATATCGCGGCAAATATTTGAAAAGATTGGGAAAACGTTGAAAACGAATGGCGGGGACGACGGGGCTCGAACCCGCGACCTCCGACGTGACAGGCCGGCGTTCTAACCAACTGAACTACGTCCCCGCGAATACGTCACGCAGATATTCAAATGCTAACACGGCCGGTGCACCCACGCCAAATCACGCACGCAAAAACACCGCGAGCCTTGCTAAGGTGAAGGCATGAAGATTCGCGCAGCAGCATGCATCGCCTGTACCTTGGCCGCGATGGCATTGGCGGCGGACCCTAAGGCCACCCCCGAAGAGGCCCGCAAATTCATCCATGACGCGGAACAGAAACTCCTGCTCCTGGGCGTAGACTCCGCCCGCGCCGACTGGATCAAGTCCACCTACATCACCGACGATACGGAGGCCATCGCCGCCAAGCTCGACGAAAAGGCGATCGCCGCCACCGTTGCCTACGCCAAGCAGGCCACGCGTTTCGACGGGCTCAAACTCGACGCCGAAACCGCCCGCAAGCTCAAACTGCTCAAGCTTTCGCTCACCATCGCCACCCCGGCCGATGCCAGGGAGAGCGAGGAACTGACACGCATCGTGACCGGCATGGAGGGCACTTACGGCAAGGGCAAGTACTGCCCCAGCGGCCCGGCAAGCTGCCGGGATCTCGAAGAGCTGAGCAAAATCCTGGCCGAAAGCCGCGACCCCAAAGCGCTGCGGGATGCCTGGACCGGCTGGCACGCCATCTCCAAACCCATCCGCCAGGACTTCGTGCGCTACGTCGATCTCGCCAACAAAGGCGCGCGCCAACTCGGCTTCAAGGACAACGGCGCCATGTGGCGCTCCAAATACGACATGGCTCCCGACGATTTCTCCAAGGAACTCGACCGCCTATGGGATCAGGTCAAGCCGCTGTACCTCTCGCTGCACGCTTACGTGCGCAACCGTCTGCACGAAAAATATGGCGACGCCGTGCCCCCGGGCGGCGCCATCCCGGCCGACCTGCTGGGGAACATGTGGGCGCAGGACTGGGACAACATCTACCCGCTGATCGCCCCCGCCAATGCCGACCCCGGATACGACGTCACCGCCCTGCTCAAGAAGCGCAATACGGATTGGAAGCAGATGGTCAAGTACGGCGAGGGCTTTTTTACCTCGCTCGGTTTGGCGCCGCTGCCCGAAACGTTTTGGGAGCGCTCGCTGTTCCTCAAGCCCAAAGACCGCGATGTGGTGTGCCACGCCAGCGCCTGGGATATCGATACGCTGAACGACGTCCGCCTCAAGATGTGCATCCAGATCACCGGCGAGGATTTCCTCACGGTTCACCACGAACTGGGCCATAATTTCTACCAGCGGGCCTACTCCAAGCTGCCGCCCAGCTTCCGCGACAGCGCCAACGACGGCTTCCACGAAGCGGTCGGGGACACCATCGCGCTCTCCATCACGCCCGAATACCTGGTCAAGATCGGGCTGCTCGATCGGGCCCCGGACACCTCCAAGGACATCGGACTGCTGCTGCATAAGGCGCTGGAGAAGATCGCGTTCCTGCCCTTCGGGCTGGTGATCGATCAATGGCGCTGGAAGGTATTCTCCGGCGAGATCCCGCCCGAAAAGTACAACCAGGCGTGGTGGCAGTTGCGGCAGAAGTATCAGGGCATCGCGCCGCCGGACCCAGAGGGTGCCCCCCGCGGCGAGGCCGATTTCGACCCCGGCGCAAAGTATCACGTGGCCGCCAACGTGCCTTACATGCGGTACTTCCTGGCCGACATTCTCCAGTTCCAGTTCCACCGCGCGCTGTCGCAGGCTGCCGGATGCACCGGGCCGCTGAACCGTTGCTCCATCTACGGGAACAAGGAAGCGGGGGCCAAGCTCAACGCCATGCTGGAAATGGGCCAGAGCCGCCCCTGGCAGGAGGCGCTGGAAAAGATCGCCGGTACGCGCCAGATGGACGCCACTGCCATCCGCGACTACTTCGCGCCGTTGCAGAAGTGGCTCGACGAGCAGAACCAGGGCAAGCCGCTAGGCTGGTAGGCTGGATTCTTGCCTTTGGATAGCGCGCGCATCCGCTTAGGGCCAACGCAAGAATAGCCTCACACTGGCTGACTGGCAGATGTGGCGCACGCACTCCTGCGTGCCGCGTCGG
>Ga0209014_10001940_pt1 | contig 12173 bp, 6 predicted proteins | sample BarGraNGADG00212_FD_184491 | JGI IMG/M metagenome (GOLD analysis project Ga0209014, IMG submission 184491) | Arctic peat soil microbial communities from Barrow, Alaska - Barrow Graham LP Ref core NGADG0002-212 (SPAdes) (version 2) | ecosystem: Environmental > Terrestrial > Soil > Wetlands > Peat... | reverse complement strand
GCATTCGCGGCCCAAGGCTGACCGAGTGCCAGACCTCACCGTCGACGCGCCGCGCCGGCTTGTCGTGTCGCGGGTCGGTTACAAGCCCGAGCCGTGGGCTTGGGTGGGTTGGGAGTGGGCCACTGACGGTCGCTTCCACGGTCGTTGGGACGACTTCGACGGCAACTTCCGCACCATCTAGGTTCGGGAGTCCCGGGCCCACGACGGCCGCACGAATGAAAACGAGCAGAGGAGGACCAACGGGTGCCGGACTCGGCTCGGCGCATCGCTGCCCGCCTCACGGCACGAGATGCTCGGCGACGGCCCGCTCGGCTTCAGCGTCGGCGTCGGACGCGAGCAGCCCCCAGTCCACGTGGGGGACTCTTGTCCCTTCGGCCAAGACCGCCGCGCGCACAGCCGAGCGGATGTCGGCCGGGCCCAATGCCACTCCGGCTGCCGTCAACGCCGTGAGCGCGCCCATCGCCGCCGCTCGAGCCTGGGCAGGGCTTCTCGATGAAGGTGACGACCTTTTGCGACACACCACAATCACGTCAACACGGTTCGGGTCGATGGCTGCGTGCTTAGCCAGGCTCGTGGTGACCTCCGCCACCACAGGTCTCGTCGCTGTGACGACCAGGCCCGCGTCAGCGAGAGACGACATCAGCGCCACCCACCCCAATGTCCGGGACTGATGGAAGCTGAACGCGAGCAGTCCGTCGTCACGGAGAACCCGGGCACACTCACGCCAAACGTTCGCGATCATCTTCTGAAAACCCGCCGCCGCCGCGTTCTGCACCTCGTGCGGATCACGGGTGCTGTCCAACTGCGGGTACGACGAGTAAGGGCGCATCGGGCGCATCCACGCGTGAAAGAAGTCGGCAAGCTCGGAGTAATGGACGTTGTCCACGTACGGCGGGTCGGTGATGATCAGGGCTACGGATCGCTCGGGCAGGTCGGTCGCTGCCGCGTCGCCCGTGACCACGTATGCCGAGCCGAGGTCGGTAGAGAACTCGGCCCACGTCTCAGCGATCGTGCTGCCGACGGGTGAAGATAGGCCCGCCGCGCAGACGACCCGCGCATCGTCAGCGACGAGGTCCGTCGGGGCCTGCTTGTAAGTGTGCGCCCGCCGGAGTTTGGTGAGGGTGTCTGCATATCCGCCGGAACCTCCGTCCGCTCCCCATGGGTTGCCTTCCAGCGAACACCGTTCCGGCCTTAGGACGTGGTTGTGGAAGATTGACCGCACCGCACCGGTGCCCTCACCCTTGAACGAGCAGAAGAGATTGTGGTGCTCGAGGGTCTTTCCGAAGGCTGCGACTAGAGCCTCACGTTCGGGGCCGTGGCCTGGCAAGTCGCGCAGTGCCGCACCCATACGCCCCAGGCAATACAGCTCCCGGTCGTTGAAGAACCCAGCCCACTTCCGGTACCCCCAATTGAGAGCCTGAACGGTGTTGGTCCCGTGCTCGAGGAAGCCAGTGGGGACTACAAGCTCGCCTGCCGCCGCGTCGGCGAGCAGCTTGCTCGCATGGTCGTACAAGTCGCAGTCGAATGAGTCGATCGGGCGGTAAATGCGGCGCCCGTCGCCTGTCTTGACCATCTTGGCGTACATCCGCCGCTGCGGAGACTGGCCCGCGAGCGCATCCATGACGGACGAGCGATGCCCTGCTGCGCACGTCATAGTGCGACCGCGAACTGGGCCGATCAAGTCGAAATGGTCGTCGCACCGACCGCATGTGGCTGAAGTGTCGACGCCGAGAGTCAACGAGACGACGTCGTGGCACGTCGGGCACGTCGCGTGCGCCAGGGCGCTCTTACGGCGCACGGCGTGCTTGGCGAAGACATAGTTGGTGAACAGTTCAACGATGACGTCGCACACCGGACACGAGGCGAGCGCGACCCAGAAGTAGTGCAGGACGGGTTCGCCGGCCTCGGTGACGAACAGTGCGTCGATGTCCACCCGGCACGCCTCTTCGACCTTAGTGAATAGCCGCTCGACGATGGGAAAGTCCCAAGCCTGAAGAGCCTGGCGCTGCGTCAGGGTCGCAACGGGGTTGATGTCGCGCCCCACGAGGCGGGCACCGAGCTTGCCTGCCTCGATGAGGGTCGTGCCCGAGCCTGCGAAGGGGTCGTACACGACCAGGCCCGCGAGCGCTGTGCCAGCGGTGGTGCCGTCAGGGGCGGATACAGCGTCGAGCAGGATCCTGCGGAATACGGTTCCCAGGCGGCGGGCCCACCATTTGTGGACGTACGTCGCTGGCCGATGCAGTTCCTTGCGCCACGACTCGTGCTCGGCAACCTGGCTGACCGCGGCAGGGAAGTCGAACTGCTCAAGGCAGGACACCGCGGGCAAAGACCTTCTCAACGCAACCTCCTCCGGCGTGAAGATTGTCGCCTGCCACTGTGCGAGCGCGGTCATAAAACGCAATGCTCCCTCTGCCATCGGACACAACCACCGCCCATGACCACCGTAGGCCTCCGCGCGACAGAACCCGAGCAGGCCACTCCGCCGAATCCGCTGCGCAACGGCTGCGGCATGCGAGAGAGTCCTGGTGTGGGGTTCGTTACGGGCTGTCAGTGGCGATGGTTAACGTCACCATCACGCCACACCATGCGGATCGGAGGACGATGACTTACCTCGACGTGCTCGTCCCCTCCGACCCCGCGCCCGGCGATCTCCTCGAGCGTCTCCTCCAGATGGGCATCCGTGACGACGGCGCAAGCGTCGAACCGGGTCCGATGGACCAGGCGACGTTAAACCTCATTCGTGAGGTCATCACTACCACCGACGACAACTTGTCCCTGGAACTTCCCCGCGGGCGCAACGACATCGCCGTTTTGCTCGGGGTGTTCCTCCAACTGATGCGTCAAGGTGCCCTCTACAAGCACCAATACGACCGGGAAGGGTTCAGCGGAGCGGTGGCCGTCATCGGTCTGAACACCAACCTGACCGAACGTCTACGCCGCATCAAAGTCGGGCCCCAGACACTGTCGGAGGGCCTGTGCGCACAGAGGGTCCGCGCGGACGGAAAGTTCGCCGACCTGCGAGGCACGATCCGCGAACCGTCCGAACGTACCGACTGGCTGCTGTACCTAAACACCTCGCTCGGCTGGCCGGCGCTACCCGGCACCGAGATCGGCGTCGCAGTCATCGACCATGCAAGCTTCCGCAACCCTGAAACCCTCGATCGGGCCCTTGCCTGGTGCCAAGCCCATCACGCCGGCCGCATCATCGTTATCAACACCCTCGGCGACCCGCTTCCCCCAGGACTGGGTGCGGGATGGATCCGGTGGCCGTGGACGCCGCGACTTCGCACCGAGCTGTTCCGCGAGGTCGGCGATGGACCACCATCAGGGCCACTGTCGACCAACTGTCTGCTGTCACTGCGAACACGACCCGTCGGAGTCGCGACATACTCAGCACCGGAGTTGTTCGCAGTGCGGCGAACCTGCCTGTCCGGCATCGCTGCCGCCCGCAAGACTGGCGGCCCTTTCCCGCGGGCTGTCGCCGACGCGGTACAGCTCGTCAACCTTCTCGGGGGGCTGTGGGGCAACGTCCACACAGCGAACGTTTGGGCCGTCGCCGAACCGCGCGGCGTCAGCGCCGCGACGCTCACGGCGAACTTGAGCCGTTCCAACGGCGAGGACCTACGCGAGGGGTGGGGACTGTTCCGTGAGACGCAGTGGTCAGACCTGCGCAGGGGCGCCCTGCGGATGGCTGAGCTGCTCACCGAGTACAACCCTCGCCTGGACCTGTTGCTGAGTTTGCTGGACTGGGCTGAGACGAACCGTCCCGGTGCCCGCGTCGTCGTCCGGACCTCGACGAGGTCCGCTGCTGGTGCGCTGGCCGTGGATCTGGTGGCGGCCCGTCCCAGCCTCGTTGACTGGCTGGGCGACGCAGACCCGACCCTTGCTCAGCTCCAAGTCCTTCCGTACAGCGACCGCGGCCCGTGGGCACGCTCGCCCGTGGTCGAGTTCCACCTAGGGGTGCCGGCCCCGTGGCGGCGTAGCTCGTTGCTGTCCGCGGAAGCGTCCGAGCACATCGTGGCGATCGACCGTCACGAGGAACCATGGCTGCGGGCGTCGATGAACGCCGTCATCGTTGACCTGCGGGACACCGTGGCCGCTGCAGCCCAGACTCTTTCGCTCGCCGGCGTGCCCACCGGTCAGGTCCAGCATCTGTCGCCGGTCTACGGGCCTGTGCGCATCGACGATCGCGGCGACGACGACGACGACGAGCTCGAGGTGGTCACCGCACCCGCACTTGACCTGACCGGGCTGTTCGACGACTACTGCGCCGCCGTGTCCCAAGTCACCGGCGAAGACGACCCCGACAACACCACCGCGACCAGTGGCCGACCCACCTCCGCCCGCCCGATCACCCTCGAGCCAGACGGTGCGCTCTATTGGCTGCCCGGGACCGCTAGCGCGGAGGTCCTCATAGGGAACCGGTACAGCTCGACGCCGGTGTCCGCCCTGAGCCCCGGGATGACCTTGATCATTCCGCGGGGGGAGAGCCGTGACGATCTATACAAGCGTCTGTTACGCGCCGCTCATCAGGAAAGTGACGTGCTGGCCGTCGAGATGATCCTGCGTCGATTCCGCAAAGCAGTGTGGGAGCTTCACGATCGCTTTGACAGCTGGGACGGCGTCGCGCGTGAACTGCGGAAGCAGGGCAGCGTCGTCACCACCGGGGCGACATGCGCCGCGTGGGCACGAGGGTCGGTCATCGCCCCCGAAGACGTCGCTGACATCCGCCGTGTCGGGCGTCTGGCATGGGATGATTCTCTCATCGTGGACCGCACATGGGAACGCATCGGCGCGGTCGCCCGCCAGCTGCGCCGCCTCCATCAAGGGCTTGGTCATCTGCTGTCTGCCGCGATCGGAGAGGTCGCGTCGGGTCGAGGCGGACCATATCTTCAAAAACTGTCGGACTTGTGTGATGGCATCGACCCCACCGAAATCCTCGAAGAGTTCGATATGCGCCAGATTCGCTCCATCGGCATCTCCTGCGTCATCCCCAGCAGCCAGCTCCGCCGGCTGTCCACGCCCCACCCCCGGGCCCTCACCCTTCAGGAGCCTCGTTGACCCGCAGCGCGCACCGCGGCCCGTCCGCGCCGGCCGGCGCGCCGCTGATCAACCAGCGCGAGGGTGCGGTCGTCGACTGGCTCATCGACCGCGTCGGCAACCGCCTCGGTGACCGCAGCGGTGGCCGTCACGCGCCGCCGTGGGAGCCCAAGCTGGAGGTTGTGTTGGGGGTGCTAGAGCCCATCCACGTCGTTCCCACGCCATCCAGCGACATCGGCAAAGACGATGCTGACTTGACCGCCCCCGACCCGACCGTGCAGATCGTGACTGCACCCACCGGCGAAGTCCCCTCCCTCGCCCTCGACTTCAGGGTCCGGGCACCCGAAGGCGGCCAGCCGATCTCCCTTGACGTCGATGTCGACTTCGCGATTTACACGGAAGAGGTCGCGACTCTCCACGAGCAGCGGACGTACCTCGGGGACAAGCCCGCTCCTGAACCGGCCGTGAACCCCGGCCTCGTCGCCGATGCTGGCGCCAGCCGGTCGGCTGCATCGGCTGTCGCCCCCGCGGCGACCGGGCCGAAGCCTGCAAGGCGGCGCAAGACCCGCTTGCTGGGAGCCTGGCGACGCCACGAGATCTCCAACAAGACGCTTCACGTCGACGTCGCCCTCGATGGGCAGGTAACCACGGTGACCACCGCCCTATCCGACTCTGCCAAGGTCGTCATTGACGCCCACTACACCCAGCCGAATGCGATGCGCCCCTTCACCGGGTCAGGCCGCAACGAGCTGCCCCGGGAGGCCCTTGACGACGAAGGCTCCTTCCGTTCCGCGGTCGCCGCGGCTTTGGACCGCACCTGGGAGCCAAGGTACGTCGATCTGGAACTGACCGCGTTCGCCCAGCCGCTGGGCGATGGCGATTTCCTCGTTAGCGTCGCGCTGCGCAACGCCACAGAGCTCACCGAACGCACCCGGCAAGACTTGTCTATCTACGACACGGAAATGGCCGTCCACCCCGGCGCCAGCACGCGCATCGTTCGCCAGCGATTCAACCTTGCACCGGATGACTATCGGATGGCGGACCTGGCCGACGTGCTCGGACGCGGCACCGGATGCGTGGCAGTGCCGACCAGCGCTGGTGGGATCCGTACGCAAACCCTCCCAACCCACGTCCAGCGAGTCGTCGACCCCCGCCTGGACCATGTCGAGCAGCTGCGGTGGTCGACTCTGGCTGCTGACCCGGCGCCAATTCTCAGTTCCATCCAGGTGGCGATGGAGGACTACGCCGAGGAGTTCACCAAATTCGTCATCGCCGCTCGAGGCGAGCTCCACCACGGCGAAGCGAAGGTGGGGCTCGACGAGTTCACAGACGAGCTGCGCCGGTTCAAACTCGGACGGCGCGCGATGCGTGAAGACCCTCGCCTGGCCCAAGCTTTCCAGCTCGCGAACGACGTTTTCGCCCGCGCCAACGCCGGCAAGACGTTCGACACGTGGCGCCTGTTCCAACTTGTCTACATCGTGTCCCACCTGCCGGCCCTGGCCACGCGTGAGCTCAACGACGCCGAGATGCGCCGCGAGCTGGACTACGCCGACGTGCTGTGGTTCCCCGCGGGCGGAGGAAAGACCGAGGCGTACCTCGGCTTGATCGTCACCGCGATGTTCTACGACCGGATGCGCGGTAAGGGTGCCGGAGTGACGTCATGGCTGCGGTTCCCGCTGCGGATGCTGTCCGTCCAGCAGCTGTTCCGGATGCTGTCCGTCCTGGTCATCGCCGAAGACCTACGCCTGGCGCGAGGCATCGGTCCTCACACGGACCCATTCAGCCTCGGGTATCTCGTCGGGTCAGGAGGCACACCAAACGGTCTTCGGTGGTCCCGCGGATGGTGGCGCGGATGGGAGATGGAAGCGCGCGCCGTGCAAAAAGGCACGTTTACCGATGACCACGCCAAGGACCGCCTGGTGACCAAGTGCCCCTACTGCTCCAAAGAGAGCGTGGACCTCATCTTGGACGTCGACGCCGTCCAACTCCTACACCAGTGCACCGCGTGTGGCCGCGTCCTGCCCCTTCACATCACGGACGAAGAGGTGTACCGGTACCTGCCGTCCGTCGTCATCTCAACCGTCGACAAACTCAGCGGATACACCTGGTTCGGGGAGTACACCGCTTTCAGCCGCGGGCCGGCGTTCCAGTGCACGAAGCATGGGTACTTCAGCTTCCCGGTCGCCGGGGCGTGCCTGGTAGGGCCCGACCTGTGCGAAGCGCCGAAAGCGGGATACCCCAGGGCGCCCACCATTAAGGACCCCGTGCCGGCACTGACCATCCAGGACGAAATGCACCTGCTTAAGGAGGAGCTCGGCGCTTTCAGCGGCCATTACGAGGGCCTGATCGTCGAGCTGCAGCGCGGCGGCCCCTCGCAGCTGCCCGCGAAGATCCTCACCGCGTCCGCGACTATCGAGCAATATCAGGACCAGCTCCGCCAGGTGTACGGCCGCATCCCGCGCGCGTTTCCGTCCGCAGGGTACGAACGCGAACGCAGCTTCTACACCCAGACCGAGCCCAAAGCGCGGCGCACCTTTCTGGGCATCCTGCCCCACTACCGCCGCAAGGCCGATGTAGCGGCAGTAGTGCAGGCGGAGCTGCTGCGTGCCGTCAGCGAGCTCCAGGACAATCCCGAGGCCCTGATCGGACTCGGGCTGGACGGAGAGGCTCAGTGGTGTGACGACACGACGCGTACTGGACCGCCGACGCACGCCGACGCACTGCACCTGCTTTTCGACTACGAAGTCTCCCTGGGTTACGTCAACAGCAAAGCGCACGGCTCCAAACTAGAAGAGGAGCTGCGCACCCTGTCCTCCGACCTTGACGACGCCGGAATGGGCGCCGTCAAGCACGTCGTCCTGACTGGGCAAGTACCCATCCCTGACCTAGCGGAAGCCATCAGTCGGGTCCAGGAGGAGAAACTGACAACCGACCGGTCCCAGCGGCTGCGGGCACTCGTCGGCACCTCCGTTGTCAGCCACGGGGTCGACCTCGACAGGCTCAACGTCTTGATCATGGCCGGGATGCCCACCACCGCGGCTGACTACATCCAGGTCACCGCGCGTGCTGGGCGTACCCACGCGGGATTGGTCGTCACCGTGTACGACGCGTTCTCCCGCCGCGAGCGCTCACTGTTCTCCAACTTCGCCAGCTACCACACGTTCCTCGACCAGATGGTCACGCCCGTACCGGTGAACAAGTACGCATTCTTCGTGGCCGACCGGACCGTGCCCGGCCTCGTCCTGGCACTCCTGCACGACCTGGCCAGGGATCCGGACTTGCGCGCTCCGGCATCCGGAGTGCGGAGCGCCAAGGACTTTCAGGCGTGGTGGCGCACGAACAGGGTCGCGATCGACGCCGCGATCAAGGACAGGCTGCGCCGGTGTTACCAAACGCAGATCGTCGGGGTCAATGACCCCGCTATGGAACGTGAGCTCGCCGATCGGGCGTTGGAACGCTGGAGCGGGACGGAATACCACTCACTGTCTATCCCCGCGGAACATCGCAGAACCTCGGACCTGTTCAGTCTGCCGCCGCTGACGAACTTTCGCGATATCGACGAGCCCGCCGAGTTCCAGATCGGGTACCGCAGCAGAGACGCGTTCGCCGCGCTGACCGGGCAGTCGGGCACCGACGATGTGCAGGCCGCCGACCCTGCAGAGGGGGAGTAGTCCAATGCTGCGCAGCCACAGCCAGGTGCTGTACAACTTTCTACCCGGAGCGGTGTTCAGGCACGAGGATCGCGTTTACGGTCGGGTGACCTCCGTGGACGGGCAGCGCCAGACGGATCTCAACGACTCAGTCATCTTCACCGAGATCGCTCAGTACCTAGAGAGCTGGCCCGAGGAGGACAGGCACGACCTACCGCTCCCACGCGACATCCGCACGAAGGAGTACCGGATCATTCTGCCCGAGCAGGTCCGCTGGGAGCTGTTCCCTCTAGTCCTGGAGTGCACGCGGCGTTCGTGTGGAAGGGTCCGAAGCTTCACCTCAGCTCAGGACGCCTCCAAGGCATCCCGATGCGCCAAGTGCGGGGCAGCGCTGCAGCAGCTGCGGTTCTACAACGCACACAACTGCGGCCAGATCAGACCTGTCTACGTCCCCAAGTGCGCCACGCACGGGTACACCGACGTCTCGTTCGACAACACCGGTAGCTTTCTGACAGCGACGTGGCGCTGCCAGGGCACCGGCTGCAACGGCGGTGTCATCCAGCGCACGAACATGTCGCCATGCAACTGTCAGAAGTGGCCAGGTTCAGATGGCGTCGTGCGCATGCGGGCTCACACGTTGGATGACTCTCGCGCGTACCGGGCCCACTACATCGACTTGGTAAACATCGAGTCATCCGTGTTCCAGACCTATCAGCGGCACTCAGAGCGCGGCCTGATCGCTGTCGCGCACTACCTCGGTCTGATTGACTCGATTAAAGCGGGTCTCAGCGAATCCGACACCCAGATCGACACTAAGCGGATGACCGCGGCCGAGTGGGCCACCAAGGAGCAGCAGTACCTTGCCCTCGGTCTGTCACATGACGACATCGCGGACCTGAAGCAGTTGCGCGGACCGGTCGAGACCGGACTGGCGGCGCTCGGCGACGTGTCGCAAACGGTACTGGACGCCGTGGCGACCAACCGGCCGTTCTACGAGCGAGCGGCGGTCTTCGACCGCAACGAGGTACCCCGGCTTATCCTGACTGACGAGATCACCCAGGTCCGCAGCCGCGGGAATTCACAGCAGGCGGACGCGATGCAGGAAGCGGCTGACCTCGCAACCAAGATGGGCATCAGCGAACTCGCCGTCACGTGGGACTTCCCCATTGCGAAGGTCGCGTTCGGGTACACCCGCGAACGCCATGAGCCCGGGCAGGGAGCAATCCGAGGATTCCGCGACCCACGCCAGCACGACGGCAAGTACCCTGTGTACGCAGTCGCCACGAAGACTGAGGCTCTGCTAGTGACGCTGTCACCGAGGGAAGTCCTGACGTTCCTGCACGACCGTGGAGAGGTGCCCGTCGCACCCGCTGATGAGAACGTTGCCCGCCGTCAGCTCCTGGAGATCTTCGCCGAAGCGGGCACCCACCCCGCCCCAGCCGACACCATCCGCACCTTGGTACACACCCTGAGTCACCTGCTGCTTCGCGGCCTGGACGATGGGCAGGTTGGGTTCGCCGAGGCGAGCTTGGCCGAGTGGATGGTCCCCGAAACCCTCACGTTCGCGGTGTACGCCAACTCGTTGAAGGACTTCACCCTTGGGTCACTGTGGACGCTGCTCAACAACCGAAGCCTTTCGTGGCTGCGAAGCGTGTGCGACCAGACGATCCACTGCGAGAACGACCCGATCTGCTACCAGCGCGAGCGCCGGTCGTGCGAACGGTGCGCGTACCTGACTTTCGGATGCCGGCATTTCAACGCCGACCTCGACCGCCGGATTCTGGCCGACTTCCTGCTGCCTCGTGGAGTCCTCTCCGGCGGTCTGACCGCAGGCGCGTGAGGGTGCGCGACCTTGTCCCGCTGGCGGTGATGTTCCGCGACCTCGCCGGCACCTCGGCTGCGGCCCTGTCCTGGACGGACAGCATTGCGGCGCACGGCGCCGGCGCTTTCAGCCAGCTCGGACTTCATGGGGACATCACGCTGCTCTTGGCGGACAAGGCACGTTCCGCCGGGATCGTCACGGGCGACGGCACAGTCGACCGTGTCCGGCTTGCCGAATTGGTCGTGGTCCTGGACATCGTCGGCCGTGTCCCACCCCCAGCTCGTTACTCACCGGCCGAAGCCCCGCTGGTGTTCACGGTGCCAAAAAGGGCGCGGAAGTTCATTACCCCAGCTCAGCGGCTAGATCTGCTCGTCGTCGACGTCATCGCCCGCGCAGAGGGCACCCTCCACATCGGCGGCCCGTTCTGGAACGCGGCCGGGTGGGGGCAACTGCGCCCTGTGCTCCTACCAGCCGTTGCGACGCGCGGGGTCGAGGTGCACTTCTACCTCCACCCCCAGGACATCGACCACCGCACGGTTGCCTTGTCGATGCTCACCGAGGTGCGCAGCTATGGCACGGTGCATGAGCACTGGTGGGCTGGCGGTGAAGCCAGCCTGATGCACGCGAAGTTCGTCGTCAGCGACCGCACCGGCGGGTACTTCGGCACCGCGAACCTAACCTCGCTCGGCCTGGGCGAGCACCTCGAGCTGGGCGTGCGCCTCGCCGGCACGCAGGCGCATGCGCTCGTGGATCTGCTGGATGCGCTCGATGCCGCCAGCTTCTTCAGCGACGTTCCAACAGGATCCTGAGCAAGAGCATTTGTATCAGTGAGCGACACCGGTTGCGCCGCAGGGGACCCTAGAGACGCCCCGGGGCGAGCCGGATCGCCAAAGGAAACGGCGGGGAGGCACGAGGTGAGCGCCGATCACGCTGTGTGCTTGGTCAGCTACCAACCAACCTTCTACGTTGTTGGGTGGGCAGTTCGTGAGATGTGGGTGCGGCTCCACTCCTGTAGCTACGACTTGGCCTCGCGCCCGTTCGCCGTTTCGCGGAGGACCCAGTCGACATACACGGGGTTGCCGTCGACGATGGGCAGTGCGATGACACACGGAACGTCATACGGATGGTCTCGATTTGCACGAACAACGATGGCGGAGATCAGGCTGCGCCTGGTATGCAGTGCAACGCGAGCCTCGGTCTCGCTATGCACGCTGCCCTCCCAGCGATAGATGGACCTGATCACGTTGATGGTGTGCCCACACGCGGCCAGACAGTCATCGACCAACTGACGGGTGAACGTCGCAACCCACTCTTGGCTGGGCCCGGTGATGACGTCGCAGACCTCGTCGTTCATGCCTGCGCCAACGGACGCTGCTTGAGCTCGTGCATGAGGCGCTCGGCCTCTTCCTGTGTCTTGGCAATGGACGTCCCGCCGGTGACAAGCGCTCCGTCGTGACTGAGGCCGACCGATCGCCCCGTCCTGGCCGCCGTATGGCAACGCGAGCAGTGTTCGCCCCTTTGGGGTAGATGCCAGACGCGGGGAGGGCTTCAGCGAGTTAAGAGGCATGAGGAACATCGGAACGAAAAGTCACGCTAGTGGCCAGCAGGGCTCTCGTCGGATCGCGGCCGGTGCCGATGATGGGCGTGGTCCCCTATCCCCG
>Ga0209014_10001939_pt1 | contig 12177 bp, 13 predicted proteins | sample BarGraNGADG00212_FD_184491 | JGI IMG/M metagenome (GOLD analysis project Ga0209014, IMG submission 184491) | Arctic peat soil microbial communities from Barrow, Alaska - Barrow Graham LP Ref core NGADG0002-212 (SPAdes) (version 2) | ecosystem: Environmental > Terrestrial > Soil > Wetlands >... | reverse complement strand
GCCATCAACTGGCTGGTGCTGGATGAAGCGGATGAAATGTTGAACATGGGATTCAAGGAGGATTTAAACGCGATCTTGTCCGGGACGCCCGACCATAAAAGGGTTTTGTTGTTTTCCGCGACCATGGCCAGGGAAATTGAAGCGATCGCGCAGGGCTATATGAACAAACCCGTTTCGATTACGGTTGGTTCAAAAAATACCGGGGCTGAAAATGTTCAGCATCAGTACTATGTCGTTCATGCCAAGGACCGATATTCGGCGTTAAAAAGAATTGCCGATTATTATCCGGATATCTACGCGATCATTTTTTGCAGAACCAAAATAGAGACGCAGGAAATTGCCGATTCACTGATCAAAGACGGTTACAATGCGGACGCATTGCACGGAGATCTCTCTCAGCCGCAGAGGGACAGCGTCATGAACCGTTTCCGAAGCAGAAACATCCAGATGCTTGTGGCTACGGATGTTGCGGCAAGAGGAATTGACGTGGTCGATTTGACCCATATCATCAATTATAACCTTCCGGACGATATTGAACATTACACACACCGCAGCGGACGTACGGGAAGGGCCGGAAAATCAGGCATTTCTATCGTTATTATCCATTTAAAAGAACTCTATAAAATCAAGCAGATCGAAAAACAGATCGGAAAGAAATTTACGCCGGCCAAAATACCCACCGGAAGTGAAATTTGCGAAAAACAGCTGTATCACCTCGTAGACAAGGTAAAGAACACGGAGATTCAGCATCAGGAAATCGGCGCCTTTTTACCGGCCGTATATGAAAAGCTGAAAGGAATCAGCAAGGAAGAAATCATTCAGCGATTTGTCTCTGCCGAGTTTAACCGCTTCTTAAACTACTACCGGAATGCCCCGGATATCAACGTGGATTTGAAAAAGAGGGAAGGCAGCTCAGGCGCCACACGTCTGTTTGTGAATATCGGACTGATGGAAAGATTCACGCCCAAGAGTCTTAAAATATACCTCTTTGAAACGGCAAAAGTGGCGAACCTCCGTATTATCAACGTTGATGTCATGAAAAATTGTTCTTTCTTTGAAACAGATTCGGGGCAGGCAGAGCCGCTGATCGCAGCATTTCAAAAAGTAAAATTCAAGAACCGCCGGGTACAGATCGAGTATGCCGATCGAAGAAACCGGAAAGAAAAGGAAAACAAAAAGTATCCCAAATCGAGAGATTTCTCTTCCTCGAATAAAAAGGGAAAGCGATATTAAGGTTCATCCGGTTCATGCGTACTTCCTCATTAGATCTACCTTTATTGCGGGCACGCCAGAACAGGAACTTAAGATAGCCCGGAAAAGGATGAAGGAGGTACGAACAGAGAAAGCTGCTTCATGACGCCCATCGAACGCCTCGCCCCATTTCCCGCTTTTTTCATCCGGCGGAAAATTTTCGGGCAAAAGATTCCCCTTTTGGCCGATTTCAAGCTGACCTACCGCTGCAACCTCGCGTGTGTCGCCTGTCCGTTTCATCGTCGCGCCGGAGAAGAAAGTGACCACATGAGCTGGACCTTGGCCATGACCTCACTCGACGCATTGAAGCGTCTGGGCACCCTGATTGTCGTTTTTGAAGGTGGAGAGCCGCTCATGTGGCAGGATGGCAGATATAATCTGTACGATTTGATCGACTATGCAAAAAGGCACTTTCCCCGGGTCGCCGTGACCACAAACGGCACCTTTCCTCTCGATGTGCCGGCGGACATCATCTGGGTCAGCCTGGACGGACTGAAGGAAACCCAAGACCGGCTCCGCTCCGGATCTTTCGACAAGGTTTGGTCGAACCTCCAAGCATCCAGACATGGTCGTCTCTTCGTTCATTTCACGATCAACCGGGAGAATCGACACGATATCCGGCCGCTTCTGGAAAAACTGAAAAACATACGGGCATTCAGTGGCATGACCGTCCAGCTCTTCTACCCCTATGGGCAGGGAGAGGCGCCTTTGGCCTTGTCCGATGGTGAACGGAGGGCTGTTCTGGAAGATGTGATCGAAATGAAGAAGCAGGGTTTTCCGATCCTCAACTCTGCCGGGCGTCTGAGCGCCATGATCGGAAATGACTGGCGCTGCCACGATGATATTCTCATTAATGTTGATCCCGACGGCACCGTCACACGGGGCTGTTACGTCAAGAGTCGAGGCCGGATCAATTGCCGGGCCTGTGGCTTTTCTGCTGTCTCCGAGGCATCAGGCGCCTTAGACCTCCTTCCCGGATCGTTAAGGGCTGGATGGTCGATCTTCTTGAAGTGATTCATCATCTGGGGATTTTTTGTGAAACAGACATGCGACCTTCGTTCATCTGGCATATTGCATTTTTTCTTTCATCATACTTGCTCATTGCCGAGAAAGAGTTGCCACGAAAGCACTCCAGTCAAAAGCTCGCTTGCAAATACGAGTCTTCATGGCAGTTGATCGGGATAGGTCACTGAATGCGGTTTGAAATCTGCTACACAACCAAATTTCCGCAAAATCACGATCCCGAAGTAAAGATACTAACGTGCCCCACCTTTTCTCTATCGCCTTCGAGTATAGGAAGGGCTATTAAGATCGAGAATTGACCTTCTCCTTTAGTCCTTTCCCTACCTTGAAAAACGGCAACTTCTTGGGTTTCACGGCGGTTGTTTCCCCTGTCTTCGGGTTTCTTCCGGTGTACGCCTTGTATTCCCTGACAGAATAGCTGCCGAAACCACGGATCTCAATCCTGTCGGCTTTTTTCAGAACATCCGTAAATCCGGTGAAGATCAGATTGATGATCTCTGTTGCCTGTTTGTCCGTAAGGTTTTCTTTAGCGGCCAGTGCTGCAATAAGGTCCGATTTGTTCATGATCGTTGTCTCCTTTAAGCGGATAATTATCTTGATTTTCTACGGATGCTATGACTATGTTGACAGATATGTCAATAGAAAATGAGTTTCAACCTCAAACGATAGGAAGGCGTTCCATGAGGTTAAAAATACCCTACTACGCCCAAAGCGCCGAATTCACCTGTGGTCCCGCTTGTGTGCTGATGATTTTCAAGCTTTTTGACCCCCATCTTAAGCTGAACCGCACCCTGGAGTTTGAGGTATGGCGTCAATGCAACATGATAGGAGTAAGAGGCGCAGACCCTTTCGGTATGAGCGTCCCATTGCTCGATGCTGGTTATGAGGTCCACCTGGCGACACAACGCAGGAGGATGATCGACCCTGATTTGTGGAGGAGCAGGCTGCGGGAACATAGCTTTACACCGGAAGATGCGAGATTGTCTGTTTTCGGGATTGCCGAGAACAAAAAGCGCGCTCTGGGCCGTGGCCTGACTGTGGAGTATACCCGATTGACGGTCGAGCGGGTCGCCAGGTCTTTCAGCGAAGGGTTCATACCGATAGCATTGGTACACATGGGAGTGGTGCACCAGTTGGACATCCCTCATTGGGTCGTAGTGACGGATGTTGGAGAGGATCATGTAGCCTTCAATGACCCTTATCCTCCCAAAGGGGGAAAGGGCATCCCCGTGAGCCGCGAGGAGTTCCAAAAGATGCTTGATGATGTTGGACCCCGGATCGGTCTGAGCCCGTCGGCCATCTTTATCAGAAACTGCAATCCAGTATTGGGACCCGCCGGCAGAGAGGACACATAAGTTCTAAAAAGAACCAGACTTAAATACAATGGTGGAGGGCGGCCGATCGGGACAGACTACAGAATTCCGGTTGAAAAGTGCGATGTCTTGACAGCATATTCTCTGCATGGCATCTCTCAAACTGAGTGCGTCATGAAGAAAACATACAAGTACTACTGGGAGGACTTTCCCGTAGGCAGCATCCGGGAGTTCGGCGGTATCACACTGTCAAAGGCCGACATCGTCCGCTTCGCCCGTGAGTTCGACCCACAGCCATTCCACGTCGATGAGGATGCCGCCAGTCATTCGCCCTTCGGCGGCCTGATCGCCAGCGGCTGGCATACTTGCTCGTTGGCTATGCGTATGATGTGCGATGCCTATCTGCTCGATGCCGCCAGCCTCGGTTCGCCAGGACTTGATGGAATCAAGTGGCTCGTGCCGGTGCGCCCCGGCGACACCCTGCGCGTGCGCTTCACGGTATTGGAAGCACGCCCGCTGGAGAGCAAGCCAACCGCGGGGCTGTTGCGTTCACACTGGGATATCCTCAATCAGAAGGACGAGTGCGTGGCTGAAATGGAAGGCTACGGCATGTTCAGGCGTCGTCCGGTCCAAGACGTATAGGGCCGTTCTCCGTATACTTCAACTGCCCCGAAGCAAGTTTTATGCGGACATATGGAGGGGTGAAAGGGATTATTTCCCTAAAAAATGGAGAGAGGAGTTGTATCCCGTGAAGGACCGTAAGGAATTGGAGGCACTGTTTCATAAACACGGCTACACGGATTTTAAGTGGGTGGAGCCCGAATCGCCGGCCCCTGCTTTTCGATCAAAATATCCCTTGACAAGCAATAACTGCCCCCCTATACTTTAATCCCTTGAAAAACAATGTCTTATCCAATTGTATTTAGCCTTTATATTCTGTAGGCTTCCGGATCGGGCAGGCAAAATGGGGCTGGGATGAATTTGCAGGTGTTGAACGCGCTCCGCAGCAGTGCAGTTAAAACTACTTTAATAGATGGAGGAAGATATGAAAAAACTTGTTGTTGTTCTGATGGGGGTGCTTTTTCTCGCCGGTTGCGGTGCGGCGGCAAGGGAATCGGGATTCTGGGAACACAGCACCATGTACCGGGATGGGGAGCACTGGAAATTCAGCGCCTATGGATATAAGCAAGTGTCGCCCAAGGAAGCCCAACTGTCCAAGGAAGAGGACTGGTGGGGGATTCCCGTTGTGAGGTCCGAGTAGGAGAACCCTTTTGAGGGAATCCGGCCTGCTTCCTGTCCTTTCAGTACCTGTGGATAAGATTCTCTGTTGAGCAGTGTAAACAGCCATCTTCATTTTCGCCTCGTGACGATGGTGGGTGGTAGTTCGTGGAAAATGCGATCGGCTCCTTTCCGAAGGCGGATTCCTTAGTTCGGAAAAAACTTCTTGAAAACGACGAGCAAGGTCTTCCCCACCTTGAAATGGCCGGCCAATCTGTGTTCTCATATCCCGAACAGGGGTTGGATCGGGCGCTGGAAATCATCGAGGCGTGTCTGACGAAGGTCGAAAAGGGCGCCTGACGCCGTCCCTCGATATCCCGAAAAATGAAACAGGCACACGCCTTCCGGCAGGTGCCTGTTTCATTGATGATTCATTTGCGAAACGTGTCCAGACGGGCCTTCTATTCGATGACCATCATGAGCTGTTCCGTTTCGACACTGTCATTTGCCTTGACCTTGATCTCCTTCACGGTCCCGCTCGCCGGGGCGTATATCGGATTCTCCATCTTCATGGCCTCAAGCATGATGACCTCATCGTCTTCCTGCACATGATCTCCCACCTTGACCAGAACTTCCAGGATTTTACCCGGCATTGGGGCTTTCAAATCTACACTCATTCCCTTTACCTCCGTAATCATTAATTTTCTAAGATATTGCAGCCTACGTCCCGCTGCAACCCATTCCTGATCCGACTACCGCATCGCGAAGTACAAAGACCAATCCACCAAGCGACGATCCCTATCCCGAAACGGGACAGACCAGTTTTTTATACTTCCTGAACACTCAAGTCAAGGTCAAAATGTCCCCCCGCTCCGGACCGGGAGGAATACCATTACTCGGATGCATGAACCAGGCGGTAGACATAGTCCAGATCCCTCATCACTTCTTTATTCTGTTCCTTGTCACCCAGCTTTGCCCGCCACTCCGGTGACGCCTCTGCGAGGGCCTTCTCCAGTTGCCAGCGGTGTTCAAAAGTTTTCCGCCACTGTGTCCGGAACGCCCTCTTTTGTTCGCTCGTGAGGGAAGACCCATTGGCCCGCTTCACCGCATCGTTCGTCACCATGATCCGGTCTATCTCCGTCACCGCCATGACGACATTGATCTCACGGGCGCTCAGGGCCATCCGCCGGGATACGGCCCTCTGAAACTGAGAGGCCGTCGGACTGAACCCCATCTTATCACCCTTGCCGTCATTTTCCCTCTCCCTTAAACAGATGTTCGATGTCGAGCAGGCGCTCCAGGGAGTCAATGACGGGCACCGCCGTCTCCACCTGCGGCCAGTTCCGCCACAGGGAGCGGTGCTTGAGCCAGACGGGATGCATCCCCGCGGCCTCCGAACCGCAGACGTCGATCCGCCAGTCGTCCCCCACATAGACCGCCTCGCCCGGTGCGATCCCCAATTGATCGAGACAGAGGTGAAAGGGCAGAGGATCCGGCTTCGCGGGAACGCCCCCTTCGCCGGCCACGACGATCACCGCAAAGAACCTCATCAGCTCCGGATAGTTGCCGAGGCGGTGCTTCCCCGTCTCCTTCTGCCCCTGGGCATTGGTGATCAGGGCCAGACGATACCGCCCCTCCAGGGCCGTCAGGACCGCCTCCGCCTCCGGGAAAATACGGGTCATCGACTTGATCCTCTCCCAGTACTCGGTTTCCCAACGTTCCAGAAGAGCGGAATCGGGCTTGCGGCCGTAATGGCTGAAGAGCTCTTCCAGTATCCTCTTCCTGGAAAAATCGGAACGGGCGTGGAAGCGGGAGCGGATCTCCCGGTAGACCGCCAGAAACGCCTCCCCCTCCGCCGGACCGAGGGCCGCACAGGCCTTCCGCTGCGCCTCCTTTTCGGCCGTCCGGAAACCGTCCGCCGAATCGACCAGCGTCTGGCCGAAATCAAAAACAATCGCCCGGATCATGGTGTTTCCATCCCCAATAATCTACAAATGCGCGCTTTACGGAATCCGATTTCTCCGTTGCGCAAAGCCCTCCATATGAAGACGGCCGCCCTGTTGCCGGCGGCCGTCTTTCACTACCGTATCACTCGAAGTTTCGCAAGCGGGAAGATAAAATATCAATCCCTGCCGTACTTTTTCAGGTAAGCGCCGAAAAGTTCCTCATCCGACGGTTGGTAATTCACAATGGGCACGGCCACCCGCGTGTACATCAGGAACTGTTTCCAGTTGATGTTCTCACAACTGATGTTCCCGGCCCAGGTTCCGCAGCCCAGCGTGTCCGTGAAGCCAAGAGAGCTCGTCCATCCTCCGCTGTTCGCCTCGGTATGGCCCATGTTGCAGACGACACGGCTGACGTTCGCCCGAAGACCGATCTTTTGGATCCGTTCGTCGATCTCCGTCTGGATGTTTGCCGAGTGACCCTCGCCGGAAAACTTCAGGATCCTGCCGAGGCGATCCAGCATCTCATCAAAATCGGTCCACGTCCAGACCGTCAGAACCGGAGAGAGTTTCTCGCCGGAAAAACGGTCTTCGCGACCGATCTTCTCGCCCATGACCATCAGGATCTTCGTCTCCCGGGGAACCTTCAGCCCGGCCAGCTCCGCGATGAATGTCGCCGATTTCGCCACGATCTCCCGGTTCAGTGTATGACCGTCCGGCCACATCGTCTTGCGGAGGATCTCGCGCTCTTCCGTGCTGCACAGATAACCACCCTCGGCCTTGAGGGCCGCGATCATCTTGTCGAAGATGCACTCCTCGATCGCAATGGCGTTCTCCGAGGAACAGGAAGCCGCGTTGTTGGCCGTCTTGGATTTTCGGAGCCGGAAGGCGACCCCCGGAATATCTTTGACCGTCGAATCCACGATGGAGACGACATTGCCGGCACCCACGGTCTGAGCGGGAACCCCCGCCGCATAGACGACCTTGACCAACGCCGCCCCTCCGGTCGCCACCGCGTAGTCGCAATTCGCCATCAATTCCTGGGTCTTTTCATTGCTGGTGTGGCGGATGCACTGAACCAGATCCACCGGCGCGCCGACCTTCGCGAGCGCCTTGCGGATATGCTCCACCGTCATATAGGTCGCCAGCTCCGTTCGCGGGTGCGGCGAGCAGATGATTGCATTGCGGGTCTTCAACGTGCTGAGCGCGATACAACAAACCGTCGACTCGGGGTTCGTACACGGAACCACGTTCGCGATCACGCCGATCGGCTTGGCGTACTTCCGGATCCCTTTCGCCTTGTCGTCTTCCACAAGGCCGCACGTCTTCACCCCAATCTGGTCGTAGAGCGTTCCCCGAACCTTTGTCCCGATCTTGTGAACCTTGTCCTCGTAGACCCCGATTCCCGACCCCTCGACCGCCAGACGGGCCAGTTCATCCCCCGTCTCCGGCTTCTGCAGCTCCCAGCCTACCGCCAGGACCATCTCATCGACCTTCTCCTGCGGCCAGAACTCGACGATGGCGAACGCCGCCCGCGCCTTTTCGTACATTTCACGAACATTGTCTTCCATATCGTAACCTCTTTAGTCCCTTCGTTCATCAGCGGAAAAGCGTTCAGCCCGGATGAAACGATCGTCCCTGCCCACTCCCAAAGCGGGCGGGCAGGGACGACCTTGCCATCATCAGATCTTCCGTTTGGGATCGTCGATCCCCTCGACGATCGCCCATCCGGAACCCTTGATCTTCTGCCGCTCGAGGAAGATCTGTTTCCACTCGTCGGGCGTCTGCGCTTCCATCGCCTTGGCAACCGATTTCCGCTCCTCCAAGGTGGGCACCGGCCGGTCTGCCGGTCCGTCGTACCACTCCTTCGGCGTCAGGACCTGCCCGAGGCGGACCGGCGTCTCCTGCTCGATCTCCTCGCAGTAGTGGGCGCCGGTGGCGAAGGCGCGGGTCACCGCAAGGATGCCCCAGGTCGCTTCGGGTGTGAAGCCGAGGTCGAACATCACCGCACCCGTGGCGCCCAGAAGATCGATATCGACCGGCTCTTTGCTCAGCTTCTGCGCCGCCTTCACGATCTCCTTCATCAGGGAAACGTATTTGCCCGCCACGCCCAGCTTCTCGGCGCGGGCGATCATCCGCTTCGCCATCGGGTCCTTCAGCATCAGACCCGACACCCCCAGCGCGGGATCGTTCAGTTTCGTCCCGATCACCGCCTCGACCACCTCCGAAAGGGGCTTGCCCTCTTTTTCCTGGCGGGCCAGGATGCCGTCCATCAGCCTCCCGATCTCCTGGTAGGCGCCGTAAACATGGCCGAAGGCGAGGATGGAGGAACCGGCGGCCTGAGTCAGCAGCGTCTTTCCACTCGCGACAACCCGCGCGATGTTCGCCGGCGAGGAGAGCCCGTCCTCCAGCATGCAGACCATGATGTAGTTGAGCATCTTCTCTTCCTCGACCAGCGGAATCCGCGCCTGAAAGTCGACGAAGAGAACATCCGTGAGGCCATAACCGGCTTCCACGAGCTCTGTGGTGTCGTAGCCCCGGGCGACGATGCGGTGAACATTCTTGTATGCGACCTCGGACACCCACTGGAAGCGATCGCGCTTCTCATCCATCGGAACCGTGCCGCGCTCCCGGGTACGGTAATTGAAATTGAGTCTCGGATCGTCTAAATTATCCATTTCTTGTATTCTCCTTCCTCTTTCTGCTTGTGGGCGTACGCCTGTCTCTCGGCCTGGCTGGGCACTTCCCGGTCGGCGGGACCCTTGTATTTGATCATGGAGAGATCCAGCATCTGGACCATCGGCTCCCGCTTCGAGGCCGCCCAGGCCCGCCCCTTCTTCATCGTGTAGGTGGCGTGGGCCGCACAGCTGAAACCGCGGCAGACGCAACCGATGCACCAGGCGGCGTTGGGGGAGAAACCCAGCTCCGCGAGGGCCGTATTGCCGGCGCCGATCATGTTCACCGACACATAGTCCTTGCCTTCCCTTTTTCTCCGCGCGTTGAAATGCTTCTCGATGGAGCGCTGCAGTTCGAGATAGACGCCGCTGCAGAGCTGCTCATGCTTGATGTGGGTCGGTTCCGCGCGGGGGTCGCCGTCATGGTGCTGCGGCTGCCCCATCCCCATGACGGCGAGGCCCGCATCCATATACTCGTCGACGAGGATCTTGCCCATCTCCTCGATGCTCTTTCCCTCCACCCGGGCGCGCTCGATGTACTTGTGCATCATGTAGCCGTGAGCCGCTCCGGGACCGTGGGCCGACCCGAAGGTCATGACCGCCGCGGAGATGGCGGCGGGGAGGTTGGGCCGGCCGCCGATCACGGCGATCGCCGACGCCGCCGACGGCGACATGGAGTGCTCCAGAAACTCACCCGTCTCATACCGCAGCATGTCCGCCTCGTTCTCCGCGGGGATCCGGTTCTGGAAGAGGATGAAGAGCATGTCGTAAAACGTGTACCCCGCCTCCGCCAGGTCGCTCACGTTGTAGCCGCGCACGACGGTCTTCTCTTCCGTCTTGTAGGAAATGGCTGTCTTTCTCTTAAATAACGGTTGTCTATCCATTGAATTTTCCCTCCAACAATTTTTTTACTTTGGATGAATCCCTAAACCTCAAATAATCAGCCCTCTCCGGCGCCGGTCCGCCTTTCTCCGGTCCTACTCCGAAACGCCCTTTCCGTGCGCCGCTTGGATCATGCCAGTTCATCTTCATGGCAGGATAACAATGCTTGGCAGTGTAGGAAATATTCTTAATATAAGTCAATTTAATAATAATTATAATTTCGATAACAAATGATTATATCGTTTACAGACCTCTCTCCGGTATGACCTGCCGGTCCAAGCCAACGGCGCCCCCGAGTGATGAGAATCACTCCAATTTGTTTCTGCCGCCAGCGGCTTTCCCCAAGTTGCGCGATCCCGAAGCAGGTCGACAGAAAAGGGGCCAGAGGGATGTCCAGCCTCGGCAGAAACCCGATCCCGCCCTGTCGACTAAATAACCTATTGTAATCAATTATATGATTATTATTCGTTTGACTTATATTACGAAAGGTATAGATGTGCATACGTGATGATTACAGGGATGATTTCATTGAAATTTTATAATGAATCAACCGATTCCAGAAGGAGGTTCATATGGACATTAATAATTTGCCGGACAATCCATATCTGCTGTTGACGCCGGGGCCCCTCTCGACGACAAAAACCGTGAAGGCGGCGATGCTCCGGGACTGGTGCACTTGGGACGATGACTATAAAACGCTTGTTCAGGAGGTCCGGGAAAAGCTGGTCCGGCTGGCGACGAACAAGACGGACCGATACACCTGCGTCCTGATGCAGGGCAGCGGCACCTTTTCGGTGGAATCGATCATCGGCACGGCCGTTCCCGAAAACGGCAAGCTGCTGGTCCTTCCCAACGGCGCTTACGGAGACCGGATCGTGCAGATCGCAAAGACCCTGAAGATCCCGGTTGTCTTCAACGACAGCGGGGAGCTGGATCCGCCCGACCTTGCGAAGCTGGAGACAACGCTGAAGACGGACCGCGCGATCACCCATGTCGCCGTCGTTCATTCCGAAACGACCACCGGCATGCTGAACCCCATCGCCGAGATCGGGAAGATCGTGAAGAGATACGGCAAGATCTTCATCGTGGATGCGATGAGCAGCTTCGGCGGCATCCCGATGGACATCGAGGCGCTCGACATCGACTTTATCGTCAGCAGCGCGAACAAGTGCATCCAGGGGATCCCCGGGTTCGGCTTCATCATTGCCGACAAGGAGCTGATGATGACCTGCAAGGGCCGGGCCCGCTCGCTCTCCCTGGATCTCTATGATCAGTGGAACACGATGGAGAACGACAAGGGGAAGTGGCGCTACACCTCGCCGACCCACGTCGTCCGGGCCTTCCATCAGGCGCTGATGGAATTGGACGAGGAAGGCGGTGTCGCGAAGCGGGCGGAGCGTTACCGGGCCAACCACCGGACCCTGGTGGACGGCATGAGAGGGCTCGGATTCCGCACCCTCCTCCCGGACGCCCTCCAAGGGCACTTCATCACCTCCTTTTACAGTCCGGAAAGCGAGAAGTATGACTTCCGAACGTTCTACGACAAACTGAAGACCAGAGGATTCGTGATCTATCCGGGCAAGGTTTCCAGGGCCAGCGCATTTAGGATCGGCAACATCGGCGACGTATACCCGGCCGACATGGAGAGGCTCGTCAAAACCATTGCGGCATCGATGTTCTGGCAAGGGTAAAACTGTTATCAAAAAATCCTGAACAGATCCTGTCATATTGCGGGAGAATAAGATGATTGCAGGAATTTTAAAAGAGATCAAAATTGAGGAAAACCGCGTATCCATGACGCCGGCCGGCGTCGAGGTCCTGAAGGACCATGGCCATACGCTCCTCGTTGAAAAGGGCGCGGGTTCGGGCAGC
>Ga0209014_10001938_pt1 | contig 12177 bp, 8 predicted proteins | sample BarGraNGADG00212_FD_184491 | JGI IMG/M metagenome (GOLD analysis project Ga0209014, IMG submission 184491) | Arctic peat soil microbial communities from Barrow, Alaska - Barrow Graham LP Ref core NGADG0002-212 (SPAdes) (version 2) | ecosystem: Environmental > Terrestrial > Soil > Wetlands > Peat... | reverse complement strand
TCCCGGCTCAGGCCCTCGGCGCGCTGGCCGGCGAGGAGGTCCATGTACTCGTAGCGCGCGGCGGTCTCCGCGTACTCGATGCGGTCGGCGGCCCGGGTGACCGAGATGTCGGACCGGGCCATGACGCCGTGCTTCGCCCACAGGACGACCCGGTGCGTGCGCAGGCCGGCGATGTTCGCCGCCATGAGCTGGCTGGAGCCGGGCACCATGAACGGGAGCACGCCCACGCCCTGCGGCAGGTTGACGATCGTCTCCGGCTCCCAGCGCAGCAGGCGCAGGTTGAAATACGCCTCGTCCAGGTACTCGGGCACGTGGCTCAGGTACACGAGGTGCGGGGGCTGGGCGTGCATCACGGCGTGGAAGTTCGTGCCGGCCCGGGCGATGGTGTCGTCGTGAACGCCGAGGTGGGAGTTCCACTCGCTTGTCAGCGCGTCGAACAGCCGGCGCGGTGACGTGTGGAGCGTCCCCGTCTCGCCGCCCGGGTGGACCACGACCACGCCGAGGTTCGCCGCCGGGTCGGTCCCGATGTCGCGGAGGCGCCGGCCTGATCCGGTGACGATGATCCGCCATCCCGCGAGGTGGGGTGCCGGGAGGGGGAGCTGGATCTCCTCGGTGGCGGGGAACTGGCGCCGGACTTCGAGGGGCCACCCGATGCATGCCGAGATGTTGCCGGCGCCACCCTCGCTTGCGCCGATCCCTGCGATCCGGCTCCCGGCCTCCCCGATCGACGCCAGGATCTCATCGAGGTCGGGGAACGGCTCCCGGATCGGCATGCTGCACCTCGGTTCTCGGTTGGTGCTTGAGGCTTCGTCTTTGCTGGCGTATTCTATGCTCAGTCGAAACGAATCGTAAACACCCGCATGGATTCGTTCGGCTGCTCCATGACCCGTTCTCACGCCAGCGACTGGTGACGGCGCCGGATGACTCAAACGCATGAGCAGGAAACGGAACGGCCGATGAGCGACGATTCGAGCAGGGGCGCTGGCCGCCGGGGCGAGGCGGGGCGGGCCATCGTGAACACGCACGTCCACCTGCCGCCGAACTTCTCGGCCTTCCAGACCGCCGAGGACGCCGTCGAGACCGCGGCCGCGGAGGGCGTCCGGGTCCTGGGCGCGTCGAACTTCCACGACCCGCGGATCTACGCGCGGTTCGCCGATGCCGCCCGGGCCGCCGGCATCGTGCCGCTGTTCGGCCTCGAGTTCATCAGCGTCGTCGACACCCTGCGCGACGCGGGCACGAGGGTCAACGATCCGGGGAACCCCGGGCGGACGTACCTCTGCGCCAAGGGCGTCGACGCGTTCACCGCGCCGACGGCGGCCGCGGCGGGCCTCGTGGCACAGGCGCGTGCGGCGGACGCCGACCGGATGCGCGCCATGGCGCCGCTGCTCCGGACCTGCCTCGAGAAGGCCGGCCTTCATACCGCGCTGACCGCGGAGAACATCGCCGCGGAGGTCGCGGAGCGGTCCGAGGTCCCGACCGAGTGGGTCGTGCTCCAGGAGCGCCACCTGGCGATGGCGTTCCAGGAGGCCGTCTTCCTGGCGGTGGCACCCGAGCGGCGGCACGAACGGCTCTCCCGGGCGTTCGGCGGACCCTTCGACGGCCCCGTGGACGATCCGATCGCGGTCCAGGACGCGATCCGCTCGCGGCTCATGAAGGCAGGCCGGCCGGCGTTCGTGCCGGAGTCGCCGGTCTCGTTCGACGACGCCTACCGCGTGATCCTCGGGTTTGGGGGCATTCCCTGCTACCCGACGCTGGCGGACGGGGCATCGCCGGTCTGCCCGTGGGAGGAACCGCCGGCACGGCTGGCCGAGCGGCTGCTGGCGAATGGGATCCACGCCGCTGAGCTGATCCCGGGGCGCAACCGACCGGAGGTCGTGGACGCCTACGTTGCGGCGTTCCGTGATGCCGGCATCATCGTGATGGCAGGGACCGAGCACAACACCCGGCGGCGGATCCCCCTGGAGCCTCGCTGCATCGACGGGTCGCTGCCCTCGCCCGCCGCCCGTGAAGCCTTCTGGCAGGCAACCTGCGTGGTGGCTGCCCACCAGCACCTCCGGACGGCCGGCCGGCAGGGCTACATCGACGTCGAAGGTCGGCTCAACCCGGGCTTCCCGGACGGCGCCGCGCGCATCCGCTGGTTCGCCGAGCTGGGCGCCGAGCTCATCGACGCGACATCCGTGACGACGGCCCGATGAACGGCCGGCAGCCTGGCCGGCGGGAGCTGCCCGCGATGCCGGTCGCCACTCTCGACGAGCTCGTCGAGGTTGCCCGGCGGTACGGCCGCGACCCCGAGTTCTCGAGGGGCGGGGGCGGCAACGCCTCGGCGAAGGTCGACGGCATCCTCTATATCAAGCCGAGCGGGGTTGCGCTCGCGACGCTCATCGCGGGGGACCTCGTGCCCCTCGAGATGGAGCCGCTGCTCGCGCTGCTCCACGCCGGCGATGCGGCGACCGGGGCGAGGGAGGAAGCAGGAGGTCCAGGGGAAGATCCGGTCATGCGCACGGCGATGGCGGCTCGCCTGGGCGACCCCGGCGGACGGCGGCCCTCGGTGGAGCTCCTGTTCCACGCCTTCCTGCCCGAGCGATTCGTCCTGCACACGCACCCGGTGGACATCAACGCGGTCACCTGCAACAGCGACGGCGCCGGCCTCGCCGGGCGGCTGTTCGGGGACCAGGCAGTCTGGGTGCCCTACACGAACCCCGGCCTGCCGCTCGCGCGGGCCATCGTCGAAGCCCGACGCGCCTATGTGGCACGCCTCGGCCGGCCGGCGCCGGCCGTCACGCTGATGCAGAACCATGGTGTCATCGTGAGCGGGGACTCGACGGCCGAGATCGACGCGCGATCGGCCTGGCTCCTCGAGACGGTCCGGGCGGAGATGCGCCGCGCCGCGGCAGCGCCAACCGGCCCGGGTCCTGCGGAGCCGGCTCCGGCCGGCACGGACCCGGCTCGCACCCGGGCGCTCGTGGACGTGATCTCGCCCACGCTCCGCGGGCTGCTCGCAGGCAGCGGAGCGCTCAGGGTGATCACCTATGACGATGGTCCCCTCGCGGCAGGGTTCACCGCGACCCCGGCCGGGCGGGCGATCGTGCTGGGCGGGCCCATGACCCCCGACCAGATCGTCTACACGGGGTCGTGGCCGCTCCTGGTGGACGTTCCCGACAGCGTCGCGCCGGACGACGTTCCGCCCCTGCTCGGCGAACGCCTGGAGGCGCATGTCGCTTCCCATGGCGCCCCGCCCATCATCGTGATCGTGCCGGGCCTCGGCCTCTTCGCGGCCGGTGACACGTGGGGCGAGGCGGACACCGCGCGCCACGTCTGCCTCGACGCGCTGCGTGTCGCCCGGAGCGCGTTGTCGCTCGGCGGCGTGCGGGCCTTGTCCGATGCCGAGCGGACGTTCATCGAGGTCTGGGAGGCGGAGGCCTACCGCCGCGGCGTGGCCGCCGGCACGGCCGTGACCGGTCGTCTCGCCGGCAGGGTGGCGCTCGTCACCGGGGCCGCCCAGGGCTTCGGGCTCGCCATCGCGGCCGACCTTGTCGAGCAGGGTGGCCACGTCGTGTTCGCCGACCTCAACGCGGCGCTCGCCGAATCGAACGCCCGAGACCTGGAGGCCCGCTGGGGGCCGGGCCGGGCGAGCGCGGTCGCCATGAACGTCATGGACGAGGAGTCCGTCGCCGACGGCCTCCACTCGGCGGTCGTGCGCTACGGCGGCCTCGATCTCCTCGTCTCGAACGCGGGCGTGTTGCGTGCCGGCGGCGTGACGAGCCAGCCATTGGCCGAGTTCGACCTGGTCACGAGGGTCAACTACCGCGGCTACTTCCTGTGCGTCCGGTTCGCCGCGCCGATCATGGCCCGCCAGCACCGCGCGAAGCCCGATCGATGGAGCGACATCATCGAGATCAACTCCAAGTCGGGGCTCGTCGGCTCCAGCCGCAACAGCGCCTACGCGGGATCCAAGTTCGGCGGGATCGGGCTCACCCAGTCGTTCGCGCTCGAGCTGGTCGGCGACGGAATCAAGGTCAACGCGATCTGCCCGGGCAACTTCCTCGAGGGGCCGCTGTGGGCCGACCCGGACAACGGCCTCTTCGTCCAGTACCTGCGCGAGGGCAAGGTGCCCGGCGCGAAGACGATCGACGATGTCCGCCGCTTCTACGAGGCCAGGGTTCCGATGGGCCGTGGCTGCACGCCGGCCGACGTGCTGGAGGCGCTCTACTACCTGGTGGCCCAGCAGTACGAGACGGGCCAGGCCCTGCCCGTCACCGGCGGCCAGGTGATGTTGAGCTGACCCGCCACCCCGGAGGCGCGCCCGCGAGGGCCGCCAGCCGGGCCCGTTCCCTGCCCGCCGCCACGAGGATCCGCCAGGTGAAGACCCCGCCGCAACCCGCTCCAGCCGTGCCGGCGACGCAGCACGCGATCCAGATCGTCGGTCCAGGGCAGCTGGTCCACAACCGGGCCAAGCCCGTGCCGGCGCCCGGTCCGACCCAGCTCCTCGTGAGGGTCGAGGCGGTCGGGATCTGCTTCTCCGATACCAAGCTCCTGAAGGCGTTCTCGACGCACCTCCGGAAGGCGGATGTCTCGGGTGGCATCGACGCGGCGGTGCTCTCGGAGATCCCGAGCTACGTGCCGGGCGAGCTGCCGACAGTCCCGGGCCACGAGGTCGCCGGACGGATCGTGGCGATCGGGGCGGCCGTCGAGCGGCACGCGGTCGGCGAGCGCGTCCTCGTCCAGACCGACTACCGCCACCTCCTGACGCCCGGCTCGAACGCCGCGTTCGGGTACAACTTCGAGGGCGGGCTCCAGGAGTACGTCCTCCTCGACGAGCGGATGATCGTCGAGCCCGGGACCGGCGAGCGGTTCCTCATCTCGGTCGACGAGGCGCCGAGCGGCTCGGCGATCGCGCTCCTGGAGCCGTGGGCCTGCGTCGAGGCGTCGTACGCGTGCCGCGAGCGGGGAGGCCTGGCGCCCGACAGCCGGCTGCTCGTCGTGGCGGACCGGGGGCATCGGATCGAGGGCCTGGCGCCGCTCCTCGCTGCCGCGACGCCGGCCGCGATCACGGTCGTCGTGGCCGACGCTGCCCAGCGCAAGGCGATCGACGAGGCGGCAGGACCTGCCGAGCCGGCGATCGCCGTGGCGGCCGACGTCGCCACGCTGCCTGCCCAGGCCTTCGACGACATCGTCTACTTCGGCGCCGACGCCGACCGCGTCGAGCAGCTCCAGGCGCTGCTCGCCACGGGGGGCGTGATCGACATCGTCCTGGGCGGCCACCGGATCGGGCGAGCCGTCGCCGTGGACGTCGGCCGGATCCACTACGACCTCACGCGGTGGGTCGGCACGTCGGGCGCGAGCGCCGCGGATGGCTACTCGATCGCGCCGGTGGACGGCGAGCTGCGGGCCGGCGACCGGGTCGCCGTGATCGGCGCCGCGGGCCCGATGGGCTTCATGCACGTGGTCCGGACCGCCTCGTCGCCGATCCGCGGGCTCACGCTAACCGCGGTCGACATCGACGAGGCTCGGCTCGCGCACCTCGCCCGGGTCGCCGGGCCGCTTGCTGCCTCGAACGGGATCCTGGCGGCCTTCCTCGACAGCCGTACGACCCGGCTCGAGCCGGGGTTCAGCTACGTCGCCGTCATGGTCCCCGCGCCGCCGCTCGTCGTCCAGGCAGTTGACCTGGCCGGGGATGGCGGCCGGGTCAACATCTTCGCGGGGTTCGCGGCGGGGACGCGGGCGGCCATCGACCTCGACGCGGTGCTCGCCAAGGGCATCTACCTCTTCGGCACGAGCGGCTCCCGGATCCCGGACATGCAGGCCGTCCTCCACAAGCTCGAGAGCGGCGAGCTCGACACGAACATCTCGGTCGACGCGATCACCGGCATGGAGGGCGTCACCGACGCGCTCGCCGCCGTCGAGGGCCGCACGTCGGGCGGCAAGATCGTGGTCTACCCGGCGCTCCACGAGCTGGGCATGGTCCGGCTCTCGGACCTCGCCGGACGCTTCCCGACCGTCGCAGCGGGCCTCCGGGGCGGTCGCTGGACCCGCGCCGCGGAAGAGGCGCTCCTGGCGGCAGCCGCGGACGACGGCGCCGCATGAAGGCGCTCCGCCTGCACGGGAGCGGCGACCTTCGCCTCGCCGACGAGCCGGCGCCGGTCCCGGGACCGGCCGAGGCGCTCGTCCGGGTGACGGCGGTCGGCATCTGTGGCTCCGACCTGCACTGGTACGACGAGTCGGGGATCGGCGAGGCCGTGCTCACCCGCCCGTTGGTCCTGGGCCACGAGGCGGCCGGCGTGATCGTGGACGGACCGCGTACGGGCCAGCGGGTGGCGCTCGACCCGCAGGTCCCGTGCGGCACGTGCGAGACGTGCGTCGCCGGCCGCGGCCACCTGTGCCCGCAGGTGCGGTTCCTGGGCCACTCCACGACCGATGGGGCGATGCGCGAGCTGATCGCCTGGCCGGCGGCGAACCTGGTTCCGCTCCCGGACGCGATCGACGACGCGGCGGGGGCCATGCTGGAGCCGCTCGGCGTGGCCATCCACGCGCTTCGCCTCGGGCGGGTCCGGCCCGGCGACACGGTCGGCGTGCTCGGCTGCGGGCCGATCGGGCTCCTGTTGATCCAGCTGGCGCGCGCCTCGGGCGCGACGACGATCGTGGCCACGGATCGGCTGCCACACCGCGTGGACGCGGCCCGCCGACTGGGCGCGGTGGCAGCGCTCGTCGACGGCGGCGCCGAGCGCCACGTCCTGCTCGCTGCGACGGGCGGCCGCGGGGTCGACGTCGCGATCGAGATTGCCGGGCAGGACGACGCGATCGAGACGGCCGCCATTCTCGCCCGGCCCGCCGGCACGGTGGTCGTGGCCGGGATCCCGGCCGGGGATCACTCGACGATCGCGGCCTCGATCGCCCGGCGCAAGGGTCTCGACCTTCGCTTCTCGCGGCGGATGAACCGGACGTATCCCCGGGCGATCGCCCTGGTGGAAGCAGGCCTGGTCGACGTCTCATCCGTGGTGACGCACCGGTACGGCCTTGTCGAGTTCGTGGAGGGGTTCCGCACCGCGGCTCGGCGCGACGGCCTGAAGGTCGTCATCTGTCCGTGAGCCGCTGCGCCAGCCGGCTGAGGCAATGTGCGGGGCGCCGCCACTATCCGGACGACGGGGTCGCGCGCCGGCCGTCGTCGCGATCCGGTCCCGGCGGGAAAGCGTGGCATCCTTTGGCCCTGGGGCGCTCGACGCCGGAAACGCACGATTCCGCGGCCGGAGCGCACGATTCGCACGTGGAGGCACGATGAACCCGACCGGACTTCTCCATCGGGCGGGCCAGAGCCTCTGGCTCGACAACATCACCCGCGACCTGCTGACGAGCGGGACGCTGGAGCGGTACGCCCGCGAGCTGGCGGTCACCGGCCTGACCTCCAACCCGACCATCTACGACCGGGCGATCGGCGGGACCTCGGCGTACGACAAGGCGATCGGTGCGGCCGCCTCACGCGGAACCGTCGCCGAGGAGATCTTCTTCGGCCTCGCCCTGGACGACCTGCGGGAGGCCGCGGACATCTTCCGGCCCGTCTTCGACCGGACCGGCGGCGTGGACGGCTACGTCTCCCTGGAAGTCTCGCCGGTCCTTGCCTACGACGCGACCGCGACGACGCTGGAGGCTGCCAGGCTCCACGGCCTCGGCATGCGGCCCAACCTCTTCATCAAGATCCCCGGCACCACCGAGGGGCTCCGGGCGATCGAGGACACGATCTTCGCGGGCGTGCCGGTGAACGTGACGCTCCTCTTCTCCGCGCCGCAGTACCTCGCCTGCGCGGAGGCGTACACGCGGGGCATCGAGCGTCGCGTGGAAGCCGGCCTGCCGGCCGGCGTCGGCTCGGTCGCCTCGATCTTCATCAGCCGCTGGGACGCCGCGGTTGCCGGGTCGGTGCCCGAAGACCTCCGGAACCGGCTGGGGATCGCGATCGGGCAGACGACGTACGCGGAGTACTGCCGCTTCTTCTCGTCCGACCGCTGGCGGCGGCTCCTCAACGAGGGGGCTCGCCCCCAGCGGCTCCTCTTCGCGAGCACCGGGACGAAGGACCCGGCAGCGTCCGACGTCCTCTACGTGGAAGGGCTGGCCGCGCCGTACACCGTCAACACGATGCCGGAGGAGGCGCTCCTCGCCTTCGCCGACCACGGCAGGGTCGGGCAGCTGCTGACCGCGGATCCGGCTCCCGCGGAGGCGCTCATGGCGCGCTTCGCGGCGGCCGGCGTGGACGTGGGGGCCGTGGGACACGACCTCCAGGTGAAGGGCGCCGAGTCCTTCGTGAAGTCCTGGAGCTCGCTCGTCGGGCGGATCGAGTCGCGGGTCGCGCAGGTGGCGGCCGCCGGCTGACGGGCCGGATCAGCCCCAGCCTGCGGCCTTGCCGCCGGCGCGGGCAGCCGCCCGCGCCTCGGCCTCGCCGCTCTCGAGATAGGCCCGGTACGGGTCGGCGGGCAGGCCGCGCGCGGTGCGCAGCTGCGCGAGAAGAGGCCGGACGTCCGTCGCGTAGGCGTCCGCCACCAGCCGGTTCGCCTCCAGGACGTCGCCCGTCGCCTGCGCGGCCAGGAGCGCCTCGCGATCGACGAGGAGCGCCTTCGCCATCGCCTCCTGGAGGTTCATGACCGAGCGAATCAGGGCCGGGATCTTCGGCTCGATGTTGTGGCACTGGTCCAGCATGTAGACGACGTCATTCGCGCAGCGCTGGGCGACCGCGTCGGCGTCGTCGCGCATCGCGCTGACGAGCTCGTGCGCGATCCGGAAGAGCTGGTACGGGTCGATCGAGCCGACCATCAGGTCGTCGTCGCCGTACTTCTTGTCGTTGAGGTCGAACCCGCCGAGACGCCCTTCCGCCAGGAGGATCGCCACGATCTGCTCGATGTTGACGCCCATCGCATGGTGGCCCGTGTCCACGCACACGGTGGCCCGCTCGCCGACCGCACGGCAGACGGAGAGCGACTGGCCCCAGTCCTGGACGTCGGTGGAGTACAGGGCGGGCTCGTAGAGCTTGTACTCGAGGAACATCCGCACGTCCGCGGGCAGGTGCGGGTAGATCTCGCGCAGGCCCTCCACCAGGCGGTGGCGCCGCCAGCGCAGGTCGTCCTGGCCCGGGTAGTTCGTGCCGTCGCCGAGCCAGACCTTGACCACCTTCGACCCGGTCGCGGCCGCGATCTCGCAGCACTCGACGATCGCCCGGACCGCCTTCGCGCGGACCGCCGGCGACGGGTGGCAGAGCGAGCCGAGCATGTAGTCCTGGTCCTGGAACGTGTTGCTGTTGATGCCGCCGATGCGCAGCCCGCGCTCCGCCGCGTACGCCGCGAAGGCCTGCCAATCGTCCACCCGGTCCCACGGGATGTGGAGGGCGACGGAGCCGGTGATCCCGGTGTACCGGTTGACCGTCGCCGCGTCGTCGACCTTCTCGAAGGCGGTCCGGGGCACCCCGGCCTGCGGGAAGACCCCGAAGCGGGTCCCCGTGTTGACGAAGCCCCACGACGGCAGCTCGACGGCGAGGCCCGACATCGCCCACTGGACCCGCTCGATGGCGGGGTCCGTGGACGGGCGGGCGACGGACTCGATCAGCGGCATGGCGGTCTCCTTCGGTTCACGGCGAGGTGGATTCGCGGGCAGGGTCGGGTGCGGGACGGGCGATCAGCGCGGCGAAACGGGTGCGGGCCTCGGCCCAGTCGCCCCCGGGGTCGTACGAGGTGATGGGGAACGAGCGGGCGACCAGCTCGCGCGCCTCGGCCACCGATGCGAGCTCCCCGGCGGCAATGGCCTGGACCGCGAGGTTGCCGATCGCCGTCGCCTCCACGGGGCCGGCTCGGACCGGGAGGCCCGTCGCGTCGGCGGTCAGCCGGCACAGCAGCCGGTGGTTCGACCCGCCGCCCACCACGTGGATCGCCCGGACCGGGTGGCCGGAGGCGCGGGCAAGCTCGTCGACGGCGACCGCGTAGCGGAGCGCAAGGCTCTCGAGGATCACCCGGATGAGCGTCCCGTGATCCTGGGGAACGGGCTGGCCGGTCTCGGCGCAGAACGCCCGAACTCGCGCCGGCAGGTCGCCCGGGCGCAGGAAGCGCTCGTCGTCCGGGTTGATGAACGCGGTGAACGCCGGCGCCTCTTCGGCGAGCGCCGCCAGCTCCTCGTACGAGGGGGGGTCGCCCGACGGCCACAGCGCGCGCCGGCTCTCCTGGACCAGCCAGAGCCCCATGACGTTGCGCAGCAGGCGAATCGTGCCGGCGACGCCGCCCTCGTTCGTGAGGTTCGCCGCCAGGGTCACGTCGGACACAACCGGAGCCGCCACCTCCAGCCCGATCAGCGACCACGTCCCCGACGAGAGGAACGCCGTCGTCTCGTCCGCCAGCGGGGCGCCCACCACGGCGGAGGCGGTGTCGTGGGATCCCGGGGCGACCACCGTGACAGCCGCGAGGCCCGTGTCGGCGGCCACGTCCGGGCGGAGCGGTCCAAGCACCGTGCCGGGCTGCACGATCTCGGGGAGGAACCCGGTGGGGATGCCCAGCCGCTCCAGCAGCGGGCGCGCCCAGTCGCGGGCGAACGGGTCCATGCACTGGCTCGTCGTGGCATTCGTGTATTCGGCGACCGAGCTCCCGCACAGGAAGTGGGCGAAGAGGTCGCCCATCATCAGCAGGCGGTCCGCTCCACGGAGCTGCGGGTCGCCCGCGCGGGCCATCGAGAGGAGCTGGAAGAGCGTGTTGATGGGCATGAACTGGATGCCCGTGGCGCGGTAGATCTCCGCGCGCGGAACGGTCGCGAGGGCCTGGTCGAGCATGCCGGCTGTCCGTCCATCGCGGTAGTGGACCGGGTTGCCGAGGAGGCGGCCGCGAGCGTCCAGGAGGCCGAAGTCCACGCCCCACGTGTCGACCCCGACCGATGCCACCGGGCCGCCGGAGGCCACTCGCCGCAGGCCCCCGGAGACGTCGCCGAACAGGCGCAGGAAGTCCCAGTAGAGCGTACCGGCCAGCGTCACGGGAACGTTCGCGAAGCGGTGGACGACCTCGAGGGCCAGGCGCCCGCCGTCGAAGGTCCCGACCACGACGCGGCCACTCTCCGCGCCCAGGTCGATGGCGACCAGGCGAAGCGCCGAGTCAGTCAAGGCGGAACACCTCCTCGAGGCGTCGGTGGAAGCCCGTCGCCGGGTCGGTGCACGGATCGATCAGGGAGGCCATGTCAGCCTGCCAGCGGGCGTTGACCGGGGCCGCGTCCATCATGGCCCGGAAGCGGCCGAAATCGTCCACCTCGAAGACGCCGAACAGGTCGTCGTCCCGCACGTAGATCGAGTAGTCGCGGCAGCCCGCCGCGCGGAGCGCCTCGAGCATCTCCGGCCAGACGGCCGCGTGGCGGCGCCGGTACTCGGCCTCCGCCCCGGGCAGGAGCTTCATCGTGAAGGCGACACGTTCCATGGCGTTCCTCGTGCCGCTGAGTGCGAGGGCCCCGGCGGCCGCTGGCCGCCGGGGCCCTCCGCGAGTGCGCTCGGGCTAGAAGCCGAACGACGCGACGAACTGGTCGATGTTGGCCTTGTTGAACACGAATGGCGGGCCGAGGACAACGACGTTGTCCTTGCCGATCGTGTAGGGCGCGCCGTTGTTGAGGCTGCTGACCGTGAAGGTCTCGCCCTCGGCACCCTTGATCGTGCCGTTGACGAGGTCAGCCGCGACGGCGTACGCGAGGTAGCCGAGGTCGGTGACGTTCCAGAGTGCGAACTCCGGCGCCTCGCCGCCCTTGACGTAGTCCTGCATGCCCTTGGGCGTGCCGAGACCGGTCACGAACACGGAGCCGGTCTTCTTGGCCGCCCTGACGACCTGGGCCGCGGCGACGATGCCGACGGTGGTCGGGGCGATGATGACCTTGAGGTTCGGGTGCGCCTGGAGCAGGCCCTGGGCCTGCGTGGTGCTCACCTGCGGGTCGTCGTTGCCGTAGACGACGCCGTCGAGCACGAGGCCCTTGTACTTGGGATCCTTGAGCGTGGTCTTCATGGCGTCGATCCAGGCGTTCTGGTTCGTCGCCGACTGCGCGGCGGAGAGGACGGCGATCTCGCCGGTGCAGCTGGGGGCTTCGTCACACGCCATGTCGGCGAGGCCCTTGCCGATGCCGGCCGTGTCGGCCTGGTTGACGAAGACGTTGTAGGCGCCGACGGCCGGGCTGGAGTCGTAGCCGACG
>Ga0209014_10001935_pt1 | contig 12190 bp, 9 predicted proteins | sample BarGraNGADG00212_FD_184491 | JGI IMG/M metagenome (GOLD analysis project Ga0209014, IMG submission 184491) | Arctic peat soil microbial communities from Barrow, Alaska - Barrow Graham LP Ref core NGADG0002-212 (SPAdes) (version 2) | ecosystem: Environmental > Terrestrial > Soil > Wetlands > Peat... | reverse complement strand
TCTCTCGCTAATCGTGACGGGCTTTCCGCTTTTGCCATCCCATTCTCGAGTCGAAAGCGATAAGGTTCTGCAGTGCCCCGATAAAGATCGGAGAATGGGCTATCAGGATAAGATTCTGCTAGCTTGAGGAAGAAGATATAGCGGATGCCAACCTCTAATGGCGTAAAGCCCTCAGTAAGATAAACCGTCGGAGCTTCGCTAGCCGTATTGGGTAAAGTGATATCTTCAGATTGAACAATACGCAAATTTGAGCCTCCGCTGCCCTTTAAGTATCGTTCCACCTGAATCTCGTAGATCGTCCCTGTTATGAAGAGGCCTGTGGCTGGTTGTGATGGATCTCGTGTGTTACGTGCAGTATTGAAATGCTGGTCATCAACTTTGGTAACAGTTCCTAAAACAACAGTATCTGATTGGTGCGCCAGATCGCTGATAGTACTGAGAGTGATGTAATCAGAAGTAATGTAGGCTGTCTCGCCAGATTTGCTGTTGAATCGTTGCCACCCCCAAACTATAGCAACGGAAATAAGGATAATTGGTAGCACCAAGGTGAGTAGTTTTTTAGGCATCTGATCCTCCTAAATAAATGCGCTTCGTAGCGAAACGATTTTATAGCGGATCTCTGCGCCTCCTAGACGGAGGCAATCGCTTCAACGCTTACACAGTGGCTCGCGCCGCACTCGATGTGGCGCGGGTCGTTGAGAGCGTTTGTATCAGGGAGTAACGTTTCAAGCAACGATTTTAGCGCAGGGCGATAGGTGTGCTCGGTGGCAATGCCGCGTCGGTAATCGGCGTCGACTTTTTTGAGATAAGTTTCAAAAGCAGAAGTGGACATAGATGGTTCTCCCCGGATTGATAGATGCTATAATTGTACAACCAAACCTTGTCCAGAGTGCGTGGCTCCAGACTGACCAGGTAGGGATTTGTATTTGTGTGATTGTGCGCGATAATAAATGCACAAAGGTGTCAGATATTTCCAAATTAGAGGAATCGTATGGAAATTGAACTAAAAGATTTTGTATCTGAAACTCTTCGACAAATAATAGAGGGTGTAGTAACCGCCCAAGATTTTGCCCGAGAGAGAGGTGCCTATATTGCACCTAGTATCCTTTCAGACCACCCGGGGATTGCCCATACCGGTGGGTTGAATTACGCTAACACTAGCATTGTAGATTTTGACGCGGCGGTGAGTGCTTCGGAAACCGGTAAGGAAAAAGGCAAAGTGGGAGTCCTCATTGCCGTACTGGGTGCAACTGTTCAGGGTCGTTCGGATGTTTCCAGTAGCACATTTAGTCGGATCAATTTTGCAATACCCGTAACGCTTCCAACCCAAAATAAATAATAAATTGCTATTTAGTACAGAGAAGTGGATTGCTTTTGTCTATCGAATAAAGCGGCGGGTTTCTGATGGCAATTATCCTGCTCCTGGTCGGGATTTTCTCTGCCTTGTTCCCTGAACAGGATAACCCAGGACCGCGCTGTCATAATCGGTGGGGGATCTCTTTCGGGTTGATCATCCAACGAATATTTACGAAATGGCTTCGATGTAGTCCATTATGAAAAAATGCCCGCACTGCGACGAAGAGATCCAAGATGAATCTATTGTCTGCATTTATTGCGGGAGGGAAATGGTTCATCAGCCCAAACCGGATGAAGAACTCACAACAAAAAAGGATGAGGATATGACGAACGAAGTTCCGGTTAAGGATGTCCCACAACAAAAAGAAGAAGGGAAAAAGAGTTGATGATGCAACCAAGGAGGGAATAAAAAATGTCGAAAACCATCATCTTGATGCTGATTGCGTGCTTATTGGCCGCCTGTGCGCCATCGCAACAAGCGGTTGAAGCTGCAATTGCCTTTGCTACATCCTCGCGAACGACCTCAACTGAAACGGATGTTGGTCGTTTGTTTATTAGGGTATTCAGTTGTTGGCCGTCGAGCATCACCTCCCATTTATCATCGAAAAGTTCGACGCAGGATAGCCATAACTGCTTCTTTTGCAATAACGATACAAAATTGGCGAAACTCATATATCGCCAAACACGTGCCGTTGGTTGAAGGGACATACCCCACCTTTTCACTTACCCTGTTGATTCTTCCGTAAATGGAATATGCTTCCAAAGCCAGAATGATTATACCTAAAAAATAACCTGGCCTTATCGCCGGGCTCGTAGTCTCTTGGCTTTCCAAAACTGGTATATACGTAGAAAACAGGTATTCTCTTTTCATTTCCCCCGTCGATCATCTATCCATGCCAAGAGAAAGAGAATCACCACTAATACAACAACAAAGCATGTGCCGAAATCCATGTTATTCCTCCTTGGAAATTAATTAGACTTGCTCTCCTTGCGTCATACCTGCTGCAACCGGCTGCAACGCCGGTAGCATGGCATGGAAAATATGGACATGGTGGGTGAATAAGCCCCCACAGGTGGCGATAGGATGGATAATCCAACACCACCTATGGGGGGTGGACACTATGGATAACCTCAAGAACTCTCTTACACAGAGAAGGTCAGGGGTTCGAGTCCCTTTGCGCCCACTCATTTTTGCCCTGGCAGGTTTGAAAACCTGCCAGGTCTTTTTTTATTCATGCATTATCACACTTGACCCGCCTCCCCGGCGGGAATATACTAACCACGCACACATCCAACATTCATCGATATATTAAATTTTTACGCCAACCGTACCATCAGGAGATTCCCCCATGTCTGATTACCTTTTTCGCGGATCGCTGGCAGAACTCGACCCCGAAGTATATGAATTGACCCAGATCGAAGCGGAACGGCAGGCTCGCAAAATCATCCTGATCCCCTCCGAGAGCCAGGCTCCGCTCGCAGTGCGCGAGGCAATGGCCTCCGCCTTCCAAAACATTTACGCCGAGGGCTACCCGGATAAGGCCGATCAGAAATTAACCCAGCAGGAGATCCTGGATTATCCTACCCGGCTGGCAAATTTCCGCCGCTTCTCGGACCCGCGCTTTTACAAGGGCACTGAGTATGCCGATATCGTCGAATCGCTGGCAAGACGCCGCTGCGCCGAAGCCTTCGCGGCCAACAATGTCAAACCCGAGCAGATTTACGTCAACGTTCAGGCTCTCTCGGGGGCGCCAGCCAACAACGCCGTGTACCATGCCCTGGTCCAGCCCGGTGACACGGTCATGGGCATGAATCTATTCCACGGTGGCCATCTTACTCACGGGTCCACCGCAAACCGTTCCGGCCAGTATTACCACATCGTCTCATACAGCGTGGACCCGCACAACGAGCAGATCAATTACGATGATGTCATGGCCCTCGCCAAAGAAAACAAACCAAAAATGATCATCTGCGGCTACTCTTCCTACCCCTGGATTCCCGACTGGAAGAAGTTCCGCCAGATCGCAGACGCGGCCGGAGCCTACCTGTTGGCTGACATTTCACACATCGGCGGCCTCGTGGCTGCCGGAGTCGTCCCCTCCCCGCTGGGCTATGCCCATGTCATTATGACCACCACCCATAAGACCCTGGATGGGCCGCGCGGCGCGGTCATTCTCACCACCGACCCGGAACTGGCGGCAAAAATCGACAAGGCCGTCTTCCCTGGCGAACAGGGCGGTCCCCATGTTCATATATTTGCAGCCCTGGCCCTCACTTTCAAACTGGCGCGCACGCGTGAATTCGAAAAACTCCAGAAGCAGACCATTAAAAATGCATTAGCTATCTCCGAACGCCTGAAGGAACGCGGTTTCCGCATCCCGTTTGGCGGGACGGACTCGCACATGCTCAACGTGGACGTTTCGACGATCAAAGGACCGGATGGCACCTCCCTCAACGGGGATAATGCCGCCCGCATCCTCGATCTTGCCGGTATTGTCGTCAACCGCAACACCATCCCCGGTGACAAGTTTGCCCTCGACCCGTCCGGCATCCGCATGGGCACGCCCTGGATCACCCAACGCGGCTTCGATGAAGAAAAATCGAGGCAGCTTGCCGACATCATCGCGGATGTGCTCCTGGCAACCACCCCGCACAGTGTCCCTTCTGTCAGGGGCAAAAGCCCCCGGCGTGCCAAGCTGGATTTCAAAATACTGAACGAGGCACGCACGCGGGTGCGCGCCCTTGCAACTTCTGCTGGTGTCGATTTCGTACCAACCATTCATGGCTATCCGCATTTCTATTATCTGGATGAAAAGCCCTCGACCGGTGTTTACGAACTGACCGGTGCAGGAGTCCGCCAATTCCTGAATTATGCCGTGACCTCCGACCTGTCGGCCCTGAAAACTGGCGGAAGTCACCAGACCCGGGTCGTCACCCCGCTTGGCGAGGTGACCGGCACATTGACCTGTGTGGACTGGGACCATTATCGCCTTTCCCTTCCGGAGAAAGGTGCCAACCTGGTGGTCACCTGGTTACGGGACTTGTCAGATACATTCACCTCTTTCAATCTGGACGGCTCTCCCGACGGATCACCGCGCCGCATGCCGGGACCCATCGTCATCATTGAATCAAAAGAAAGTGCCTCACCGGCTGTTCCGGAAAAGAGTGACCCGGTCAGTGATGTCAAAGCCTGGTTCATTGGTGTGGTGGGCACGGGAAACAAAAAGATAAAACCCGATTTTATGTGGAAACCTCCTGCTGAGACCCTCCGCCGTACTCCTCTTTACGAAATTCACAAGCAAATGGGGGCGAAGATCATTCCGTTCGCAGGCTGGGAAATGCCGGTTTGGTATTCATCTGTTCTTGAAGAGCATCTTGCAACCCGTCAGGCTGCAGGTCTGTTCGATGTTACCCACATGGGCGTCTACCAGGTGGAGGGCGACGAAGCTGCCGCGTTCCTTGATTCGGTGGTGGCAAATAACTGTGGATCGCTCCAGCCCGGCGAAAGTCTCTACTCCCAATTCCTGACCCCGGATGCCGAAGTGATCGATGACACATTGATCTACAGGAGAGCCTGTGACAAGTTCCTGATGGTGGTCAACGCCTCCAACGATGACAAGGATCGCACCTGGCTGGAAGCAGTTTTGGAAGGGAAAGTGAAGGTGGATAATGCCCGTCCCGGGGCGCGCTGTTATGGCTACAACGCCGTGCTGCGCAACCTGCGCGACCCGAAAGCCGGTGCTGACATGCGCGTGGACATCGCCCTGCAGGGTCCCAGGAGCATGGAAATATTACTCTCAATGGGAGTCAACGCCGACACGCGCCGGCGCATCAGTGCACTGAAACGCACCAACCTATGTGATGCCCTGGTGGGCGGGTTTGACCTGATCGTTTCACGCACGGGTTACACCGGCGAGAAAATGGCTTTCGAGTTGTTTGTCCACCCCGAAAAGGCGGTCGCCTTGTGGCATGCAATTCTCAAGGCCGGTCAGAAGTTTGGCATCAAGCCCATCGGCCTGGGGGCGCGCGATTCTCTGCGGACCGAGGCTGGTTTGCCGCTTTATGGTCATGAAATGGGTGAGGGTTCCGGAAAAAGCGGGCAGGCGGACCTGGGCGTGGGTGAATCCGGATTTGGAGCCTATGTGAAGACCAGCAAGCCCTGGTTCATCGGTCGCGAGGCATACATTGCCAGGGAACAGGCCCGCAAGGGTGTGGTGGTTCGCTTCCATTTCCCCGAGAAGGGCGTGCGCATGGCCCATAATGGCGACCCCCTGCTCGATAAGCGCGGGCGGGTGATCGGCTGGGTGACCAGTTGCGCAGCCGATAAGGATGGCACTCTTACCGGGCAGGCTTATGTCGAGTTGAAATATGCCGCCGAAGGGACGCCCATCTACATCTACCAATCAGCTCCCGATAAGACCGGCCCTGCACCCGCAGATATGAAACTCGGCGACAAGGGCTTGCTCCCCACCGAAGCGCTGGTGATCAGCAGGTTTCCAAAATTGTAAATGACTCGTCAATAATCAAAAAAGGAGAGCAGTGAAACTGCTCTCCTTTTTTGATGCTACCTTTCTTTGATACTAAGATGCGTCATTACTTGGTGATCGTAAAAGTATCGATGGTGACGCCGGAGTTGTTGACGACCTTGGCGGTTAGTGTGTTTCCACTGATCGAAAACTCGCCGAAACTGTATGCTTTTGTATATGTAACGACATACGGCTGACCGGATGCCGGCGTATAGAGTGGAGCACCGCCGCCACCCACGGTGAGATGCACCACTCCGCTCACCACCGCACGCGCATAATAGTGGTTGTGCCCCGAAAGCACCATCGCCACCCCGTACTGCACGAATAACGGTTGGAGTGCAGTCTGCACGGTTGTATTATCCGCATGTCCGCCGTTCGCCGAATAGCCAGGCTCATGGATCATGACGATCTTCCAAAGCTTGGTTGAGGCTGCCAGGTCTGCCTTAAGCCAGTTGTACTGGGTTGACCCAACGGTGAAGGCTGTATATGCGTCCAGCATCACCACATGCATGGGACCATAATCGAAGGACCAGTATAAACCGCCGCTCTGGAACGGCTCAGGCCAATATTGCTTCCATAAGGTTGCTGCGCCTTCGTGGTTCCCACGGATACCGATATCAGCCAGGTTTGCATCCTGCTTACGCAGGTTGGTATAAGATGAGACGAACCATTCGCCCGTCCAGGCGCTTCCACTATCGGCACTGACCCAGTCGCCAACGTTAAGGTTTAAGGTCTGGAATGCTGGATCTGAGGCAAACAGCGCATCAACCTGCCCGGCGATCCCGTTGTGCACGCTGCCGTTGGTACGGGTATCCCCATACGATGTAAATTTGACGCTGCTGGCATTCGCGGCCGGCGCAGCATAGAACGTACCACCCGAGCATTGGGTTCCTGCTGCCACCTCGTAATAATACTTGGTACCGGGGGTCAGGCCGGAAATATCGTATTGATATAGGTGAGTGGTGGTATTGCTGGGGTTGACCGCAACGTTGCCTGATCCATAACTCGTGCTGGTGCCCCATTCCATTTGGAAGGTCGCATTGGAAGTCCACTGCCAGAATACCCTCATCTTGGTGTTGTCACCCGTGAAGATCAGGGTGGGACCTTTCGTCAGGATGACCGGACTGCAGGTCGCGGAGACCGTACTGGTCGCAGTCGGGACGGGAGTTTTCGTTACTGTGACGACCGGAGTATTCGTTGTTGTGACGACGGGGGTATTCGTTGCAGTATTAACTGGAGTGTTTGTGGCAGTCGGCGGCGTGGTGGCAACTTTCGTATTCGTTGCAGCCAGGGTTGGGACCGGCGTGGAAGTTGGTCCACCCGACCCGCCCGTGGTGACCACCAGTTGGGGAGCATTTACGCCTGCTTCACGGGAACCAAGGCTGGTATTGGTGGTATTGGTGCTGTCAACCGCCAGGTTGTATGTTCCGGCAGCCTTGATATAACTGGTGATGTCCACAGCCACCCAGGCACCTGCGTTGAATGCCGCTGAGTTATTGAGTACAGCTCCGATCGCAGGTGAATTGGCGTAGGTGATTCCGGTCTCCGTCCAGGTATTATCCGCCACGGAATGGACAGCAAATCCGGTTGTGTTGGCGCTGTTCGCGTAAATACGCAGGATCGCGGATTGGATTGTTCCACCCGGTAACCCGCTTATCACGAAGCGCAGGTAGCTGCGTGTGATGGGTGAACTGTCCACCCGCAAGATCAGGGCTGTACCGAAGTTGCTGCTGGCATATGTTTGTAGAACATACGCATCAGCCGCTGGATTGAAAGTGACGGTCCCTGACCCACCGGATGTGGCGGTTGCCGCGGGAGTCTTGGTGGCAGTAGATGTTGATCCAGGAGTAGGCGTTGATGTTGCCCCGCCTGTTCCAGCCAGGGTTACCACCAGTTGCGGAGCATTTGCACCCGCCTCACGCGAACCAAGGCTGGTATTGGTTGTATTGGCGGTATCGATCGCCAGGTTGTAGGTGCCATCCGCCTTGACATAGCTGGTGAGATCCACCGATACCCATGCGCCCGCGCCAAAAGCTGTTGAGTTGGAAATCACGCTTCCAACAGCAGGGGAATTGGTATAGGTGATGCCGTTCTCGGTCCAGGTGTTGTCTGCCACGGAATGGACCGCAAAACCGGTCGTGTTGGCAGAGTTTGCATAGATGCGCAGGACTGCTAATTGAACGGTCCCGGTTCCAACGCCGGTCACCGTGAAGCGCAGGTAGCTGCGCGTGACGGGAGAACTGTCCACCCGCAGATTGGTAGTGGTGCCGAAATTGCTGCTGGCGGACGTGGAGAGCACGTATGCGTCAGCGGTTGGATTGAAGGTTAAGGTGGGTGCCTGCGCCACAGCTGCATGCGTGGAGGCATGCACGACTGCATTGGCGCTCAATGCCAGTAAAACCACGATAAGCAGGTTCACGAACCGGTAAAAGTTTTTAGACTGCATAACGATAATCCTTTCTGAATTCAGACCACATGAACACGGATCGGTCTGTTTGATCCAGGTCGAAAAGGGGTTATTTTCTTGGGCCTGGGTTGCCTGGCCGGGTGGGACCGGTCGGACGGAGGGATTGAGTATTCTTTTCCCATGAAATGGTAGTCTGGTAAAAAGGGATCATTTGCCATTGGTGTGCAATACATCCAGGTACTGCCCAAAACCCGATGCGCTTTCCCACAGCGTGCCAGGTTCGACTACGGTGCCTTCCCCCCACTCGCTGAAGGTTGTGACCAATTGCCAGTTTGCGCCGGAAGCAGCCATGTCCCTTACGTTTTGTGCCCAGCGGTTGAGATCACGCGGCAGGCGTTCAGGCGTTCCCTTAAGCCAAAAACCGGGGCTGATGCTGTAGCTGTAGCTTCCCTGCTGATCGGCAGGAGCAGCCGGGGCGTACTGGTGCCAGCTGTCCGGCTGGCTGGTGCACTTGGCGTAGCCCGGGAAAACCTTGAGCACCACGTAAGCTCCCACGGTATTGGCTTGCTTCCAGCGGTCGGCCATCCCGCAGGCGTCGGCGGTACCCGCGTAAACAAATACGACAAATTTACCGTTAACCCGCAGGTAGTTTGGATTTTGACCGTAATGGTTGAGGATGTAGGTCAGGTCGTTCTGGAGCTGGCTGACCGACGGGTCTCCCTGGCTCTCATTTTCATAATAGAGCGCCCAGCGGAAGTTCGTGCCGGCAGCCGCGGAGAGTAGGCCGTCGATTTTAGTATCCGTCTGGCTGTCCTGTCCCCACCAGGAAGCGATCCCGGCCTGGATGTTGCCGTATTGCATCATGGCGATATGCTGCTTGAGAATGGCCTGGTCGGTCGAGCTGTAAAACCCAAGCTGGGGGGTGTAATTGGAATAAGGGGTGATTCCCTTCTGCGTCCAGGCCTCCGGGAACCAGGGGTAATAGAACGCGGCCCGGATCGGGAACGATGGCTGCCAGCTTGTTCCCCCGGAACCGCTGGGGGTGCTTACCGGCACAGGCGTTTTTGTGGGAGCTGTGGTCGGAGTCGGGACTGGCTGGCTTGCCAGGGTGACCACCAGTTGAGGGGCGTTCGCGCCCGCTTCACGTGAACCCAGGCTGGTATTGGTGGTATTCGTGCTGTCGATCGCCAGGTTGTAAGTCCCATTTCCTTTGATAAAGCTGGTAATGTCAACCGCTACCCAGGCTCCACTATTGAAGGGCTTCGACCTTGAGATTATATTCCCCGTCGCTGGGGAATTGGTGTAAGTAATTCCTGCCTCGGTCCACGTGTTGTTTGTTACGGAATGGACCGAAAAACCGGTGGTGTTGGCACTGTTGGCATAAATGCGCAGGATCGCGGATTGGACAGTTCCACTTGCGAGACCGCTCACCACAAATCGGATGTAACTGCGCGTGGTGGGTGAGCTGTCCACCCGCAGGTTGGTCGCCTTACCGTAGTTCCTGCCGGGACTCGTTTTTAGTACATATGCGTCTGCTGTTGCTTTGAAGGTTATGGGGGTTGCCAGGGGGATGGCAGCCTGGGTGGCAGCTTGAACAGCTGTACCGGTGCTTACTGCCATCAGGAGGACGAGCAGCGAATTTATGAACCGCATCAAGTTTTTTATCTGCAAAATGACTTTCCTTTTTGATTCCAGCCCGTTTTCACGCGCAGCGGTCTGGTGGAGCCAGGTTAATTGATTAAAATGTTGTCGGCCTGGCAGTGGTGCCCGGAAAGATTCCGGTTGGAGCCCCACAACGCTGTACCCCCGGGTATGCCTTACTGAATATTACGAATGTTGGTGATCCTTTGGGAAGTCAACAGTATATCCGAAAAGAACCCGCCAAACGTCATAATTTAATTCCAAAACTGTAATGTGATGGGGTTCTTTTGGGGGATTAATTGGACAAATTAGGGCGGATATATTCCATATGTCACTTTTCTCTCCCCTGCCGGCGATCATCCTCGAAGCGAAGCGGTTTGGGAGAGGACTGTATATGGGTTGATCCACTTCCCGCTTGTCATAGCCCTTCATTTCGTGCATAATTGAATAAGATATATTCATTGAATTCAAAATAAATGTCCCCATTATGCCCTACGATACCCTCCTGGCTACACGCATCCGGGCCGCCCTGGGCCTCTCCCTCACTTGGAAGAAAAAAAGTTGTTCGGCGGGGTCGGCTTCCTCATCAACGGCAACATGGCCTGCGGCGTGCATAAGTATGACATGATCGTCCGGTTGGACCTCAGAATTACGACCATGCCCTTTCCCGCCCCCATACCCATGTCTTCGATATGACCGGGCACCCCATGGCAGGCTGGGGCATGGTGGCGCCCGAAGGCTGCGCAACCGAGTCAACCCTCACCACTTGGATCAAAGAAGGGCTCGCCTTCGCCAGTTCGCTGCCCTCACGGAGAAATAAAAAAACCTCTCGGGATGCAGGTCATCGGGCGGGCCGTGGGGCTAAGCAAATTGTCCCCGTTTTTAGGGGACATCTCGCCCGTTCTTCATCATTTCCCCCTTATTTTCATGGTACACTTGTTCTAATTTGGTAAGTATATACCTTTTAGTCAAGAGAATAAACAGCCCGGCACTAGGCCGGGCTGTTTATTAGCCTATTAGCAAAACCTCCACGATGTGATGTTAACCACACCATTGGTTCTTTTGGCAAGGAAGCGGGAAATGATTGCCGCATCAGAAGCGGTGGCAAAACGCGTCGCTCTCGCGAGGGGGGAGGTCTGCTGTCAGCCGAGGGCAGTACTAGATCAGCAATCGAATTTTTAAATCCCGTTTTATTCGTTAAACAACGCCGCTTCAATTTTAAGCAAATCCTTGCTAAACAGTTCTAAGTCAATTTTTGCGGTTTCCGGATCTCTCCCCAAGCCTGAAACGATCAGACCGAGTCGCTGCGGCATGCTTTGGGCCAGACTGGCGTCGAAAACGGCAATGCGCGGAACCAGGCTTTCCAGTCGCTGTTGGGTATTGGATAGGGCAGCTTTAGCTCCCTCAACATCGTTCAAGGAGAGGGCCAGGCGCGCATTGCTCACATCCACCTGCACTTGCAACAATGTCATATGCGCCGTGATTGTATTCAATTCAGTTTGCAAAGGCTTATAGCGCAGATAATTGTCTGTAGCGAAACCTGCAAGGAAAAAAAGGGCAAGAACGACCAGCCAGATAAGCGCCTTGCTAAAGAATCGTTGCAGGCGGTTAGGCTGCGTTTTTTCCGCCTTGGTGGAGGCGGCGGCAAGTTCAGGGGAGGTGGGTGTTTGAGAACCGTTTAGAGTTTCAGGGGTTTCCTGCTCTGGTTGGTTATCAGCATTCTTCTGGTTCATGGCTTATCCTTTCTTTGGGATTTTGGCATAAAATATAAATCTCTTTTTCCTGGGCAATTTGGATCCCTGAAGTATATTGTAGCGTAAAGCCTGCTAAAATTATTATTTAAGTGACCTGAAAAATCAACAGAGTCTGCACTATCTTTTAGGTTTATCGCTGAACCAATAATATTTATTACTGTTCCCCCCAACATTACGTGAATCCAATGAATTTTCTACACCTCCACCTGGATAAAATCCGGCCCCTATTTTCAAATCCAGGAAAGCAGAATTATTCTTTATATTTGTTGTCAATGGAATAGAATAATCCAATAATTAACGTTCCGAGAAATGCAAGCAAAACAATCGCTGGAAGCATTGCCCGATCATATGATACATCGAGAAATACTTCATAGTTATTTATTGCTGGAAATGATGCAACATAGAACATCCCAATTGGAATTAAAAAAGTAATGAGTAGGCAAATAAAAATGGGGAGAATGTTTTTGTGCCTGGGTTTAATAAAAATATATAAGATCGTTCCAAGG
>Ga0209014_10001933_pt1 | contig 12197 bp, 9 predicted proteins | sample BarGraNGADG00212_FD_184491 | JGI IMG/M metagenome (GOLD analysis project Ga0209014, IMG submission 184491) | Arctic peat soil microbial communities from Barrow, Alaska - Barrow Graham LP Ref core NGADG0002-212 (SPAdes) (version 2) | ecosystem: Environmental > Terrestrial > Soil > Wetlands > Peat... | reverse complement strand
CCGACGTCATCGTCAACCGCCGAGCCTCATGGGCGCCTCGCGAGAACCTCAAATCAACGTCAAGAAGTCAGTAGTTCTTGAGGGTTTCCGCCGTTCTTGAGGGTTTCTTAAGGCCGACCTGATGCCACCTTGCTGTCGGTGGCCCGACTCTGGCACTACCCGATTCGCTGATGACGATCCGTTGAGAACCCGAACGCTGGAGGACCTCGATGTCCCGTGAAACCGCAAGCCGCGACATGTCGCTCAACGCTTTGGCCGTGCTGACCGGTGGTCTCACGGCCGCCGCCTTCGTCGGAACGGGCCTGGTCACGGGCCTCGCAGCCGGCTACACGGCCCAGAAGGCCCAGGAGAAGGCACTGTCCAACGCAGCGGCGGCACCCCTGCTCGCGGACATCGCGCCTCCGCCCGTGGCCACCCCTCGCCCGACCCGCACCGTGGTCACGACCCGCTACGTCCAGGGAACGGCGCAGGGCGTCAGCCGTCAGACCATCACGCGTACGTCGGGAAGCGTGTCCACCGTCCGCTCGTACCGCCAGCCTGCACCGGCACCGCAACCTGCCCGGGCGCGAGCTGTCGCGCCTGCGCCTTCGGCCGCGTCATGATGCGCACCCTCGATGCCCGAGGCACAGGGACCGCGACGTGGCGGGCGCTTGGGACCTATGTCCATCTCTCGACCGCACGAGACGCGGTGCTGGGACCGGCCCGCCAGATCGCGATTCGACTGCTCGCCGACGTGGACCGCACCTGCAGCCGCTTCCGGAACGACTCCGATCTCGTCCGTGCGAACGCCGGTGCCGGATCGTGGACGAACGTCGACCCGCTGCTGGTCCAGGCGATCGCTGCGGCCATGGACGCAGCAGCCCAGACCGATGGCCTGGTGGACCCCACCCTCGGTCACTCGCTCGAAGCGGTCGGCTATGACCGCGACATCGCGCTGATCCCCCCAGCGTCGTCCGACCCCGCCGGGATTCCCCTGCCGGCTCGCGTCGGTGCTTGGAGGGAGATCCTTCTCGATCCGGAGGGCGCTGTCAGGGTGCCGCGCGGGTGCGCGCTGGACCTTGGCGCAACCGCCAAGGCATGGGCTGCCGACCTGATCGCACACTCCATCGCGGCCGAGTCCGATTCGACGGTGGTGATCAGTCTCGGAGGTGACCTCGCCGTCGCCGGCCCCGACGGCTGGCCAGTGGCCATCAGCGAGTCCATCGATGACCCCGGCGATCCCGAGATCGTGCACCTGCCGTATGGCGGGCTGGCCACGTCCAGCACGGCCACCAGACGATGGATCCGCGGGGGCGTCATACGGCACCACCTGCTTGACCCGCTCACCGGTGAGCCGACACGGGGACCATGGCGCACGGTTAGTGCTACCGGCGCCACCTGCGTAGCCGCGAACACCGCCAGCACCGCGTCAATCGTGATGGGTGACAAGGCAGTTGGCTGGCTCACCACCCGCGGCATCCCGGCCCGCCTCGTCGACACCCAGGGTCGGATCGTACGTACCGCCCGTTGGCCCGAGCCGGCGGGGGCGTCATGACCGGAGCCGCCATCTTGAACGGCCCCGCGCTGTGGTTCGCCAACCGCGGGACCGGTTTCGTCCTCCTCGTACTGCTGACCCTCTCGACGATGCTCGGCGTGCTCTCTACGGCCCGGGTGACCTCGCGGCTCTGGCCGCGGATGCTGACCCAGGGTCTGCACCGCAACGTCTCGTTGCTGGCCGTCACCTTCCTGGCCGCACACATCACCACCGCGGTGGTCGACACTTTCGTCGACATCCGTTGGTGGAATGCGTTCGTGCCGTTCAGCGGAACCTACAAGCCGCTGTGGCTGGGTTTCGGGTCATTCGCCCTCGACCTGCTCCTCGCCGTCACCGCGACCAGCCTGCTGCGCCACCGGATGTCACACAAACCATGGCGCGCCGTTCACGTCATGGCCTATGCCGCATGGGGCATGGGTCTTATCCACGGTATGAAGATGGGCACCGACGCTGCCACCGTCTGGGGCGCGGCGCTGAACTACGGCTGCACCGCGGCAGTGTCTGTGTCGGTCCTCGCGCGCTTTGGCCTGCTCGCCCACTCGAGACTGGTGACCACATGACCGCCACCATCGCCGTACAGTCCGCAGCGCGCAACGACGTCGGGCTGATCCCCAAGGTGTCGGAGGGCCCGGCACTGCTTGCCGGAATCACGCAGGGTCCGGGCCTCGCGTCCCACCGCGACCGGCTCGGGCCGGCTCCCCGGCCAAGCGCCGAGGCGCTGGTCGAGATGGCCCGCGACGTGGACCTGCGCGGCCGCGGAGGTGCCGGATTCCCCTTTGCCATCAAGCTGGCCACCGCTGCCCGTCGTCGGGCCGTGGTGGTCGTCAACGCCTCGGAAGGTGAGCCAGCGAGCCACAAGGACGCGACGCTCATGACGTGCGCACCCCACGTCGTCATAGACGGGGCGGCCGCCGTGGCCCATGCCCTGGGCACCCGTGAGGTACACATCGTGGTGCCCTCCGAGCTCCCGTCCCTGCGGCTCATCGTCGAGAAGGCGCTACGCGAGCGCGCCAAGGCCGGCGAGCGCCTCAAAGTGGAGCTTCACGACGCGCAGCCGTGGTTCGTTGCAGGTCAGGCCCAGGCGGTACTCCAGCTGTTGGTCGGTCGCGAGAACCTGCCGGTCACCGCGTGGAAGCCGGAGGCGGTCAGCGGGCACCGTGGGCGGCCGACCTTGTTGTCCAACGCGGAGACGTTCGCACACCTCGGGCACCTGGCCAGAGTGGGGTCGGCGGGCTACGCGGCTCACGGCACGGCAGACGAGCCGGGCACCACGTTGTTGACCCTGCGAGGCGACGGCTGGGATCCGGAGGTGCGTGAGGTCGCCTTTGGCACCCCCCTGGCGGATGTCCTGTCCGAGGCTGAGATGACTCAACCGCTCTTGCTGGGCGGCTATCACGGGACCTGGCTGAGACCATCTCAGCTGAGCGGATTGGCGGTCTCTCGCAAGGACATCGCGGCTGCCGGGGCGTCGATCGGCGCTGGCGTGCTCCTGCCGCTTGCCGAGGGCTGGTGCCCGCTGGTGCGGACGGCAGCGCTGGTCGACTACCTGGCCGGACAGAGCGCGGGGCGCTGCGGTCCGTGTCGTAACGGACTGCCGGCGATGGCCGAGGCGCTGCGGGGCCTGGTCCATCGTGGAGGTCCGGCCGGTCGGGTGGAAGAACTGTGCGGCCTGGTCACGCGACGCGGCGCCTGCGCGCACCCGGACGGTACGGCGCGCCTGGTGGCCTCGATGCTGGCACGCTTCCCCGATGAGGTCGACTCACACGCGTTGGGCACCTGTCGCGGCAACCGACGCGAGGTGTTCGCATGAGCGAGCACCTGCTGCGGGTCGACTGGCCGGCGTGCAAGGCGCACGGCGTCTGCGCCGAGCTCCTGCCCGAAGTGATCAGCCTCGACGAATGGGGCTATCCGATCGTGCACGAGCCGGTGAACAGCGATGTGCTCGCGTTGGCGAAGACCGCGGTCAAGGCCTGCCCCACCTTGGCCCTGCGGCTCACCCAGCCGCCGCCTCGGCCCGCCTGACCAAGGGTTCGCCAAGGGCTCCCCGGATCGTCGGCGCCCGCCCCGCTCAGTCGAGATTGTCGAAGGTCGGCGCCACCCTGTTCCTGGAGTCCCCCATGTGGTGAACGCGCAGGGCGTTCGTCGTGCCCTTGATCCCGGGAGGTGAGCCGGCGACGATCACCACCGTGTCGCCCTCGACACATAGGCCATTCTCGAGCAGCGACTCGTCCACCTGCATGGCCATCTGGTCGGTGTGCTGCGTCCTCGGCACGAGGTAGGTCTCTATGCCCCACGTGAGCGCCAGCTGCGAGCGAGTGGTCTGCAAAGGGGTGAACGCCAGCATTGGCAGCTTGGACCGGATGCGGGACAGCCGTTTGGCAGAGTCCCCCGACTGCGTGAACGTCACGAGATACTTGGCCCCGACGAGCTCACCAATCTCTGCCGCCGCCGCTGTGACAGCCCCGCCGACGGTGTGCGGGCGAGTGCCCAGCGCAGGCACACGCTCGAGGCCGTGTTCCTCGACGCTCTCGATGATCCGGGCCATCGCGGCCACGGCTTCGATCGGCCACTTGCCGACGCTGGTCTCGCCGGACAGCATGATGGCGTCGGCACCGTCCAGCACGGCGTTGGCACAGTCGCTGGCCTCGGCGCGGGTCGGTCGCGAGCTCTCGATCATCGACTCGAGCACCTGGGTGGCCACGATCACGGGCTTGGCCTTGCGCCGGGCCATCTCGATTGCACGCTTCTGAACCAGCGGGACCTCCTCGAACGGGAGCTCGACGCCGAGGTCACCGCGCGCGACCATCACGCCGTCGAATGCGTTGATGATCCCCTCAAGGTTCGCCACTGCCTGCGGCTTCTCGATCTTGGCGATCACGGGCAGGCGAACGCCCTCTTCGTCCATGATCTCGTGCACCCGTTTGATGTCTCTGGCGTCGCGTACGAACGACAGTGCCACCATGTCCGCGCCCAGCCGCAAGGCCCAGCGCAGGTCTGCTTCGTCCTTCTCGGACATGGCCGGCACGCTGACCGCCACGCCGGGCAGGTTGATGCCCTTGTTGTTGGACACGACACCGCCCTCGACCACCACGGTGACAATGTCGGTCTCAGTGACTTCGAGCGCCACCAGCGACACCTTGCCGTCATCGATCAGCAACCGGTCCCCCGGTTTCACGTCACCCGGCAACCCCTTGTAGGTCGTCGACACGCGATGCCGGTCACCGAGGATGTCATCGACGGTGATGGTGAAGCGTTCGCCGTTGACCAACGTGACCGGGCCATCGGCGAATCGGCCGGTGCGGATCTTGGGGCCCTGCAGGTCGACCAGCACGCCGACAGCCCTGCCCGACTCGTTGCTGGCGGCGCGCACCTCGGCGTAGACCGCTTCGTGGTCCGCGTAGTTGCCATGCGAGAGGTTGAGCCGGGCGACGTCCATGCCCGCGGCCACCAGCTCCCGCACGCGCTCCGGTGATGATGTTGCAGGGCCAAGGGTGCAGACGATCTTCGCGCGGCGCATGTAGTCGATTCTAATGGTGGTTGAGCAGTCACGTGATCCGGGTCAGGAGGTCGGCGTCACACAGCCAACGGTCGGTCCGTGGGGTTGACCGGGCGGGGAAGTGCGGAGGTCCCCGTCGTGAGATACGCGTCCACACCGGCGGCTGCTGAACGACCTTCGGCGATCGCCCAGACGATCAGGGACTGACCCCGACCGGCGTCCCCGGCAACGAAGACACCTGGAACAGAAGACATGAAAGCCTTGTCCCGCTTGATGTTCGAACGTTCATCCAGCTCGACGCCGAGCTGCTCGACCACACCACAGGTCTCGGGTCCGAGGAAGCCCATGGCGAGCAGGACAAGTTGAGCGGGGATCTCCCGCTCGGTGCCCTCGACCTCGGCAAAACCCTGGTCGCCCAGCTCGACCTCGACAAGACGCAGGGCCCGAACTGCGCCGAGATCGTCACCCAGGATCTGCTTGGTGCTCACCGAGTAGACGCGTTCTCCACCCTCTTCGTGTGCCCCCGCAACCCGGAAGAGAGTGGGGTATGTCGGCCACGGCTGGTTCGCGGGCCGGTCCTCGCCGGGGCGAGGCATGATCTCCAGCGACGTCACTGACCGGGCGCCTTGGCGAAGAGCCGTGCCGAGGCAGTCCGCTCCCGTGTCACCTCCGCCGATGACGATGACGTCCTTGCCCGTTGCCACGACCTGGCTCTCGACGTCTTCGCCGAGCGCGACCCGGTTCGCGGGTGGTAGGAACTCCATCGCCTGGACGACCCCGTCCAGCTCACGTCCCGGGACGGGCAGGTCCCGAGGGACGGTGGCTCCGATCGCAAGGACGACGGCGTCATAGCGGTCGCGCAGCTGTTTGCCGGTCAGGTCGCCGCCGACGTCGACACCGGTCCGAAAGCGTGTGCCCTCGGCTTCCATCTGCGCGAGGCGACGGTCCAGGACGGCCTTCTCCATCTTGAACTCCGGAATGCCGTAACGCAGCAGGCCACCGGCCCTGTCGGCGCGCTCGTAGACGGCAACGGTGTGCCCGGCCCTGGTCAGCTGCTGGGCCACAGCCAGCCCGGCGGGCCCCGACCCGACAACCGCAACGGTCTTGCCGGTCAGCCGATCCGGGGCCTGAGGCGTGACCGCTCCCGCATCGAAAGCCCGGTCGATCGTGGTGACCTCGATCTGCTTGATGGTCACGGCCGGTTGGTTGATGCCGAGCACACACGCGGTCTCGCACGGAGCAGGGCACAGCCGCCCGGTGAACTCCGGGAAGTTGTTGGTGGCATGCAGCCTCTCGATGGCTTCGCGCCAGTCGCCCTTCCACGCCAGGTCGTTCCACTCAGGGATCAGGTTCCCGAGCGGACAACCGTTGTGGCAGAACGGTATGCCGCAGTCCATGCAGCGTCCGGCCTGCCTCTGCAACTGGCCGACCTCTTGCTGTTCGTAGATCTCGCGCCAGTCCATGAGCCGGATCGGCACGGGACGGCGTTTGGGGAGCTCGCGCACGCGAGTCGACAGAAATCCCTGCGGGTCAGCCACGGGAAGCCTCCATAATCCGTTCCCATACCTGGGGGCCGTTGAGGTCGAGTCCCTCGGACTCCGCGGTAGCGCGAACGTCCAGAACCCGCTGGTAGTCACGAGGAAGGACGAGAGTGAAACGGCTCTTGTCGTCGTCCCAGCCTGCGAGCAGCCTTCCGGCGACGGCGGACTCAGTCCACTGCCGATGTTGGATCAGGAGCTTGTGTACGACCTCTACGTCATCGCCGCGCAACGGCATCAGATCGACAAGATCGTGATTGACGCGGTCCTCGCGCAGATCCAGTACATAGGCCACACCACCGGACATACCCGCAGCGAAGTTGCGACCGGTCGGCCCAAGGACCAAGACGGTGCCACCCGTCATGTACTCACAGCCGTGGTCACCCAGTCCTTCGACCACCGCGGTGGCGCCGGAGTTGCGAACGCAGAATCGCTCGCCCACCTGACCACGCAGGAAGACCTCGCCGCTTGTCGCTCCGTAGGCGATCACGTTGCCGGCGATGACGTTGTGCTCCGCCGGCAGCGAGGCTGAGCGGTCCGGTCGAACCACCACCCGGCCACCCGAGATTCCTTTGCCCACATAGTCATTGGCGTCGCCAAACAGTCGCAAGGTGATGCCAGCGGGGAGGAAGGCGCCCAGCGACTGGCCGGCCGAGCCAAACAAAGAGATGTCGATCGTGTTGTCGGGCAGACCCTGCGGGTAGGCCTTGGTCACCTCGTGACCCAGCATGGTGCCGACGGTCCGGTTGACGTTGCGGATGGGGAGCTCGATGCGCACGGGAGTCTTGTCCCGCAACGCGTCCCGGCTCATCTCGATCAGCGTGTGGTCGAGGGCCTTCTCCAGGCCGTGGTCCTGGTCGACAGTGTGTCGACATGGCGAGCCGTCCGCCGACTGGATCTCCGTCAGGATCGGCCTGAGGTCGAGGCCACTGGCCTTCCAGTGCTGGACCGCCGCCACGGTGTCAAGCATCGACGCCGCACCGATCGCCTCCTCGATGGAACGCAAGCCGAGGGCAGCCAGGTGCTCCCGGACCTCTTCGGCAATGTACTCGAAGAACGTCTCGACGAACTCGGGCTTGCCCGAGAAGCGCGACCGCAGTTCGGGATTCTGGGTCGCGATACCCACCGGGCAGGTGTCGAGGTGGCACACGCGCATCATGACGCAGCCACTGACCACAAGCGGAGCGGTGGCGAAGCCGAACTCCTCGGCGCCGAGCAGAGCCGCGATCACGACGTCCCTGCCGGTCTTGAGCTGTCCGTCGACCTGGACGACGATCCGGTCACGCAAACCGTTGAGCACCAACGTCTGCTGGGTCTCGGCAAGTCCCAGCTCCCACGGCGCACCGGCATGCTTGAGCGAAGTCAGCGGCGAAGCGCCAGTGCCACCGTCATGCCCTGAAATGAGCACCACGTCGGCGTGTGCTTTGCTGACGCCGGCCGCGACCGTGCCCACACCGACCTCGGCCACGAGCTTGACGTGGATGCGCGCCGAAGGATTGGCGTTCTTGAGGTCGTGGATCAGCTGCGCCAGGTCCTCGATCGAGTAGATGTCGTGATGCGGGGGTGGTGAGATCAGCCCCACTCCGGGAGTTGAGTGACGGGTCTTGGCCACCCATGGATAGACCTTGTGGCCAGGCAGCTGGCCACCTTCACCAGGCTTGGCGCCCTGCGCCATCTTGATCTGGATGTCGTCGGCCTGGGTGAGATACAGCGAGGTGACGCCAAAGCGGCCAGAGGCCACCTGTTTGATCGCCGAGCGTCGCACCGGGTCAAGCAGACGGTCCTCGTCCTCTCCGCCCTCACCCGTGTTCGACCGGGCACCAAGGTGGTTCATCGCCACAGCCATCGTCTCGTGCGCCTCTTGGCTGATGGATCCGTAGCTCATCGCTCCGGTGCTGAAGCGTGCCACGATCGCGGCGATCGGCTCGACCTCGTCGATCGGCACTGGGGGGCGACTCCCAGCGAACTCGAACAGCCCGCGCAACGTCATCAGCCGCTCGGACTGCTCGTCGACCCTCGCGGTGTACTGCTTGAAGACGTCGTACCGGCGAGCGCGGGTGGAGTGCTGTAGACGGAAGACAGTTTCCGGGTCGAACAGGTGGGGCTCGCCCTCACGTCGCCATTGGTATTCCCCACCCACGTCCAGCTTGCGGTGCGGCAGGTGCACGGCATCCAGCGGGTATGCCGTCGCGTGGCGCGCCGCCACCTCCTCGGCGATGACCTCGAGCCCAACGCCGCCGAGCTGTGAGATGGTCCCGACAAAGTAGGAGTCGATGAGATCGTGGGAGAGCCCGATGGCTTCGAATACCTGCGCGCCGCGATATGACGCCACCGTGGAGATGCCCATCTTGGACATCACCTTGAGCACACCCTTGCCGAGCGCCTTGATGAGGTTCTTGACCGCCTGTTCGGCGCTGACCCCGGTGATGGCGCCGGAACGAATCAGGTCCTCCACCGACTCCATCGCCAGGTACGGGTTGACGGCAGCGGCGCCGAAGCCGATGAGGAGCGCCACGTGGTGGACCTCGCGGACGTCTCCGGCCTCGACCAGCAGCCCGACCTGAGTGCGGGTCTTCTCCCGGATCAGATGGTGGTGCACGGCCGAGGTGAGCAGCAGCGACGGGATCGGCGCGAGGTCACGTCCGGAGTCGCGATCGGACAGCACGACGAAGCGAGCCCCCTCGGCGATGGCCGCCGACACCTCCCCGAAGATCTCCTCAAGGCGGGCCTTCATCGCGACGGACCCGCCGGACACGTCATACAGGCCCTTGACGACGTACGTGGCATAGCCAGGCAGATCGCCGTCCGCATTGATGTGGACGATCTTGGCCAGCTCGTCATTGTCGAGAACGGGGAACGCCAGAGCGAGCTGTCGGGCGTATGCCGGTCCGACAGACAGTGCGTTGCCCTCCGGGCCGATCACGGTGCCGAGAGAGGTGACAAGCTCCTCGCGGATGGCATCGAGAGGCGGGTTCGTCACCTGGGCAAAGAGCTGGGTGAAGTAGTCGAAGATCAGCCGAGGGCGTTTGGACAGCACCGCGATAGGGCTGTCGGTGCCCATCGACCCCAATGCCTCTCCCCCGGTCTTCGCCATGGGAGACAACAGGATCCGCAGCTCTTCCTGCGTGTAGCCGAACATCTGCTGCCGACGCGCGACCGATGCCGCGGTGTACAGGATGTGCTCGCGCTCGGGCAGATCCTCCAGCTTGATCAGACCGGCGTGCAGCCAGTCCTCATACGGGTTCTCAGCGGCCAGCGCGGACTTGACCTCGTCGTCGCTGACGATGCGGCCATGTTCGGTGTCCACGAGGAACATGCGCCCTGGCTGCAACCGGCCCTTGCGAACAACACGGCCCGGCTCAAGGTCCAGGACGCCCGTCTCGGAGGCCAGGATGACGAGGCCATCGTCAGTGACCCAGTAGCGTCCCGGGCGCAGGCCGTTCCGGTCCAGGACCGCACCGATGACGGTGCCGTCGGTGAACGTGACACAGGCCGGACCATCCCACGGCTCCATGAAGCTGGAGTGGAACTCATAGAACGCCTTGCGCGCAGGGTCCATCTCCTGATGGTTCTCCCACGCCTCAGGAATCATCATCAGCACTGCGTGCGGCAGCGACCGACCGCCAAGGTGCAGCATCTCCAGGACCTCGTCGAACGACGCAGAGTCGGAAGCGCCGTTGCTGCAGATCGGGAAGAGTCGCTCGAGATCACCTGGGATCACCTCGCTGGCGAGCTGGCTCTCGCGGGCCCGCATCCAGTTGCGGTTGCCTTTGACGGTGTTGATCTCGCCGTTGTGGGCGATGACCCGGTAGGGGTGAGCCAGGGGCCATGAGGGAAACGTGTTTGTCGAGAAGCGCGAGTGGACCAGCGCCAGCTCGGTGGCGAACCGTCGGTCGGACAGGTCCGGGAAGAAGGGCTCAAGCTGTCCGGTGGTGAGCATGCCCTTGTAGACCATGGTGCGAGCAGACAGCGACGGGAAGTAGACCTCGGCTTCATGCTCGGCACGCTTGCGCAGGCAGTAGGCCAGCCGCTCAAGGCCCAGACCCACCACGCGACCAGCCGACGCCGTGACGAAGAGCTGGCGGATGAACGGCATGCAGGCACGGGCCGCGTCACCGACGAGGTCGGCAACGATCGGCACATCGCGCCACCCGAGGACCTTCAGCCCCTCGTCCGCAGCGATGGAGGCGATGGTTGCCTCGACGTCGACGCGTTCGTGGGCATCGGTGGGAAGGAAGGCGATGCCTGCGGCGTAAGCGCCCCGCGAGGGTAGCTCGAAGTCCACCACCTCACGCAGGAAGGCGTCGGGGATCTGGGTGAGGATGCCTGCCCCGTCGCCCACCATCGGGTCTGCGCCGGTCGCCCCGCGGTGCTCGAGGTTGCGCAGTGCCGTCATCGCGTGGTCGATGATGTCGTGTCCTGCGCTGCCGCGCATGGTCGCGATGAACGCGACACCGCATGCATCGTGCTCGAACTCGGAGTTGTACAGCCCCTGGTTCGCAGGCTGAGCAGAGAAAAGCGAAGCGACCACGATCTGACACCGTCCTAGACGTCTCGAGAAGAACCCCGGGAACCTGCATGGACGGCGTTGGCCAGCGAGGTGATCGCAGAATACCCGAAAGCTCGCAATCCTGACAGGCGCGAGGTCTCAGTCCGGATGCTGAGAAGGATGAGCCTCGCGCGTGGCTCTCACACCCAGGCGCCAGTAGGTGAATGCCGCGCCGGCGAACACGATCACCGACGTCCAGACGTTGAGCCGAATCCCCAGGACATGGTTGGCCGCGTCCGTGCGCAACATCTCGATGAAGCCCCGGCCGAAGGTGTAAAGGATCATGTAGAGGGCGAAGATCTGGCCTTTGGCAAGTGCGAACCGACGATCTACGAGCACCAGGGCCAGGGCGACCAGCAGGCACCACAGGGATTCGTACAGGAACGTTGGCTGGAACGTGCCGAGGATGTTCGTCGTGCTGTTCGGGCACGTGATCGCGGCCCCGGTGCCCTGGTCCCAGCAGTGGATCTCGAGGCCCCAAGGCACGTCGGTCTTCGCGCCATACAACTCGTTGTTGAAGTAGTTGCCCCAGCGCCCGATCGCCTGGGCCAGAACGATCCCGGGGGCCGCCGCGTCGGCGTAGTCCAGGAAGCGAACCCCGTTACGACGACAGCCAATCCATGCACCCAGGGCACCGAGCGCAACAGCCCCCCAGATACCGAGTCCACCCTCCCAGATCTTGAACGCGTTGAGAGGATGGCCGCCCTCGCCGAAGTAGGCCTGCGGACTGGAGATCACGTGGTACAGCCGGCCGCCCACGATCCCGATCGGGACGACCCACACCGCCACATCCAGCGCCTGGCCAGGCTTGCCGCCACGATCGTCGAGCCGTCTCTGGGTGATCCAGACCGCCACGATGATGCCAGCGAGGATGCACATCGCGTAGGCCCGGATGGGGAACCAGCCGATGAACCAGACCGCCTGATCCGGACTGGGGATGGACGTGATCACTTGGTGGCGAGCTTGACCTGGGTAATCAGTGATTCCGCCGTCGTCAGGGTCTTGGTGATGTCCTTGCCGTTGAGCTTGAGGGTGGGGGTGCTGTTCACACCCGCCTTCTCGGCGGCGGTCTGCGTATCC
>Ga0209014_10001932_pt1 | contig 12203 bp, 13 predicted proteins | sample BarGraNGADG00212_FD_184491 | JGI IMG/M metagenome (GOLD analysis project Ga0209014, IMG submission 184491) | Arctic peat soil microbial communities from Barrow, Alaska - Barrow Graham LP Ref core NGADG0002-212 (SPAdes) (version 2) | ecosystem: Environmental > Terrestrial > Soil > Wetlands >... | reverse complement strand
CGTAGCGGTAGACCAGCACCCGACCGAAGGTCACCATGGTCTGCCCATCGCTGCTCAGCACGCGCACAACAGTCGGCACGGGCATCCCCTCCATCTCGACATGTTCCACTCCACCATTCTAGCAGATCATAACGACTTTCCGACGGTTTAGGCCAAAGAAAAAGCCCTGTGATCAGGGCCTTTCCCTCAACTACTTCCGGAGCTCTGAGGCTACCGGGCTGTAGGTAGCCCCGTCCACTGACATCGGGCACGGGAACGGTGACCATCGCCAGAGGCGATTAGACCGCGGGCCCGATGTCAGCGCGCATCTGGCGAGGGGAAGATGGGCAGGCGCCAGATCTTCTCTGCGATTCGTAAGCCGGTGATGGCTTTGTTAGGCTGATCCTGCGTGGATCACGGAACGGCTACCCCTATCCGGGCGCTCCTCGGCGGACTCGCCCTTACAGCCGTACTGGTGCTGGCCGAGGTCGTGACCGGATTGCTGGCCGGCTCGCTCGCGCTCGTGTCCGATGCGGGCCACGCCCTCACCGATTCTGCGGGTCTCCTCCTTGCCCTCGCGGCGGCGACAGCCGGCCGCCGCCCCGCTGACGTGCGCCGCACCTACGGCTACGCCCGTTACGAGGTGCTCGTCGTTCCGGTTCAGGTGGCCGCCCTCTTCGGCATCGCCGGCTACATCGTCTACGAGTCAGTCAGGCGCATGTCCGATGGCCACACCGTCCACACCGGACCGGTCATCGCGGTTGGTGCGGGCGCGCTCGTCATCAATCTGCTTGTGGTGCGGCTGCTCCACGGGCACCAGCACAACCTCAACGCCCGCGCCGCGATCGTCGAGGCCGGCGCCGACGCATTCGGGTCGGCGATGGTCATTGTTTCCGCTGTCCTCATCGCGCTGGGTGCCTGGGGCGGCCTCGATGCGCTTGCCGGCCTCGCCATCGCGGTCTTCATCGTTCCGCGCGCCGTACTGCTCCTGCGCCAGTCGGCCGACATCCTCCTCGAGAGCGTCCCCGCCGGGGTGGACCCGGACGCCCTCATGACCGCCGGCCGCGAGGTCCCCGGGGTCGTGGATCTGCACGACCTCCACATCTGGGCGATCGCACCGCACTTTCCTTCTCTCAGCGCCCACGTCGAACTGGCTGACGCGAACCATTCGGAGCGGATCCTGACCGACCTCACGGTCCTCTTCCGCGACCGCTTCGGCATCGCTCACGTCACGCTCCAGCCCGAAACCCCGGAGATGCACCTCGCGATCGAGTGCTGCCTCGGCCCCGATGCGGCCAAGCTCGAAGTTGGCGCTCATTCACACACTCGCGAAGCTGTGTGAAGCTGTCCACGCATGACTGACTCCCCCGCGATCGCCGTCGACCGTCTCCGCGTCATCCGCGGCGGGCAGCAGGTGCTCAACGATGTCTCGCTGAACGTCGCGCCCGGCAAGGTGACCGGCCTCCTCGGCCCCAGCGGCTGCGGCAAGACGACGCTCATGCGTGCCATCGTCGGCGTACAGGTCGTCGCTTCCGGGGCTGTCGAGGTCCTCGGACAGCCGGCCGGGTCGGCTCCCCTTCGCAGCCGCATCGGCTACGTCACCCAGGCCCCGTCCGTCTACGGCGACCTCACCGTCCGCGAGAACCTGGAGTACTTCCGCCGCATCCTCCGGGCGCCCCAGGACCGCATCGCCGAGGTCATCGGCAGCGTCGGCCTCGCGGACTTCGCCGGGCGCGTCGTCGACCGTCTTTCCGGTGGCCAGAAGGCCCGCGTCTCGCTCGCGACCGCGCTCCTCAACAACCCCGAGGTCCTGGTCCTTGACGAGCCCACCGTCGGTCTCGACCCGGTGCTCCGGCGCGACCTCTGGACGATGTTCCAGGCGCTCGCCGCCGGCGGCACCACCCTCCTCGTCTCCAGCCACGTCATGGATGAGGCCGAGCGCTGCGACGAGCTGGTCCTCATGCGCGACGGCGTCATCCTCGCTACCGACAGCCCCGACGCCCTCCTCGCTAGCACACACACGGAGAAGATCGAGGACGCCTTCCTCTCGCTCGTCGAAGCCCGCGGCGAGGCCGCGTCATGAGCGGTAACGCCACCCTCGCGACCGCCGCGCGCGTCCTGCGTCAGCTACGCCGCGACCCCCGGACGGTCGCCCTGATGCTGATGGTCCCCGTCGCCCTTGTCACCCTGATGAAGTGGATCTTCGACGCCCAGCCGGCGCTCTTTCAGCGCGTGGGCGTGCCGCTGCTCGGTATCTTCCCGCTGACCTCGATGTTCCTGGTAACCGCGATCACGATGCTCCGCGAACGCCTGAGCGGCACGCTCGAACGCCTGATGACCATGCCCCTCGCGAAGTTCGACCTGCTTGCCGGCTACGGGCTGGCCTTCGGCTTCATGGCCGCGCTGCAGGCGACGTTCGTCTCGCTGGTCGCCTTCGGCTTCCTTGGGTTGCAGGTGGAGGGACAGGTGTGGGCGGTGGTCGCCCTGGCGATCCTGAACGCGGCCGTTGGGACCTCGCTCGGGCTCTTCGTCAGCGCCTTCGCCCGGACCGAGTTCCAGGCGGTGCAGTTCATGCCCGCGCTGATCATGCCGCAGGTCTTCCTCAGCGGACTGATGGTCCCCCGCGACCATATGCTCCGGCCGCTGGCCATCGCCTCCGACTACATGCCGATGTCCTACGCCTACGATGCCCTTAGCCGCGTCGCCCGCGACGACATCAGCCGCTGGCTCGCGATCGATGTGGCGATACTCGCTTCGGTGACCGTGCTCGGGCTGGCCCTCGGGGCCGCGACCCTACGCCGCCGGACCCCCTGAGGCCTGAGGCCTCTCGCCTGTAGCCTCTTCTCTCACCCGCGCCCACTCCCCTTCCGGGTCGTCCGCACCGAGATGCGCCGCCGCCGTCCGCCGCGCCTGGATCCCCGCCTCGACCAGCGACCGCTCGTTCGCGACCTCGCCGGAGCGGTCGACCGGCAGGATTGGCCCCCAGTGCATCACCGGCCGCAGCCCGGCGATATCGAGCCCGTTGTACTGGTGCAGCAGCCGTAGGATGAGCATCGCCCGGCGCTCGTAGACGGTCGTCCGGATGATCTGCTTCCGTGCCACCTTCTTCGCCAGGGGGTCGAGTTCCGTGTTGAGCGCGACCCCGCTCAGCCCCTGGAGGTTCTGCCCGAACGCCGTTCGCGGCGATTCGCCCAGGTCGTGCAGCGTCCGGAAGATGAGATCGATGTAGGCCGTGTGCAGCCCGACACCGCCGCCCTGCAGAAGGTCGAGCAGGTACGCTCGCGCCCGCTCCTGCACCTCCCATACCGCCCCCGGCTCGACTGCGATGTCGCGCGAGTCGTTGATCCCTTCCAGCACGGCGATCGGGTTGCCCGACAGTTCGAGGATCTGGCTGAGCTGGCTGAACGCCCGGTTCAGCTCGCGGCTCGACCCCACGAGAGGCGGGATGTCGCTCGCGCCCCACGCCTGCTTCGGCTCGCGGACGTTCGGGAAGATGACGAACGGGATGAAGCCGTACGGGTTCGGCATCCGCTCTGCGACCTCCTCGCCGCGCCACAGCTCGAACACCTCCGGCGTCCAGTGCTCCGTGATCGTTGTCGTCGCGGTGCTCCCGTCGGTTGCGGGGACCACGTACTGCGAGGCCACCGCCGTGATCCGCGACGGGTCGTCCGGCAGGCGCCAGGCGTAGATCCCCTGGACGTCCGGGGCGCTCACGCGGACCTGCCCCTCGGCGGGGTCGCAGGTCACCCGGTAGACCGCGTCGCCGAGGACCGCGCAGTCGAGTTCCGTTTCAAAGTCGAGCTGGGCCAGCCCGTTGACCGACTCTACCTCGCGCAGCGCGCGTTCCGCCGCCCGGGCCCGCGCCCGCGCTTCCGCCGACTCGCCGTCGCCCGGATCCACCTGCACCGACTGGCCGTTGAGCAGGTAGCTCGTGACCTTGTCGCAGAACGCCTTCGCATAGTTGAAGGTCAGGCGCCGTTCGCTGCGCCGCGCTCGCCCCTCCCACGGCTGCCTTTCATAGAAAGCCAGGTTTTCGCGGTAGCGGCGGAGGCGGTCTTCGTCCATCCGGCGAAGCAGCGCCGGGAGGGTGGGTTCAGGCGATCGGCGAGCGGGCACTCCGGGGAGAAAATCTCCCCCCACAATCACCACCGCGCGCCCAATCCCAAACCCCCACCTGTCATCGGGTAGTAGCCGCGGCCGGCCCTGGCCGCTGGACATACGCCGACCGCCGCGCGCCAGCCTTTACGGCCCTCGAGACTTCAGGTTGACCGCGATGGGGCTGGGGCGTATCAACCAGAGAGGACCGGGATCACGGTCTGAGAGCGGGTGGGACATACGTGAGAAAGAAACGTTCGTTTCTGTTCGGGCTGCCGGCGCTGATCGCCGTCGTTGCCGGGGCACTCGTGCTCGGTCTGGCGAAGATCGACATGCTTTCCGAGGCGGTCAGCGTGGTGATCTACAGCCCGGTTGCGGCCTGGACCTGGTTCAAAGCCCGCCGGAAGTAGGCCTGGGAACCGACGCCGACCCGGTCAGGCGCATCACGCTGCTCGACTCGACTCGCGTCGCGAGTACGGGACCTAAGCGGCATCCGCCGCGTCCAGTTCCTCAAGATCCAAGGTGAAGTCAAACGACAACTGAAGCTTGGGGCCCAGGTTGTCGTTCTCGTTGAACGAATCCACATCTGTCTTCAGCTTGTGACAGTCAGCGACTATCTGGGTCCTGCGCTGCTTCAGCGACAAGGCGATGTGCTGTGGCGATGCAAAAGTGTGGTCCGCCCAGAGGGTTGTCTGGATGCCGTCTTCAACGATTCGGGCTGCATATTTGGCCCTGACGTGGCGCCCCTGAGGGTCCGTGAACACGTCCTCGCGAAGAGCGCGCGCGAGGTCCTCCTCCGCCTTCTGCAAGACGAGGTTCGGCGTAGGTCGGTAGAGACCCTCCTGAATGGCCCACGCCATGATTTCCTTGGCGGGCACAGCTTTTGCGAACCGTGCGAAATAGAGGTCCGCGATTTCATTCAACTGTTCGTAGTACGTCGCCATGGCTGTTACCTCTCCGAGAGTGATGGCAAGGCGTGCCCCCAGCCATCCGTTAGGGCTGCCGCGGCAACGTGATCCCGCACGTTCGGGAGATGGGTCCCAAAGCGAGACCACGTTATTTCTTTGCGGTGTGCCAGCTGGCCGATGACGATGGCGGGGTGGACTTTTATGCGGGCTGCGAAGCCCTGGATATTCCGGAGCGAGTACGCTGGCCCGACACGATTAATGAAGCCCTCCATCTCGTCTTTGGGGATGAGGGTCTCTACTGCAAACGTGTTGGCTGACCGCTCGATCAGCGGCAGACCATCCTCGGAGAATGTCAGGTCCAAGTCGACCACGCCGTTACCGTCTTTCCCGTCTTTCTTTTTCACGTGGCCAAGTTCGTGGAACAGGGTGTGCCAAAAGGAATCGAGCCTCCCGTAGCGCAGCGACAGTGCGACCACGGGAGAATCTTTGTCTAACCAATAGCACACGCCGTCGATCTTGCTCTGCGCTAAGTGCTCAACGATTAGAAAGCGGATTCCGTAGTTGCTGAGAAGGCTTGCAACCTGACGGATGTCCCGCTCGTTCGGCACGAGGGCGCGGAGCTTAGTGACCAGTTCCGGCAGTTTTGCAGCCGAGTAGGTTCCAGCTGCAGGTGCTGCATGCGCGAGTTCGGCAACCCGACAGAGCCACGCCATCTGCCTTGGCGAGGTTTCTTCGTACGACGTGGCATTCCTTGCCGCGTGCGCCAGGTCCCGGGGCTCTTCGTCAAGGGAAGCGATTCCAAGAAAGTCGCATACGCGTTGCCCTAGAACCTCCGGGTTCGTGGAGCCCTCGATCCACTGTCTCTTTACCATCTCCCTTACGGGAGCTTTGGAGTAAATCTGGGACCGAAGCTTAGTGCCTGGTGTGGGCGTGGCCGAGGCCAGCCGGTAACGTGCATCAAGATTCAGCCAGACCTCGGCCGAGGTGCCGAATGCTTCTGCGAGCCCTTTAGCGGTATCTGCGGTGATGCCCCGCCGATCGTTCAAGATCTCGCCGATGCCGGGCAGCGACTTGCCGAGAATTTCGGCCAAATCGGCCTGAGTCCAGCCGCGCGCCTCTAGTTCGTCGCGTATGTACCCCCCCGGTGGGAATACTTCGGCCGGTATCCTTTCTGCCATGCTGTTCACCCCCATCAGTGGTAATCCTCGATCACCACAATCACTATCGACTTCTTCGGGCCTCTGCCCTCGAACTCCACGACGAGCCTGAACTGGCCGTTCAACCTCATGGAGTGCTGGCCGGGCCTGCCTTCCAGTTGCTCGAAATGCAGGCCCTTCAAGCTGTAAAAGTCCCGCTCGTCGGTTGCCGCCCCAATCCAGCCCATGACCTTTCGGTACGCCTTCACGACGGGTTGCGGCAGGCGGGCGGTGAAGCTGGCATCGGTCTCCAGACGGTCGAGGTCATGGTTCCCGAAGCGGACTTCCACGAGAGTCATAGTGGGCCCATAGGCAAGAGAGTGCAATACCGATATAACGTATAGCGTTATATCGGCAAAACGATCGTCGGCCGGGCGTCACCCCGCCCTTCGCCCTCGCCACCCCTTCCCCGACCCTCGACGCATCTCTCCCGCGGGGTTACGACATGCCCATTTCCCGCAGTCCCGGTGCCGCCGCCTCTCACCCCACGGCTACCCCATCCACCAGCCCATGGGCCACCCCATCCATTGCCCCACGCTCAGCCCATCGGGTCGCGCACGCACCACGGCGGCGGTCGTTCGGCGCGCCGCTCCAACCCATCGTCACCCATGGGCTCAGCCCCCTCAACCCACGGTTCAACCATGGGTGTCAGCCCACGAAAAAATGTGTGTGGTGCGGGCCCTACGGCTTCGGCGGTATCCGGTACACCTTCAGCACGCCCGCCTTCTCCCAAACCATCTGCCAGCTCGGGTCGGGCGCGGTCTTCAGTCCCGGTGCGGCTGCCGCGTCGTTCACCACAACGAAGCTCCCCGGTTCGACCAGGCTGTTGCCCGCCGCGTCGAAGCGGTTGCGCACCACGCCGCGGTTGTTCTGGCGCTCGTACGCGCTCGTCTTGTCGAGGCCGATATGCGGGCTGATGTAGCGCGCGAAGTCGTCGTCCCACGTGAACAGCGGCGACGGCGGCTGCGTCTTCAGGAAGTCCGCCACCTGGATCTCGACTGCGTCGACGCGGTTCGCCCGCCAGTAGGCGTGGTCGTTCCGGACCGTCGACAGGCTCACGACCGACGCGAACAGCAGCCCGCACACGACGTAGAACGCCGCCATCCGCCGGGCGCTCCCTTCCAGCATGTCGAGCCACTGCGACAGCCCGATGCCGGCCAGCACGCAGATGAGCAGCATCATCGAAAGGACGTAGCGCGGCTCCTTCCACCAGGAATAGAGGCTCGGCAGCCGCATGAGGAACTCGAAGTAGAGGTACTGCCCCACGATCAGCACGAACAGCGGCAGGACCAGGCCATCGAGGCAGCGCTTCCGCCCCTGCGCCGCGATGGTGAGCAACAGCCCGACGCCACCGAGGAACGACGTCGGGATGAACATCGGGTCGTGGAGCAGGTCCCGGATGTAGCTGAGGTCGAGGTCCGTGTACTGCAGCGCGCCGGGCTGCGAATTGTGGCTCTCCGCCAGCGTCGTCCGCAGGTCCTCGAGGAACGTCCCGCCGAGGTGCATCAGCAGCACCTGGACCGCGAGGACGACCAGCAGCGCCCCCGGTATCCCGGCGAAGATCTCGCGGTGGAACCGTCGCCGCATCGCGATCAGCGCTGCGAACGGGATCGCCAGCCCGACCGCGGTCTGCCGCCCATAGAAGGCGAGCGCCCAGGCCACGCCCACGGCGAAATAGAGGAGCAGCCGCTGGCGCCGGGTGTGCTCTCTCTCCAGCACGGTCAGGAACAGCAGCATGGTCAGCCCGGCGAAGAACGCCATCATTGTGTCGGGCAGGAACTGGGTGGAATTGATGACGTTCACAGGGAAGATGACCACCAGGAACGCGGCGATCAGCCCGGCGCGGTTCCCCGCCTCCCGCCGCGCCAGCTCGAAGGCGATCAATCCCATCCCGAGCGACGCCCCAATTGGCACGATCGTCGAGACGACCTCGCCGGGGCCAAAGAGCTTATAGAACACGGCCGCCGGGACCGTGAGCGCCAGCCGGATGTACTGCGTGTAATAGAGGTTGCCGAGGAACTCGTGGTTGAACGACGGTATCCCGCGGGCGATGCTCTCCGCCGAGTCCGCATAGGCGGCGGGGTCGACCAGGACCAGCCCGTACCAGAACACGATCCGCAGCACGAGCCCCAGCGCGAGGATCGCGGCCAGCGCGGCGGCCGTCCCGGTGTTCGGGGCGGCGCTGAGACGCCGGAGCGTGGAGACGGGCTGGGTCATCCGGGCGGCCTTCGGAAAGAGAGCGTCACCGGCCCGCTCACGCGGGTTCGGCGCTCTGGTAGAATAACCGCCCTGATGCAAGCGCCAACGACCCGACCGCAGACGCACGTAGAAGACTGGACCGACGAGCGGCTGGCCCCCCGCTACCACCTCGTCCTGCTCGACGACGACCACCACACCTACCAGTACGTGATTGTCATGCTCGGCGCGATCTTCAAGTACACGGTCGAGAAGGCGTACGCCATCGCCTGTGCCGTTGACAGCGACGGGCGCGCCATCCTGATGACCGGCGGCGAGGAAGAAGTGCGCAGGAAGCAGGAGGCGGTGCACGCCTTTGGCGCCGACCCGATGATGCCCGAAAGCCAGGGCAGCATGTCCGCCATCATCGAGCCGGTGGAGTGAATACTGAAGAGGCGGCCCAACGGGCCGCCTCTTCAGTGCGAGTCCCGCGAGGGGATCGCTATGCTGCTTTCGCTTCGACCAGCTCTGCTTCGATGAGAATCTTCACGTTGTTGCCAACGAGGAAGCCGCCGGTTTCGAGGGCCGCGTTGAAGTTCACCCCGAAGTCGTCGCGACTGATCTGGCCTTCCGCGCTCAGGCCCATGCGGATGCCGCCCCACGGGTCCTTCTGAGGGCCGCTGACCTCGCCCTTCAGCGTCACCTCTTTGGTGACGCCGCGGATCGTCAGGTCGCCGATGATGCTGATCTCGCCGTCGCCCTTCGGCTCGAAGCGCTTGCTGACGAAGTTGATCGTGGGATGGTTGGCCGCGTCGAAGAAGTCCGCCGTGCGGAGGTGCTTGTCGCGCCCCTCTTCGCGGGTGTCGATGCTGTCGACATCGATCGAGACCTGCGCGTTCGCCTTGCTCAGGTCGGCGGGATCAAGTTCGGCGGTCAGGCCGAACTCGCGGAAGCGGCCTCGTACGGTGGAGATCATCATGTGCTTGACTGAGAATTCGATGCTGCTGTGGGTGGGGTCCATGGTCCAGGCCATCGGGGGCGCTCCTTACTGGGATATAGGTCTTAATCATCTACCCCCTCGTCCGCCCGAAACTAACAGACGTCCGAGGTGGTCTCCCATAAGTAACTTACGGAAGTATAGCTATCGTAGGTTACGAATAGTAAGCGTGTCAACTGCGGATGCCAGCCCGGACGCAGGATGGGCCCGGCGCACTGTAGACTGAAGGAACGATGCGTAACTTCCGAATAGGGTCGCTCCTCGGGATCCCGATCCTGGTGAACCCAAGCTGGTTCCTCCTGTTCGCGCTGACGACATGGCTCCTGGCCACCCAGGTCTTCCCGAGTGTCCTGACCTCAGCTGGCAACATCACTTACTTTGCGATGGCTGCGGCGAGTGTCCTCATCTTCTTCGTCTCCATCGTGATTCACGAGCTGGCCCACAGCCTTGTCGCGAAGCGGTACGAGATTCCCGTGCGAAGCATCACGCTGTTCGTATTTGGTGGGGTGGCGCAGATCACTCGCGATGCCACGAAACCCGTCGCTGAACTGCTGATGGCGCTGGCCGGCCCGCTGACCAGTTTCGTGCTCGGTGGCATGTTTCTCGCGCTCTGGTGGTTCTTCGGCGCCGCCGACGGTTCGGCGCTGGGGTTGGTGCTCTTCTGGCTCGCGTGGATGAACGTCGTCCTGGGCATCTTCAACCTGGTCCCGGCGTTCCCGATGGACGGCGGTCGGGTCTTCCGATCGCTCATCTGGCTCATCTCGGGGAACTACCATGCCGCCACGAAGGTCGCCTGCTGGACGGGGCGAGTAATCGCCTGGATGACGATCGCCGCGGGCGTGCTGTCGCTCGTCCGGGTGCCGATCCCGCTGGTCAGCCAGCCCCTCGGCGGGGCGTGGCTCGTGCTGATCGGCGTCTTCCTCGAAAATTCCGCGCGCCAGTCGCTGGTCCAGAACCGGCTGGTGCGAACGCTCCGCCAGTATTCCGCGAGCCAGCTGATGGTCGCCGACCCGCCCGTGGTCGAAGGCGCCATGAGCGTTGGCTCGCTCGCGCGAGGGGTCCTGGAGTTGAATCCGCGCGTTTGTTACTTCGTCGAGGACGAGGGGAGACTGGCGGGAATCCTGAGCTCATACCAGATGCAGGCAGTACCGGAGCAGCTCTGGGACTCGACGACTGCCGCGCAGGCTATGGTTCCCCGCCAGCGCCTGAAGGCGACCGGTCCGGAGAGCCCGGTGTCCGAGGTGCTTCTGGAAATGGAGTCGGCGAATCTTCTTCACATGCCTGTCGTCCGTGAGGGACGGGTCATCGGAGTAATCGGCCGGGATCGAATCCTCGGCGTGCTCCGCAACGCGGGGTTGCTCGGGCGGGTCTGAGCAGCCCAGCTTCCGCTTTCTCCCTTACCATGAGGCCGTGAACCCAAGGCTTGCACTGGCTGTGACCGCCGGGAAAACCGTCGCTGCCGTCTCCCGGCGGATCGGGCGTGGGGGCGGTACGGCCCTCCCGGGCCTCGTGGCGGAGAAATTCGACCCGGCCATCGTCCGGGACCTCGGATCGCAGCTTGGCCGTGGCACGGTGCTCATCACCGGGACGAACGGCAAGACAACGACGAGCCGGATCCTTGCAAGCATCGCCACCGAGGCCGGGCTCCCGCACCTCCACAACCGTGAGGGCTCGAACCTGATGCGCGGTATCGCGAGCAGCATGCTGGCGCTCGCCGCTGCCAGTGGAACCATGCCCGGTGGCGAGGGGATGCTCGGGATCATCGAGACGGATGAGGCGACGCTCCCGCCCGCGACGCGCGCGCTCGCGCCGCGGGTCATCGCCTTCACGAACCTTTTTCGCGATCAGCTCGACCGGTACGGGGAGGTCGATACTGTCGCGGCACTCTGGCGGGAGGCGCTTGCCTCCGCTCCGGCCGATGCGACGCTGGTGTTGAACGCGGACGATCCGTCGGTGGCCGAGCTGGCGATTGGGTGGACGGGGTCCATCCACTGGTTCGGCCTAGACGACGAGGCTTTCGCCACGAATGCCGGCGGTGCTTCCGATGCGCGCTGGTGCCGCGCCTGCGGCGGGAAGTTCGCCTACGAGACGCGTTACTTCGCGCATATTGGGAAGTGGCGGTGCGAGGGCTGCGAGCGGCGCCGCCCGAGTCCGCGGACTTCAGCGACGAGCGTCCACCTCGGGCTCGATGGGGCCTCCTTCGGCGTCGAGGGACTCGGGGATGTGACGATGTCGCTGACTGGCGCCTACAACGTGTACAACGCCCTGGCCGCGATCGCGGTCGCCCGGGTGCTTGGGATTAATGACGTTGACATCACCCGGGGCCTTGCTGCCGCGCAGGCCGCTTTTGGGCGCCAGGAAGTGGTGGAGCTGGAAGGACGACGTTTGCGGCTGTTACTGGCGAAGAACCCGGCGGGTGCCAACCAGGTGTTACGGCTTCTCGCCGGCCTTGAAGGGGATCTCCAGGTGGGGGTGCTCCTGAGCGATCGGTTCGCAGATGGGCAGGACGTGAGCTGGACCTGGGACGTTGACTTTGAACTGCTCGCGGGGCGGGTCGGGAAGTGCTGGGCGGGCGGGACCCGGGCGGAAGACATCGCCCTTCGCCTGAAGTACGCCGGCTGGCCAGCGCCCGCAGCTGTTGCCAGGGCTTATCACTACTTCGTCGATTCGCTGCTCGCCGACACGGAGCCGGGGAGCGACGTCTTCCTGATCCCGACCTACACGTCGCTGCTCGATCTGCGCGCGGAATTGCAGCGGCGCGGGGCTGCCAGCGCGTTCTGGGAGAGAACCTGAGATGGATGGTCGAATGCCAAGCAGTGAGGATCGCACTCTGCGCCTGGTGCACCTGTACCC
>Ga0209014_10001922_pt1 | contig 12230 bp, 9 predicted proteins | sample BarGraNGADG00212_FD_184491 | JGI IMG/M metagenome (GOLD analysis project Ga0209014, IMG submission 184491) | Arctic peat soil microbial communities from Barrow, Alaska - Barrow Graham LP Ref core NGADG0002-212 (SPAdes) (version 2) | ecosystem: Environmental > Terrestrial > Soil > Wetlands > Peat... | reverse complement strand
GAGCCAAGGAGCGCGTGTTCAGCTTTCGCGACGAGTTCGGGCAATGGGATCCGCGAAACCAGCGACCCGAACTCTGGAGCCTCTACAACGGCCGGCACCTCAAGGGCGAGAACATCCGAGTCTTCCCGTTGTCGAACTGGACCGAGCTCGACATCTGGTCCTACATCCGGGACGAGAACATCGAGCTGCCACACCTGTATTACGCGCACCGGCGCAGCGTGCTCGAACGCGACGGCATGCTGCTCGCGGCGGACACTCGCTTCATCCAGCCGCTGCCGGGTGAGCAGATCTTCGAGGCGACGGTTCGCTTTCGCACCATCGGCGACGCAACCTGCACCGGCTGCGTCGAGTCCGATGCCGCGACGTCTGACGACGTCGTGGCAGAGGTGGCCGCCGCCCGCATCACAGAGCGCGGCGCCACTCGTGCCGACGACCGAATCTCCGAGGCGGGCATGGAAGATCGCAAGAAGGAAGGCTACTTCTGATGCGCGTTCGCAATGACGGGGAGCTGAGCTGATGTCACGTTCGCAGCTACTCCGGATCGCCACTGCCGGAAGCGTCGACGACGGCAAGTCGACGCTCATCGGGCGGCTGCTGTTCGACTCGAAGGCGATCTTCGAAGACCAGCTGAGCGCCGTCGAGGAGTCCAGCCACGCCCGCGGGTACGACCAGCCCGACCTCGCACTGCTCACCGACGGCCTGCGGGCCGAACGTGAGCAGGGCATCACGATCGACGTCGCCTACCGGTACTTCGCCACGCCCCGCCGCAAGTTCATCATCGCCGATACCCCTGGCCACATCCAATACACGCGCAACATGGTCACCGGGGCATCGACGGCCGACGTGGCGCTGGTGCTCATCGATGCTCGAAAGGGTGTCCTCGAGCAGTCGCGCAGGCACGCGTTCCTCGCGAGCCTGCTCGGCATCCCCCACCTCGTCTTCTGCGTGAACAAGATGGATCTCGTCGAGTTCTCCGCGCAGCGCTTCGACGAGATCCGCGACGAGTTCCGCCGGTTCGCGATGAAGCTCGAGATCGCCGACCTGTCGTTCGTTCCGATCTCGGCGCTGACCGGCGACAACGTCGTGCAGCGCAGCGCATCGATGCCGTGGTACGAGGGCCCCTCCCTGCTGCATCAACTGGAGGAGGTGCACGTCGCGTCCGACCGCAACCTGATCGACGCGCGCTTCCCGGTGCAGTACGTCATCCGCCCGCAGCGCGGCGAGTTCCACGACTACCGCGGCTACGCCGGAACGGTGGTCGGTGGCGTGTTCAAGCCGGGTGACGAGGTCACCGTCCTGCCGTCGGGCTTCTCCACCCAGGTACACGCGGTCACCGGTCCGGGTGGCACCCCGATCAGCGAGGCCTTTGCCGGCCAGGCCGTCACCATCGAACTTGTCGACGACATCGATGTAGGCCGCGGCGACCTGATCTGCCGTCCGGCGAACCGGCCGCACTCCGGGCAGGACATCGACGCGATGATCTGCTGGATGTCCGGTGACACACCGCTCAGCGATGGCGGGCGCTACACCATCCAACACACCACGCGCTCCACCCGCGCCGTGGTGAAGAAGCTCGACTACCGCCTCGACATCAACACCCTGCACCGCGAGGAGGGCGCAGAGTCGTTGAGTCTGAACGAGATCGGTCGCGTCCGGCTGCGCACGCAGCAACCGCTGCACTTCGACGCCTACCGGCGCAACCGCGACATGGGCAGCTTCATCCTCGTCGACGAGACCACGAACAACACCGTCGCCGCGGGCATGATCACCGGGCCGAGCCTGCACGAGTCACACGTCGTGTGGCACAGCACAGCCGTGAGCCGCGAGGAGCGGGCCACCTCCGGAATGACGGTATGGCTCACCGGTCTCAGCGGCTCGGGCAAGTCGAGCGTCGGCGTCGACCTCGAGCGGCGCCTCGTCGCCGCCGGGCGTCCGGCGTACCTGCTCGACGGCGACAACCTGCGCCACGGGCTCAACGCGGGGCTGGGATTCAGCGCGCAGGACCGCGCCGAGAACGTCCGCCGCGTCGGCGAGGTGGCTCGCCTGTTCGCCGACTCCGGCGCCGTCGCCATCGTCTCGCTGGTCAGCCCCTACCGCGCTGACCGCGACCAGGTTCGCGCGGCCCACCAGGCCGCCGGACTGCCGTTCGTCGAGGTGTTCGTCGACACCCCGCTCGAGACGTGCGAAGCCCGAGACCCGAAGGGCATGTACGCCAAGGCGCGTGCGGGCGAGATCTCCGGCTTCACCGGCGTCGACGACCCGTACGAACCTCCGACATCTCCAGAGCTGCGGCTGCAACCCGAGCACGGCGACGCCGCGGCCCAGGCCACAGCCGTCCTCGCTCTGCTCGACCAGGTCGCCGAGTGAGCGCTGCGCTCAGCGACGCGCGGCTGGCGGCAGGACTGGCGCAACGAGCAGGACGCCTGCTGCTCGAGCTGCGCCAAGACCCGACGCTGTCCGGACGCTCGCTGGGTGCGCGCGGCGACGCCGAATCGAACACACTGCTGCTTCGTGCACTCGCCGACGAGCGGCCTGACGACGCCGTGCTGTCCGAGGAGTCGGCCGACTCACCGGCCCGGCTGTCCTCCGACCGGGTCTGGATCATCGATCCGCTCGACGGCACGCGCGAGTACGGCATGCCCGGGCGCGCCGATTGGGCGGTGCACGTCGCTCTCTGGGAAGCCGGGCACGGCGTCCGCTCGGCGGCCGTCGCCCAGCCTGCGCTCGACGTCGTGTACGCAAGCGACGAAGTCGCGGTCACGCCCAGCTCCACGACCCGCACCCGGCCAGCCATCGTCGTCAGCGACAGCCGTCCACCCGCAGTCGCGGCCGCCGTGGCAGCCGCGATCGACGCCGATCTCGTCCCGATGGGGTCAGCCGGCGCCAAGGCCATGGCGGTGGTCCGCGGCGAGGCCGACGCGTACCTGCATGCGGGCGGTCAGTGGGAGTGGGACTCGGCCGCGCCGGTCGGCGTCGCGCTGGCCGCGGGCCTGCACGCATCGCGAATCAACGGCAGCGAGCTCGTGTACAACCAGGCACATCCGTACCTGCCCGACCTGCTGATCTGCCGCACCGCGCTCGCAGCGTCCATGCTGGCCGCGATCGCCGCCGCAGGTTGAGCAAGCCGACGTCCGTGGTCAGTACACCTAGGCCTCGGGCAGCTCGAGCAACCAGCGCGACGGCCAGTCCCGCGCACGCAACAGGGCATCGGTGCCTCCGTCGGCGAACACGACCGTGCCGTACAGCAGGCTCGCGGCGGGGCTGAGCATGAAGTCGATCACGGCCGCGACTTCGTGAGGCCGGCCGTGGACGCCACGAGGGATCGGGAACTGCTCGAGCGCCGGTCCGATCACCGGATCGGCGCGTTGGCCGGCGGTCAACGCCGTCTCGATCAGACCAGGCGCGATCGCATTGAGCCTGATCCCACGCCCAGCCCAGTCCGGTGTAGGCGCGTTCAGGCGGACGTACCACGCGATCGCCGCCTTCGACGCGGGGTACGCGAGCACTGACAGGTGCGCGTCGGCCACCTGACGGGCGCGGTCCTCGTCACCGGACAGACACGCCTGCGCGATCTCGATGGGCCAGTTGGGCTGGCAGGACGCGGAGTTCGAACTGAGACAGACCACGGCGGACTGGCCCGACGCCGCCAACGCCGGGCGCAGACCCTCGAGCAGCGCCACCGTTCCGAAGTAGTTGATCGACACGAGCGGACCACCGTTGGACGTCGTGAGGCCGCCGATTCCGGCGCTCGTGACCAGCCCGTCCAGGTTGCCGTCGCACAGCCGCACGACCTCGTCCACCGCGCGAGCGCGACCGTCGCGCGTGCCGAGGTCGCAGATCACGTCGGCGTCGCGCAGATCCACACCGATCACTCGATGCCCTGAGCCGGCAAGCCGCTCGGCGGTGGCCGCGCCGATGCCGGACGCGGATCCGGTGATCGCAATCGTCGTCATGCCCGGCAACATACTAGAACGGGTTCTAGTATCTCCACCGAGCCGGCGTTGACGTTTGCTTTGTACCGACGGCCCCTCCTAGCGTGGGTGCTGCGCACGACCACCAGCAGGAGGCACAGGATGACCGATCCCGAGAACACCGTCGGACCGACGCAGGCAGACCTGGAGGAAGCCGCGGTCGACGTCGCCGACGAGTCCGATCGTCCGGCGCCGCTGGAAGCCGAGCCCGCCGACGTCGCCGAGCAGAAGCAGGCCGTCGACAGCGACGAGGAGGATTACCGAGACGAAAGCTGACTGCTCGCTTTCGCGATCAGGCAACGACGCGCAGCGCGGATGATCCGTCGTCGAGCCGCCGCACCTCGATTCGCTCCGGGATGCGGTCCTTCAGTTCCGGGACGTGGCTGACGATGCCGACGACGCGACCTCGATCGCGCAACTCGTCGATGACGGCCATCACGTCATCGAGGGTCTCTGCGTCGAGGCTGCCGAACCCCTCGTCGATGAACAACGTGTCGAGGTCCACGCCGCCGGCTTCGGCCCGCACCACGTCGGCGAGGCCGAGCGCGAGGGCGAGCGAGGCGTAGAACGTCTCACCACCGGACAACGACCGGGTGCTGCGTGCCTCGCCGGTGTGTCGGTCGATGACGTGCAGGGTCAGACCGGCACGCTCGGCCTTGGACAGACCCTCGTCGACGCGGAGGAGTTCGTAGCGGCCGGACGAGATGCTGAGCAACCGCACGTTGGCAGCCTGTACCACCTGCTCGAACCAGTACCGAAGCACGTAGGTCGTCAGCGCCACGCGCCGCTGCCCGGCCATTCCGCGCGTGAGCTTCGACAGATACTGCACCGGATCAGCCTCGGCAGCGATGCGGGCCAGCTCACGCTCAGCGAGTTCGAGATCAGCCAGGCAGGCAGCGAACCGCTCGGCCGCGTAGCGGGCCCGCTCAGCCGTCGCCGCGGCGAGCTCAGTCGATCGCTGCGCGTCAGCAAGCTCCGCACCGAGGTTTCGAGCGATCAGCAGAACGTCGTCGGCGTTCGCATCGTCGAGCCCGGCGAACTCAGCTGCCTCGGCAGCGGTGCGCAGCACTTGTTCCTGCTGTCGCCAGCCTTCGAGAAATGTCTGCAGCCGGTCGATCTCGGCAGCGGCGAGCAGAGCGGCAGACCCGTCGTCGAGTGTCGGGAAACCCAAGGCAGTGGCTTGGGCGAGCGCACGTTCGATCGCCAAGTCGCGGGAGCGGCCGGCGGCGCCCACATCCGCGACCGCCTCGGCGAGTGCACCGAGACGGCGACCTTCGGCGATGAGCGCGGCCTGCCGATCGGCCACGCACGCGAACCTGTCCCGCGCCACGTCGGCCTCACGAGTGAGCTCATCCAGCGCCCGTTGCGAGGCATCCAGGAGGCTCTGGGCTGCCGTCAGGTCGGCGACGGCAGCGGACATGCGGCGCGTCAGCTGTTGCTGTTCGTCGGTGTGCGCCTCGAGCAGTTCGGACGGTGCCCGTACGTCGGCCTCATCGCCGTCGCGGATCGCCCCGGCCAGCGAATCGAGTTCGGCCGTGAGCTCGTCGACCGTGCCTCCTTGTGCTGTTTCACGGTTCGCGTCGCGTTGATGTTCGAGGCTTGCTTCGGCACGGTCGGCCTCGTGCCGCGCCGTCTCGGCGTCGGCTCGCCTGGCGGCCGCGGCGTCGATGTGCCCTGCCGAGACGGGATCGGACGAGGGTTGAGCCGTCGCAGGATGATCGGTCGAGCCGCACACCGAGCAGGGCTCGCCGTCGGCAAGTCGGCCGGCCAACTCGGCAGCCATTCCAGCGAGCCTGGCCTCGACCAGGCGCTGATGCTCGTCGACGGCCCGCTGGTGCTCGGCGACCGCGACGCAGCGGCGTTCGCGGGCCACCTCGAGCAGGCCGTCCAGCTCGAGCAGCCGCCGGGCGGCGAGCAGCCTGCGCTGCGTGGACTCATGCTTGACGCGGGCCACGGCGGCCTTCGAGAGGCGGGTACGTGCCTGCTCGAGGGCCTGCTCATCCTGCCTGATCAGCGCCGGCAGTGCCTCAGCGCGCTCGGTGATCAGCTCGAGAGCGTGCCTGGCGGCGTCGCACTCGGCAGCGGCGCCGGTGACCGCTCGCCGCAGCGACGGAAGATCGACTTCGCGGTCGACCACGTGCTGCAGCTCGGCCGCCAGGCGCGAGGTCGCGACCGCCTGATCCGACAGCGCGGCGCTACCGACCCCCGCCTGCAGGTCAGGGGTGGCCCCGGGTTCGAGCCGCAGCAGCTCGGCCCGCGAGGTGTCGACGGCCGCACGTTCCTCGGCAACGGCCATGAGCAGGGGACGCAGCACGTCTGCCCTGCGCGCGTCGGCGAGCGTCTGAGCCGCGTCGTCGTACGCGCAGCGGCTTCGTTCGTGCTCGAGGAGTGCCCGCCGGGCGGCTGTGAAACGTTGGACACGTTCGGCCGTAGCCGCGGAGGCGACCGACTCGGACCGGACCCGCTCGGACTCCGCGAGCGCCGAACGGGCGGCGACCTGCGCGAGCGCATGCGCGCCCGCGAGGCCGGCGGCGATGTCAGCCAGTCGCCGGCTGCGATCTGCCGGCTGCAGCTCGCACAAGTCGTCGCGCTGCTCCGCAGGCAGCCCCGCCGCCTCGGCCGCGGCCGACAACGCCGAGCGAACCCGCAGCGATGCGGCGTCGACGGTGCGCGTGGCGGTTTGACGCCTGCGGTCGAGCTCCTCGGTGATGCGGTCGTAGATCTGGGTGCCGAACAGTCGGGTGAGCAGTGCCCGGCGGTCGTCGTCGTCGGCCCGCAGGAACCGCGCGAACTCCCCTTGGGGCAGCAGGACCACCTGCATGAACTGGTCACGGGTCAGGCCGAGGTCGTCGGCCAACATCGTCGCGATCTCGGCCTTGTTCGACGACCGGCTCACCCACGCGTCGGTCTCCCAACGCTCGAGATGCGCCTGCGCGGCCTGAGTCGTCACGCCCGAACCGCGCCGCTTGGGGCGGTGATACTCAGGGGTACGGACGATGCGTTGCCGGGTGCCACCGAGCGAGAACTCGAGACTGACCCTCGGCTCGGTGTCACGTGCGGCGAAATCAGAGTGCAGACGGCCGTCGCCGCCGCGTTCGCCGGGTCCGTAGAGCGCGAAGGTGATCGCGTCGAGCACGGTGGTCTTGCCCGCGCCGGTGGGGCCATCGAGCAGGAACAACCCACTCATGCCCAGCTCGTCGAAGTCGACCACCTGCTTGGTGGCGAACGGGCCGATTGCGGTGAGTTCGAGGTGGTGCAACCGCATCAGGCACTCAGCTCCGCTCGAGCCACGGCCTCGACGGCACTCTGGATGGCGTCACGCTGCTCCCGCGTCGGCAGCGTGCTGTCGACCCATTCGACGAACGCCGCGCAGATCTCGACCGGCTCGACGGCGTCGTGAACCCGCACGAGATCAGCGCCGGCCGCGCCGCACGACGTATCGGGCTGGAAATCGAGAACGAGCGTGTGCGGCCACTTCTGCCGGAGCAGCTCCATGGGGCTCAGCGGGCGGCTCGGATCGGTGAGGACTGCCTTGACCCACGCGTGGCGCAGATCCCGCAGGTCGGTGTCGGCCCGGGCGAGGAGGTCGGCGAGACGGCCGCGGACTTCGTACAGCGGCCGATGAACCGGAACTGGGAGCAACTCCAGCTCGACGCCACCGGCGGCGTCGAGCTCGACGAGGGTCACCGACTTGGTGTGGTGCCGTTCGGCGAAGGAGAACGCCAGCGGCGAGCCGCTGTACGCCACTCGGTCGCTGATCTGCTGGGGGGCATGCAGGTGACCGAGCGCCGCGAAGCTGCACCCGTCGAACACGGTGCCCGGCGCGTCCCCGATGCCCCCGACCCGGATGTCGCGCTCGGACTCGGAGGCGACCGCCCCGGTTACGAACGCATGGGCAAGCGCGACGGTACGGGTGATCCCGCGATCGGCAGCATCACGCACGATGCGCCCGACGGCGGCACGCAGAACCGACGCGTGCGATCGATCGGCGTCGAGTTCGTCCATGACCGCGTCGGGAAGGAGGTACGGAACGCCGTACACCGCAACCTCACCGAAGTCGTCACGCAAGACGAGCGGCGTCGTGAGGTCGCGCAGCCGGGTGCGGATGTGAACTCCGGCCGAGCGCTGCAGCGAGCTGCCGAAGCCGAGCCGGATGGCGGAGTCGTGATTGCCGCTGGTCATCATGACCGGTATGCCCGCCTCGGCCAGGGCCGCGAGCGCGTCATCGAGCAGCTGCACCGCGTCGGTGGACGGAACGGCTCGGTCGTAGACATCGCCGGCGACGAGCACGGCGTCGGCCCGGCGATCGACAGCCACCGTGGTGAGCCACTCGAGAAACGCACGCTGGGGTCGCAGCAGCGACTCACCATGCAGCGTTCGACCCAGATGCCAGTCGGACGTGTGGATGAACCTCATGACACGCCCCCATGCCGGCAGTCGACGGTCATCCGTCGACTGACCGGAGTATCGCCCGCCGCGCCGACTGTTTCGTGACGCCACGTCGGCCGGCACCGGCCGGACCGCTCAGAGCTGCTCGGCGAACTGAGCGATCTCAGCGGCGATGACGTCCGGAATCTGACGAGGCAGCTGGTGTCCGCCTCCCGAGATGAGCCTGAGTCTGGCGTCGGGCAGCTGATCGCTGAGCGCGTAGGCCGTCGCCACCGGGACGATCCGGTCGGCCGGATCGGCGATCACGAGCGTCGGCGTGGCTATCTGGGGCAGGCGAGCGTCGAGCTCGTCGAGACGATGCACGAGCTCACGCTGTTCGACGAGGAACGTGCGCCACATCGCACCGTTCTCGTGGCGGGCGTTGGCCCACTCGTCCCACAACACGTGCTCGTGGTGTTCGAGGGGGCGGTCGCGTCTGCAGGCGACAGCTGCCAGCGACAAGCGGACCAGCCAGGGCGTCAGCCACCAGGCCGCAACAGCGCAGATCGGCCCCACGAAGGGTGCGGCGAGCAGGCGGTCCCATCCGTCCACACACCCCGGACCGACGCTGGCGATCAACACCAAGCCCCGCACTCGCTCTGGGGCCGAGGCGGCGGCAGCCAGCGCGACCCCGCCGCCGTAAGAGTGACCGACGAGTACGGCCTCGTCGATTCCGGCCTGGTCGAGTTCGCCGAGCAGCCACGTCACGTTGCCGGCGAAGGTGCCAGGGCCCAAGGGGTTTGCTCGGTAACCCGGACGATCGAGGGCGAGACTGCGTAGCCCAGCCGGGAACGCGCGCACGACGACGTCCCAATCCGATCGGCCGCCGGGTTGTCCGTGGAGCAGGACGACTGGCAACGGCCGCGAGCGCCGATCTGGAGTTCCGTTCGTCGTAGCCGCCCCCCTCCTACGGTCGAGCGCCACCTTACGGTGTCGGCTCTCGTTGCCCCGGTAGTGCGGGTTGCCGCCCCGAGCGGTCATGCTTGATCGATGACCGACGACCTCGACCCCGAACCACGCGCCGAGGTCTCCCACGACCCGCGCCGGCTGGCGGGCGTCCTGCGGTGGTGGCGACGGCTGGAGGCAGGCCTCGCGGGGATCGGTTGGCGTCGGGCGATCGAGCTGAACCTTCCGACGCACAGCCTCGCCTTGGCAACTCAGCAGATCCTCTGCACCGGACCTCTGCTCGTTGCGTTCTCCGCGGTCGATCGCCACGTCGGCGGCCAGAGCGTCGGCCGCACGCTGTCGAGGTACCTCGCGCTGTCACCGGCCGCGTCACGCGACCTCGATGCCCTGTTCACCGACTCGCAGGCCGTCGCCACGAACGACCGGATGATCGGTCTCGTCGTCGCTCTGCTGTTCGCCACCAGCATCGCCGTCACGCAGCAGCACTGGTACGAGCAGGTGTGGTCGCGGCCGCGCGCGCCCCTTCTGCGCTCCACGCTACGGCAGCTGGTCTGGGTTGCCGGCCTGTGCGGCTACCTCATCGTCGTGCTCTATGCGGGACGGGCCGGACACGGCGTCGGGCAGCGGGTTCACGCCGGGCGTCCAGCCGGCCCGGTGGCGCAGCTGGTCGTCTCCTTCTTGTTCTTCTGGTGGAGCCAGCATCTGTTGCTGACCGGACAAGTGGCGTGGCGGCGGCTCGTTCCCGGCGCCGCCTGCATGGCTGTGGGGATGACGGCGATGGTCGCCGCATCGGGTGTCGTCATGTCCGGCGAGATCGTCAGCGAAGTGTCCGACTACGGGTTGGTCGGGTCGACGTTCGTCCTGTCGGTCTGGCTGGTCATGCTCAGCGGCGTGTTGTTCGCCGGAGCGCTTCTCGGTCAGCTGATCGCGGATCGGCGCACACTCGATGGCACGGGTGTCGGCCGCTGAGAGATCTGTGCGCCCAACACCGCCACCTGCGTGCGTCGCTGCATGCCGAGCTTCGCCAGCAGGACGGACACGTTGTTCTTGACGGTCTTTTCCGCGAGGTAGAGAGTGGCGCCGATCTCGCGATTTGTCAGGCCGTCGGTGATGAGTTCGAGGATGCGCCGCTCCTGTTCGGTGAGACCTGCCAGCCTCGGATCCTCCTGCGGCCCGCTGCGGATCCGCCGCAGCAACGACTCGGTGACATCAGGATCGAGAAGTGAGCGGCCGGCGGCCACCTGGTGGACCGCGTCGAGCAAGTGCGCCGCACGGATCTGCTTGAGCACGTAACCCGAAGCCCCGGCCAGAACGGCCGCGAAGACCGCTTCGTCGTCGTTGTACGACGTGAGAATCAGGCACCGGATCCGAGGGTCCGCGGCGCGAACCTCTCGGCACACCTCGATGCCGCTGCCGTCCGGCAGGCGACCGTCGAGGATCGCCACGTCGGGTCGGGTGGCGAGGATTCGCATAGTGGCGTCGACAGCCGTACCCGCCTCGCCGACGACCTCGAGCCAGGAGTCGGAGTTGATCAGATCGATCACACCGCGCCGCACGATCTCGTGGTCGTCCAGTACGAACACCCTGGTGATTCTGCGATCAGGCGGGTGGGCCATCGGCTCAGACGGGTGGGCTATCGGCTCAGACGGGTTCGTCATCGGCTCAGACGGGTTGGTCATCGGCCCCCCTCGGGGTCAGTCATGGTCGTCAGCCGCGGATTCGTCGGCACCCGCCAGGTCAACGTGAGCCCGCGTGATTCATCTGGCGAGCTGGTGTGCATGCTGCCGCCGAGCGCGCTGGCACGGTGGCGCAAGTTCGCCAGCCCGCTCTCGTGCCGCTCGTCCGGAAGACCCCGCCCGTCGTCGACCACTTCGACCAAGAGTTCGCCATCGCCCACGGCGACGACGACCTCTACGGACGAAGCACCGGAGTGCCTGGCCGCGTTCGACAGCGCTTCTCTGACGGTGGCCAGTACGTCTGGGTGGATTGCGACCGAAACGGCGGTGTCGATCGGCCCGATCATCTGCAGGTGCGGCACGAGCCCGAGCGGGAAGACAGCCTCGGACACGACGTTCAACAGGCCCAGCCTCAGGCTGGCGTCGCCCGTCGTCGCGCGTAGCGAGAAGATCGTGTTGCGAACCTCGTCCATGGTTTCGTTCAGCGCGCCGATAGCGCGGTCGAGGCCCTCCGCGTCGACCTCGGACAGCTTCGGCTTGAACGTGTCGAGCCGAAGGCCTATCGCGAACAGCCGCTGAATCACCATGTCATGCAGGTCACGTGCGATCCGTTCGCGTTCTTCTACGACTGTGAGGCGCCGCCGATCGGCGGCGGCTCGCCCGAACTCGAGCGCCAAAGCGGCGTGGGCGGCGAAGTTGGTCGCCATCGCGACGTCGACCTTGCTGAACGGACGACCTGTGCTGTCGTTGACGATGACGAGCGCTCCCAACGCCTCTCCCGACACCTCCAGGGGAATCTCCATCACCGAGCCCGCCGCAACGACATGGACGAGGTCGACGACAGAGCTGCCGCGAAGATCGTCGGCACCCGGTCCGTCACACGCCGCGACCGTGGCCGTGTCCTCGTCGGTGCTGAGCTCTATCCACGCGATCTTGGCATCGGCGACCTTCCGTGCGCCGCGGACGACCAGCTCGAGAGCCTCTGCCGAATCGGCGGCCAGCAGCGCGGTGGTGATCTCGGCCGAGGCGGCCAGCCATGCCTCGCGGCGACGCGCGTCGTCGTAGAGCTGTGCATTCGCAACGGCCGAACCCGCTGCCGTCGCAAGCGCTGCGAGCAACTGCTCGTCCGAAGTGGTGAAGTCACCACCCCGGCGTCGCCCGAGCAGGTGAAGACTTCCACGCCACTCGTCATTGACTCGGATCGGGATGCACAGTGAACCTTCGCTCGCCGTTCGATCCGTCACGGCGT
>Ga0209014_10001917_pt1 | contig 12246 bp, 9 predicted proteins | sample BarGraNGADG00212_FD_184491 | JGI IMG/M metagenome (GOLD analysis project Ga0209014, IMG submission 184491) | Arctic peat soil microbial communities from Barrow, Alaska - Barrow Graham LP Ref core NGADG0002-212 (SPAdes) (version 2) | ecosystem: Environmental > Terrestrial > Soil > Wetlands > Peat... | reverse complement strand
TTCTGCCAACGGTGCGCTTGATACGCTGGCTGACTGGCGCTGCGGCAAATTGCGTGACGCTGACTTTGCCGCCCGGGCCGGTGTGCCGACCATTGGCAGCCAGATTCAGGACGGCATCGATGCCATGGCGCCAGTGATTGACAAGCTGCTTGCCTTCGGGGTAACAATGGTGCCCCACGAGCGCAACAGCCAGTCAGGCAACACTTCCCCGGCCAGGACCGTTTGCATCAGCGGCAAACTCCCCAGCGGCAGCAAGAAGGCCGATTACGAAGCGCCGCTGCGGGCAGCGGGCTATGAGTTGGTCGATGACGTGACCAAGGGCCTCGCCTACCTGGTGCTGGCCGACCCGGCCTCCACCAGCGGCAAGGCCCAGAAGGCGAGGAAGCTGGGGGTGGCGGTGATCTCGGAAGAACAGCTCATTGAACTGAGCACCGGCGTTGACCCGGCCGGTGTGTTCAACTGAGGAGTCCCGGATTATTTGAGGTCGTCAGCGATTACTTGGACGATGCGCTGCGCATTGACGGAAGTCTCAGGCTTGCCGTCGGCATCGAGCACCGATACGGTCGTTGATTCGCCTTGACCGACCACCGCGATGCGGTATTTCAGGGGTGCTGCGTCCGCTTTTGAGCTGCTAAAGAGTTTGCTCAGAAAGCCGGGTTCTGATTTGTCAGCCGAGGGTGCCACGTAGCGTACAAAATAAAGGCCCCGACTGCGATCCCGATCTTCGACGGTAAAGCCGGTTCGATCCAGCGACAGGCCAACCCGACGCCAGGCGCGATCAAAGCCATCGTCGATTTGTACCACCGGTTGTCCATTGGCCGCAGCGTTGATGCGCGAGCTGCTCTTGCCCGCACCAGCGGCCAACAGCACTTTGGATTGCTCCTGGGTCACACCGAGCTTGACCATGAGCCGGCGCAGGAACTCGGCTTCGAGTTCCGGGTCGGCGGCGCGCGGTTGCCATACCGTTGCGTCTTTTTCTGTATTGGCATAAACCTCAGCCATGCCACGATGGCTGATGAAAATATCAGTGCCACCGCTGGCGTTGCGCTCCAGTCGCGTGCGAAATTTGTCACGCTCACCGGTCGAATACAGGGAGTCGAACACTTTTCCGATGGTGCTGCGAATAATGTCTTGCGGAATTTTGGCGCGATTTTCCGCCCAATCGGTTTCCATGATGCCCAAATTGCGCTGATCGAGCGTCAGTAAGAAACCGTTTTCCTGCCAGAAATCGTGCACCGATTCCCACAGAATGTCGGCACTGCGATTGACCACCAGCCAACGTTGGTTGCCGGAACGCTCGATACGTACATCGCCCACCGAAGTGAGGGCAGTGGGTGCTGCTGGGCCAGCCTGGCCGATCTGAAAACTCGACGCCGACACGGCACTACCCGGCACGGCGTAGCGCGTATCGTGCGAGAGCTGGGTCAGATCGGGTGGGACTTCAAGCGAGGGCACGTTGCCAGCGCTTTTGTAGTTGATTTTGTCGCTATTGAGCACTGAGCATGATGCCAGCGCCACTGACAGGCTGAGTAGTGTAAGTTTGGAAAAGTGATTCACAGATAGTTCCCTTGGGGGTAAGCGTTGAGGCATGATTAAATAGGTCAGAGCAGGCCGACGGCGCGCAGGGCGTCCTCAACGCTGGCTTGGTTGGTTTGGGTCAAAGGTGTCATCGGCAGGCGCAGGGTCGGGCCGCAGAGTTTCAGTCGCGCCATCGCCCACTTCACCGGGATGGGGTTGGCCTCGACAAACAGGTTTTTGTGCAAAGGCAGCAGCTTGAACTGGATTTCCATGGCGCGCCTGGCTTCGCCCGCCATCGCCGCCACGCACAGCTCGTGCATCAGGCGCGGCACCAGATTGGCCGAGACGCTGATATTGCCCTGGCCGCCGCACAGCATCAGCGCGACCGCCGTGGGGTCGTCGCCTGAATAAATGGAAAAACCTTGGGGGGCCTGGCAGATCAGCCACTGCGCCCGGTCAATGTTGCCAGTGGCTTCCTTGATGCCAACAATACCCGGCACCTGGGCCAGTCGCAACACGGTGTCATGCGCCATATCGGCCACCGAGCGGCCGGGCACGTTGTAAAGGATCATGGGCAGGTCAACTGCTTCGGCAATCGCCTTGAAGTGCAGGTACTGGCCTTCCTGGGTTGGCTTGTTGTAGTAGGGCACCACTTGCAACTGGCAATCGGCACCTACTTTTTGGGCAAACTGGGTCAGCTCAATAGCCTCTGCCGTGCAGTTGGCACCGCAGCCGGCCATGATGGGCACGCGCCCTTTGGCCTGCTCCACCGCAACACGGATGATCTCGCAATGTTCTTGCACATTGACCGTGGGCGACTCGCCGGTAGTGCCCACCACGCCAATGCAGTCGGTGCCCTCGCTGATGTGCCAGTCGATCAGTTTGCGCAGTGTTGGGTAATCCACGCTACCGTCATCAAACATCGGTGTGACCAGGGCCACGATGCTGCCGGTGATGGGGTGGTTTAGGGATGTCATGTTGGTTTGCCAAGGATCAGTAAGCGTGCATTCTAGCCAAGCCTGGTGATGGGGGATTCAGAAACAGCCCCAAACCTGATTGGCCAGGGTGAATAAAAAATCGGGACGCGTGTAGAGGACAAACACCGCCAACAAAACGCAGAGGGCAGCGGCGTAAAGAAGAACTTTTTGACCCGATAGCTGGCTCAATTTCATGGTTTCAAGCGCCTTGCGCTACGGTGCGGCGAATAATGGCCGATTCCTTGACGGGCAGATTCACCAACGCTGCAAACACGCCCAAAACAATGGCAATGTACCAGACCACGTTATAACTGCCGGTGTGGTCATACAGGTAGCCGCCCAGCCAGACGCCCAAGAAAGAGCCGATCTGATGGCTGAAGAAGACAAAACCGCTGAGCATGGAGAGATGCGCGACGCCAAAAATCTCGGCGACGATGGCGTTGGTCGGCGGCACGGTCGAGAGCCAGAGCAGCCCCATGAAGCCGGAGAAAACATACACGCTCAGCGGCGACAGCGGTGCGATCAGGAAAGCGCTGATGGCGGTTGAACGCGCCAGGTAGATAAAGGCAAGAATGTTTTTTTTCTGGATTTTTTGCCCCAGCGCACCGGTGGCGTAAGTGCCGAACACATTAAAGAGGCCGATCAAGGCCAGCGAGTAGCTCGCCACCTGAGGCGAGAGTCCGTGGTCGCGCAGGTAGCTTGGCATATGCACGCCGATGAAAACGACTTGAAAGCCACAAACGAAATAGCCTGCCATCAGCAACTGAAAGCTCGGGTAGTGAAAGGCTTCCCGCAAGGCCTGAAAAATGGTTTGTTCGCGCTGAAAAAGGGAGCCTCCTGAAAAACCCGGTTCACGCAGACCCCAGGCCAACGGGATCATCATCAGGGAGGCGATCGCCAATATCACCAAAGCTTCCTGCCAGCCCAAACTGCTGATCAAAAAGCCCTCGGTCGGCACCATCAGGAACTGCCCGAAGGAGCCTGCTGCGGCTGCCACCCCCATGGCCCAGGAGCGTTTGCTGGCGGCGACGTTGCGGCCAAGCACGCCGTAAATGATGGCGTAAGTGGTGCCAGCCTGTGCCACGCCAATCAACACACCGGCGCTGAGCGACAGAAGCAGGGGTGTGTTGGCCTGCGCCATGCCGCCCAGGCCGAGGGCATACAACACAGCACCCACGGCAATAACCCTGAAAGCACCAAAGCGGTCGGCCACCATGCCGGCAAAAATACCGGTGAAACCCCAGACCAGATTTTGCAGGGCCATGGCAAAAGCGAAAGTTTCCCGGCTCCAACCCTGGCTTTGGGTGATCGGTTGCAGCCACAGGCCAAAGCCGTGGCGAATGCCTATGGAAATCGTAACGATGGCTGCACCGCATAGCAGCAACTGCGGCAGGGAGAGTTTTTTGGCGGAATGGGTCATCGGGTCACAGGAATGCGTTTGAGCACTTCGACAATGCAGCGCTCGATGCCGGTGAAGACATCGCTCAATTTGGCATCGTCAAACATGTAGGCGGGTGTGGTGATGAGCTTGTGTGCCTCGTCAATCACGACCTCGCGCGCGCTCTGGGTGTTCTGGTATTGCTGACCCAGTTGCATCATGGCGCTGGCGCAACCGGTGTCGTTGCCCAGGGTGAGCTTGGCGCTGTCGCTCCCATGCAGGGTCAGCGCCACCAGCGCCGGCGCTATGCAGATGGCACCGACTGGTTTTTTGGCATCAAAAAAGCCACGCACAAAAGTCGCCACATCTGGACGCACGTCAGCCTGGGCGCCCTTGAAGGCAAACGAGCAAAGGTTCTTGGCCACACCGTAGCCGCCGGGCATCACCAGCGCATCAAAGTCCTGTACGCGGGCCTGGGCCAGATCCATACATTGGCCCAGGCGTGCGATGCGGCTCGATTCTTCCAGAATGTTGCGCTGGGCACCGGGCACCGGCTCACCCGTGATGTGGTTGATGACGTGATGCTGCAAAGCGTTGGGCGCGATGCATTGCACGCTTGCGCCGTGCTGGTCCAGCGCCAGCAGCGCCAACACCGCTTCGCGCACCTCGGCACCGTCGAGATGGCCGCAGCCGGACAACAGAACTGCAATGTGGGGTGACTTTGCCATGTCAACATCTCCTGAATAGTTGGAAATCGGTTTGAATTATCGCGCCGAAGATGCGGCCCCACCACCCAGTGTCTTGTACAGCGCAATTTGATTTTGCAAGTAAGCCAACCGGGTTTGCACCAGCGCTTGTTGGGCCGCAAACAGGGAACGTTGGGCATCGAGCCAGTCGAGCTGGCTGGCAGCACCGTTGTCCAGACGCAGCTTGGTCAGGCGGCTGCGGTCGGCCTCCGCCGCCAGCAGAGACTGCTGGGCTTGCAACTGCCGGGCCAGCGTGGTGCGGCTCGCCAGCGCGTCGGCGACTTCGCGAAAGGCAGTTTGAATGGCTTTTTCGTATTGCGCCACAGCGATGTCGCGCATAGCCTGAGCTGATTCCAGCCCGGCTTGATTGCGGCCAGCGTCAAACAATGGCAACACCAGTTGCGGCGCCAGTGTCCAGCCCCAGGAACCGTCTTTGAACAGACCGGTCAATGCGTTGCTGGCGGAACCAGTGCCGGCGGTGAGCGCGATGCGCGGGAAAAACGCCGCCCGGGCGGCTCCGATGTTGGCATTGCTGGCAATCAAGAGTTGCTCGGCCTGGCGGATGTCGGGGCGGCGCACCAGCAGGTCCGATGGCAGACCAGCGGGCAACTCGGCAAAGTGCAGTTGCTGTAACTGCATTTGAAGGACGAGTGGCAAGGCCAAAGGCAGGGCTTGCCCCAGCAACAAACTCAGCGCGTTCTCATCGAGCGCGCGCTGGCGCGTTTGCTGCGCCAGCGTGACGCGGGCACTCTCCAGCAGCGTTTGCGCCAGCCGCTGGTCCAACTCCGAGGCCGCACCGTGGTGCAGTTTGAGTTCAACCAGCTTGAGCGAGTCCTCCCGCGAGCTTAAGGTCTGAAGCGATACTTGCAACAGCTCCTCGTCGGCCAGCAGGCTGAGCCAGCTTTGCGCCACGCTGGCGATCAAGCTGATTCGCACTGTCTCGCTGGCCTCGGACGTGGCCAGGTATTGCGCCAAGGCTTGCTCCTTGAGGCTGGCGACACGACCGAAAAAGTCAAACTCGTAAGCTGTCACGGTCAGCCCAGCGTTGTAAACATTATTGAAAGAGCCGGTACCGGTTGGGGTGCGTGAACCAGTGATCGCGGCGGACAAGGTTGGAAACTGGTCGGCGCGACGAATGCCCAGTTGGGCCCGGGCTTGCTCAATGTTGAGTACTGCCACGCGCAGATCGCGGTTGTTGGCGAGCGCGATGTCAATCAACTGGCGCAGCGTGGGGTCAATGAAATAGTCTTGCCAGGCCAGTTCTGTGGCGGTTGCCGCGCTGCCAACCGGTGCTATCGCGCTGGGCCACTGCGCCGGAATTGGGGCTGCCGGGCGCTCATAGGCGGGCATCAGTGAGCAGGCGGCGAGAAAAGCGACGCTGGCAAGAGTCACACCTAATAGTTTCATGGAGGATATTGGGGGCATGGACTGCCGCGCCACGCTCGCAGTGACGAAGTTGGGGAGTACAGGATTTTTGATGTTCTTATTCATCGCTATGCACTCCCATGTGAGCGGCTTGCTCGGCATGCATTTTTTGTTGACGCGCACTGTCTTTGAACAGACTGCGCACGACCACAAAAAAGATCGGCACAAAGCCCACCGCCAGGGTGGTGCCGGTGAGGATGCCGCCGATCACACCGGTACCAATGGCACGCTGGCTGGCAGAACCGGCACCGGTAGAAATAGCCAGCGGCAGCACACCGAGTGTGAACGCCATCGAGGTCATGACGATCGGGCGAAAACGCAGATGCGCGGCGGCCAGTGCCGACTCGATCACACTCTTGCCCTGCGCTTGCAAGTCCTTGGCAAACTCGATGATCAGGATGGCGTTTTTGGCCGACAGGCCGATGATGGTGATCAGCCCCACCTGAAAATAAACGTCGTTCGAATAACCGCGCAGCAATGTCGCCAACAGTACGCCCAGCACGCCCAGCGGCACCACCAGAATGACCGAGAGCGGAATGGTCCAGCTCTCATACAAGGCGGCCAGGCACAGGAACACTGACAGGATGGCAAAGCCATAGAGCACAAAAGCCTGCGAACCGGCGAGCTTTTCTTCGCGCGAGATGCCGGTCCACTCGAAGCCAAAACCTTCGGGCAACCGGGCCGCCAGTTGCTCCATCTCAGCCAAGGCGGCACCGGTGCTGTAGCCCGCAGCGACACTGCCGCTGATGCGCATGGTGGGGTAGCCGTTGTAGCGCACCGTCTGCATGGCACCGGTGACCCAGCGCGTGCTGGCAAAGGCGGACAGGGGCACAATCTGCCCATTGGTGCCCAGCACGCTCAGGCTCAGCAGGTCGCCCTCTTGCATGCGCGCGGGGGCATCGGCTTGCACCACCACGCGCTGCAAGCGCCCCGCGTTCGGAAAGTCGTTGATATAGCTCGAGCCCAAAGCCGTGGCGATCATGCCGTTGATGGCATCAAAGCTGACACCCAAAGCGCTCGCCTTGTCGCGGTCGATGTCGAGCTGCAACTGGGGCGCGTCTTCCAGACCCTCGGGACGCACCTGGCTGAGCACCTTGCTTTGCGCGGCCATCCCCAACAACTGGTTGCGTGCCGCCAGCAGCGCCGCGTGGCCGCGACCAGCACGATCCTGCAAGCGAAAACTGAAACCCGAGGCGTTGCCGAGTTCCGGGATCGGCGGTGGGTTCACAGGAAAGATAAAGGCATCGCGGATGCCCATCAAGCCTGCAAAGGAGCGCTCGGCCAGGGCGATTGCCGAATTGCCCGGCCCTTTGCGCTGGCCCCAGTCCTTCAGTGCAATGAACCCTAGCGCAGCGTTTTGACCCTGACCCGAGAAGCTGAAACCGAGCACGCTGATCATGTCCTGCACTTCGGGCTGCTTGAGCATGTAGCTCTCGACTTGATCCATCACCGCCAGGGTGCGCTCTATGGTAGCGCCTGGGGGCAACTGCACGTTCACCCGCAGCGTGCCCTGGTCTTCATTGGGCAGGAACGAAGTTGGCAGACGCAAGTACACGGTTGCTGCCGCAGCGATGATGGCAGCATAAATGACCAGATAGCGAGCCGCATGCGGCAGCAGTCGTGCCACGCCCTTTTCATAGCCTTTGGCGGTACCGGCAAAACCCCGGTTGAACCAGCCGAAAAAGCCGGTCTTCTCCATGTGGTGCCCGGCTGCTACCGGCTTGAGCAGCGTGGCGCACAGCGCTGGCGTGAGCGAGAGCGCCAGAAACGACGAGAAGGCAATCGAGATGCCCATCACCGCAGCAAACTGGCGGTAAATGTTGCCGATCGAGCCGCTGAAAAAAGCCAGCGGCACGAACACTGAAATCAGCACGACGGTGACGCCGATGATGGCCCCGGAGATCTGGCTCATCGCCTTGCGCGTCGCCAGCAGCGGAGAGAGGCCCTCGGTACTCATGATGCGCTCGACGTTTTCGACCACCACGATGGCGTCATCGACCACGATGCCGATCACCAGCACCATGGCAAACATGGTCAGTACATTGATCGAAAACCCGAGCGCCAGCAGGGAGGCAAAAGTGCCCAGCAGCGCCACCGGCACCACGATGGTCGGAATGATGGTGTAGCGCCAGTTTTGCAGGAACAAAAACATCACCAGAAACACCAGCGCCACGGCTTCGAGCAAAGTTTCCGTCACTTGCCGCAGCGATGTCGCAATAAAGTCCGAACTGTCGTACGGAATCGACCAGTTCATGCCCTTGGGAAAATAACGCGCCAGCTCAGTCATCTTGGTGCGGATCGCCTTGGCCGTCGCCAGGGCATTGCCACTGGGGGTGAGTTGCACACCGACACCGGTGGAAGGCTTGCCGTTAAGGCGCGCTGAAGTGTTGTAGTCCTGAGCGCCCAACTCGATGCGCGCGACGTCTTTAAGGCGAACGCTGGAGCCGTCGGCGTTGGCGCGCAGCGTCACATTGCCGAACTGTTCGATGCTGGCGAGTTGGCCGTCCACCAGCACGGTGGCGGAGATACCCTGGCCCGCTATGTTGGGCAGACTGCCGATTTCACCGGCCGAAACCTGCACGTTTTGCGCGCGGATGGCAGCATTCACGTCGGCTGCCGAAAGCTTGAAACCGAGCAGCTTGGCCGGGTCGATCCAGATGCGCATGGCACGCTCGGTGCCAAAAATCCGGGCTTGTCCAACCCCATCGATGCGCTGTAACTCAGGCAGCACATTGCGCGAGACGTAGTCGCCCAAAGCCACCGGATCCCAAGCCGGGTCGCTTGACGTAATGATCGTAAAGAGCAAAAAGTTGCTGCGCGACTTGTCCACTCGCACACCTTGTTGCGTCACCGCCGCAGGCAAGCGTGGTGTTGCGCGGCTCAGGCGGTTTTGCACATCCACCTGCGCCAGATCCGGGTTGGTGCCGGGCTGAAAGCTGATGGTGATTTGGCCGGTGCCGTTGGCTTGCGAGACCGATTCCATGTAAAGCAGGCCGGGCGAGCCGTTCATTTCCTGTTCGATCACCGAGATCACACTGTCTTCAAGTGTCTGTGCCGAAGCACCGGGGTAAGCGGCTGAGATGATGATCGACGGCGGTGCCACCGGCGGGTACTGCGCGATCGGCAGCTGCGTGATGGCGACGCTGCCCGCCACGATGATGAAGAGCGCAATCACCCACGCAAAGATGGGCCGGTCAATAAAAAATTTTGCCATTGCAGCGGCTCCTTAGCGCGCCGCGCTGGCAGCACTTGCTGGCGCTTGCCACGGCACCGGCTTGACCAGCGCACCCGGGCGCAGCTTCTGGAAGCCGTCTACCATGACCTGCTCACCGGTTTTGAGCCCAGCCAGAATCACCCACTGGCCGTCCTGCTGAGCGCCCACCTTGACGGTGCGCGGTATCACCTTGCCATCGGTGCCAACCAGCAGCACCGAGTCGCCCTGTGCTGAGCGTGTCAGCGCTTGCTGTGGCAAGGTTATGGCGTTGCTGGCCTTGGCCTGCTCCAGACGCACGCGCACAAACAGACCTGGCAGCAGCGTGCCGGCCGGGTTGGGCAGCACGGCGCGCAGCGTGATCTGGCCGCTGGAGGCGTCCACCGTCAGATCGGAAAACAGCAGCTTGCCGGGGCGGCTGTATTCAGTGCCGTCTTCCAGTACGACGCGCACGCTGGCGGCTTGGTTGCCTGCGCTTTTGAGCAGGCCACTGGCCAGGGCGCGGCGCAGCTTCATGACCTCAGCCGCCGACTGGGTGAAGTTGACATACAGCGGGTCAATCTGTTGGATCAGTGCCAGCGGTGTGGCCTCGCCCTGGCCGACCAGCGCGCCTTCGGTCACCAGGGCGCGGCCAACGCGACCCGCAATAGGAGCCGTTATGTTGGCATAGTCCAGATTGATGCGTGCCGTTTGCACGGTCGCTTTGCTAATGGCGACGTCCGCCTGCGCTTGTTTCTGCGCCGCTTGAGCGCCCACAAATTCTTGCTCGCTGATGGCCTTGGCCTCGATCAAGGGCTTGAAGCGTTCGGCCTGGGCGCTGGCTTGCAACAGGTTGGCCTCGGCCTTGTTTTGCGCGGCTTGAGCGCTGGCCAAAACGGCCTGGTAGGGGCTGGCGTCAATCTTAAACAAGGGCTGACCCGCCTTCACGTCACTGCCTTCAAGAAACAAGCGTTTTTGCAAAATGCCCGCCGCCCGCGCCCGCACCTGCGCCACGCGTGATGCCTCCAGGCGGCCGGGCAGCTCGGTGATCAGGCCGACGTCGCCGGGCTTGACACTGACCACGCCGACTTCGACGGGCGGCATGGTTGCGGCTGATCCCGCTGGTGGGGCGCTGCTTTGACCGCAGCCCAGCAACACGGTGGACAAGCCCAGCGCAATTGTGCTGGGCATCAAAGCCAGTGACCAGGACCGGGGCGATTGACTGTGCAACAAGGGATGTTTTAGTAATAACATTAACCGGGCGCGAAATGGAAACATGAATTTTTCCGGAATAGGTAGGGTAATAGTGCGAATGGCATGTACTGTTGAATTCTTGCAGAAGCAACCATGCACCTGTTTTGTTCTGTCGGTCACCATATTATTTGCCTAAGCAATCATTGTCAAGGCTTTGATTGATGCGACATTGTTTTTACCAGTTTGAACTTGCTTCATAGTGGATTAGTAACGTATTACTTCATGCCGGTATCGAATGAAAATCGGGCCAGGCTTGGCGTTGGAAATAAATCATTCTCGTTATAATTCCAAGAGATGGACTTTTAGAAGGTACCCTCCTTATGGAGAAAAACAACGCCAAACCCAGCGCCGGCACGCAGAGCATTGAGCGGGCCGCGCGTGTCCTGCGCATCATCGCCTCCCACAACAGCCCCGGGCTTCGCTTGGTGGATATTTCGAAGCAGGCAAAGCTCGAACGCCCGACCGCGCATCGCATCCTGAAATGCCTGATCGCCGAAGGGCTGGTCAGGCAGAGTGCCGAGACGCGCCGTTACTTTCTCGGGCATCTCATTTTTGAACTCGGGCTGGCGGCATCCTCGAGCTTTAACCTGCGTGATATCTGTCACCCATCGCTCGTGCGGTTGGCCGAGAAAACCGGTGACACCGTCTTCCTGGCGATACGCAGCGGTGCCGACTCGGTTTGCATAGACCGCGTGGAAGGCTCGTTTCCGATCAAGACCCTTACTTTGGAAGTCGGAACACGCCGTCCACTTGGCGTTGGGGCGGGCGGCTTGGCGCTCCTGATGAAACTTCCGGCTCCCACCCAACAGGAGATCATTTCTGCCAACGCCCTTCGTATGGCCGATTACAACAATCTGACGATACCCGCTTTGATGAGATTGCTCCAGCGCTGCCATGAGCTTGGCTTTGCGCGAAATGATGCCCAGGTAACCCCGGGCGCCACATCGGTTGCCCTGCCGATCCACTCCCGCTCCGGAGAGCCCATACTGGCTATCAGCATTGGCGCGATATCAAGCCGAATGGTAGAAGATCGACAAAAGGAACTCGTCTCTATGCTCAAGGCGGAGATCAAAACCTTGGAAAGCTTCATCGAGGACACGGCTCATCCTTAAGCCTGTTGGCGTCACTGCGATTGCCGCGTCGCAACCGCTCCTTTCCATGAACCGACCCCTCCGCCTCGTCATCGCGAGCGCAGCGCGGGGATCCATAGCCCCGGACTTCCTGGATTGCTTCACTTCGTTCGCAATGACGACCGGTTCATGAAAAGCGTCAGGCCTGCAGTCTTCAAACTGGACATAAATGTGCCTTGACTTGACAAGTAATCCATTGCATGGACTTTTAATTGCAGAGCGCGCTGCAAGAGTGCGCTGTTTGCAAGGAAACTGACTTAGTATCCTTTCGGTATGCTAGGCAGTTAAGATTTTTGGCCTGATTGTCAGTCCACAAAATAGACTATTAGCCCGTGTTTCCCGTCATTCATGAAAACTAGAAGGAGAAGACTATGAGTATCTTGCGTGCTACCGTGCTTGGATTGACTCTATCGCTGTTTTGCCTCGGGGCCAGCGCCCAGACCTACAAATACGAAATCAATGTGATCCTGCCGCAGACGGGAGGCGCATCGTTTCTCGGCAAAGCCGAGCAGCACGCCCTCGAGCTGGTACAGAAATCGGTAAATGCGGGCGGCGGCATCCACGGCCGTCCCCTGCAGTTCAATTTTTTCGACGACCAGTCGAGCCCGCAGACGGCGGTGCAGATGGC
>Ga0209014_10001916_pt1 | contig 12247 bp, 14 predicted proteins | sample BarGraNGADG00212_FD_184491 | JGI IMG/M metagenome (GOLD analysis project Ga0209014, IMG submission 184491) | Arctic peat soil microbial communities from Barrow, Alaska - Barrow Graham LP Ref core NGADG0002-212 (SPAdes) (version 2) | ecosystem: Environmental > Terrestrial > Soil > Wetlands >... | reverse complement strand
AGGTCGGTCCAGTCGATCTTGCTGCCGATCGAGAGGACCCCGGCGACCGTGAGCACGGCTATCGCAAAACAGATGCAGGCCGCGATGATCAACAGCGACCTGGGGTTGCCGAACATGCTGTTGCGCGCCATCGGAGTCTCCTCGAATTGCGAAGTAGCCCGCTCGACCGGCTGGCGGCAGAGTCGGAATGACTTCGCTTTGACGCTAGCCCATCGTGGCTGCCGCCAATGAGGATGAAGACCCCCATGCTCGCCTGAAATCGAGACGCAGGAAGCCAGCCCTCGCTGCCACGGTGCCGCGACACGAGGGGGCGTTGCTCGGCGTTACTGCCGAGGCGTTCCGCTCTGGCCGGCCGCCCAAACGGCAGCCTGGCGTACCTCTTCCTCCTGATGCGCCAGGGCAACTCGGAGCGGCTCGACGGCCCGGGCGCCACCGATCCGGCCGAGGATTGCCATGGCAGCCTTGCGGACGGCCAACTCCTCGTCGTTCAGGGCCGCGACCAGCGGGTCCACGGCCCGGGCGTCGCCGATCTTGCCGAGCGCCTCCGCTGCGGCCTCACGCACGTTGGCGTTGGTGTCCTTCAGCGCGACGATCAGAGGCTCAACGGCGCGAGCGTCGCCGAGATTGCCAAGCGCTTCCGCGGCAGCCCAGCGCACCAGGCCGTTCTGGTCTCCCAGGGCGGCGATGAAGGGCTCGACCGCGCGCGGGTCGTCCATCTTGCCGAGGGCCCGGGCAGCGTCGTGGCGCACGCCCGAGTCTTTCTCATATCGCAGCGCTTTGATCAGCCCAGGGACGTCGCCCTTGGCCTTGAGTTTGTCGACGTTGGGCGGCCCGAACAGCGGCATCGCGATTCCTCCTGGAACGAGTTCAGCCCTGCGTCAAGCGCTGGGCTGGTCGGTCTTGTCTACCGTCTCGGCCTTGCCGGCCTCGCGCTGGACCGTGGCGATCGCGTCAAGGCACGACTGCTTCCGTTCCATCATCTGGGAGGCAGCCATGATCTCGTTGTTGTTGCCCACGGCCCGCCACCAGTACTTCCCTGCCTCGTTTCGAAGGATCACGAACTTCATCAGATGCTCCTCCTCTGCGAACGTGGATCTGGCGTTGGGCTCGAAACTGGCGCCGCCTCGGTAGTGGCACTGGCACCGCTCCCTGGGAGCGCCGCACGAGACCCGGCAGACGCTCCGGCAATGCTGCTCGCCAATCTAGGCTGGATCAGGCCTGAGTCGGGAGGATGAAAACCCCGGTTGGCTAAAGTCGGGGTGAGCGCCAAGCGGGGTCATCTGCTGGCCCGAGCGAGACAGGCAATCCGCCGGTGTCAGGCCCGCTTGCGACGAACGGCTTTGGCCGGCCGGCGCTCCCGATCGCGAACCAACTTCTCGGCGGTCTTGGCCACGCGCAAGCGTTGCCGGTGGACGCGTTGTCGCTCGAGCTGATCGAGCACGGGGATCAGGATGCTCAGCCACCCGGCGGCGCCCTGACCAGAGAGTTCCTGCATGGCCACAACGTCGCCCACCACGCCGCGCTTGAGTCGGCACCAGACGATGCGAAGCTCGCCCGAATCTCCGATCTCCATCCTGGCCTGGGTGGCCGAGCCGCGGGCCGCCTCGCCGAGGGTCATGAGCGAGGCCACCGCGAGACGACGTCGGGCAACTCGAGAGCGTCGATGAGCAGCGTGACGATCCACCACATGCCCTCCGACCCTAGCGGCACCCGCTCATTCGTCAGCGCCCAGACGTGGCCGTCACCTTCTTCGTCCATCCGCAGGATCAGGCCCGCCGGCGAACTGGGTAGCGAGAACGAGACCCGCTGCACTGGCCGAACGGAGATCCGAGGATCGTCCGGGAAGGCCAGCGCCGCTCCGGGCGAGACGCCGATGACTTCCAGTCTCTGACCGCGCTCGGTCGCGCCGGAGATCAGGCCGCGAACCACCGAAGCGACATCGTCGTCCGAGAGAGGCAGGCCACTTGCCGCCGCCGGGCTGAGGTCGAGTTCGAAGAGCCGACTCTGGCGGTCGTCGTCGGCCGGTGCGAGACGACCCTCACGACCTTCCCGTCGACGTTTACCTCGAGCAGGTCTTCTCCCGCCGCCGTCATCGTCTCCACGATGTCCCGCGCCCCCTCCGGCTTCATGTCCCAGGCTGTAGCCGTGCGGGCGACCGAGTCGCTCCGGGCACCCGCCCGCGCTCAGCCTACGGCTCATGCCGCAACCGGGGTAGTACTCAATACCTCACTGGAACCCCACAGAAGCCAACGCCGCCGAGTGGTTCCGGTGCATCCCGGCCACGCTCGAGCACTGTGTTCGGGCGCGCCCGGACTCCTCAGGGCGCGCAACTTCACCTCGCGGCTGGTCAAGCCGCTTCTCCCTGGCGATACAGGCGATACCGATCCGCCAGGATCCGGTGCTCCTGCTCGTCGACTATGCGGGCGCGGAAGTCGCCGATCGCGAGGGCGCCACGAACGGGGAAGGGGAACTCGCCCACGCGCGGCTCGACCGACGCCCTGGTGATGGGCCCGAGATCGACGCCCCGCGATTCGGCGTGCGACTCCTCGACCCCGTAGATGAGGTCCGGCATCATCACGGCCGGCATGCCGGCGGGTACGAGCCCGTCGAGGCGGATCCGACCCATGCCGAGCACGCGGTGCGCCATCAACTCGCGCATGGCGCGCATCAGCCGCGGCCGCCACGGCATCGGGGCGCCCATGCGGTTCATCACGGCCTCCAGCGGCCGCTCGTTGAGCTTCATCGTCCATTCGAGGGCAGGCTCGGCCATCGTCACCCGCAACGTCCGCGGGTCGGTCCATTCGATGCCGATGGATGCGAGAGCGGCGTCTTGCAGCGCAGGGCCCCACCAGCGTGGGCAGCCGACCTCGAGCGCCGGGCCGTCGACGTAGACCGACCAGTTGCCTGCCTGATCGCGGTGCCAGATCGACCGATAGGGCGCGAGATCGCTGAATGGGAAGTCGCGGACGCCGAGGATGTCGCCGCTCGAGAACGACAGGGCGAGAATCGCCCAGCCAGTCAGCTGCTCGAAGCCGCGCCACCGACCGTCGTTGTTGTGGAGGGACGAGATACGGGTTTGAAGGTCGAGTGACATCAGAAGCTCAACGTTCTGGCCGCGGCGGAGAGTTCCTCCACGACCTGCATGGCGCTGACGATCCGGGCGCCGTCGCGCATGTCGGCGTCGGTGATTCCGCGCGGCGTCGTGAACGCGCCGCAGGCCCAGATTTCGCCGCCTGCGGACACGAACTGCCGGACAACCTCGGGCAGAGGCGGCAGCCCTTTGGCGGTCACCGCATCCGCGCGAGTCGTCGCCAGCCACGCGCCATCGATGGTGAGCAGCACGATCGCGCGCTGCCCGGCGCTCGCGGCGACGTTGCCGACGACGAACGGCAGGGTGGCTCGCTCCGGATCCTCGGGGCCGTGGGTTGCGTTGATGACGATCGTGGACATGTCAGGACTCCTTCCTTCGTACGTACCAGTGATTGCCGGCAACCGGGTCCGGCTGCGATCCGACCACCTCGTGGCCGGTCAGCCGCGCCCACGAGGCGAGCGATGGCTCGGCCGTGGGGTCGTCGGTGTGGATGTCGAGCACGCCCCCAACGGGGACGGCCGCCATCTGCTGGGCGAGCGTGGGGATGAGGGTGGCGCAGTCCGCGCCTAGCGCGTTCAGGCTCGTGGTCGGGCTCGCCGCGGCGGCGCCGGCGTCCTCGCGGGGTTCGGCCGGCCGAAAGCCGGAGCACAGCAGGTCGAGCCGCTCGATCCGACCTTCGACGACCGTCGCGTAGACCTGCTGCTCGATGACCATCCAGCCGGCCGGCTTGCGGAGATGGAAGCGGTAGGAGAACCAGCTCCGATCTGCGATCGTTCCGTCGGCCGTCGCCAGTACCTCGGCCGCATCGGCGTCGCCGAACCAGCGTTCGATCCAGGCGATCGCGTCGTCGCTCGTCTCTGCTTCGCGGAGACCCTTGGGAACGAGTGCGCGGAAAGTCACGTTCGGCGCGAAAAGCGCCTCGAGCGCCGCGAAGTCATGCCTGGGGATCGCGCCGACCCATGTCCGCGCAATCGGCCCCAGTGCCTCCGGCGGCTCGGGCTCCGCCGGGACCGTCGCCGGGACCGCGGTTTGCGATGTCATCGTTCGTCCTCCTTGGCGAATACGCCCAGGACGATATGGATGGCATCTTCCGCAGACCTTCCCGCGTCCCCTCTGCCGGAACGCCCCTCAGGCCGGCGCGAGAACCAGGTCCAGCGGGTCGGGTGTCGGGTCGGCGCCCAGGCTCTCGAAGATCGATCGAGCGCGGCTCGCGATCGCCTCCGTCGACTCGCGTTCGCGTCGAGCCAGGCGCCCGATGGCGGCGGCCAGCGCGAGCGAGCGGGCCAGGTCGTACGGCTGGCCGAGCCGTTCGAAAGTCGTCACCGCGCGCTGCGCGATCCGCTCCGCGGCTCCGAGCGAATCCTCCGCGGCGAGGACCATCGCCCGTGCGAAGTCCGCGGTCGCCAGCCACGACCGGCTGCCGAATGCCGCCGCCGTGAGGTCCGCCTCGTCTGCCGCGGCGCGGGCCCGCCCGAGGTCGCCGGAAGCGAGGTAGACCGCGACCGCCACCGGGTTGAGCAGCGAGTCGCAGGTCACGCAGCGCCCGAACTCGGCCTGCGCCGCGAGGGCCGCATCTACGTGGCCGCGCGCCCCGTCGACGTCGCGCGCCTGGAGCCGGTTCTGCGCGAGGCTGGCGAGGATCCGCGTCCGGCTGTGGCGGGGTGTTGGCGGATGCTTCGCTTCGTTGGTGCTACGCATCGCCAGCTCGAGGTCGCGGCGGCCGTCGTCGAGCCTGCCGCGCGCCGTCTGCAGCCGCCCGAGTCGTTGCCGGCCGACGATCGATGCCAGCTCGGCGCCGACCGCGTTCGCCAGCCGGACGCTGCGGGCCAGTTCCTCGTCCGCTTCGCGCCAGCGGCCGGTCACGAAGTGCAGCGCGCCGAGGGCGTGCTCGCACACGCCCATCGCCTGGACGTTGCCGACCGCTTCGGCTCGCGCCAGCGCCGCACGGACCGAGGTCTCGACGCCGGTGTGCGGCCGATCGCCGTACAGGTGGTACTCCCAGAGGCAGAGATGGCCCTCGAGCGAGAGCTCGACGTCGAAGCCGTCCGCGACTGCAAGCTCCTGCCGGCGCAACTCGGCCTCGATGCCGCGCTGCCAGTCCCCGAGGGCGTGGCACGACAGCGCGAGGACCTCGCACGCCTCGGCTTCGCGCCGCGGATCGCCGGAAGTCCGCGCCTCGTCCACGGCACTTTCCGCGGCCCGGAGCGCGTCGTCGTAGTGGCCGCCATGCCAGCGCAGCTGAGCCAGCAGGTAGTGGAGCAGGGGAGCGGAGTAGGCCTCTGGCATGACGCTCGCGTAGGCGCGCCGCGCCGCGTCGAGGTGGCCGCCGGCGGCCGCGAGATCGCCGCGAATGATGTGCGCGAGGGCCGCCTTGCCGCGCAGGCGCAGGACGGCCTGCATGTCGCCCGCCTCCTGCGAACGCGCCAGCGACTCCTCGTACAGCACCACGCTCCGATCGACCTCGCCTTTGCGGCGCGTGACGTCGCCGAGCTCCTCGAGGAGCGTGACCGTCTGGCCGTCCGCTCCCCGCCCTTCCGAGCCCGGCGCCGCGATCCCTTCCTCCAGCAGCTTGCGGTGGAGCGACTCCGTCTCGACGCTCGGCTCGACGTCGAGCTCGCGACGGAGCGCCTCACGGCAGCGGTGGTACTGGCGGATCGCGCCGGCGCGGTCGCCCGACGCCGCGAGCAGCCGCATCAGGGCGCGGTGCGCCGGCTCGCTCGCGGGATCGGATTGGAGGATCGAGCGGGCCGACTCGATCGCCGCCTCGGAGTCGCCTCGCTCTTCGTCGGCGTGAAGCAGGTCGAGCTGGAGGTCGCGCCGGAGCGACGCCAGTTCCTCGCGCGCGGGCTCCGTCCACTCTTCGAGTAGATCGTCAGGCAGCAGATCGCCCGCATATGCCGCCAGCGCCTCACGGCAGACGCTGCGCTCACCCGTGGCTCGCGCCCGCAGAGCCAGCTCGCGAAAACGGTCGGCGTCCACCGCCACGGCGTCCGCCAGCTCGATTCGCTCGTCGGCCGTTCGAACGATCGGCCCCAAGCCAACACGCGTCGTCTCCGAGCGGATGAAGTGGACGGTCTTGTAGAGCTGGTCGATCGCGCGCTCGGGCGGGAGGTCCGGCCAGACGAGATCGACGATCTGCTCGCGGTGGAGCCGGTGTCCGGGCGCGATCCCCAGGAGTTTGAGCATCGCCTTCGCCTTCGAACGCTGCCAGCGCTCGTCGATCAGCACGCGATCGTCCGCTCGAAGCGAGAAACCGCCGAGCACCTGAAGCCGGACATCGGCCACGGTCGTCAGCGTAACCGGGCGATCAGATCCATCCGGCGTCGAGTTCATGGACAGTTCACACTCGAGCGGGCTTCGACGCCGCGATTATTGCCGCCCGACCGGGCCTCACGGTGAAGTGTTCCGAGGAGCGATCACGCTACCGACGCGCGCCTGCGGCCCCGCTCGGCCGGTCGCGGATTCGCCGGTCTACAAAGCCGGAGCCGGGGGCCGAACCGGCGATCCGCGGAAGACCCAGCGCACCCGCCTCCGGTCGACCAGCGTCAGCACTGGCGCGAGCATCGCGACGAGGAGCAGCGAAGTCACGAGCCCCGGCTCCGGGCGACTCGGCGAAGCCGGCGCAACGATCGCGGCCCCACTCGTCCAGGCGATCATGAGCTGGGGCGGATTGGCGCCCTCTCGCGACGAGAACGAAACGGCAGTGCTGTTCGTGGTCGACAGGCCGAAGCTGTAGGTTCCGTTGCCGCTGATCGCGGAGGTTACGTCGACGCTCGTCCAGGTACCTGCGGCGATCTTGCCCGAGCTGCCGAGTTTGGCGGCGCCGAAGGGCGGAGCGTTGGCGTCGGTGATCGTGGTCTCGCCCCATGTGCTGTTCGCGACCGGGTAGAGGTCGTAGCCCGTCGTCTGCGCCGAGTTGGCGTAGATCCGCAACACCGCCGAGCTCACCGGACCGGTCACGCCGGTCACGCTGAACCGCAGGAATGTGCGCATCATGGGCGAGCCGTCGATCCGGACCTGGGTCTGCGTCCCGAAGTTGGACGTCGGAGTCGAGGCCCCGACGTAGCTGTCGGCGGCGGGAGCAAACGTGGCGCTGCCCGGAGATCCACCCTGAGGAGCGGTTGGGCTCGGCGTCGGCGCCGGAGTGGCAGTCGCAGTGACAGTCGGAGTCGGCGTTGGACTCGGGGTTGGGCTGGGCGGGTTGGTCGGCGGCTTCGTCGGCGAGTTACTCGACCCCGTGCCCGACGACACGATCACCAGCTGGGGCGGAGACGGGCCCTCGCGAGATGACAGTGAGACGGCCGTGCTGTTCGTCGTCGAGAGCCCGAAGCTGTACGTTCCGTTGCCGGCGATCGCGGAGGTCACGTCGACGCTCGTCCAAGTCCCGGCAACGATCTTGCCCGAGCTGCCGAGCCTGGTCGGGGCGAACGGGGGCGAGTTGGTGTTCGTGATCGTGGTTTCCGACCAGGTATTGTCGACGACCGAATAGGCGTCGTATCCGGTGGACTGGGCGCCGTTGGCCCAGACACGTAGCCTGGCGCTAGCCACGGTGCCGGCGATTCCGCTCACGTTGAAGCGCAGATAAGAGCGGACTAGCGGCGATGCATCGACTCGAAGGCTCGTGAGCGTCCCATGCGTCGCAGCCGGGCTCGACGCGTCCACGTAGCTATCGGCCACCGGGTTGAACGTTGCGGAGCCTGCGGCCGATGGGCTGGAACTCGGCGAAGCGCTCGGGCTGGCGGTGGGTGGCGCGGACGGAGAGGCGCTCGGGCTCGGGCTCGGGCTCGGGCTCGTGCTCGCGCTCGGGCTCGCGCTCGGGCTCGCGCTCGGGCTCGGAGTGGATCCCGTGTTGTGGCAGGAGGCCGAGCCGCTGTCGGCAAAGGTGCCTGCCTCGGGATCGAAGCTCCAGTCGTAGCTGCCCGCGTGGAGCGTCAGGGCAAGCACCCCGAAAGTGGTCGCGTTGCGAACCACGCTGTTGGCTGCGACCGCGGCGATCGAGGTGTGGTTGGCTCCGCCTGTACCGACGATGAATTCGCGAATGCCGTTCGGGTCCGCAACGCCATTAGCGTCCTGAGGATCGAACCGTTCGTAGATGTGGTCGTGGCCGTCGAGGACCAGGTCGGCGTGAGCCACGTACAGCTGGCTCCAAAGCCAGTAGCTGTTTTGTGCGGCTCTGCCTCCGGAGCTGAAGAGTGGGATGTGCCAGTAGGCGAGGATGCACTGGTTCTGATGCGCCGCCAGGTCGGCGGCCAGCCACAGGCCCTGCGGCGAGCTGGGGATACAGCCGCCCGCGTCGCTGCAGTTCGAGTTGAGGGCGATCAGGTGCCAGGCCCCGATGTCGAAGCTATACCAGCCCTGGCCCGAAGTGCCGGCCGCCGACCCGAAGTAATTGAAGTACCCCGCGGCTCCGGCGTTGGAGCTGTCGCAACCGATAGTGGGCGTCGAACCGCTCGACGTCAGGTATTCGTGGTTGCCCGGGATCGGGTGCGTGATCGACTTGAGGCGGCCCCAAGTCGGATCGTAGGCCTGCTGGTACTCCGCGAGGCTGCCGCAGTAATGCTGGTCCCCGAGCGCCAGAACCGCGCCAAAGTTGCCGTTGACGAGCAGGTCGGAAGTTGCTTTCTGCTGGCACTGGTCGCCGTTGGGCGAGCCTTCGAGATTGTTGTAGCCGGGGTTCAGCGGATCGCAGCCGTAGTCGCCGGCGGCGGCGATGACCGGGTCGGCGGCGGCGACGGCCGGAGGGGAGAAGGCCACGAGCGCCGCACCGCCAAGTAGCGTCAGCGACGCTGCGAGCACGAGGCGGCTCCCGGCCCTGAGACAACTGTGGGAAACCCTCGCGCTGGTCCCCATGCCCCGCCCTCACTCGTCGCGCCGCTCACCCCCGACGCAGCGGACCCTAGGCGTGGTCGAAAGATCCCGTAAGGGCCGGAGGTACCCCATTTGTACCAGGGACCTACCTGACCGGCCCCACCCTGGCGCCGGCGGATAGGCGGATGTGGGTTTCCATCCTCGTGCTGCTACCTATCCGGTACCTACCCTGGAAAGGCGAACGCGTATGTCCGCCTGCCACTCAGCCTGAGGTCTTCTGCCGTGGACGCGAGCCAACGCCTCAACACAACCTCCGGCACCAGGTCGATCGCAGACGCCAGCGTAAAGCTGTACGGGCACGAGGTACGGTCCGTCGATCGTGCCGCCTCCCTCCTGATGGCCCTGGGGGATTGGCAAGGTGAGGCGGGGGTCGCAGAGCTCGCCCGAAGCCTCGGCCTCCACAAGTCGACCGCTTCGCGCCTTCTAGCCACGCTCCGGGAGCGCGGCCTGGTCCAGCAGGACGAAGGCTCGGGCAAGTACCGCCTTGGGCTGGCCGTCGTCCGCCTCGGCAGCCAGGCCGAGAGGACACTCGACCTTCTGTCGATCGCGATGCCGGAGCTCGAGAGCGTGGCGCGCTCGGTCAAGGAGACGACCACGCTCGGAGTGCTGGACGGCAACAGCGTCGCCGCCATCGCCTGGTCCGATGCATCCGGCAGGGGTCATGACCAGAGCCTTAGGAACATGCCGCTGCATGCGACGGCGCCGGGCAAGGTTCTGCTCTCGAACCGACCTGAACGCGAGATCATCCGCCTCTCGAAGATCGGGTTCACGCCCTACACGCCGCGCACGATAGTCCGCGTGGACCTCCTCCTCCAGGAGATCGCCAGAGTCCGCACGCGCGGCTTTGCGACCTCTTTTGGCGAACACCAGCTAGCTGTGAACGCGGTCGCCGTGCCCGTGTTCGATTCGCGCGGCTCCGTCGTGGCCGCCCTGGAAATCCGAGCATCCGGCAACCGAATCCAGCCCAGCCGCGTCCCCGAGCTGGTGGCGGGGATGCGCGATGCGGCGGCGGTTATCACCGAGAGCATCGGCGGGGTCGCCGGCGCGCTTGCGAACTAGCGCCCTCGAGAGCGGCGGCGTGCTCGTCGGCGACGACATCAAGATCACGATGGACCTGGCCGTCCTGCAGGCCGAAGCGGCCCCCACCGAATAGGCGGCCGCGGTCGTCTGAAGCGCTAGTGTCCGAGGTATGGCCGACGACCTCCCGACGCAGGTGGACGAGTATCTGAGCGAGTTGCTCGTGCCATCCGACGCGATCTTGGATGCCGCGGTTCAGGCCGGCCTCGATGCCCGCATGCCCCAGATCCAGGTCTCGCCGACGCAGGGCAAGTTTCTCTATCTCCTGGCGCAGATCCAGGGCGCAAAGCGGATCCTCGAGATCGGGACGCTGGCCGGCTACAGCACGATCTGGCTCGCCCGCGCACTTCCGCCCGATGGCCAGCTCGTCAGCCTGGAGCTGAGCCCTCGCCACGCCGAAGTAGCCAGGTCGAATCTGCGGCGGGCGGCGCTCGATTCGATCGCAGAGGTGCGCGTCGGCCCGGCCCTCGATTCGCTGGCGACACTGGCCGAGGAGCCTGGCGCGCCCTTTGACCTCGTCTTCGTCGACGCCGACAAGGAGCACAACCCCGAGTACGTCTCCTGGGCGCTCCGGCTGTCGCGTCCGGGGACGGTCATCGTCGTCGACAACGTGGTTCGCCGGGGCGGCGTCATCGACGCGGCTACGACCGACCCGGACATCCGAGGCACCCGCCGCATGTTCGAGCTCATCGCCGGGGAATCACGGCTCGAAGCGACGGCCTTGCAGACGGCCGGCCTGAAGGGCTACGACGGGTTCGCAATCCTACGGGTCAAGGGCTAGCAGGGGGCGCGCTCCGGGGCGGGGTCGTTGCAGGGCGTCTCGCTCGTCGAAAGCGTCCTCCGAATGACGGCGAGACACCGGCCGACGGCCGTGCCGAGGCCGCCAAGCAGCCGTGTCGACACGCATCCGCCGAACCCGTCCGGACCTGACCGGGCGAGGCGGTTTTGCTGAGCTTCGTGGATCAGCTCGCCATTTCGCTGCTTCACGAGCCAGAGGCGCTGGTCGGGCCCGCCCTGAAACATGCCTACACCTCCACCCGGAGTTCGTAGATTTCGCTGGTAGGGTGGCCTGCGCGCTCGTGGATTCGCAGAACCGCCTCGCGGCTCGGTCCGCTGGCGAGGCAGAAGACCTTGCCTCTCTCGGGGTCGAGCCACGCGTGCTCGAAATGGACGCCCTCGTCCGCCTCGATGTCGAGGTCGCGTTCGTGCGCTTCCTTGAGCTGCTGCGCCGTCACGCCTTCGAACCCCGAATGAACATCCATGAACTTCAGTGCCGACTCCATCGTTCTCCTCCGGTGCGAATTCACCGAGAGACTGGCGATGGCGTCTTCCGTGGACCTTCCCTAAGGCCCGCCCGAGTGACGGCCGGGATCAGGAAGCGGTTGGAGCCAGGTCCGGCGGAGCCGACCACGACTGGAGCGTCTTCATGTAGTTGGCCCGCTCGAAGGCGGAAGGGTCTTCGGCCGTGGCCTGGCTCGCGCTGCCTCGAAGCTGGGCCACAGACGCGTAGTCGTGGTCGATCATCCAGGCCGCAAGCTCGGCTTCGACGGCTCGGACGTGACCCGGCCCATGGCGCAGCAGCGCCGACGTCATCATCGCCACGTCGGCGCCGACGATGAGCTCCTTGACCACGTCCGTGCCCGAATGCACACCGGAGCTGGCCGCGAGCGACACGTTCGGGCCGAGCTGCGGTCGCAGGATCGCTATCCAGCGAAGGGGAAGTCGCAGCTCCGTGGGCCGGCTCAGCTCCACGCGAGCGACGACGTCGAGGGTCTCGAGGTCGAGGTCGGGCTGGTAGAAGCGATTGAACAGGACCAGGCCATCCGCGCCACGGGCGACCGCCTGGCCGGCGAAGTTAGCGAACGCCGAGTAATACGGGCTGAGCTTGACGGCGAGCGGGATCGTTATCGACGCGCGGACCTCGGCGATAAGGTCGAGATCCGCCGCGTCCATGTCCGCGGCGGTCCGATGCGGGTCGGCGGCGACGCGATAGAGGTTGAGCTCGAGCGCGTCGGCGCCGGCGTCCTGCATGAGATGAGCGTAGCGAACCCAGCCGCCGCTGGTCGTGGCGTTGAGACTGCCGATGACCGGCACGGTCGACTGCGCCTTGATCTGCCCGAGACGGGCGAGATAGCGCTCCCCGACGCTGGCGAACGAATCGATCGTCGGGAAGTACTCGAGAGCCTCTGCGAACTGGCCGGAGCCGGCTTC
>Ga0209014_10001915_pt1 | contig 12247 bp, 7 predicted proteins | sample BarGraNGADG00212_FD_184491 | JGI IMG/M metagenome (GOLD analysis project Ga0209014, IMG submission 184491) | Arctic peat soil microbial communities from Barrow, Alaska - Barrow Graham LP Ref core NGADG0002-212 (SPAdes) (version 2) | ecosystem: Environmental > Terrestrial > Soil > Wetlands > Peat... | reverse complement strand
CCAGCCGCACCGGCGGGCGTGCCCTGCGCGCGTGCGCGATCGGCGCCGAACGCCGTCGCGGCGGCGGCGACGAGCGAGAGGAACATGAAGTGCCGGCGATCCATGCCCGCCAATTCCTCGTCGTAGTCGGAGTTGACCAGGTCTGTCGCTGTCTGGTCGAGAAGTTCTTCGGGGGTCGGCATGGATTTTCCTCTGAGGCGGGCGGGCAGTCGGGAGAAGGGGAGTAATTGACCACCAAAGGCGCTCTGGCATCAAGTACGGCCAGGCCAAGACGAGTAATCAGTCATTGGTCGTTGGTCATTGGTACTTAGCCCGGCCTCAGCGTGCCTGACCAAGAACCAACGACCAATGACCAACTACCGATTACTCGCTTTTCACGTTGCCCAGCCATCAATTCACTTGATGCGAATCAACGCTCAGGAGACGTCTTCGATGACCCGCAGACCAAGTCACCCCGCCCGTTGGCTGACCGGCTCCGCCCTGCTCGCCGGGTTGCTCGCCCTCGGGGCGGCCGCGCCGATCGAGCCGAACCTCATCTCGGGCCTGCAGTGGCGCATGATCGGCCCGTTCCGCGGCGGACGCGTCTCGGCCGTCAGCGGAGTGATCGGCAAGCCCGGCACGTTCTACATCGGACTGCCACTCGGCGGCGTGTGGAAGACGACCAGCGCCGGCACGACGTGGTATCCGATCTTCGATTCGGTAAAGGAGGCGTCGTCGGTTGGATCGGTGCAGGTCGCGCCGTCCGATCCCAACGTCATTTACGTCGGCATGGGTGATCTCATCACCGGCGGCGGCATCAACGAAGGGAACGGGATGTACAAGTCCGTCGACGCCGGCAAGACGTGGCAGCACCTGGGGCTCGACGAAACGAAGCAGATCCCGTCGATTCTCGTCGATCCGAAGGATCCGAACCTGGTGCTGATCGCGGCACAGGGAAACGTCCACAAGCTGATGGACATGCGCGGCGTTTTCCGCAGCACGGACGGCGGCAAGAATTGGACGAAGACGCTGTACGTCGACAACCAGGCCGGCGCGCAGGAGATCGCGTGGGCATTCGACAACCCGAAGGTGATGCTCGCGACGACGGTTCAGCACTACAGCGACCCGCTTGCCGGCCGCGGTGGCGGTGGTGGCGGTGGCGCGGGAGGCGCCGCGGCGGCGCCGTCGCGCACGAAGCTGTTCAAGTCGCTCGACGAAGGGATCACGTGGAAGGAGATCACCGGCAACGGCCTTCCCGCGCTCACGGGCCGCACGTCGGTCGCCGTCGCGATGAACACGAACAGCCAGCGCATGTACTTGATTGGCAACTTCGGTCTCTATCGTTCCGATAACGGTGGGGACACGTGGCGCCAGATGGCGGCGAACGATCGGCGCATCGCGAACGGACAGAACGGATACAATTGCGGCGTCTACGTCGATCCGTCGAATCCGGAAATCGTCTACACGATCAACACCTCGAGTTTCCGTTCGCTCGACGGCGGCAACACTTTCACCGGCCTTAAGGGCGCACCCGGCGGCGACGACCCGCAACAGATGTGGATCGATCCCACCAACGGCCAGCGCATGCTCCTGGGCGTGGACCAGGGCGCGACGGTCTCGCTCGACGGCGGCCTCACGTGGAGTTCGTGGTACAACCAGGCCACCGAGCAGGTCTATCACATCTCGACCGACAACTCGTTCCCGTATTGGGTGTACGCGACGCAGCAGGACGCGGGAGCCATCGCAACGCGGAGCCGCGGCGATCTCGGCACGGTCAACTGGCTCGATTGGCTTCCGACGCCGGGATACGAGTTCGGTTACATCGTCGCCGATCCGCTCAACCCGAAGATCATCTACTCGGGCGGGCCGGCCGCGGGTGTGGTGAAGATCACGTATCCGAGCGGGCAGTGGATCAATATCAGCCCGAACATGGACACGAGTCTCGCTTTGAGGAAAGTCGGCAACCAGCCGATGGCCTGGTCGGCGACGAATCCGCGCGAGCTGCTGCTCGGATTCCAGTATCTCATGTCGACCACCGACGGCGGCGCGCACTGGAAGAAGATCAGTCCAGACCTCGGCTATCCCAAAGGCGTGACACCGCCGCCGAGAAGTGCCGCGCCTGCGGGACGGGGAGCCGGTGCGGGAACTCCGGCTGCGCCCGCACCCGGGTCGATCGAGTCGTTCTCTAGCTCGAGTGTCGCGCCCGGTGTCATTTGGGCCGGCACGAACAACGGCCTGATCAAGGTGACGAAGGATCACGGCGCGACCTGGACCGATGTCACGATTCCGGACCTGCCGAATCCGACGCGAGCCGACATCTCGACGATCGACGCGTCGCATCACGACGCGGGCGAGGCGTACGTCGCGATCGACTATCACGGGGTCGGCGACTACGCGCCGTACTTCTATCGCACGAAGGACTACGGCAAGACGTGGGCGAAGATCGTGAACGGTTTCGCGACGGACCAGCCGGGCGGCAGTTTCGCGCGTGTGATCCGGGCGGACACGAAGAAGGCCGGGCTGCTCTTCGCCGGCACCGAGAGCTCGATGTACGTCTCGTTCAACGACGGCGACGAGTGGCAGTCGCTCATGCTCAACCTGCCGAACACGTCGTACCGCGACATCGCGATCAAGGACAACGATCTCGTCGTGGGCACGTACGGCCGGAGTTTCTGGATACTCGACGACATCTCGCCGCTGCGGCAGATGACGCCGGCGATCGCATCGGAGCACGTGCACTTCTTCAAGCCGGGCGACGCGATCCGCGTTCGCCGCAACGTCAACGGCGACACGCCGTTCCCGCCGGAAGTTCCGCACGCGGAGAACCCGCCGCTCGGCGCGGTGCTCTACTACTGGCTCGGCTCGAGGCCCTCGGGAGAAATCGCGCTCGAGGTTTCCGACGCCGGCGGGAAGGTCGTGCGGCACATGTCGAGCTCATCGGTCGCGCCGATCTCGGATTCACTCCAGGCGATCCCCGAGTTCTGGAAGGAAGTCGTGAGGCCGATGCCGACCGCTGCGGGCACGAACCGGATGAACTGGGACTTGAGGTACGATCATCCGCCGACTTTCACGCACAGCTACTCGAGCGTGATGGGCGCGGTGCCGAACGCAACGCCGTGGACACCGGAGGGGCCGCTGGCGCTTCCGGGCGTATACACGCTGAAGCTCACCGTCGACGGCAACAGCTACACGCAGACGGTGACGTTAAAGAACGATCCGCGCTCGCCGGCGACGGCCGCGGATCTGACGGCGCAGCACGACCTGCTGATGAGACTGTTTGCCGGCTCGAGTGAAGCGTGGGACGGCTACACGCAGGTCACCGCGATGCGCTCCGCGCTGGGTGAGGTCAGCGCGTCGAATCCTCCGGCGGATGTCGCGGGCGCGATCGCCGCGTTCACGGCGAAGCTGGCGTCGGCCGGCGGAACCGGCGGCGCTGGTGGGCGCGGGGGCGGTGGTGGCGGACGCGGTGCCGCACTCGCGGGCCCGCCGCCGGCGCCGAATTTCGCCGGACTCGTCGGCGCGATGAACCGTCAGCTCGACGGTTTGGATTTCGGCGATCAGGCGCCGACGGAGCCGATGCTCAAGGCTTGGTCGTGGGTTTGTGCGGATCTCAAGACCGCGGTGAGCAACTGGAAGACAGTGAACTCCACCGATCTGGTTGCGTTCAACGGGGTCCTGATGAAGAACGGGCTGAAGGCGATCGGGGCGGCGGGGCCGGTACTCGCTGCGCCGGCATGCCCGGCCAGCGAAGCCGCGAAACATTAAACGAGTAATCGGTCGTTGGTCATTGGTCGTTGGTCTTTGGCCCGCGCCAAGAACCAAGAACCAATGACCAACGACCGATTACCCGCTCTTGGCCGTTAGTTCTGCCGCGGCCGTTTCGGCATCGCAAAACTCTGGTACCCCTCCGGTGCCGTGAACAGCGCGGCATCCAGCGCCTTCTTCTCGATCGCCGTCACTTCCATGATCGTCTTCCCGCCTTTCGTAACCTTCAGCGGGAAACTCGTCGAGCCGAGCTGCGTCATCCAGCCGGCTTCCTTCTGTGGCGACATCGGATTGCTGGCAGTCGGCATGCGAAATCCGCCGAGCTCCGACGAAACGCAGGCGTCCACCGATGCGCCGTCGTCATCGGAGACGGTGACGTGTTCGCACTTGTAGCGAGCGATGGTCTCCTTCTTGCCGGTTCGCACGATGGACGGGTTCTTGCCGCCGACCTGCTGCTGCACCGCGGCGACGGCGCTCCCGAAATCGCGCTCCATGTACATCTTCTGCGCGTTCATGATCACCATCATGCGCTGCGCGACTGGGTCCAGGACCACGCTCATCTGCCCTCCGCCCACGTCGAAACGCATCTTGCCGCCCTTGATCATGTAGCTGATGGGGTGCGCGCTGCCGTCGTCGCTCACGATGTTCATCGTCACCGTGCCCTCGAACGACTGCGCGGCGAGCGGCGACGCGATGCACATCAGGGCCAGTGCCGCCGCCTTGCGCGTCATGGCTGTTCCCCGAGTCATGGGACGACCGGCTTCGGCGGCTTCGCCGGATGCGAGCCGTTCATCCGCGGGCGCGGGCCGTTCGCGACCTCGACGGTGACGTCGCGGAGGTAGTTCGTGATCTTCGCGTAGTGCGGATAGTCGATGAACTCCGCCTCGTCGGTGCGCTGGTGGTAGTCGCCGTGAAGCCCCGTGAAGAAAAACGCAATCGGCACGCCCTGCAGTGCATAGTTGTAGTGGTCGCTGCGGCCGTAGATGTTGTTGTAGCCCGACCAGGTGAGCGTCGTGTCGTAGCGATAGTCGAGGTCGAGCGGCTTCGCGCGCTTCTTGTTGACGCTCGCGACGGTCTCGCCGAGGTCCTTGGAGTCGAAGGACGACCCGACCACGCCGAGGTAGTCCGGTCCGCCGCCCGGCAGGTCTTCCGCGCGGCCGCGACCGATCATGTCGATGTTGATCTGCGTGACGATCGAGTCGATCGGAAGCGTCGGATTGTGCGTGTAGAAGTTGGAGCCGACGAGGCCGGCCTCTTCACCCGTGTGCCACACGAACAGGATCGAGCGTTTCGGCTTCACCTTCATCGCCTGGATCGCCTCGGCGATCTCGAGCACGCCCATCGAACCCGAGCCGTCATCGTCGGCGCCGTTGCTGATGGAGTCGAGGCGCGCCTTCGGGAAGAGCTTTCGCACGCTGTCCATGTTCACGTGGATCGTCGCGAGCTGTTCCGGCGTGAGTTGGAGCATGTTGTTCGCGATCAGCCTCTTGTTGCGCGCGTCGTTGAACGCCTTGAGCGAATCGTGATCGACCGGTGTGTTCATGCCGATGTGATCGTTGTGCGCGCCGATCGCGACGTACTCGTGCCTGAGCACGGGATCGCTGCCGGGAATTACGGCGACGACGTTGCGCGCCCATTCCGACGGGGTCTCGATGAAGTCGAGCGAGGCGTTGACCGAGCCGCCCGTGATACCGGGCGTGAGGCCGTCGATGGACGAACGGCCGAAGAGCTGGGCCGCCGCCGCGCGCGTGAGGCGAATGGTCGCCGCGGGTGCGAGCGCGTCGATCTGCTGGTGCAGGATCGTGAGCGAATCGACCGGAGCGGGCGCCGCGCCACCGCGGCCGCCCGCGCGGCCACCGCCGCCGCGTCCGCCCGCGACGCTCTGCGTTGCGATCGTCGGGACGTTGATCGCCGTGCGCTGCGCCGGCGTGAGCGCGTCGAGGTCGACGGTCGCGACCGCCGCGGCGCCGGCAAACCTGCCCGGGCCGCCGAAGCCGCCGCGTCCGCCGCCGCCGCGTCCGCCCGCCGGGGCCGCCTGCGGCCGCGCGGGGAGGAGCACGACGAACTTTCCGTTCGCCTGGGCTGCAGAAATCTGCGTCGTCGTGTCGCCGGTCGTGCCGCCGAAGATCACGTCCGCCGTGCTGATCGGGCGAGGCGCACGCGCGCCGGCCACGGCGACCCAGTCTTGCTGCCACGTGAGCGGATTGCCGTTCACCGTGAGGCGCGAATGATTCGTGAACGAGTGCAGGTGGTAAGGCAGCACCTGGAAGTAGGTGCCGTTGTCACCCGCGGGCTGTAGTCCGAGCCGCTTCACTTCGGACGCGATGTAGGCGGTGCCCTTCATATTTCCGACGCGGCCGACCTGGCGGCCCTGCATCGAGTCGTCGGAAAACTGATAGAGACGAACCTGAAGATCGTGCGCAGTGATCGCCGCAGTGGTGGGGGCGGGGGTGATCCTGGCCGGGTTGCCGTACTTGTTGAGTTTGTCGGACTGCGCACGCGCGCAGACCGGTGCGAGGAGAGCGAGAGAGAGCAGGGAGACGCGGATGTTGCGCATGCAAGACTCCAGCTTGTAGGGGGCTTATCAAGGTAGCGGTCGTTTTCGCCCACGACGAGTAAACGGTCGTTGGTCGTTGGTCGTTGGCTATTGGCAATCGGCCCTGGCTGCGACCTGCGCGACATGGTCATCAACAACTCCGGGGTGCTCGCAACGCTCGCGTTCGCGTTTCAGCGGGGGCAAGAACGGGGGGACTGGTAAGAGGACGCCCCTGCGGAGAGGCCGGACGAAAAGTGCCGCACGGAACCGACTATCTCCACGTGTTTCGTTTTGTCGGTGTCACGGCATTCCTCGGATTCTCCGGCGCGCTCTGGCAGATGAACATCTGGTATCAGCGCTCCCTGACCACGACGATCAAGTCGACCATCGACGGGCTAATCTTCGCGTTCCTGATGGCCGGCACTTTCGGCTGGCTCTGGCCGCGATAACCGCGATTTGACGACCCCGGACCGCCCGGCGAGTGCGTTCACTCCTCGCCGGGCGCCCTCCGGGGCCGCATGTTAACGAATCATCTATTCCGGGAAATTCCTTTGCGCGCCTCCAAGTTGGTGATTCTGGTTCTTGCGGTGTCATCGCCGGCGCTTGCCCAGCCGGACATGAAGCCCACCAACGACCTGCCGAATCCGTACCGGACGGTCGAGGGGTGGGCGAAGATGCCGGAGGGGCGCACGTGGGGGTCCACGAGCGCTGTCGCGATCGACCGTGATGGTCAGAGCGTCTGGGTCGCCGAGCGGTGCGGAGTGAACAACTGCGTCGGCTCGACGCTCGACCCGGTTCTCAAGTTCGACGTGACGGGAAAACTCGTGAAGTCGTTCGGCGCCGGGATGATCCTCTCGCCGCATGGGATCGTCGTCGACAAGGACGACAACATCTGGGTGGTCGATTGCGCGTGCACGATCGGCGGCGGTCGCGGTCGGGGCGGCGCCGCAGGAGCGGCGCCCGCGCCGGCACCGCCCGCGACAGACCCGACCAAGGGCCACCAAGTCTTCAAGTTCAGCCCCGACGGCAAGCTCCTCCTTACGCTCGGCAAACCCGGCGGTGGACGTGATCCCGAGTTCTTCTTCCAGCCGAACAATCTCCTCGTCGCTCCCAACGGCGACATCTTCGTCGCCGAGGGGCACTCGTCGGCGCAGGGAAGTTCGACGGCGCGCGTGCTCAAGTTCGACAAGACCGGCAAGCTGCTCGCGTCGTGGGGAACCGTCGTGGACACGACGAAGAAAGACGATCCGTACTCCTTCAACCAGCCCCACGCGCTCGCCATGGACTCGAAGGGCCGCCTGTTCGTCGGCGACCGCGGCTACAATCGCATCAAGATCTTCGACCAGAACGGGAAGCTGCTCGACAGCTGGTACCAGTTCAGCCGGCCGAGCGGAATCGTCATCGACCAGGACGACAGGATTTATGTTGCCGACTCGGAATCCGGCTCGGTGAACCCCGCGCACGGCGCGTGGAAGCGGGGAACGCGCATCGGCAGCGCCAAGGATGGGTCGGTGGTCGCGTTCATCCCTGATCCAAACGAGAGCGCAGGCCCCGGACAGACCAGCGCCGCAGAGGGAGTCGCAGTAGACTCAAAGGGAATCATCTACGGCGCCGAGGTCGGCCCGAAGGCACTCAAGCGCTACGAAAGAAAACCCTGAGGAAGCCATGACAGTCACGTTCAAGGTCAACGGCAAGTCCAGCACCGTCGACGTCGCCGACGACACACCGCTCCTCTGGGTGCTGCGCGACCACCTCGATCTCAAGGGCACGAAGTTCGGGTGCGGCATCGGCCAGTGCGGCTCGTGCACCGTGCACATCAACGGCGCACCGATCCGATCGTGCCAACGGCGCGTGTCGACGCTCGCCGGCGCGGACATCACGACGATCGAGGGCCTCTCCGCCGACGGCACGCACCCGCTGCAGCGCGCATGGGAGGAGCTCGACGTTCCGCAATGCGGCTACTGCCAGGCGGGCCAGCTGATGTCGGCCTCCGCGCTTCTCGCGAAGACGCCGAAGCCGACCGACGCGGAAATCGATACCGCGATGAACGGCAACATCTGCCGTTGCACCACCTATCTGCGCATTCGCGCGGCCATTCACCGGGCCGCCGAGATGAAGGAGAACGCCAAGTGACCACTTCATCGAGACTGGACCGCCGCAACTTCTTCAAGGTGAGTTCGATCATCGGCGGCGGCATCATGTTCGCGGCTTACATCGACACGCTGGACGCCGCGACGGCGTGGGCGGCGGAACCTGCGGGCGAATTCGCGCCCAACGCATTCATAAAGATCTTTCCCGACGGCATGGTGTCGATCGTCGCGAAGAATCCGGAAATCGGTCAGGGCGTGAAGAACATGCTCCCGATGATCATCGCGGACGAACTCGACGTCGAGTGGAAGAACGTGCGCGTGGAGCAGGGGATGTTCGACATGCTGGTCTACCAGAATCAGGGTGCGGGCGGCAGCATGGCGACTCCCTTGAGCTGGCTGCCGATGCGCCGCGTCGGCGCGGCCGCACGGGCGATGCTCGTGACGGCCGCCGCGAAGACGTGGGCCGTTCCTGAATCGGAGTGCTCCACCTCGGCTGGTGTCGTCTCGCACACGAGCGGCAAGAAACTCAAGTACCAGCAACTCATCGACGCGGCCGCGACGGTTCCCGCGCCAGACCTTGCGACGGTGAAGCTGAAGGATCCGAAGGACTTCAAGATCATCGGCACGAGCCAACACGGCGTAGACAACCATCTCGTCGTCACCGGCAAGCCGCTGTATGGCATCGACACGGTGCTGCCGGGCATGCTGTATGCCTGCTTCCACAAGTGCCCGGTGTTCGGTGGCAAGGTGGTGAGCGCGAACGTCGATGAGATCAAGCTCATGCCCGGCATCAAACACGCGTTCGTCGTGGACGGTCTCACGCCGCTGCAATTGAACGCGCTCGTGAGCGGCGTCGCGATCGTGGGCGACAGCTGGTGGCAGGTGCAGACCGCGCGCAAGAAGCTGAACGTCACGTGGGATGAAGGGCCGACCGCCGCACAGAGCAGCGCCGGCTTCGCGGCGAAGTCGCTCGAACTCTCCAAGCAGCCCGCCCAGCGGTCGCTTCGAAAGGACGGAGACTTCGACGGCGCGATGAAGTCCGCGGCGAAGACGGCCGAGGGCGCGTACTTCTATCCGTTCCTCTCGCACGCGCCGCTCGAGCCGCAGAATACCACGGCGCACTTCAAGGACGGCAAGCTCGAGATCTGGTCGCCGACGCAGCAGCCGCAGAGCGGAAGCCGGCTGGTCGCGGCCTCCCTCGGCATGAAGGAATCGGACATCACGCTGCACATTTCGCGCAGTGGCGGCGGATTCGGCCGGCGCCTCAGCAACGACTACATGGTCGAGGCGGCATACATCGCGAAGCAGGTGCCGGTGCCGGTCAAGGTGCTGTGGACGCGCGAGGACGACATCCAGCACGACTTCTATCGCCCGGCCGGATGGCACTACTTCAGCGGCGGCGTGGACGCGGCGGGCAAGCTCGTCGCGTGGCGCGATCACTTCGTGAGTTTCGGCGAGGGGAACAGCTTCGCTGCGAGCGCTTCGCTCAACGGCGCCGAGTTTCCGGCGGGATTCGTCCCGAATCTCGCGCTCGATGCGTCGGTGATGTCGTCCGGCGTTCCCACCGGCGCGATGCGCGCGCCGGGAAGCAACGGGATCGCGTTCGCGACCCAGTCGTTCATCGATGAGCTCGCGCACGCCGCGGGGAAGGATCCGGTTCAGTTCCGGCTCGATCTGCTTTCCAATGCAACACCCGCGCCGGCCCCGGCGGCCCCGGCGGCCCCGCCGCCAGGAGCGGCTCCAGGCGCCGGAGGTCGCGGCGGCGGAGGCGGGCCGCGGTTCGACGCGGTGCGCGCGCGCGGCGTCGTCGCGATGGTCGCCGAGAAGTCCGGCTGGGGCAAGACGACGCTTCCCAAGGGGACGGGAATGGGCGTCGCGTTCCACTTCAGCCACATGGGTTATTTCGCCGAGGTCGTGCAGGCGACGGTCTCGAAGGCCGGCGTGCTGAAGGTCGACAGGGTCTGGGTCGTGGGCGACATCGGCAGCCAGATCATCAATCCGATCCACGCCGAAAACCAGAGTCAGGGCGCGGCGCTCGACGGCATCGCCCAGGCGTTGGGGCAGGAGATCACGATCGACAAGGGGCGCACGGTCAATACGAACCTCCAGACCTTCCCACTGCTGCGCATGCGGCAGTCGTGCCCAGTCGAGGTGTCTTTCCTCAAGACGGACAACCCGCCGACCGGACTCGGCGAGCCCGCGCTGCCGCCGGTGATTCCCGCGCTGTGCAATGCGATCTTTGCGGCGACGGGGAAGAGAGTCCGGACGCTGCCGTTATCGAAGCAGGATCTGAGCTGGACGTAACGAAGATGGAAGATGGAAGATGGAAGATGGAAGATGGAAGATGGAAGACCGAAGATGGAGGCGACTTCCACTGGGAGGCGATCGTGGACGAACAGAACACGGTTTCGCGGCGCAGGTTCGTTGGTGGGGTGGCGACCGCCGTGGGAGTGATGGGTCTCAGGCCGTCGATCGACCTGTTCGCGCAGGCGACGCAGCAGCCACAAGGCGGCGCGGCGCGCGTGCGCCCCTCGCTCGACGAGTACGACTCGTACGCGAAGCTCTCGTTCAACGAGAATCCATATGGACCGCCGGATTCCGTGATGAAGGCTATGACGAAGGCCTTCAAGTACGCGAACCGCTACGGCTATCCCGACGGCGGCATCACTGATGAGATCGCGAAACTGCACGGCGTGAAGACGGAGAACATCCTGCTCGGCGCGGGCTCCGGCGAGATCCTCGACGTGGTGGGGACGACGTTCACCCAGGGCGGCAAGAAGGTCATTGGCGTCGAACCGTCGTACTCGCAGGTCTATCAGCACGTCACGAGCGTGAAGGCCGAGGCGATCACACTGCCGCTCACCGCCGATTATCGACAGGACATTCCGGCGCTCATCAAGGCGGCCAGGAAGCACTACCGCGACGTCGGATTCATCTATCTCTGCAACCCGAACAACCCGACGGGGCGCATCGTCACGAAGTCGGAAGTGAGGCAGCTGCTCGACGGCATTCCGGAAGACGTGCCCGTGCTGATCGACGAGGCGTACCATCATTTCGTAGACAACAGCGATTACGCCACGTCGGTGCCGTACGTCCTCGAGGGACGCCCGGTGATCGTCACGAGGACGTTCTCCAAGATCGCGGCACTCGCGGGGATGCGGCTCGGCTACGCGGTCGCGCCGAGGGAACTCATCCAGAAGATGCGCCCGTACAGCATAGGGAGCATCAATGCGGTCGTGAAATGGGGCGGCGTGGCGGCGCTGCAGGACACCGAGAGCCAGGCCAAGGTGAAAAAGGTGACGATCGAACTGCGCCAGCAGACGATCGCGTACCTGAAGACCCTCGGCTACGATTCGATCCCGTCGGACACGAACTTCTTCATGGTGCACGTGAAGCGGCCGGTGCAGCCGGTGATCGCCGCGTTCCAGAAGAAGGGAGTGCTCGTGGGACGCCCATTCCCGCCGATGCTCGAACACCTGCGCGTGTCGATCGGCAATCCCGACGAGATGCAGCGCTTCAACGCGGCGTTCAAGGACGTGATGGGCGCGGCTTCGGGTGGGGCGGGGAACGAAGGGCGATAAAACGGCGACGGGCGACGAGCACTACAGCAACGGGCGACGCGTGAGGGGCGATCTGGCGAAGAGCAACGAGCGACGGGTGAGGGGCGATTTAGCGAAGAGCGACGCGTGAGGGGTGAGGAGAACGTCTCCTCGCTGCTCACGCGTCGCTCTTCTCCAGATCGCCCCTCACTCGTCGACGGTCGCTGTAGTGCTCGTCGCCCGTCGCTGTTTTATCTCGGCAGCGTCAGCGCGACCAACTTGGTCTGATCTCCCGCGCCCGTGGCAAACACGATGTACTGCTTGCCCTGGTGCAGGAA
>Ga0209014_10001914_pt1 | contig 12248 bp, 9 predicted proteins | sample BarGraNGADG00212_FD_184491 | JGI IMG/M metagenome (GOLD analysis project Ga0209014, IMG submission 184491) | Arctic peat soil microbial communities from Barrow, Alaska - Barrow Graham LP Ref core NGADG0002-212 (SPAdes) (version 2) | ecosystem: Environmental > Terrestrial > Soil > Wetlands > Peat... | reverse complement strand
TCTGAATCGATGGGCAGCTCGTAGAGCCTTGCGCCGATGGCATTGGCAATCGCGTTGTTGACCGCGGCCGGGGTCGGGATGTTTGGCATCTCGCCGATGCCCTTTGCCCCGTATGGCCCATGAATGTTGTGCATCTCAAGGAGTTTAGCGTCGATCTTGGGCACATCCATGGAGGTGGGGATGAGGTAGTCCTTGAAATCGAGGTTCTGGATCACGCCCTGGTCGAGGATCACCTTTTCGAGGAGCGCATACCCGAGACCCATGCCGATGCCGCCGTCGATCTGACCCTCGAGCAGCATGGGGTTGATCGCCTTACCGATGTCAAAGGCAGCGGCGATTCTGTTCATGGTCACCTCACCGGTCCTCATGTCCACCTCCACCTCGGCCATCTGCGTTGCATACGTATAGACGAAATACGGGTTGCCCTGGCCTGTCTTCGGGTCGAGCGTGGCCTTCGGCGGGGTGTACCAGCCTTGGCCGATCATCCTTCGCCCCATGACCATGCACCGGCGGGCTGCCTCTTTCAGCGCCAGTCTGTCACCGGGATTGTCCGGGTCGAAGATGAAGCGTTCCCTTGCCACAAGCCGTTCCACCGAGGTATCGAGGAGTTCCGATGCGGAGAGCATGAGCGATTCCTTGATCGGCTGAACCGCCAGAAGAATGGCGTTGCCCATGAGTGTGAGGGAACGGGACCCGACGGTCGGTCCCGATTCGGGGGCGCTGTCGGTATCGGGGGCCAGCACCCTGACGTCTTCCAGCGCCGTGCCAAGGGCTTCCGCTGCGATCTGGGCGATGCCCGTGTGCATGCCCTGACCCATCTCGACACAACCTTGGTAGATGATGACCGAGCCGTCTTCCAGCAGGTGCAGGTTGACCCCGCAGCCGTCACCCGACGCTCCGATGCTGGTCCGGTACCACCCGACCGCCATGCCGTATCCGGTCCGTTTGTCCGCGCTTTGGGCCTGCGTGGGATCGGGCGTGGGTTTGCGTTTTCCCGCCCAATCGAAGAGCCTCTTCGTCTCCTCAATCGTCTCCCGAAGACCGATGCTCTGGTCGATCACCTGCCCCGTGGCCGTCTTCGATCCGAGTTTGAAGGCGTTTTTCAACCGGAGCTCGTAGGGATCCATCTTCAGCAGATCCGCCAGCTCATCCACGAGCGATTCGTGGGCAAAGTTCGACTGGGGCGCGCCGAAACCCCGCATGGCGCCGCCGTAGGGATGGTTCGTGTAGACGAGATACCCTTCCACTTTCACGTTCGGGATCTCGTAGGGCCCCGCCAGCATGACCACCGCGTGGGCGTGGACGCCGCCCGCGGGAGGGAGTACGGGACCCAGGGAGGCGTACGCCCCCTGTTCGTTGTAGATGGTGCCCTCCATCGCCGTGAAGGTACCGTCCTTCTTCGCCCCGAACTTGCACCGGATGATCATGGGGTGACGCTTGCACGTGGAGAGCATGATCTCCTCGCGGGTATACTCGATCCGCACGGGCTTGCCCGTCTTCCAGGCCAGGACCGCCGCCCTGACGCACGTGTCGATGGGCGAGTCCTCCTTGCCGCCGAAACCGCCACCCACCGGGGTCACCACGCAGCGGACCCGGTTGATGGGTAGGCCCAGCACGGGTGCCACGTTTCGGCGGGTGGTGAAGGGCGCCTGCATGGGGGCCATCACCGTCATGGTCCCGTCGCTGCCGGGGATCGCCAAGGCCACGTCCGGTTCGAGGTAGGCATGCTCCAGGAAGGGCACAACGAAGGTCCGCTCCAGCACCACATCTGCATCGCGGAACCCCTGCTCCGTATCTCCCTTCTCGACCCGGGAGGTGGTAATGAGGTTGCCCGACTCATGGATCCGGGGGGCGTCGCTCTTGAGCGCGTCGACGGGTGAGAAGACGGCGGGAAGCTGCTCGTAGTCTACCTTGATGAGACCGAGGGCCTTGATGGCCGTCTTCTCGTCGACGGCCGCGACGAGCGCGACCGCGTCCCCCACGAACCGTACCTTGTCGCCGCAGACGACCGGCTGGTCCGGGATGATCGCCCCCCAGCCGTTCCTGCCGGGGATGTCCTTCGCCGTCACGACCGCGGCCACGCCCGGCAACGCCTCCGCCTTGGACGTGTCGATTTTTTTGATGAGGGCATGGGGATAGGGGCTCCGCAGCACCTTCCCGTGCAGCGCCTCGCGACATTCCATGTCCGCGATGTACTTCAGCGCTCCGGTAACCTTGTCCTTTGCATCCAGCCTCGGCCTTGACTTGCCGACCACCGCGAATTCCTTATCGTTCCGTGCCGTTTCTTTTCCCTGGTCAGCCATGGTTCACCTCATTTCCCCGGCCTGTGACGCCGAATCGATGGCCTTGATGATCTTCTGGTAGCCCGTGCACCGGCAAAGGATGCCCGATATGGCGAGTTGGATCTCTTCCCGCGTCGGGTGCGGATTCTCGTCGAGCAGCGCCTTGCCCGCCAGCACCATGGCCGGCGTGCAGAACCCGCACTGGATGGCCCCGTCTTCGATGAACTTTTTCTGGATCAGGTGCATCTCGCCGTTCTGCTCGAGACCTTCTATCGTGAGGATCGTGCTGTGGTCTGCTTTCATGACGGGCACAAGGCAGGAGGCGATGAGCTTTCCATTCAGGATGATGGAACAGACGCCGCACTCCCCCTCCCGGCAGCCCACCTTCGTGCCGGTGAGGCCGAGCTTTTCCCGCAGTACGTCGACGAGCATCTCGCCGGGTGCTACGTCCACGGAGACCTCTTTGCCGTTGACCTTGAATGTGACCGATTTCTTAGCCATTGCTCTCCTCCAGCCTTTTCAGTGCCGTGGCGATTCCCCGCTCGACGAGGACCGCAACCATGGCCTTCCGGTATTCGGACGTCCCGCGAATAAGACTCGTCCTCGGGTTCGCTGCTTTCGCGGCATCCGCCGCGGCCTTTCTGATGACCTCTTCGCCGACCGGGCTTCCCACCAGGATCTCCTCGGCCGCTTTGCAACGGAACGGCGTCGTCGCCACGGGACCCACCGCGATGCGGGCCTTGGCAAAGGTCTTTGCACCGGGGTCCACCCCGATGACAACGGCCACCGTCAGGATCGGAAGGACGAGGGTCTTTCTCTTGGCGAGTCGCATGGCGGCGCTCGCCTCCCCCTTCCCGAGGCCGGGGAAGGAGATCTCCGTCACGATCTCTTTCGTGCTGTCAATCGTGGTCCGGCCAACGCCCGTGAAGAGCTCCGCCAGGGGTATGCTCCTCTCGCCCTGTCTGCCGCGGATCGTGACCGATCCGTCCAGGGCCAATAGCGGGATCAGGGTGTCGGCGCCCGGCTGGGCGTTGAGGATATTGCCCGCCACCGTGGCGATATTCCTGATCTGGGGCGAGCCGAGCCGGGAGGCGCCTTCGGCCAGGGCCATGCCCCTTTTCCGGATGAGCCCGGAGAGCGCCACCTCGGTGTGGGTGACCAGCGAACCGATCTTCACGGTCTCTCCGTCCAACCTGATCATATTGAGGCCCGGTATCCGGGTGATGTCGACGAGTGCCTTGATGCCCGTACCTCCCTTGCGGGTTGCGGGGACGATGTCGGTCCCGCCGGCGATGACCCTCGCCGCGCCGCGGTACCGCTCGAGCATCTCCAGCGCCTCATCGAGCGACCTCGGCACCAGGTACTCCTCCCATTCCATGTCCTTCTGATAGGCAACGATTTCTTGTGCTTGCATCATTGCTCCTTTCTTTTCTTGAAAAGTAAGCGAGAGAATGCTCTCTTTATATCACAGTTCGATCGGCCGGAAAATCAGCACCACTGCCATTACCAAAAAGATCATCGCATCCGCCGCGGCGCCCCAGTACCAGGCCGTCACGGCCATGACCATGCCCAGGACGTAGGAGGCGATCGCCGTGCCCCGCAGATTTCCCATGCCCCCCACGATGACGACGGCAAAACAGAGGGTGACGATCCGAAAGCCCATATACGGGTGGACCGTGCTGATGGGCCCGTAAAGGATGCCGCCCAGCGACGCCAGCGCGCTCCCCAGCATAAAGACGATGGCAAAGTACTTGTCGATATCGATCCCGAGACTTAAGACCGCCTCCCGGTCGGCCAATCCCGCGATCACGATCTTTCCGATAATAGACTTCTTGAAGAAGACGGACAGACCGATGAATATGAGGAAGGAGAGGATGATGATGATCACGCGGTAGAGGGGGATCTCCAGCGTGAAAAAGCTGGCGTTGATACCCACGGGGTCGCTGACGGGCACGGGTGACGCGCCCCAGATCCACTTGATGAGGTCCACGCCGATGAGGAGGACCGCGTAGCTCGCGATGATGGCATAATCGATGGACTTGCCGTAGAGTCGCCGGATGACGAACTTTTCGATCACGTAGCTCACCGGGAGCGAGGCGAGGATCGCCAGTATCGCGGCGATGACGAAATTCCCCTTCGCAACGGGGAGCAACGCGAAGAGGGCATAGGCGCCGACCGCATAAACGAGTCCGTGCGCAAAATTGACGATCTTCATGCTTCCGAAGGTCAGGGAAAACCCGATCGAAACGATGTAGAGGATGCCGCCGATTGTGAGGCCGTATGCGATAACTTCAAACATGTTCCTTAAGCAACCTCGCTACTTCGTTATTATGCCGGCCTTGATTCTTTTATCCACCAGTTCACGGACGTAGCCCATGATGCCCTTCCTGAATCCGAACGCGATGACGAGGAGCGCCACGCCGAGGAACATCTCCCACCGGGTGATGTATTTCGCCAGGTAGTTGCTGATCACCATGTAGGCCGTACCACCGACGACGGCGCCGAACTCCGTGCCGGGTCCGCCGATGAGGGCCGCGAAGATCACCTCCACGTTCCTTGCGGGGTCCATGAATCCCGGGTTGGCGAATCCGTAGTTGATGACGAACAGTGCGCCGGCGAAGGCCGATACCGAGGTCGAGATGACGAAGGCGACCAACTTGTAAGCCTGTGTGTTGTAGCCGAGGAAACGGACCCTGGTCTCGTTTTCCTTGATGCCGAGGAGCATGGCCCCGAAGGCCGACCCGTAGAGGCGGTGCATCAGGTAGTAGACGGCCACCAGGGATGCGAGGCAGAAGGCAAAGAGGAAGTGGACGTTGCTGAAATTCACGAAGCCGTAGCTGTTGAAGGAGAGGGAAACCCCGTCCTCGCCGCCCGTATAGGAGGCCAGGGCCACCAGGACGATGAAGTAGCCGATCTGGTTGAAGGCCACGTTGATGAGGGCAAAGGCGGCGCCTTTGGTTTTGACCGCAATGGGCCCCAGGAGAAGCCCGATGGCCGCGCCCGCTGCCACCCCCACGGCTATGGCCAGGAAGGGGTCCGGGATGAGGTACTTCGCGCACATGGCGGCCCCGTAAGCCCCCGTACCCAGATAGAGCGTGTGGCCGAAGGAGATCCTCCCCATGTGGCCGTAGAGCACGTCGAACCCGAGAACGTAGATACAGAAAATCACGAAGTCCGTGACCTTATTGACCGATGCGGAGTAGGCGAACACCATGAAGCCGACGATGATGACGCCGATGGCGAACGGGAGTGAGTCTCTAAGCTTCTTCAACAACATGGGTCACCTTATACCGCGATGGATGTTCCAACTGCTCTACAGGAGGCTCTCGATATAGGCCTGATCCCGGATCTCGGCCTCGTCGGTGATCTCCTTAAGCACGCTTCCCTCTTTCATGATGTATATCCGGTCGGCCATCCTCGATACGATCGCGAGGTTCTGCTCAACCACGATCATGGACAACCGTCCCTTCATTTCCATGAGTATCCGGGCAATGTCGTTGATGACGATTGCCGCCAGCCCCTCGGTCGGCTCGTCGATCAACAGGAGCTTCGGGCTGCCCACCAGCGCCCTGCCGATGAGGAGAATCTGTCGCTCCCCGCCGCTTAGGCCTTTGGCCTTCGAGTCGATGAGTCGCTTCATCTTCTCGGAGATGGAAAACAGCCGCTCCACGGCCTCATCGACGTTCGCCTTGATGGGATAGGCGGCGAGTTCCATGTTATCCCGGACCGTCAGGTCGCCGAACACCCGCTTGTCCTGGAACACATACTTCACCCCCAGCAAGGCGACTTTATCGGGTCTCATGCCGCTGATGGCGCGGCCTTCAAAGGTGACCGTCCCCCGGGTCGGCTTGAGAAACCCGCCGATGGTCTTGAGCAGCGTGGTCTTGCCTGCCCCGTTCCTGCCGACGATGCAGGCGAGCTCCCGTTCCTTGACGTTGATCGAGACGTCGTGGAGCACCTGCGCGCTCCCGTAATGGACATTGATGGCATCGATATTCAGTAGCATACGTTATCCTTGCCGAAGTAGCACTCCTTGACCGCCGGGTCGCAGATGACCGCGTTCGGTTCGCCGGAACGGATGATCCGTCCCTCGTGCATCACGTAGAGCGTGTCCACCAGGTCGAGGATCTTCGATATCTTGTGCTCCACCAGGACGATGGTCAGGGTGGATTTGAGCCCTCGGATGATATCCATGATCTCGGTGATCTCGACGATACTCATCCCCGCGAGTGGTTCATCCAGGAGCAGCAGCTTCGGGTCCATGGAAAGGGCGATGGCGATCTCCAGCTCCCTCTTTTTTCCGTAGGGCAGATCGGAGACCTGTACGTCGCTCATGTCGGCGATGCCGATGGTGTCGAGCGCCTTGAGGCAGCCTTCCACCTCGCGGCTCTTGAGGAGCTTCCTCAGAAAGAAGCGGCTCTTTCCGTAGGTCTTGTCAAACCGTATTCGGGCGAGCATCATGTTCTCGATGACCGTCAGCGTATCGAAGACGGAGACGAGCTGAAAGGTCCGGACGATGCCGAGATCCACCCGGTTGTAGGGCGGCATCTGCGTAATGTCCCGTCCGCGGTAGGTGATGCTGCCCGAATCCGGAATATATAAACCGGTAAGGAGGTTGAAGAAGGTCGACTTCCCCGCCCCGTTGGGGCCGATGATCCCGACCGTGTCGCCGTCCCGGATCTCGAAGTCGACGTTGTTGGCCGCAACCAGGCCGTCGAACTGCTTTGTCACACCCTTGGTGGTGATAACAACCTCTGCCATGCGCCCATCCGTGCGAAGGGCGGGGTGAAACACCCCGCCCTTCGGTTCTCGTTGGTTCCCATCCGGAAACGGCTCTTTCCCGACGAAAAATCTCTCGGTTTCGAATTGGAAACCTACAGTGTCTCATCCGGAGATTCCGGATGGAAACTCGTTAGTAACCCAGGCTCTTCAAGGTCGGCAGGTAGTCCTCACCCGTGTATGCCCCGATGAGTTTCACCAGGTCTTTCGGGTTTTTCCGGTCCTTCGCGCTCTTGCCGACGACCACAAAGGCGCCGTACTTGAACAGGGCATGGTGGTCCTCCCGATAGACGCCCGGACCCTTCTCGGAGTCGAACTTTGGGCTCTTCATGAGCGCCGCCGTGACCGCTTTCGTGTCCACGGACTGGGCCAGCTCGATGCCCCGGACCAGCTCTTTTACGGAGATGTAGGCCACCGCCGCATACGGGTCCGGAACCTCATTGGCGCCGTACTCTTTCTGGAACCGCGCCACGAACTCCTTCGTTGCCTTCACGACCGTGGCATCCTCGAACCCGTCCATGTTCCAGTTCCAGAACATGAGGGAGTAGACGCCCTCCAGGGCCTCCGGCGGTACGCCGCTGCCGAATACCTGGGTCATCCAGTCGAACCAGATCTTGGTCTTCTTATTGAGGCCCAACTCGTTGGACTGCTTGATCACGGTTATGGCGTCGACGCCCCACTGGGCCATCATGACGATGTCGGGCTTGGCCGCCGCAATTTTCAGAATGTAGGAGCTGAAGTCGGACGTGCCCACCGGCGCCTCAAGGTATTCTATCTTCGCGCCATACTTGGCGGCCGCATCCTTGGCGCCGGCATACTGGTCCCAGCCGAACGCATACGCCGGAGCGAAAAAGTAGATGTTCTTCAACCCCAGCTTGTTGATGATGTATGCCGCGCCGGCATACCCGATGGAATAGGCGTCACCGAGGATGCCGAAGGTGCTGGGCGCCAGATCGCCCTTCTTGAACATGGCAATGGGCGCCACGCAGGCGGCGTAGTACACGGCGGGGTTTTTCTGGACTTCCTTGTTGAGCGCCGCCGCGATCGGTGCGAAGGTGGAGCCCACAACCCCGTGGACCTTGTCCTCAGTCACCAGCTCGCGGTATCGCCTGATGGCGATGTCCGGCTTCGTCTCGTCATCCTTCACGACGAATTCGAGCGGTATCTTCTTGCCGCCGAGGTTCACTCCGCCCTTTTCATTGATCTCCTTGACCGCAAGTTTCGCACCCTGCAACTGGACCGGGCCGACCGGTGATGCCGCGCCCGTCAGGCCGAACATCAAGCCGACCTTGATCTTGGAGACGGACTCCGCCGAAAATGCGTTTCCGCCCGCGAGCGTCAGCGCGAAAGCGGCAACCACTGTAACCCAAAGCACCTTTCGTAGACCCATTTCAGTACCTCCTTCTGACGGCATCCCATCATGATCTCAGCGATATCTCGCTGCCATTTCATTTCCGCTCCTTCGCCCTCCAGGAGAACCTCCCGCGTTTTCTGCTGTTCCGTCCCCCCCCTGGCTATCCGCTCCGCAACCCTCGGTAGATCCCGCGGATCATGGACCTGCCTTGTTGCGGGGGAAGGATACGAAGGAGGGTCTTCTTTGTCAAGGAGATTTTATCCCAGCGATGTTGTGTTGTTTCTGCTTGACGCACCATGGCCTTTCCCCTATATTTCCGCTAACGAGAAAGCGGATGGCTGTTTAAAAAACAGGACTTCCCGTCTTTGAATGGAGCATCGATGAAGAAGGGTAAAAGTTACAAATCGCTTTATCTGCCTGCGTGGACCATCGTGGCCGCCGTACTGATCCTGCTGCTGGTCATCGTCGTTTCCACCTACCGGAATATGAGCCGGGAGAGGGGGCGTATGGAGGATTCCCTCGTCCGGGAGGGGCTGGTCATCATCCGGGCCATCGAGGCGAGCGTCCGCGTAGACTTTCCTTCGTCTCCCCCCGATGCGCAACGCCTTCAAAAGCTGGTGGAAGAGGTTTCCCGCGAGCCGGAAGTTGCCGCCATCGCGATTTTTGATCGCGCAGGGAACATCGTGGCGGCGAGCCGCCCGCCCGGTCCGGTCCCGGAAAAGGTCAAGGGGGCGCCGTCTCTGGTTCTTTTGTTGAAAGAGAGGGGAATGATCACCCGCTATCCGGAACAGCCGGGAGGGGTTCAGGTCTTCGAGGTGATTCAGCCATTTCGTCCGTTTTCCTACCAGACTCCCCCCTCGTTGCGTCACAGGGTGGAATCGAGCTCCGCATGGCAGGAAAGTCCGTTAGACCGGTGGGCCGGAGACAAGATGATCGCCTTGACTCTCCGCCTGGCCGCCTTTGAAACGGCCCGCCGGGAGGACAGGCATCATACCCTCCTGATGGCGGCGATCCTGGTCGTGCTGGGAACAGGGGCGCTTTACTTTATTTTTATCGTTCAGAATTACTACCTGGTGGACCGCACGCTGGACCGGATGAAGAGCTACACGGAAAACGTGGTCGAAAGCATGGCCGACGGTCTTATCTCGATGGATCGCAACGGAAAGATCGTGACCCTGAATCGGCAGGCCGTTCAAATCCTCGGTTCCAGCCGGGAACTCCTGGAAGGCAGAAGAATAACCGATGTTCTGGGGGAAGGGGTCGGGGAGATTCTGGGTTCCGCGGAGAAGCAGGGGTTGGTGCGCGAGCGGGAGGTAGATGTCCGGAGAAATCCGGACGGTATGATTCCCCTCAGCCTCAGCGCGGCGCCGCTCCGGGACGAAAAGGGACGGGAGATGGGGTTGGTCCTGCTGATCAAGGATCTGCGTGAGATCCGTGATCTTCAGGGAAAGGTGCGGCGCAGCGAGCGGCTGGCGTCGCTCGGGCGGCTGGCCGCCGGTGTGGCGCATGAGATTCGCAACCCGCTCAGTTCGATTCGGGGATTTGCCCAGTATTTTGTGAAGCGCTTTCACGGGCAGGCCGAGGAGGAGGGATATGCCTCGGTCATGGTCAAGGAGGTCGATCGGCTGAACCGGGTGATCACGGAACTCCTGGATTTTGCGGGACCGAAAGAACCCCGCCGGGAGCCGCGATCTCTGGAGGATATCGCCGACCACGCGCTGAAACTTCTGGCCTCCGATCTGGCCGCCAGCAAGGTGGTGGTGTTCAAGGAATATGAGCCGGGCCTGCCGGCGGCTTCCGTTGACCGCGATCAGATATCCCAGGTTTTCCTGAATCTCCTTCTGAATGCGATCGAATCGATGGAGGGAGGGGGGGAGATCCGCGTCACCCTTCGCCGATGCGGTCCTCCGCCTGCTGTCGAGGCAGCCATTGCCGATACGGGGGCCGGTATCCCGGCGGACGACCTGGAGAAGGTTTTTGAGCCTTTTTTCAGCCGAAAGAGGAAGGGTACCGGTCTGGGCTTGGCGATTGTCCACCAGATCATCGAAAGCCACCGGGGAGACATCCGGGTGGAGAGCGGCCCGGGAAGAGGGACGACTTTCCGGATGACCCTGCCGGTGGACGGCGACAGTGACTCGAGGCACGGACATGGATGAAAAACGCAGGATCCTCGTTGTGGACGATGAGGAGAGTCACCGGATCATGCTGCGGGCTGTTTTGAGCGCGGACGGATATGCGGTAACGGAAGCCTCCGACGGCACGGAAGCCGTCCGGGCCGTCGGAAAAGAGGCTTTTGACCTCATCCTGATGGACATCCGCATGACGAACATGGACGGGATCGAGGCGCTGACCGAGATCCGGAAAATCAGTCCCCTTGTGCCGGTCCTGATCATGACGGCCTACGCCTCCGTAAAAACGGCGGTGGAAGCGCTCAAGGCGGGGGCCTTCGATTACCTGACGAAACCGCTGGACATCGAGGAGTTGAAGATAGTGATTGAAAAGGCGCTGGACCACTATCACCTCCGCGCGGAGAACCTCGTTCTCAAGGAACGCCTGGGCGACCGTTTCGATTTTTCCCGGATCATCGGCCGGAGTTCTAAGATGAAAAGTCTGCTGGAGACGCTGGCGATGGTGGCGCCCTCCGACGCCACGGTGCTGCTGATGGGGGAGAGCGGGACGGGGAAGGAGGTGGTGGCCAACGCGATTCACCACAACAGCCCAAGGGCGGGTCAGCCGTTTATCAAGGTCTCCTGCGCCGCCCTTCCGGAGACCCTCCTCGAGAGCGAGCTTTTCGGACATGAGAAGGGCGCTTTTACCGGCGCCATTTCCCGCCGCGAAGGGAGATTTCAACTGGCCCACCGGGGGACCCTCTTCCTCGACGAAGTGGGCGAGATGAGCCCGGCCATCCAGACGAAGCTTCTCCGGGTCCTCCAGGAGAAGGAGTTCGAACCGCTGGGAGGCGTCCGGACAGTCAAGGTCGATATCCGGCTGATCACCGCCACGAACCTGGAGCTGGACAAAGAGATCACGGCGGGCCGTTTCCGGGAGGATCTATACTACCGCCTGAATGTCGTTCCGATCGTCCTGCCGCCGCTGCGCGAACGGAAAGAGGACATCCCCCCGCTGGCGGACCATTTTCTGGCGATCTACCGGGAGAAGAACCGAAAATCCTTGAAAGGCATCTCGGGGAAGGCACTGGATCTGCTTGTCCGCTACGACTGGCCGGGGAACATCCGGGAACTGGAAAACTGCATCGAGCGGGCGGTGATCATGGCGCGGGAAGAGGTCATTGTCCCGGCCGATTTCCCACCCCAGATCCGGATGCTGTCACAAGATCAGGGGAAGGACGACGTTACGATCCCCTCCGGGATCAGCCTTGACGAGATGGAGCGGGCTTTGATTGTGAAAACGCTTGCCGAAACAGGCGGCAACCGAACGAAAACATCTGAAATTCTTGGTATCAACCGCCGCACCCTGCAGAACAAATTGAGGCAGTACGGAGACCGGGGGATACCGTCGTGATCGCGGGGTCGATCACGACGGCGGTCATGCGCAAGCGGGCCGGCTTGCTCATCCATCCGGCAAGCGTTGAAGAGATGACCCGCCTATTTCTAAACAATACCGCCGCCAAAACTTTTCGCGCGGGGTTTCGCTCCATCACGGCTGTTCCTCTGATATTTTTCCCTCCAGGGTGCTTGCATTTCCATTCCGCATGGTTTAGATTCAATAGAATTCCACCAATACTTTAAGGACGGGTGTGATGGGGAAACCCCTGCGCGTATTGATCGTCGACGATTCGGAAGACGATAGCCTGACGCTGATCCGTGATCTGA
>Ga0209014_10001911_pt1 | contig 12258 bp, 7 predicted proteins | sample BarGraNGADG00212_FD_184491 | JGI IMG/M metagenome (GOLD analysis project Ga0209014, IMG submission 184491) | Arctic peat soil microbial communities from Barrow, Alaska - Barrow Graham LP Ref core NGADG0002-212 (SPAdes) (version 2) | ecosystem: Environmental > Terrestrial > Soil > Wetlands > Peat... | reverse complement strand
CAGCGGACCGCGATGGCGGCGACTGCCTGCGTCTCGAGTTCCCTCTGGCTTCGGGCGGTCAGGCCGAGGTCCTTCAACAAGCCGTCGCTGAGCCCGTAGATCCAACCGTGCACCATCAGCGCCTGGCCGCGCTGCCACGCGTCGCGCACGACGGTGGTTTCGCAGACGTTGCGCACCTGCTCGACGACGTTGAGTTCGCAAAGGCGCCGCAGCCATAGTGGCCACAGACGATGACGTGCCTGACCTTTATAGCACGTCCACGGCGTACTGCAGCACTGAGAGGCAGTTGAGGTCCGTGTGCACCACGACGTTGGCCACGTTGCGATGCACGAACAGCTCACCGGGCATGAGGCCCACGATTTCGTTGGCCGGTACTCGACTATCAGAGCAGCCAATCCACAGGAACTCGGGTGTCTGCTGCTCGACCAGCTCGTCGAAGAACGACGGCTTGTCGGCGGCCACCCGCGCGTCGCGCAGCGCGTCGGCCAGGGCGTTGGCGCGTGCCGAGCCTTCCACGCTCAGCGACGGGTCCGGATCGGTGGCGCTCGCCTTCTCGGCGTGGCGCACGATGAATACCAGCTTGTCGCCGGCCTCGTTGGCCTGCGCCCTGGCGGCAGCCGGAACACCGGCGAGTACCAGGAACGCAAGACCGAAGAGCGCAAGCAGGACTCGGCGAAATCTGGTCATCGACTCTCCACAGGCAGGGATGCGGGCGCGAGGCCCCTCCGGTAGCATAGCCGCGGCGCGCTGCCTTCGCCTCCGGGCGAGGCAGTTCGGCTCGACTGCCGTTCCTAAGTGAAGAACGACGCATCGTGGAAATGCACCCGACTCCATCGTAAGATCAGTACTCCACATCCTTTCGGGCAGGGGCAACGATGCGCGGTATTCGAGTGTTGATGGCGGTGATCGCGATGGCGGGTTCGGCTTCAGCGGGTGCACAGGCCGCCGCGTCCGCCTTGGTTGCAAAGGGACGTGTGCCCGAAGCGGACTACCAGAAGTGGGAATCCGTGACCGCCGGCGACCTCTCACCTGACGGAAGATGGGTGGCGTATGAACTGCGCCGGGTAAACAACGCCAACGAGCTGCGCTACCGGCAGGTCGGTGCCGCGCAGGAACAGAGCGTGAAGATGGCAACGTCGCCGCAGTTCACGCGCGACAGCCGGTGGCTGGTCTACACGATCCTGCCGGATACGGGCGCGACCCGCGGAGCCGGCGCGTCGGGCGGTGGTGGTCGCGGTGGCCAGGGAGCGGGCGCCAACGCCGCGACGGCCCGCAACAAGGTTGGCATCGTCGACCTGACCGGCGGTACGACGGTCGCGTTCGAGGACATCCAGTCGTTCGCGCTCTCGAAGAACGGGGCGCACGTGGCCCTGCGCCGCTATCGCGCGCCGGCCGCCCCTGGCGCAAGTGCGTCGCGTGGCGCAGACCTCGTGGTGCGCGATCTCGCGCGCGGCACCCAGGTGACCTTCGGCAACATTGCCGACTTTGCGTGGAGCGACGAAGGCACACTGCTCGCCATGACCGTGGACGTCGAAGGACGCACGGGCAACGGGGTGCAGGTGCTGGATGCCGTGTCGGGCACACTTCGTTCGCTCAACGCGGGCGACCACGAATACTCCGGCCTCGCGTGGCGGGCCAGGAGCGCCGACCTGGCCGCCTACCGCAGCCGCACCGACACCGCGTTTGCCGACACCAGCCAGGTTGTGCTGGCGTGGAAGGACGCGGGCGCGGTGACGCGGGCGCCTTCGGTGTACGACTTCTCCACGGATGCGAAGTTCCCGTCCGGCCTGCGTGTGGCGTCGTACCGGGCGCTCCAATGGTCGGGTGATGGCAGCGCGCTGATTTTCGGCGTCGCGCCGCGTGAGCCAAGGCCGCCGAGGCCGGCTGCCGGCGCACGCACCACGCAGGCACCCGCCCGCGTGCAGGTGTGGCACTGGAAAGACCTGCGCCAGTTCCACCAGCAGGAGGTCAACGCCACGCAGGACCGGCAGCGCACACTGCCGGTCACATGGCAGCTCGCGGCCAACGGCATCACGCAGCTGTCGACGGACTATTACGAGACGATGCAGTTTTCCGAGCAGCGCACAGCGGCGCTTGCCAGCGATCAGTCGGCGTATGCCAGGGAGGTTATGTCGGGCCGCTCATACCGCGATGTGTTTCACCTGGATGCGACCACGGGCAAGCGCGACCCGGTCATCACCCGGACAATCGGCACGACCTCGATGAGCCCGAACGGCCGGTACGTGCTCTACTCGCAGAAGGGACAGTGGTGGAGTTACGACGCCACCACCGGGCGACGCGCGAACCTCACGGAAAAGTCGAAGGCCAGTTTCGTGGACGTCGAGGACGATCACCCGACGCCGGAGCGCGCGATGTACGGCGTCGCCGGATGGTTGCCCACGGAAGACGCCGCGATCGTGTACGACAAGTTCGACCTGTGGCGGCTGAAGCTCGACGGCTCCGCTTCGGAGCGGCTTACGCGCGGCCGGGAGGACACAACGGTCTACCGGAACGTGCCGCTCGACCCGGACCGTGTGGGCGGTGGCGGGTTCGGTGGCGGTGGTGGTGGATTCGGTGGCGGTGGCGGCGCGGTCACGATCGACCTGGCCAAGCCGGTGATCCTCTCGGCGACCGGGGACTGGAGCAAGAAGAGCGGCTTCGCCAGGCTCGTTGGTGGAAAGGTCGAGCGGCTCGTGTGGCGCGACAAGGCCATTTCGTCGCTGCGGAAGGCGCGCAACGCGGAGACCTACCTGTTCCTCGAGCAAAGCTACGCCGACTCGCCGGACTACTTCGTGGCGACGTCAGATGCCCTCGGTGCCGCGCAGGCGGTGTCACGCACGAACGCATTCCAGGACGAGTATGCGTGGGGCAAGCAGGTCCTGATGAGCTACCGCAACACGCGCGGCGACAAGTTTCAGATGATGCTCACCTACCCGGCCAACTATCAGCCGGGGAAGAAGTATCCGATGCTCGTGTATTACTACGAGAAGCTCTCGCAGGGATTCCATCAGTACGTGGGCCCCAGCGATCGCGCGGTGTACAACACGCAGGTGTTCAGCCAGGAGGGGTACTTCATTCTTCGCCCCGACGTGGTGTTCCAGAAGCGCAATCCCGGTTGGTCTGGTCTCGACTGCGTGACGTCGGCGGTGAAGGCGGCTGTGGCGAGCGTCGCGGACATCGACGCCAGACGCGTCGGAGCCATGGGACACTCGTGGGGCGGCTACCAATCGGCGTTCTACGCCGTCCACGCACCGGAGACTTTCGCCGTGGCCATCGCCGGCGCTCCTCTCACGAACCTGATCTCGATGTACGGCTACACCTCCGGCAACTCCGGGCTGGCGGAATCCCAGCACTTCGAGACCAGCCAGGAGCGAATGGACGTGCCGCTGTGGGCGGACCGCCAGGCGTACATCAGGAACTCGACGGTCTTCGACATCGACGCGCTGCGCATCCCGCTGCTGCTCGAGGAGGGCGACGCCGACGGCAACGTGAATCCGTTCCAGAGCCAGGAGCTGTACAACTTCGGCCGTCGCCTTGGCAAGCCGGTGGTGTACCTGGTGTACGAGGGCGAGAACCACAACGTGGCGCGCGCCGAGAGCCAGCGGGACTATCACACCCGGCAGATCGAGTGGTTTGCGCACTACCTCAAGGGCGAGCCCGCAGCCGACTGGATTGCGAATGGCGAGACGTACCAGGCGCGGCAGAAGATCCTGAAGGCGGGGGCCGGGCAACCGGCGGCCCCACCGGCGCGCTGAGCTGCTTCACCAATTGCCACCGACGGTACGATCCACGCCGAAGTCACGGACCACGGCGATCCGACACCGCGAGGAAGCTCATGGACCGCATGCGGTCTGCGACGGCAGCCGCACCTCAGCGCCCTTCATAGCAACGATGAGCCACCTGCTGAAGCCGTCGCCTGAAGGCGAGGGGTTCACCTCTCCCAAGAGTTGACGATGAACAAGAGGGTCTTTGTCGTAAGTGTCTATGGTGGTTTATGCAACAGGCTACGAGTCTTGATTTCCGCAATAGCATATTGTGAAAGGTTCAATTGTACGCTCTTGGTGCGATGGCCCCTTCTTGACGGCTTCATGGCGACGCTGCCGGATCTGTTCGATTGCCCCTATAGAAGCATCGGGCCCAGGACGGCAAAGTACCTGAGATCCGTTGCGCGCACCTTCAACGGACTATACGCTGGCCTCAATTATGCTGGTAAACGAATTGACATAGTGGATTCCAACCACAAGCCAAAACTTGTCACCTATGTAGAGACTATTGAAAAGTTCGGGGAACCATACCTGGAGACTTCCTTTCCTGCCCATGCACACAGGCTCGTACCGGTACCTGAGATATCGTCTGTCATTCGCGGTTTCGATGACGTCTTTCAGCACAGCACGGTTGTGGGAGTAAGCGTTCGTCATACAAATGCCCACAGCAAGACTTTGGAAGCTTCTCCACCGGAGTGGTTCATTGGACGCATAAAGGAGCTTCAACGGTCAGCCCCTCATATGAAGGTGTTTCTCTCTTGTGATAGTCCAGCTGTCAGTGATCAAATCCGGCAGTCCGTCACCTGCGAGGTCCTTGAGCTGGATAAACCGTTTGCATTCAACACCAAGGAATCCATAAGGGCCGCCGTGGCAGATCTCTATCTACTCGGACAGGCGAGATACATCCTCGGAAGTTATTGGAGCAGTTTTTCGGACACTGCGTTTGAGATGCGGGGGAAGGGCGCATTTGAAACGAGTCGAGACCGTTCTCTGGACGACAGTCAGATCATCAAGCTCCTGAATGGCGGTCCATGATGCGGAGTCTCCGGGACATCGAGTGGGTGGATTGGCGATCCGCGGTAGCTGAGCTCGCGCCCATACGGGCTGGTACGATCAGCGAGTCTTGAGTGTCGGTTATTGCGTTGGAATGGTCGGCGGGGATTGCCTACTGCGCATTTCATCCAGTCCATCCCAACGCCAGGGCAGGAGCATACCATGGCTAGCACTTCCATGAGGTGGTTTCGCCGCGTGGTCACTGTTGTTCTCGTGCTGGCCGGGCTTTACGCGCTGGCCTGCGCCTGGTTCCAATTGAAGCATCCGCCGCCGGTGCTCGGACCAGCATCAAGGACGGCGTTCGCCCCGGCATGGCCGAGGGGCTTCTTCTGGGGCACGGCGACCGCGGCGCACCAGGTGGAAGGCGGCAACACGTACAACGACTGGGCTCGGTTCGAGCGGCAGTCGGGGAAGATTGCGCATGGTGACACGAGTGGCGCCGCAGCGGGTCACTGGAAGAAGGTCGCCGAGGACATCGCGTTGATGCGCGCGCTTGGTGCCAACGCATATCGGTTCTCGATCGAGTGGAGCCGTCTCGAACCAAAGGAAGGGACTTGGGACGAGGCTGGGTGGCAGCACTACGCGGACGAGGTGGCGCAGCTGAAGGCAGCCGGCGTTGAGCCGGTGGTCACGCTGCTGCATTTCACCCTCCCCGTGTGGCTCGCCGATCGGGGCGGTGCGACAGCGCCCGAATTCCCGGATCGCTTCGGGCGATTCGCCGCGGAGGCGGCCCGGCGCCTGGGACCGCAGGTTCGCTGGTGGTGCACGATAAACGAGCCGCAGGTGCAGATGTACCAGGGCTACGTTGCCGGCATCTGGCCGCCGGGCGTGCAGGACCACGCATTGGCGGTGAAAGCCTTCGAAGGATTGCTCAGGGCGCACGGCAAGGCCGCGCTCGCGCTGCGCCAAGGCGATGCCGACGCGCAGATCGGCATTGCGTCGAACATGATCTACTTCGAGCCGTCGAATCGCTGGAACCTGCTCGAGCAGATCGTGACCAGGCTGGTGTCGAACGGCTTCAACTGGTCGTTCTACGAGTCGATCAGCAAAGGACGCCTGCTCTTCAGCATGCCGGGTTTTCCGAGGCTCGACAAGCCGGCACCTGAGTTGCACGGGACCATCGACTGGATGGGGATCAACTACTACCGAAGGAACCTCGTGACATTCGCGCCGGGATCGCCGGGAATGGTCGACATCCATCCGGGACCCGGCACGCGCAGTGATGCCGGCATCGAGATCTACCCCGAAGGACTGCTCGCCCTGCTGCGGGAAGGCCGCCAGCGATACCCGCTGCCGATCATGATCACCGAGAACGGCGTGGCCGACTCGGCGGGTGTGCACCGGCCGATGTTCGTACGGCGGCACGCGTACGCCGTGAAACAGGCGATCGAGGAGGGCATCGATGTGCGCGGGTACTTCCACTGGTCGCTGATGGACAACTTCGAGTGGGCCGAGGGCTTCGGCGCGCGGTTTGGGTTGTACCGGCTGGACCGCGCAACGCTTGCGCGCACGCCGGCGGCGGGATGGGAAGAGTTCAGGAGGCTCGCGCCGGCAAGATAGCGGCAAGACTTTGCCGCAGATGAACACCGACGAACACAGAGGGGGTGTCGAGCTGCATTCGACATCCCCATTGAATTCATCTGTGAGTTTCTGTGTTCATCTGTGGCGCAGTTTACGGAAGCCCGCCACCGCTCCCTACGGCACCACCCGCGCCGGCTCGATCCTTGGCAGCTTCCTCCCCTCCAGCAACTTGTTGATTTTCGGCAGCTCGATTGCGATCCACCGCTCGAACTCCTTGGACACGTCGCCCATCTCGCGACCGATTGAGCCAGCGCGCTCCACCTGCATTTCCGACGGCCGACCCTCGTATCCGACCACGCTGCCATACAACTCGGCGAGGTTCTCCCTGAGCCGCTCCTCGCCCGTAATCATCCCGCCTTCCTTCGTGGCGACGATCTTCTTGCGCAGCGTATCCACCTGCGACGAGCCGCGCTGGAGCGCCTGCATCAGCGAATCGCGCGAGGCCAGGCCGGTGCCGCGCTGGTCGAGCGACCCGCGCATGTCGTTCATCTGGTCGACGACCGCCGTCATCTGGTTCATCAGGTCGTACAGCGTGATCGCCAGCGCGAACTGCTGCCGGCGGTCGGTGATCGTCGCCGTGACGCGCGAGTCCCCGGTCACCCGCAGCGCGGCCGTGTACGTCGAGTCACCTTCCATCAGCTTCACGGTGTAGCGGCCGGGCAGGAAGCGCGGACCAACGACAAACGCCGCCGTTGCCGCCGGGGCTACCCGCGGCGGCGCCATCCGCATCGCCCAGGCCGTGCGGCTCAGGCCGCGCCGCTTGCCCGTCGGCAGCGACTGCACGAGCTTCCCGGTGGAATCGAACACCTGCAGCTTCATGTCGCCGAAGATGTGGCGCTTCTGCAGGTAATACGTGATCACCGCATCGCCCGGCGGGTTCGGCCCGATGAACTCGGCATCGCCGTTGGCCCATCCACCGCCCGCCGAGAGCACCTGTACCACCGGCTTGGTTTGCACGAACGCCGCACCCTTGGCCAGCGTGCCAGCCGTCAGGTTCCTGAGCGGTGTGAGGTCGTCCACGATCCAGATGCCGCGACCGTGCGTGGCGATCACCAGATCGTCGTCGCGCGGGTGGATGGCCAGGTCGCGCACCGCGACGGCCGGCAGGTCACCGCCCTTGTATCGAGACCACCGCTGTCCGCCGTCCGCCGAGACCCAGAGGCCGAATTCGGTGCCCAGGAAGAGCAGTTGCGGATTGACCAGGTCTTCCTTGATCACGTGGGCGTAGCCGCGCACCGGCGAACCCGCCGCCACCAACGGCGTCCAGGTCTTGCCAAAGTCAGTGGATCGATAGGCATACGGCTTCATGTCGCCGAAGTTGTGCAGGTCGAACGTCGCGTAGATCGTACCGGCGGCAAAGTGCCCCGGCTCGACGCTCGATACCCAGGCGCTCTTCGGCAATCCCGTGATGTTGCCGACGACGTTCGTCCACTTCTTCCCACCGTCACGAGTCAGCTGCAAGTTGCCGTCGTCCGTGCCCGCCCAGACCACCATGGAGTCCTTCGGCGATTCGCCAATGGCGAAGATCGTCGTGTGCATCTCGGCGCTCGAGTTGTCCACCGTCACGCCGCCCGCCTCTTCCTGCTTCTGCTTCGCCGGATCGTTGGTGCTGAGATCGGGCGAGATGCGGTCCCACGACTGGCCGTGGTTCCGTGAGCGGAACAGGTACTGCGCGCCCAGGTAGATCGTGCCGCTCTTCGTGGGACTGAGGTGAATGGGCGCGTTCCAGTTAAAGCGCAGCTTCCCCTCCTTGTAGCCCGGCAGCGGCTTGATGTCGCGCGTTTCGTGCGTCTTGCGGTTCACGCGGCCGATGTAACCGCCCTGCGCCTCCGCGTAGATGTACGTGGGATCGGTCGGGTCGACGAACATCCAGAAGCCGTCGCCGCCGTACATGTTCTCCCACTGGCCCTTGGCGATGCCGCCCGGATACTGCGACGCACCCACCCACGAACTGTTGTCCTGCAGCCCGCCGTACACGTGGTACGGCTTGTCCATGTCCACGCTCACGTGGTAGAACTGCGAGATGGGCAGGTTCTCCGACTTCCACCACTTGTCGCCGCCGTCGTATGAATACCAGAGGCCGCCGTCATCGCCGGTGATCAGATGGTCGGAGTTCTGCGGATCCACCCACACGTCGTGGAAATCGCCGTGCGCGCTGCCGCTGATGCCGCTGAACGTCGCTCCGCCGTCGGTGCTCATGATGAGCGGACCGTCCGGCTTGTAGATGCGGTTCTCGTTCTTCGGGTCCACGATGAGGTTCGCGAAATAGAACGGCCGCCAGGTCATGTTCTGGCTGCGGTCCCGCAACTCCCATGTCTTGCCGCCGTCGTCCGACCGATAGAGCCCGTTCAGTGGCGGCACCGCCTCGATGAAGGCGTACACGACGTTTGGCTTCGATGGAGCCACCGTCACCGCAACGCGACCCCACGGTTTGACTGGAAGTCCCTTGGCACTCTTGTCGTCGAGCGGGACCCACGTCGCACCGCCGTCAGTGCTCCTGAACAGGCCACTCCCGCTTGGCGCGTCCGGTCCCTCGCCGCCGGAGCGAAACGTCCAGCCCGTGCGACGGAAATCCCACATGCCGGCGTACAGCGTGTTCGGCGCCGACGTATCCATTGTCATCATCGAGCACCCGGTGGACGCGCTCGATCCGGCCAGCACCTTCGACCACGTCTTGCCGCCGTCGGTCGTCTTGTACACGCCGCGGTCGTTGCTGTCGCTCCAGAGCTTGCCGGGAACGCAGGCATACACCGTGTTCGTGTTCACGGGATCGATCAGAATCTTCGCAATGCGCTCGGAGTCCCTAAGGCCCATGTTGATCCAGGTCTCGCCGCCGTCGGTGGTCTTGTAGATGCCGTCGCCGAGGGAGACGCTGTTGCGCACCCAGGACTCGCCGGTGCCGGCCCACACGGTCCTGGGGTCCTTCGGGTCGATGGCGACCGCGCCGATGGACTGCACATCCTCCTTGTCGAAGACCGGCTTGAAGGTGGTTCCGCCGTTCATCGACTTCCACACGCCACCGCTCGCGCTGCCTACGTAGATGGTGAGGCGATCGCCTTCGTGGACCGCCGCGACGGCGGCCACGCGGCCACTCATTGCCGCGGAACCGATGTTCCGGGCGCCGAGGCCCGACGTCGTTTCGGAGTCGATGAGTGCGGACAGTTGGTCGAGTGGGCGGAGCGAGGTGGTGGTGGGCGTCGACGGAATGGACGAGGGACTCGGGCCTGCCATCGGGCGCGCCGTAGCGGCCGCCTCGGCCGCGGTTACGAGCTTCGCGCCGGCCGCAGGCTTTGCGAAGCGCTCGTCGTCGATTCCCGGGTTCACGGTGATGCGTTCCCACGCGTACTGCTGCTTTTCGGAGCTCGAGCTGCCCTTGGCGCCAATCGCGGACGCGAAGGGAAACAGGACACCCTGGACTTCCTTGTAGTCGCCGAGCTCGACCTCGAACGTGCGCTCGGCGCCGCGCACCGTGCGCTTCACCTCGTACTTGATTGGCACGCAGGATTCGGCATCCAGGTAGTACGTGCGCACGTCGCCATTGCTCGAGAGCGTGGCCCGCAGCTTGTAGACGGCGGTGCCTTCCATCTCGTCGGTGCCAATGAGTTCCACCTTGTTGCCGCGTTGCTGGTAGTCGAACAGCGGGTCGTCGAACTCCGCCTCCTCGACGATCCCCTTGGTCTCGTCTTCACCGAGCGGCTCGGCGTCCTTCTTGCCAGACCACGGTTCGATCTTCCAGCCGCGCTTGCCGTCGAAGGCCGTCACTCCGGTCATCCCGCCGAACGTGAACTCCTCTCGCACCTCGTGCGGACGCCGATACTCGTTGGTGACCACCGCCTCGAATCCGCCTCCGCCATAGAACCGGCCGCTCTTCCGCACGGACTGGACGGCGCGCAGGCGCTCCGCGCCGCCGATTCGCCGGACATAGCACGTGATGATCTCGTCGGCCGACGGCGTCGCCTGGGCCGAAGCGGGCGCCGGAACCGCGAGCGTGAGGGCGACGACGGACAGGAAGTACTTTCGCATCGGTGGACTCCTCAAGAGCGAAGAACGTGGTCGAATATTCCGGAATCGAGCCATTGGGTCGCGCCACGGCGGAATCGACCGCCCGTCCCGGTGGACGCGGCGGCTCGCCTTGCAAGCTACTATACCACGAACATCGCGATCCCGGCCGCGAACATCGCCAAGGTCGTGATGCCCACGATCGCGCGCGACAGCCAGGAGCTCGGCTGGCCGCGCATCAGCTTGCGATCTGACGCGGCGTGCAGAATGCCCACCATCAGGAATGGTGCCAGCAGACCGTTGATCACCGCCGTCCAGTAGAGCGCCTTTACCGCGCCGATCCCCAGGAAACTGATCGCGACACCGATTGCGATCGAAACTCCAATGACGGCGTAGAAGGCGCGGGCCCGCATGGGCTGCTCATCCATTCCCTGCCGCCAGTGGAAGGATTCGGCAAATGCGTACGCGGCGGAACCTGCAAGCGTCGGAATTGCCAGCAGTCCAGTCCCCAAGATGCCGATGGTGTAGAGCAGCATCGCGAAGCGGCCCGCCAGCGGACGGAGCGCAGCCGCCACGTCGGCCGAAGTCGCGAGTTCTGTCTGGCCGTTCGCGTGCAGCGTGCTCGCCGTCGTCACGATGATGAAGAACATTGCGACGTTCGAGAAGAGCGTGCCGATCCCGATGTCGATTTTCCGGTCGCCGATCTCTGTGGCTGTCGCTCCCCGTCGCGCCTTCAGCGTGAGCCGGCCGGCGACTTTCTCCTCTTCGACTTCCTGCGACGCCTGCCAGAAGAAGAGGTACGGACTGATCGTCGTTCCGAGAATCGCCACCAGCGTTGCCCAGGCATCGCGTTCATGCGGAAGCTTCGGCACGACCGTCGCCCGCACCACGGCTCCCCAGTCGGGACGGACATCGATGGCTGCGACCACGTAGACAACAAGGATCAACGCCAGCCACTTGAGAATATTGGCGATCGCCGCATATCTCAGTCGGATCGTCGCGATCGCGATTCCAACACCGAACGCGAGCACCCAAACGAATTCCGGTGCGCCGATCAGCAGGTGCGCCGCGTCCGCCATCCCGCCCAGGTCGGCGCCGATATTGATTGTGTTGGCGACGAACAGTGCACAGGCGGCGGTGCCGAGCAGCCACCGTGGGTATTTCTGTCGCAGCGCTCCTGCCAACCCCTGGCCGGTGACCATCCCGATTCTCGCGCACATCATCTGCACCGCCGCCATCAACGGCCAAAGCAACGGCGCGGTCCAGAGAAGGTTCGTGCCGAACTTTGCTCCGGTGACGGAATACGTCGCGATCCCTGAAGGATCGTCGTCGGCGGCGCCCGTGATGACACCCGGGCCCAGTGCAGCCGCGATGCGGCGCAGCGTAGAAACTTTCAGCGGGGCTATTGAGGGTGCGGGCATCTTGCGGAGTGCGGATGAAAGGAAGCACGAACGGACGACAGATTGACTACCACCCGATGCGCGTCGTCACCCCTTGATACGCATGTTCTTCGGGTCGTACAGCAGCGTAATCGACGCGATCGCCGGATGCCGTGCGCACATACCCCACCGCCTCGCCGTCGCGCCACGCCACCTGAAGTTGCCGCCCGGCGTGAGCGGTGGCAAACCGGAAGCGCTCTGGGCTGCGCCAGTCTCCGAGCCGGGTCGAGCGCCGCTGGCAGAGAGGCCATGCGGCTCACTCCGCCGCAGGATCGCGATACCTGGCCATCGATGAACACAGAATTTCACAGAGGGGACTCGAGCTGAAGCGCTCGGCAATCCCCTTGCTGGTTCATCCGTGAAGGTCTGTGTCCATCGGCGGCGCCATTCGCCCCGTCAGGCCCCCGCCCGCACCGCCACCC
>Ga0209014_10001907_pt1 | contig 12270 bp, 7 predicted proteins | sample BarGraNGADG00212_FD_184491 | JGI IMG/M metagenome (GOLD analysis project Ga0209014, IMG submission 184491) | Arctic peat soil microbial communities from Barrow, Alaska - Barrow Graham LP Ref core NGADG0002-212 (SPAdes) (version 2) | ecosystem: Environmental > Terrestrial > Soil > Wetlands > Peat... | reverse complement strand
GTGCGAGCGCCGCCGGGTCCGGCGAGCCGCCGGCGAGCATCGCACCGGGCGCGGGGACGACCCCGCCCAACAGCGGCACGCTCGCCCCGCACTTCAGGCAGAGGCCGGTCTCGTCGTCGCGACGCGCGACTGGCCCTCCGTCGACGTCGTGGACCGGGCCCAGCGGCTCATGCGAGGTCGTGAAGTCGCACGTCGGGTAGCGCGAGCAGCCCCAGAAGACGGAGCCGGTCCGCCGGGCTCGGCGCGCCACGAGGTGGCCCTCGCCGCAGCGCGGGCAGGCCACCTCGAACGGGAGCTGGTCCGGTGGCGGCGGGCCGTCCTTCCTGATGTACGAGCAATCCGGGTAGCGATTGCAGCCCACGAATGGCCCGAACCGGCCGCGCTTGACCGCGAGCACGCCACCATCGGTCTCCCCGCAGGTCGGGCACGGCTCGCCGGCGCCGGGCAGCGCCGGGAGGTCGGGCTCCTCGCCCGGGAGCGGCCGCGACTCCTTGTGCTCCGGGTACAGGGAGCAGGCGAGGAACCGCCCGTTTCGGCCGAGCCGGATCACCATGGGGTGGCCCAGCGAGCAGACCTCGTCGGTCGCCTCGGTCGTGAAGTCCTTCCGACGGAGTTCCTTGCGCTTCTCGTCCACGAGCGTCCGCAGGGGCCCATAGAACTCCCGGAGGAGGGGCACCCAGGCCCGCTCCCCCCGCGCGATCTCGTCGAGCTCCTCCTCCATCCGGGCCGTGAACGCGAGATCCACGTAGCGCCCGAAGTGCTCGACCAGCAGGTCCGTGACGATCTCGGCGACGGGCTCGGGGTAGAGCCGTCGCTCCCGGATCGTGACGTAGCCCCGGTCGACGATCGTCGACAGCGTCGCCGCGTACGTGGACGGGCGGCCCACGCCGAGCTCCTCGAGCGCCTTGACGAGCGAGGCCTCGGTGAAGCGCGGCGGCGGCTCCGTGAAATGCTGGGTGGGCGCGACCTCCGCGACGGTCGTGGGGTCGCCCTCGGCCAGCGCCGGAAGCGTCCGCTCGGCTTCCTCCTCGCCCTCGTCGCGGCCCTCCGTGTAGACCCGGCTGAAGCCGTCGAAGAGCGTGCGCGTCGCCGACGCCCGGAGGTCGTACCCGGCGTCCGCGAGGTCGACGGTCGTCGTCTCGAGCTGCTTCTCGGTCATCTGGCTCGCCAGGGTGCGCTGCCAGATCAGTCGGTAGAGGCGTGCCTCGTCGCGCCCGAGCGATCCCTCGATCGCCTCCGGCTCCCGCGCGAGCGACGTCGGCCGGATCGCCTCGTGGGCCTCCTGGGCGTTGCGGGACGTGGTGCGGTAGCGGCGTCCCTTGGCGACGACGTACGCCCGGCCGTAGCGCGCGTCGATCACGGCGCGCGCCTCGACGAGCGCCTGGTCGGAGAGCACGACCGAATCCGTTCGCATGTACGTGATGAGTCCGACCTGCCCGTCCGGCGTCTCCACGCCCTCGTAGAGGCGCTGGGCGACCGACATGGTCCGCTTCGGGCTGAAGCCGAGCTTGCGGCTCGCCTCCTGTTGAAGGGTCGACGTGGTGAAAGGCGGCGCGGGGCTCCGCTTCGACGTCTTCACCGCCACCGTCCGGACCACGGGCCGGCTGGCGTGCAGCGCCTCGGCGTGGCGGCGTGCCGTCTCGGCGTCCTCGATCACCGGCTTGTGGCCTGCGATCCGCACGAGCTCAGCGGTGAAGGGCGTGCCGTCCGGCGCGAGGAGCGTCGCCTCGATCGTCCAGTACTCGCGGGCGACGAACGCCCGGATCTCGCGGTCGCGCTCCACTACGAGCCGAACCGCCACCGACTGGACGCGGCCCGCCGAAAGGCCCGATCGGACCTTCCGCGAGATGAGGGGGCTCAGCGTGTAGCCGACGAGCCGGTCGACGATCCGGCGGGTCTGCTGCGCGTCCACGAGGTCCACGTTGATCGCCCGGGGCGCCGCGAAGGCGGCCCGGATGGCCGGCTCCGTGATCTCGCTGAAGGTGACGCGGCTCGTTCGATCGGCGGGAAGGTGCGCCGCCTCGGCGACGTGCCAGGCGATCGCCTCCCCTTCGCGGTCGAGGTCTGTGGCGAGGAAGATGTGATCTGCCCGGCGACCTGCCTTCTCGATCGCGGAGACCTGCCGGCGCCGGTCGGCGGGGATCTCGTAGTCGGGTGCGAAGTCATGCTCCACGTCCACGCCGAGCTTGCCCTTGCCGGGGTTCTCCGGAAGGTCGCGGACGTGGCCGTAGGAGGCGAGCACGGTATACCCGGGCCCCAGGTAGCGTTCGATCGTCTTCGCCTTTGCGGGCGACTCGACGATCACGAGGTTCTCGGTCATGGCGAGCGAGTCTAGCACCGGCCACTCACGGCCCGATCACGCGGGGACCGGCCCGAGCCGGGCAGCGGCCCGGGGCGGGTCCCGGCGCGGTGACCGTCACAGCTCCGCGGCCGGCCCGCGGTGGCGACCCGTCAGAGCTCGCGAACCCGGCGCAGGAAGTCCTCGTCGACCTCGAGATCGGGCTCCGGCTCCGCGAGCTGGATCGTGAGGATGGGCTCGTTCGACTCGAAGGCGGCGGCCGCGACCGGGAGCTCCACGAACCGGATGTGGGTGTACGGGAAGACGAACGTCGAATCCTCGCGCTCGGCGAAGAGCGGGCGCGTCCGGCTCATGGTCCGGAGGTTCGTGCCGACGAGCACGCCATCGCCCGGGGACGGCGCCTCGAAGAGATCGATGAGCAGCGGTTGCTCGTTGATCAGGTGGAGCACGGCGTCGCGGATCACGGGTGGTAGAAGTCGATGACGATCCGGATCTGTCCGCCGGAGATCCAGACACCGATCCCGACCCGGTCGTAGGCGGGGTTCATCATGTTGACGTAGTGCCCGCCGGGCGGGCTCCACGAACCCTCCGACTGGAAGTAGAGCTGGGTTCCGAGCGCGGAGGCGTTCGCGCTCGAGGCCGACAGGCAGCCGAGGTTCTCGCCCCAGCGATAGCTCGTGTAGCCCGCGCGGCGCAAGCGGTCACCCGGGGTGCCGCCATCGAAGTGACTGCACACGCCGCTGGTCGCCAGTAACTTCGCGTACGGCCGGGAGACGGCCGCGCTGATCCCGGCGTCGAGGACGAGGGGCGCGACGCCGCTGCCGCCCGGGCTCGAGCATGCGCCCGACGACGTCACGATCCCGCCGCCCCGGGTGCAGTTCATCAGGCTCAGGTAGTAGCGCTCCGCCGCGGCCCACGGGCCGCTGCCGGTCGAGCCGCCACCCGACGACGGCGGCGCCGGCTTCGGCGTCGGCTTCGGCGTCGGTCGCGGGGCCGGCGTTGGGGTCACCGGTGTTGGCTTCGCCGTCGGCTTCGGCGCCGGCGTCGCGGTCGGTGCCGGGGTGGGCGGGGGCGTGGCTGCCGGCTTCGCGGCCGTCGCGAAGCGCGCGGTGATCGGGCCCGAGATCGGCGTGCCGTCGGCGCCCGTGGCGTCCCGCGTGACCGACATCACGACCTCGCTGCCCCAGGGCAGCGGATCGCGCGGGTTGAAGATCACGACGGTGTCGTCCTCCGCCCAGTGGTAGTCGCCGGCGAGCGCGCTTCCCCCCACCGAGACGACGAATGCCCGCTGCGTGCTGGCCCGATCCATCGGGCGCGTGAAGCGGACCGAGATGTCCGCGTCCCGTGCGACGTCCTCGGCCCCCGCGACCGGGCGGAAGCGCACGACCGCCGGCGTCACGATCGCCTGCACCGTGACGGGCGCGATCGCGGCGATCCGAGCCCCGTCCGTGTCGGCCAGCCCGGCGGCGATCGAGACCGTGTACCGCGTCCCCGCGGCGAGCCCGTCGGCGGGGATGAAGGTGAGCCGCTCAGTCGGGCCGACGGCAGTGTCGGCCTGGAGCTCGCCCGCGATCTCCGGGTCGATCCGGAAGGCGGCACGGGCTGCCGCCGCGTCGACCGGTCGGTCGAAGGCGACGATGAATGCCGTGTCCGGCGAGACACGTCCATCCGGGCGCAATCCCGTGGCGACGATCCGGCCGCCCGTGGGAGCCCGCGTGTAGAAGGCGGTCCTCAGCGGGTCGGCGAGCGCAACGCCGGCGGCGCTTCGCGCCGAGGTTCCGATCGTGAGCGTGTAGTACGTCTCGGGCGCCCACCCGTCCCGCGAGCTGACCAGGAGGCGCCGGCCGGCGTCGAGCCATGCGACCGTGAGCGGCGTCTGCGGGTCGACGCTGAGCGCGGCAGCCACGCTCGCCTCGTCCATCGGCGTCAGGAAGTCGAAGGTGACCGCCCCGTCGAGCGCCTGGCGCGACTCGACGTTCGGGCCGAACCGCTCGGCGGCGATCGGGCCCGCGGTCGCGGGCGGAAGGGCCGAGGCCGCTCGCGGAAGCGATCCGACCGCGGCGACCAGCACCAGCAGGCCGACGCCGACGGCAAGCCCTGCCCGGATCGCGGCGCCGCGCCGGCGAGCGACCGGCAGGTAGACGGCCACGAACACGGGAACGGCCAGGATCGCGGCCGCGATCTTCCGCAATAGTCGCTCCTCGCTGCTTGGCCGGCGCCGTGCACTAGGCGTCGTGCCTCGCTTGATCACCCCCGCGATCGGCCCGCACCATACCACCGGTCGACGACGCGCGGCAACACGCGGCATGCGTGACCGCCGCCCGCGCCCCGCCACCGGCCCAGCAATTCGGGGCTATTCGTCGGTCAGCGTCCAGCGGGAGGGGTCGCAGCGGCGCCCCGCGGCCCCAGGCGCCGGGGGTGCGGCGTGGTCGCCGCCAGGGTGCCGGCGGGCGCGTACCGGCCGAGCGCGGCCACGACAAGCCCGTGTCCCTCGAGGCGCGTGAGGACGGCGAGGATGGTCGCCGGGGCGAACCCGGTGGCGTCCATCAGCTCCTCGAGCGTCGCGGCGCGGGGCAGAATTGCCCGGGCCACGGCGGCCTCGGCCGCGCCGAGGCCGGCAAGGACCGCCCCGGGATCGGGCCCGACGGCGCGCCCGCCGCGGAGCAAGCGCCGGTCCGGGGACGTTCGGGCGGCGCCCCCGGCCAGGCCGAGGTCCTCGAGCAGCTCGGCAACGCTCGGGACCGCGCGTGCCTGGCCCGGATAGAGCCGGAGCAGGCGGTTGCATCCCACGCTCTGTTCGGAATCGAGCGGCCCGGGCACGACGAAGCACTCGCGCCCCTGCTCGAGCGCCCAGCTCGCGGTGATCAGGGCGCCGCTCCGCTCGCCTGCCTCGACGATCACGGTGGCGTCGGCGAGGCCGCTGACGACGCGGTTGCGGCGCGGGAAGGTCCCCGGGACCGGCCCGACATCGGGCGCGAGCTCGGAGATCACGGCGCCTCCCCCCGCGACGATCTGGTCGGCCAGGTGTCCGTGTGCGCGCGGGTAGAGCCGCTCGTGTCCCGACCCGAGGACGGCGACGGTGCGCCCGCCACAGGCCACCGCCGCGGCGTGCGCGGCGCCGTCGATGCCGACCGCAAGGCCGGACACGACCACGGCACCGGCCGTCGAGACCGCGCCGCCGATGGCGCCCGCGATCCGGCGACCGCCTTCCGTGGCCCGCCGCGTCCCCACGATCGCGACGGATCGCGCCGGGTCGAGCGCCGCGAGGTCTCCGCGGACGAACAGGACCGGCGGCGGCAGATCGAGGAGGCGGAGACGGCCCGGGTAGTCCGACGACTCGATGGTGAGGACCTCGATGCCGAGCGCCCGTACCCGCGCCACGAGGACCGGCGCTGCGATCGCGGCATCGGCGATCGCGCGTCCGAGCGCCGCGTCGAGGTGACCGCCGCGACCCGCCACCGCCTCGGCCAGGCGCCTCGGGCCCCGTGGTCCCGCGGCCGTCTCGAGCACCGCCCGGCCGCTGCCGAGGGCAGCGAGCAGCGCAGCGAGCGTGACGGGCCCGATGCCGTCCACCGCCACGAGCACGGCCCAGGCGTCAACCTCGTCGACGGACAGGGCCCCGTGCGTCGGCCCGGCCGACCGCGGCCGGACCTCCGCGAACTCTGCCGAAGCCGGCAGGGTCGCGAGGGACCCACCGCGAGGGTCGCCACCGCCGGACGCCGGGCCGGCGCCACGGCCGACCGCGCTTTCGGGGCGCCCGCTGTCGCGAGCGATCACGGCGCCCGGGCCGATCCCGCTGCGTTGGTCGACGCTCGCCCCCGGCTCGCCGGCGGTGCGCCACTCGCCGCGGGCCCCGTCCCGACCCACGCCCAGCACCTCAGCCCGCCCGCGAGGGTGCCGCGGCCGTGGCCGGGACCCGGTAGCGCGCGGCCTCCTCCAGGTGCCGGACCTCGACCCGCTCCGCCGAATCGAGGTCGGCGATCGTGCGGGCGACCCGGAGCAGGCGCTCGGTGGCGCGTGCTGTCAGGCCGCCGGCTTCGGCCAGCCGGATGGCCTCACGCTCCCCCGCCACGTCGAGCTGGCACGCGGCCCGGAGCGCACGTCCGGCGAGCCGTCCGGCGAGCCGTCCGCGCCCGACGACCTGGCGAGCGCGGACCTCCGCGACCCGCGCCGCGACCGCCGCCGACGCCTCCGCGTCGCCGCGTGCGAGGAGCGCCGCGGGCGCCACGCGCGGCAGACCGACCCACAGGTCCAGCCGGTCCCGGAACGGCCCGGAGATCCGGGCTGCGTACCGGTCCGGGAGACCCGGCGGGCACGTGCAGCGCCCGGACGGATCGCCGCCCCATCCGCACGGGCACGGGTTCATGGCTGCGACGAGCTGGAAGCGGGCCGGCATCACCACCGATCCGCCCGCCCGCGCGATGGCGATCCTTCCCTCCTCGAGCGGCTGGCGCAGGGCCTCGCGCGCTGCCCGGTCGAACTCGGGCAGCTCGTCGAGGAACAGGACGCCGTGATGTGCGCGCGTCACCTCGCCGGGCGATAGCCGCGGCCCTCCGCCGACGAGCGCCGCATAGGATGCGGTGTGGTGTGGTGCCCGGAACGGCCGCTTCGTCACGAGGCTCCGGACCGGCCCCTCCCCCGCGACCGACGCGATCACCGTCGCCTCGTGCGCCTCGGCCGGATCCAGCGGCGGGAGCAGCCCCGGGATGGTCCGCGCGAGCAGGGTCTTGCCGGAGCCGGGCGCACCGATCATCAGGAGCGCGTGACCGCCGGCGAGCGCGATCTCGAGCGCGCGGCGGGCCTCGGCCTGGCCGCGGACATCCGCAAGATCCGGCCAGGCCTCGTCATCCGAGGGCGTCGGGATCGTCCGCGCCGTCTCGTCCGGGATCAGCTCTGCGCGGGTCATCGGCCCGTGACCGCGCACTCGCCGCCCGCGCACCAGCTCCACGGCCTGCCCGAGCGAGGCGGCAGGGAGCGCCTCGATGCCCGGGACGAGGCGAGCCTCGTCCAGCGCGTCCGCCGGCACGACCACGCGTCCGGCACCGCGTCGCGCGAGGGCCGCGATCATGGGGAGCAGGCCCGGCACAGGCCGGACCTCTCCGCCGAGCCCGAGCTCGCCGAGCATCGCCCAGCGGCCGCACGGGCGAACCTGCTCGGAGCCGACCAGGATCGCGATCGCGATCCCGAGGTCCAGGGCAGAGCCGGCTTTCGGCACGTCCGCCGGGGCGAGGTTCACGGTGATGCGACGCGGCGGGTGGACGAAGCCGGCGTTGCGGAGCGCACCGCGGACCCGCTCGCGGGACTCCCGCAGGGCCGCGTCCGCCAGCCCGACGATCGTGAAGCCGGGAAGGCCGGGCGCCACGTCCACCTCGACGCGGACCGGACGGCCCTCGAGCCCGCGAAGCGTGGCGGCGAGGACCGTGGCGAGCATGCCCCCCACCGTAGGGGCACCCCCTCACCCCATGGCCACTCGTCCCTTCACCCGGTCTTACGTGCCGAGGCGCGGGGCGTTCGCCGGTGCTCTGAAGGCCCTGAGCCCACGCTGCCGAAACGCAACCTCAGCGCGCCGGCACGACCACCGCGGTTCCCGTCACCGGGCGCGGCTGCTTCTCGATGGCCCGGGCGAAGTCGTGGAACGACCGACCAAGCGGCGAGTCCGCCTTTGTGAACATGACCGGTGCGCCGGAGTTGAGCGCGCTGATCGCGCCCCGGTACTCGTTGATGACGAGGTGGTCGATCGTGCGCTTCAGGGCGCCCTCGGCGTTCTTCACGTTGATCCCGGTGAACGCGTTGGACCGGTTGAGGACCAGCTTCACGCGGTCATCTGCATAGCCGATGTGGCCGAGGGTCTCCAGGACGAGGCGCACGTTCTTGAGGCACGACAGGTCCGCGGTCATGACCACGAAGAGCGTGTCCGCGGCGTCGAAGATCCCCAGGTTCGTGTCGTCCAGGCGCTTGTCGACGTCCACCACGATGTAGTCGTAGAGGCCACGGAGCGTCTCGAGGATGTGCGCGATGTGCTCCTTCGTGACCAGCTCGGCGGTCTCGGGGGACGGCGGCGCTAGGAGCAGGTCGATGCCGGAGTCGTGCTTGACGACGACGTTGCGGAACAGGTCGGCGTCGATCGAGGGGGCCGTGACGACGTCCACGATGCTCTTCCGGTCCAGGCCGAGGTCCAGGAAGACCCGGTGGTCGCCGAACTGCAGGTTGGCGTCGACGAGGCAGACCTTTCGGCCCAGCTCGCGATGCAGCGCGATCGCGGTGTTGATCGCGATGGTCGTCGTCCCCACGCCGCCCTTCGCGCCGTAGAAGGCGAGGACCCGCCCGAGCGGGGGACGGCCGACGAGCATGTCCCGGGGTGCGAACCGCGCGAGGAGGCTCTTGATCCGGGCGAGGAGCTCGGCGGGGTGGAAGGGCTTGACGAGGTAGTCGTCCGCCCCGGCCCGAAGGCCGCGGATCTTCTGTTCCACCTCGCTCTCGGCGGTGAGCATGATGATCGGGACGTGGCCCCCGGCGCCCTCCTCGGCGCGGATCTTGGCGGCCACCTGGTAGCCGTCGAGCTTCGGGAGCATCACGTCCAGCAGGACCAGGGCAGGGGGGTCCTGCGCCCAGAGCTTGAAGCCCTCGGCGCCGTCGCCCGCCACGATGACTTCGTAGCCTTCCTGCTTGAGCGTGAAGCTCAGCAGGCGCTGGACGTTCGGGTCGTCGTCAACAACGAGGATCTTGGCGGACATCCGACCTTCCTGGTTCACCGCGTGCGCCGAGGCGCGGTCGTCCCCTTGACCGCTCGACCACGGCCCACCCGCGGCCGATCATAGCGGACCGCCGCCGCTGAAACCCCGCGGTTCTCGATCCGCGGCTCAGCCCGGGCCGCCGACGGGGTGGGTCGGCGGGGTCGAGGTCTCCGCACCCGACGCGAGGCCCGCCCCGAGCGTGAGCGCGAGGGGCTCGAGGAACCGGGTGAACTCGGTGGGGATCACGAACTTGGTCGATGGGCTCGCGCCGAGCGCCTTGAGCGCCTCGAGGTACTGGAGGAGCATCGTCTTCTGGTCGATGCCGGCCGCCGCGGCGTAGATCCGCTCCAGCGCCTGGCTGAACCCTTCCGCATCGAGGATCTGCGCCTGGCGCCGGCCCTCGGCATCGAGGATCGCGGCCTGCTTCGACCCTTCGGCGATGTTGATCTCCGACTGGCGCTTGCCCTCCGACTCCGTGATGACTGCGCGGCGGGTCCTCTCGGCCGAGAGCTGCCGGTTCATCGCGTCCTGGACATCACGCGGCGGCGTGATCTCGCGGATCTCGACCGTGGTCACCTTCCCGCCCCAGCGCTCGGTCACCTCGTCGAGCTTGACGCGGAGCACCTCGTTGATCTGCTCGCGGCGCGAGAGGACCTCGTCGAGGAGGATGTCGCCGATGACCGCGCGGAGCGTGGTCGTGGCGACGCCCTGGAGGGCGCCGCTGAAGTTGGCCACGTTGACGACGCTCTTGAGCGGGTCGCTGATGCGCCAGTAGATCAGGAAGTCGACGTTGATCGGCGCGTTGTCCTTCGTGATCGTCGTCTGGCTGGGGACCTCGATGAACTGCTCGCGCACGTCGACCTTCACGGGCCGGTCGATGATCGGGATCAGGAACCGGAGCCCCGGTCCGCGGACGAGCGCCTCGTTCGTCTTGCCCAGCCGGAAGACCACCATCTTCTCGTACTGCTGCACGACCCGGACGGACAGGTAGAGGAGCAGCAGGACGAGGACGAGGACGGCCACCAGGATCGCGAACAGGACGGCGACTTCCACGCGGGCGCTCCTTTCGAGCTGCGAGGTCAGGTGGTCGAGCCGCGCTCGACCGGGGAAACGTACAGGGTCAGGCCATCCTGGCGGACGACCTCGACGCGAGCGCCGGGGACGAGCCGGCGTCCGTCGATGCTGCGGGCGGTCCATTCCTCGCCGACCGCGTGGACGGTGCCGAGCGGGTTGATCTCGGTCGAGACCACGGCCGCCTCGCCGGCGACGCGGAGGTTGCCCACGAGCACCGTGCTCGAGCGCATCCGCCGGATCCGGTAGGCGGTGAACGAGATGAGCACGCCGAACCCCGCCGTCAGGCCGACCATCACCACGATGACCGGCAGCGCGACCTCCACGCCGGGCACGCTCGGCGCGCCGGGGTTGCCGTAGATGGTTCCCGCCCCGAGCGCGACGCAGGCGGCAGCTGCCATCGCGAGGAGGCCGTGGCTGGTGACGTGCGTCTCGAGGACCAGGAGCGCGAGGCCGAATCCCACCAGCAGGAGGCCGGCGATGTTGATCGGCAGGTCCGTGAAGCCGATGAAGGCGAACAGGAGGCTCAGCGCGCCCAGAATGCCGGTCAGCAGGTTCGGGTTCCCGAGCTCGAAGGCGAGGAGCAGGATGCCGGTGACGAACAGGATGAAGGCGAGGTTCGGGTCCGCGAGGAAGCGGAGGAGCGCCTGGAACGGGCTGAGCTCGACGACCTCGCTCGCCGCGCCGGAGAGGGCAAGCGTGACCTGCCGACCGCCCGCGACGGTGACGGTCCTCCCGTTCGCCGCGGCGAGCACGTCCGCCTCGGTGGCCGCGATCCCGTCGACGGCACCGGCCGCGACCGCTTCCGAGGCGGAGTAGCTCTTCGCGTCACTGACCGTGGAGGCGGCCCAAGCGACGGGCCGCCCGCGCGCCTGCGCGATGGCCGAGATGTTGGCGATCGCGTCGTTCTTGACCTTCACGCCGAGCGTTCCCGGGATGTCGCCACCGCTGCTGTCGATGGGGCTCGCCGCGCCGATGTTCGTGCCCGGCGACATGAACGAGAGGTTCGCCGCGAGGGTGATGAACGTGCCGGCGCTCGCGGCCCGCCCGCCGGCGGGCGTGACCCACACGATCACCGGCACCGGCGATTCGAGGAAGGTGCTCGTGATCTGCGACATCGAGGCGAGGCTGCCGCCGGGCGTGTCGAGCTCGACGATCACCGCCGGGGCGCCCTCGCGCTCGGCACGGGAGATCCCGTCGGCGAGGTACTGCGCCATCACCCCGTCGACATCGCCGGTCGTGGGGAGAACGACGACGGCGGGCGTCGCAGCTCGGGCCGGGCCGGCGAACGCGCCGAGCGCGACCATCAGCACTCCCGCCGCGAGCGGGATGGAACGGGCCAGAAGAATTGGTCGGCGCATCTGGAATGGGCTCAGGCGCCAGTATGCACCCGCGGGTCGCGCCGGGCCGACGGACGTGCCGGGCCGAGGGACGTGCGAGGGCCGCAATCAGGTGGGTGGCGGCACCTCGTCGCCCGCGCCGGGCGTCCCGCCCAGCACGCCGGCGGCGCGGCCGCTCACGAAGTCGAACACGAGCTGGCTCCAGGTCTCCATCCGCTCGTGAACGGCCAGGACGTCGGCCGGTGGAGCGAAGCGGCCCTCGAGCTTGTGGCGTTCGCGGACCGCGACCGGCCGACCGGCCGCCTCGGACGCGTAGACCACGCCAACGTGGACGCGGCCAACCTCCGTCGTGTCGTCGTTGAGCAGGCCCACGAGACGGAAGTCAGGGACGAAGGAAGCCTCGAGCTCCTCTGCCCACTCCCGCGCAAGGCCGCCGGCACAATCCACGTCGCCCGGGTTGAGGTGACCCCCCACGCCGATCGAGCACCGGTCGTGGAGGCGCGCGTCGGCGCCCGCCCGCGTCCGCCGCATGAGGAAGTAGCCGCCCCGGTCGCGGAGGACGAGGTATGGGATGACCTGCTTGAAGTCCGGATCGATCTCCATTGCCGCGCGCGGGGCGAAGCGTCCCTCCCGCTCGATGACCGTGAGATACGGCTCGGCGCCCCGGTCGAGGACGCCGCGCCATCCCGCGGGACCCATGAGCGCGGCCCGCGGGACGACCAGCACCGACTCCCCGGGTGGCTCGCCCACGTCAGCCAACGCCGCCGAGACGGTCGCGCGCGGCGGCAAGGCGCTCGCGGATCGCCGCCTCGTCGGGGAGCCCGTC
>Ga0209014_10001905_pt1 | contig 12284 bp, 11 predicted proteins | sample BarGraNGADG00212_FD_184491 | JGI IMG/M metagenome (GOLD analysis project Ga0209014, IMG submission 184491) | Arctic peat soil microbial communities from Barrow, Alaska - Barrow Graham LP Ref core NGADG0002-212 (SPAdes) (version 2) | ecosystem: Environmental > Terrestrial > Soil > Wetlands >... | reverse complement strand
GTGCGCAAATCAATCAATATTTCATCTTTATCCACACGAACAATTATTGGCACTTCTATCTTGCGCAGCTTTTCTTCCATGCGGCTGGCCGGCATTTTTTTATTTTTAATGCCCACTAAAACAGATGGAATCTTCTGTGTCGGCAAAGATCCGCCTCCGGCCGCGGCAAAATCTTCGTGAAGAACAAATTCCAGCGGCTCAAGATTTGCTTTCTGCAATTTACTGAGCAACTTGCGCGCGCGTTTTTTGACCGCGGCCACAGGCTCGGTCAAGGCCTGAAGCGGCCTCAATTTATTTACCACCAAAGCAGGCCGTAGATAATGCATCAGAGTCGCTTCCAGCGCGGCCAGTGTGAATTTATCAATGCGCAGGGCACGGTTGAGCGGGTTTTTCTTAATCTGAGCCAGAATTTCTTTTTTACCGGCAATTATCCCCGCCTGCGGCCCACCCAGCAATTTATCACCGCTGAAGGTGACTACATCAACTCCGGCAGAAAGAACATCGCGGACTGTCGGCTCATGCTGCAATCCGTATTGATCCAGATCAATCAAACAACCGCTGCCCAAATCATCCATCACCGGTATCGCATGTTTCTTCCCCAAAGCAACCAGAGAGATGATTTGGGCCTCTTCGGTAAAACCTACTATCCGGAAATTGCTGGTGTGCACTTTTAAGATCAAGCCGGTTTCAGTACCGATGGCTTTTTCGTAATCGTCAAGACGCGTGCGGTTGGTCGTGCCTACTTCTCGCAATATGGAACCGCTCTTGCTCATAATTTCAGGGATGCGAAACTCGCCGCCGATTTCGATGAGTTCGCCGCGCGATACGATAGATTCTTTTCCTTCGGAAAGTGTGTTGAGAACGAGCAAAACGGCCGCGGCATTATTGTTGACAATTAACGCGTCTTCGGCTCCTGTTAGAGCGCAAATTAACGAACTGACATGATCGTAACGCTGACCGCGCTCCCCTGCCGCCAGATCAAACTCCAAATTGGAATAACCCTTGCCTACTTCCAGAATTCTCTGCAAAGCTTCAGGGCAAAGCGGCGCGCGGCCAAGGTTGGTATGCAAAATGACACCGGTGGCATTGACCACTTTTACTAAATGATAGCGATAAAAGCCTTTGATCGTCCGCTCCACATCTCCTGCAACACTTGCCGCGTCTAAAGAAAACTTCGGCAGATCTTTTTCTTTTGCTTCAATAATTGTTTCTCTTAAATTTTGCACAACATTCCGGCATGTTTCTATGACAATTTCCCGTGCCGCCCAATCATAGATACCGCTTTTTTCCAAAAGAAGGATTACTTCGTCAATTTTCGGCAAGTTTCGCAAAAATGTCTTTCTTGATTCATCCATAAAAAACCTCTCCTATGCTGCTATAACTTAACTACCTGTTGCCCAAAAATATCCATTTGAGCGGCCATTGAAAGCGTTTTGGCTAATAAAACTTAGCGAAGCGTAAGATCTCAGCGATTACAATTGTCTGAGCCGCAGGCGAGTTTTGTAATCGCCTGAAGCGAACCTTAGATTTATCCAAAACGCTTTCAGGCTCAGCGAAAAGGATCTTTGGGCAACACTCACTCCAGTCCTGCCTGCTTGCGGCAGTAATCACGAAAATTATTTACCGCGATAAAAAACTCCCGCATCATAATCACCCAAAAGTAACGCCCCCGCGGTGTTAAATGCAGATTGGGCGGGAAATACCGAAAAGATCCGGCCAGAATAAAAGCGATCATTTCCTTCCAGAGTGATTTTAAAAATTTGCCGCCATATTTTTGCTCCACCGCGGTAACATCCATTTTAGTGCTAAATAGCTTCATTAAGAAATCATAACTCATCTGATCGCGCAGATTGAATTTGCGGGAAGCTTTCAACGGCAACCTGCCCCGCTCCAGACAATCAATATATTCGGCAATATCAAAGGTATTTGCATAGCAAACACCTCCAAGATAGCCGATGGCACCACTTCCCAGGCCTGCGTATTCATCATAATCGACTACATATTCATCGATAAGCGCTCGCTTGCCATTCTTCCGGGAAAAACACCAGGCAGAAGAAGATTCGTACTCTGCTTCAAGACGCCTGATGATGATCTGATATAATTTTTTTTCGCGGTTGAAATTGACCAAGCCTACAGTATCCTCCATCAGTCTTTGAGTCATTGTCGAAATCATTAATGGATAAAAGGTGATTTGTTCCATCTGGAGATTGAGCAGGACCGCCAAATCATCACCTAGCAGTTGCGGAGTTTGCCCCGGAAAATTGAAAATCATATCGGCATTGACCGTGTCAAATAAACCCATAGTTTGTTTTAATCTCTCGGCGATAACTTCGCCTGCGCCATATTTTTCATAACGCCCGATTTTTTTGAGCAAATCATTATTAAAAGTTTGCACACCCACGGAGAGCCTATTGACACCGCTTTGCCGCAGTATTTCAATATTGCGATCAGTCAAATGATTAGGGTTTGTCTCCACGGAAATTTCTTTAATGGCGAAACTTTCGCGGGCCAGCGCAAGTATGTCCGCCAATTCGTCGATAAGAACCGTGGGAGTGCCGCCGCCCACATAAAGACCGCCGAATTTATATCCCCTTTCGTGGTAGAGATTGATTTCGCGCCGCAGTGCGACAAAGTATTTTCGAGTCAGCCCCTCGTCAAAACGTACCCGATGAAAAGAACAATAAGGACAAAGCTCTTCACAAAAAGGAACGTGGATGTAAAGGAGGCGAGGTTTCACATCCGTGCAGAAAGGAAACTCCGGGATGACACCTTCTTCAAATTTAAGCGCCCGGGCAAATTGCCTTTTGGCTATTTGAGTAACAATTTGATTAATCACATCTAAACCTGTATCATTACATTAGTTCAAGTTATACCATTTCGCTTTCAAAGGATAACGAGGTGGCAAGAAGGGTGCACCGGAGGCGTATTTTTACATACGCTGAGGAAGCCGACGACGATGCCAACAAAGTTAGCCTTCGAGCGCGAAATGGTATTATTGTTTAACAAAAGATGTGCCTATATTGCAAGCGGCGATTACTTGAAATAAAAAAGAATAGATGTTATATGCCTGAAAAATAATGTTCTGGTGATAATCCATGTCCAAAGATAATGTTTTAACTCTATGGAATGATAAAGGTATCAACGAAAAAGACACATCCCTTTTAAGAAAAAAATCAAAGGAAGTACCGGCGCCTCTGAATAAGGAATCACGCGAGATAATTAAAACATTGGTTGATTCTTTTTTAGCAAGAGATGATGCTTCGGGACTGGCGGCGCCGCAAATTGGCATAACCAAAAGAATAGTTGTTTTTCGCATCAAAGGCTTCGGTGAAGGGGGAAAAGTAAAAAGTCACGATGATTTTGAAGTTTTGATTAACCCGAGAATTACCCAATCACGCGGTGAAAAAGTGATGATGACCGAAGGTTGCCTGTCTTGCCCGGAAATTCAGGTGGAAATAAGCCGCTTCCCCGAAATAAAAGTTCGTGCCTTAAATGAAAAGGGAGAAAAAATCAGCAAGAGGTATCTGGATTACGTTGCCCGCGTTGTGCAGCATGAACTCGATCATCTGGATGGTAAATTAATCGTTGACTACGAAGGAGCAATTTATTATCCCAAGAAAAAACAGGAATTCTTCGACAAACTTTTTAAAGATTAATCTATGGGGAAAAATTGAAAAAAACACCTTTATATGAAAAGCACGTTGCTCTAAATGCCAAAATAATTGATTTTGGTGGCTGGGCCATGCCCGTACAATACACCAATGTTATTAATGAACATAGAGCAACCAGAGGAGCCGCCGGCCTTTTTGATATTTGCCATATGGGAGAGATTGAAGTTAAAGGTCCGCAGGCTCTTGATCTTTTACAACTGGTTTTAACCAGAAATCTGGCAGATCAAACTCCAGGGCAGGTTAAACTGTCCGCCCTGCTCAACGAAGAAGGCGGTATAATAGATGATTTAACTGTCTACAAGCTCGATGAAAACTCCTACATGCTGGTGACTAACGCCACCCCCAAAGACCGTGACTGGCAATGGATAAAATCGATTCAGCGGGACAAGGGATTTGATTGCAGTTTAAAAGATATCAGCGACACGATGGGTAAACTGGACCTGCAAGGTCCACTCTCTGAAGAAATTTTACAGAAGCTGACAAAGGCTGATCTGAAAACTCTGCGTTTCTATCATTTTTGCGAATCTCCGGTCATAGGATTTCCGGCAATTATTTCGCGTAGCGGCTACACCGGTGAAGACGGTTTTGAAATTTATGCTGCAGCTGATATTATTGGCAATATATGGGATGAGCTGATAATTGCCGGGGCGCAATCAGGATTGAAACCGGCAGGACTGGGCGCAAGAGACACTCTGCGATTGGAAGCCGGCATGATGCTCAACGGTCAGGACATGAACGAATCGGTAAGCCCGCTGGAAGTGCCTTATAGCTGGATCGTCGATGCGCACAAAGAATTTGTCGGAAAAACAGCGCTAATGGCCAGAAAAAATTCTGGCATCGGCAACAAGCTGGTCGGTATAGAAATGACCGGCCGTGGGATTGCCCGCCACGGCTACAAAGTTTTTCACGGTGGAAAAGAAATCGGCATTGTAACTTCCGGAACATTTTCTCCAACACTGAGCAAAGCAATCGGCCTGGCTTTTGTGGACATGGTCTACAGCGCGCCGGATACACAAATAACAGTTGCTATTCGTGATACGATGACTCCGGCAAAAATTGTCAAGCTTCCGTTTTATAAAAGATCAAAATAAATAAACTAAGGAGACGTAAAATGTCCAAACCGAATCCTACAGACAGACTATATTCCCGTGACCATGAATGGGTGAAAGACAATGGCGATGGAACTGCAATCATCGGCATAACTGATTACGCACAGGAAATGCTCACGGACATCGTGTTTGTGGAACTGCCTGAGATTGGAAAAGTCGTGGCGAAAAGCGAGCCGGTAGCCGTTGTTGAATCGGTAAAATCAGTATCCGATGTTTATGCTCCGGTTAGTGGCGAAGTCATTGATGTCAATAAGAAGCTTGAAAACACGCCGGAGTTGATCAATCAGGACGCTTTCGGCGAAGGCTGGCTTGTAAAGATGCGCCTGTCTGATGCAGGCGAACTAAAAATGTTGCTTAGCGCGGCTGATTATGAACAAATGCTGAAAGAGGAAAAACACTAAAGATGGATTACTGCCCTCATACTCCCGATGATACTGCGCAAATGCAATCTGTTGTTGCCATCGCCAGTATCGACGAACTGTTCGCCGATATTCCACAAAAATTTAGATTAAAGAGTGTGCTGGATATTCCTGCCGCGTTATCCGAGCAGGAAACCATCGCGACCATGTCCAGTATCGCCGGGAAAAACAAACTGCCGCAATTTACTTTGACGGGCGCGGGCGCTTATCATCATTTTATTCCGGCAGTTGTCGGACACATCATTGGGCGCGCAGAATTTTATACAGCCTATACCCCTTATCAGGCCGAAATCAGCCAGGGCATTCTTCAGGCAATCTACGAATACCAGACCATGATTGCCCATCTCACCGGCACCGAAATAGCCAACGCTTCTATGTATGACGGAGCTTCCGCAATGGCCGAGGCAGCGGTGCTTTGCGCAAAGATGTCCACCCGGACTAAAATTATTGTTGCGCGCTCGGTGCATCCCGAATACAGGCAGGTGGTAAATACATACTCGTGGGCTAACGGCTATACAGTTGTTGAAATACCATATTCGTCATCCGGGCAAATTGATTCGAATGCTTTGCAAAACAAGCTCGATGATCAAGTTGCCGCTGTTTTAGTGCAAAGCCCCAATTTTTTCGGCGTCATCGAAGATATTGCACCACTTGTCGACACGGCTCATCAAAAAGGTGCACTGCTTGTTGCCGGTTTTACCGATGGCACAAGCTTGGGTATTCTGCAGCCGGCGGGAGCGTCAGGAGCTGATTTTGTTGTGGGAGAAGGCCAAAGTTTCGGCAACCCGCTCAATTACGGAGGCCCTTATCTGGGCATTTTTGCCGCGCGTGAAAAATTTATGCGCCGGATACCCGGACGGCTGGTTGGCGCAACGGTGGATAAAAACGGTCAGCGTGGATTTGTTCTGACGCTGCAAACCCGTGAGCAACATATTCGCCGGGAGAAAGCAACATCCAACATTTGTTCCAACGAAGCTCTCTGCGCGCTGGCGGCAGGCGTATATCTGGCAGCTCTGGGTAAAAATCTACGCAAGCTCGCACAACTCAATATTTATAAAACACAGTATTTAAAAAATAAACTTTTACAGCTTAAAGGATGGAAAGAAATATTTTTTGCGCCGGTTTATAACGAATTTGTTTTGTGTTGCCCCGATGCCCGGCTTGTTAATAAAAAATTGCAATCGGTAGGAATCATCGGCGGCTATGAATTAAACAAAGATTATCCGGAACTGGAAAATACTTTGCTATTTTGCGCAACGGAAATGCTATCCAAAGATGATATTGATCGGGTCGTTGCAATATTGAAGTAAACTCAGGAGCTCAACCATGGAGTTAATTTTTGAAATAAGCAAACCGGGACGCAGCGCTTCCGCCGTTGCCGCAAGCGATGTGCCCGCTGTCAATATTGAAGATGCAATCGGCAAGAAATATCTGCGCACCGATCTTGATCTTCCGGAAGTTGCGGAAGTTGATTTAGTCCGACATTACACTAATTTATCACGGCGTAATTTCGGTGTTGATCTGGGCTTCTATCCACTGGGTTCCTGCACCATGAAATACAATCCCAAAGTTAATGAAAATGTGGCGGCACTCCCCGGCTTTACCGGTCTTCACCCTTATGCCGATGATAAATCTGCCCAGGGGAATCTGCAACTCATGTATGAAATGCAGAAGTATTTGAGCAATATTTTCGGCATGGCTGAATTTACCCTGCAACCGGCTGCGGGTGCACACGGCGAACTTACCGGTATGATGATGATTAAAAAATATTTTGAAAAGAAAGGCGAAAAGCGCCCGGCCATCCTTATACCGGATACCGCCCACGGCACCAATCCGGCCTCCGGCGCGCTTTGCGGTTTTGAGATAGTGACGCTGCGCTCCAACAGTGAAGGCGGCGTGGATATAGACCACTTGAAATCTCTAATGACAGAAAAGGTAGCAGGTCTGATGCTCACCAATCCCAACACGCTGGGGCTTTTTGAACGCAACATTGAACAGGTTGTGCAAATTGTTCATGGGAAAGGCGGCCTGCTTTATGGCGACGGTGCCAATGCCAACGCTTTTTTAAGCAAGGCAAGACCCGGTGATTTAGGTTTTGATGTTATTCAGCTCAATCTGCATAAAACATTTTCCACGCCGCACGGCGGCGGCGGCCCCGGTAGCGGCCCGGTGGGCGTGAGCGCAAAGCTTGTTGACTATCTACCCATCCCCCGTATTATCAAAACCGGCGATGGCTACAACTGGTCGGATAAATTTCCGGATACCATCGGCCGCATGCGTTCTTTTTACGGCAATTTCAATGTGATTGTGAAAGCCTATACTTATATTCGCTCCTTAGGCGCTGAAGGTTTAAAGCGCGCCACCGAAATGGCTGTGCTCAACGCGAATTACATCAAGGAAAAATTAAAACCGTATTTTGATTTACCTTACGATCGTGTCTGCATGCACGAATGCGTCTTTTCCGGTAAAAGACAAGTGGCCGAAAACGGAGTTCACACGACGGACATTGCCAAGAAGCTGATTGATTATGGCTATCATCCGCCGACTATTTATTTCCCGCTAATTGTCCCCGAAGCAATCATGATTGAACCGACCGAGACGGAAAGCAAAGAAACGCTGGATGCCTTCTGTGAGGCCATGATTGCCATCGCCCGCGAGGCCAAAGAAAATCCTGATGGTGTAAAAAATGCGCCACTGACGACGCCCGTCAGCAGGCTGGATGAAGTACTCGCCGCGCGCAAGCCGGATGTTTGCTGGAAAAAATCTTAAGGCTTGGTCATTGCGAGGAACTCCGCGCGCGACGTACCAATCCCTTTTCTATTTACGATAACAGGCCATGTAGAATAGTCTATGAATCAATTAAACGAAAGAGCACAGCTCCTGCGCAAACCTCCCTGGCTTAAAGTGCGCCCGCCTTATGCTGATCAATGCCGCAGCATTCGAACAACACTTGCCGAGCTTCAATTGCATACTGTTTGTCAGGAAGCGGCCTGCCCCAATATGGCGGAATGCTTTGCCAGCGGCACAGCCACTTTTTTGATCCTGGGGAATATCTGTACCCGCAACTGCCTTTACTGCAATGTTGAACATGGTCAGCCTGCGGCAATTGACGAAAAGGAAATTCATTATTTAATCAGTGCAGTACGAAAGATGAAACTGGAATATGTTGTCATCACATCCGTTACCCGCGATGATCTGCCTGATGGCGGAGCTCAAATCTTTGCTGATTGCATCAGTGAGTTGCGCAAGGAAATGCCGACCTGCAAAATCGAGGTGTTGATTCCTGATTTTCAGGGCAACCATGCGGCATTGGAAAAAGTAATTACCGCAGCGCCGGATGTCATTAACCACAATATGGAAGTTGTTGAACCTTTGTTTCCCCAGTTACGGCCGCAGGGCAATTACAATATCTCTCTGAAGCTGATCTCGGGCATAGCCGCGACTTCCGTTGTTGCCAAAAGTGGTTTTATGGTTGGTTTTGGCGAAAAGCGCGATGATATCCTGCGCTTGATTGATGATCTGTCTTCCGTATGCTGCGAACGTCTGACGATCGGTCAATATCAGCAACCTACTTTGCAGCATTGGCCGGTGGCAAAATATTATCATCCTGATGAGTTTGCCGGGTTCAAAGAAATCGCGTATCAAAAAGGGTTTAAGTACGTAGAAGCGGGACCGCTGGTTCGGAGTTCTTATCATGCAGCACGAGCAGGATCATAAGTTGTCATTGCGAGCGCCTCGCGCGACGTGGCAATCTAATAAACGATTGCAGTAATTGTGAGGTGTATTGATGTCCGAAAAATATGATTTAGTCATCATCGGCGGCGGGCCGGGAGGGCTTACGGCAGCAGAAATTGCCTCGGTAAATAAAAAGCGCGTGCTGATCATTGAAAAAGATGGTTGGGGCGGCACCTGCACTCATCGCGGCTGCATCCCCACCAAGGCGCTGCTTACTTGCAGCAAGTATTACGCGGATTTAAAAAAACTTAAAAGGGTAGGCATTAATATCGCGGAGACATCCATTAATTTTTCCGCCATGAAAAAACATCAGCAGCAAATTGTGAAAGTGGCCGCTCTTGGCGCGCAAAAGGTTCTCACTGATGCCAAAGTAGAAACTAAATTGGGCACTGGCGAAATTATTTTCCCCCAGGAAGTACGCTTTACCGATTCATCAGGAGAAAACGAAATCGTCTCTGCCCAAAATATTATCATCGCCTGGGGTTCTTTACCGCAAATGCTTCCGGGAATTAATCTTTCCGAACGCGTCTTAACTTCGGATGGCATCTTAAATTTAAATTTACTTCCCCCTAGTATAATAATTGTCGGCGGCAGCGTTATCGGTGTGGAATTTGCGACTTTTTTTGCCGAACTGGGCGTAAAAGTAACCTTAGTTGAACTTTTAGAACAGATTCTTCCTAACGAAGATCAGGAAGTGGCCGATTTGCTCCGGCAGGAATTGATCCGTCTGGGCATTGCCATTCACACCTCAACAAAACTGGAAAGCCTGAAAGATACAAACAGCGGGGTTGTAATGCGGGCAAAAAAAAATGGCGAACAATTGGAGATGAACGCCGACTATGCCCTGCTTTGTACTGGCAGAAAGCCTTTATTGCATTCAAAGGAGTTAGACAAACTGGGAATTGAATATACCAAAGCCGGAATCAAAATAGATAAGAATATGATGACAAATATGACCGGTATTTATGCAGTCGGCGATGTTACCGGCGGCATGATGCTGGCGCACCGCGCGTCGCAGCAGGCCAAAGTTGCCGCAGACCATATTTGCGGCGTAAGCGACTATTCTTATAATGAAAGATTTATTCCTTCTGTAGTGTATAGCCATCCACAAATTGCGCGAGTCGGCTATACACAAAAGCTGGCGCAGACAGAAAACTTGTCCGTTGAAATTATTCGATCCCAATACGCCGCCAACATCATCGCCCGCGCAGAACTAATGAGCCAGGGGTTTGTTAAAGCTGTATTTCATCAGGATAAACTAATCGGTGCAACCATCGTCGGCGATCACGCATCTGAACTCATTTCGCCCCTCGCCTTAGCGGTATCCAATGAACTGACTAAAAAGCAATTGCAGTCCTGGGTTATCCCACATCCGACACTGAGTGAAATATTTACAGCGCTGATTGATTGAGTAGCAATTCGAATTATTTTAATAATATAATTCCATTAAGTTTATAAAATTATAAACTTAATAGTTAAGGAGAACAGCATGAAGATAATTAACTACACATCAGTCACACCAACTCATTTTGACAATGATCAGGCCAAGGGAGTTGCAGGCCGTGTGGTCGTGGGCAAAAAAGACGGGGCGAATAATTTTTGTATGCGCATATTCGAGATTGCTCCGGGAGGAAATACACCGAAGCATGCCCACGCCTGGGAGCATGAAATGTTTATTCATGCGGGTGTTGGCGAAATTTACGGCAATGGTAAGTGGAATCCAATGTCATCCGGAAATGTTATTTTTATGCCACCCAATGAAAAACATCAAGTCAGAAATACCGGCAAGGAACTATTGATTCTGGCCTGTCTTGTTCCATCAATCGCCCCGGAATTATAGAGCAACTATCGATAATTTCAGCAACGGCATTATCGATTTCTTGACCAATAAAACATCTTGACAGTGCATTGATATTGTCGTACCGTATTTCGTACGATAAGGAGGCGAAAGATAATGACAACATTATCCGCATCGGAAGCTAGAAAGCAGTTATATAATCTGGTTGATGAAGTAAAGGATACCCATCAGCCGGTACAAATTATCGGCAAGAGAAGCTCTGCTGTTCTTGTATCTGAAGAGGACTGGCGCGCCATTGAAGAAACTCTGTATCTCACAGCGATACCGGGCATGCGGGAATCCATCAAAAAAGGACTCAAGACGCCGATTGATAAATGCGATAAGGAACTCAAATGGTAAACTGGTGTCTTGTTTTCACTAAGCAAGCCCAAAAAGACGCGAAGAAATTAGCCCATTCCGGCCTTAAGCCTCAGGCCAGCCGGTTGCTTGATATCCTGCGCAAAGACCCGTACCAAAATCCACCATCATATGAAAAACTCGTTGGCGACTTGAGTGGCGCTTATTCGCGGCGAATCAATATCAAGCATCGCCTACTTTACCAAATACTAGATGACATCAAAACAGTAAAAGTTATCCACATGTGGACTCATTATGAATGATCAGGTAGTTGCAATTGCATTACATGCTCAGCCGCGCTTTCGCCGGCCACATATCCAGTCGAAAACGCGGCCTGTAAATTATAACCGCCGGTGTCGGCATCAATATCCATAACCTCACCACAAAAATAAAGCCCTTCAACCTTTTTGGAAGCCATCGTGCGCGGGTCAATCTCGTCAAGCGCCACACCGCCTGCCGTAACTATCGCCTTTCCCAAGGGCAGAGGTGATTTGATACTAAAGCGCAGCGCTTTGAGCAATTCTACAATTTTTTCCCGTTCGGGGGCCGCAATCTGGTGTGCCATTTTTTCTTTATCAATACCGGTCAGTTCGATAAATGGTTCAATCATCTTGGCAGGCAAATATTCTTTGATAATGCCGGCGATTTTCCTTTTGCCGGATTGATCCAGATCCCGCTGCAGGCGCTTATGCAGTTGTTCCTTAGTCAATGCCGGTTTTAAATCGATCAAAATCGCCACCGACCCATATTCGAGCGCTTCGGTAACAGCGAGACTCATCAGTAGTATGATCGGGCCGCCCACGCCAAAATGCGTAAAAAGCATTTCGCCAAAACGGCTTTCAATTAACGGCGGACGAGGCACTTTTTTTTCACCGCGCCCATAGTCTATCTGAGGAGTTAATGTTGCATCGATCCGGCTGGCCTCGCCCTGAAAAGCCGTCGCGCGAACATTGCGCAGGCTTACTCCCTGCATGGACTGGGCAAGTTTTTGTTCGTGCACAATAAGCGGCACCAGTGCCGGTTTGAGTTTGACTATGCTATGCCCGAGCATTGCGCTGATTTTGCAGCCATCGCCGGTAGATCCGGTAGCAGGCCATGACGCTCCACCGGCAGCTATTATCACAGCCCTGCAACGAAAATTTCCATTTTGTGTTTT
>Ga0209014_10001904_pt1 | contig 12287 bp, 10 predicted proteins | sample BarGraNGADG00212_FD_184491 | JGI IMG/M metagenome (GOLD analysis project Ga0209014, IMG submission 184491) | Arctic peat soil microbial communities from Barrow, Alaska - Barrow Graham LP Ref core NGADG0002-212 (SPAdes) (version 2) | ecosystem: Environmental > Terrestrial > Soil > Wetlands >... | reverse complement strand
CGCACGCACCGCAGACCATCAACCCCCGCCAGACTCAGCTCCAGCTCCCCGCCGGATCTCTGATCACCGTCGAACCCGGTGGCCAGGTCGAGATCTCGACGCCACCAACCAGATCTGCCGCCGACCTCATCTCTGTTGCCACCGCCGACGCGGCCAGCCTTGCGGATCTGCTTGACAGCTGCGGCCTGGTACTCGGCCAGCACGGCACCGACCCGCATCGTGCGCCGAACCGCCTGTTGCAGGTCCCGAGGTACGAAGCCATGCAGGCGGCTTTTGACCTCATCGGCCCGCACGGCTCGGCAATGATGTGCAGCACCGCATCGGTGCAGGTCTGCCTGGACGCAGGTGAAGCCGACCAGTGCGCGGCGCGGTGGCAAGCCGCCTACTCTCTCGGCCCCGCACTCGTGGCGCTGTTCGCCAACTCACCCAACCTGAACGGGCGTCGCACCGGCTGGGCCTCGTCACGACTGAGGGCGACCCTTGGCACCTGCCCGCCGTTCACCCTTGCTCCCGAGCCCAGCGATGACCCGGCCAGCCAGTGGGCGCGGATGGCCATGGAAGCCCCGGTGATCTGCGTGCGCGGCGACGGTCATTCGTGGGCCGCGCCGCCAGGACTGACATTCGCCGCCTGGATCGCCGAGCCGGCACGCGTCGGTCGCCCGCCCACGTTCGATGACCTCGACTACCACCTGAGCACCCTCTTCCCGCCGGTGCGCCCCAAAGGCTATCTCGAGATCCGCTACCTCGACGCCCAGCCCGGCTCCAGGTGGATCACGCCCTTTGCCCTGCTTGCTGCCTTGATGGCTCGCCCATCCACCATCGACCAGGTTCTGGACGTCACTGAGGCCTCACGGCGTCGATGGTTCGAGGCCGCCCGCGACGCCCTGACCGACCCTGTTCTGGCTGCGGCCGCACGCAAGATCGTCCAGCTGGGGGCCGACTGCCTGGACCACCTCGACCTCACCGACACACAACACAGGCAGGTGCTCGCCGACCTCGCGCTGCCCCTGGCGACCATCCCGACAAGCTGGAGGCGTTCGGCATGACTTCGACCCCGCCGGCTCCCGGCAGCTCAGTCTCAGCCGAGCAATGGCGTTCCCGCGTCGCGCAGGTACTCACCCGGGCCCGGGACCGTAGCCAGCTGCTGACAGACGCCGTCGACGACGACGACCTGGTACGTCAGCACTCGCCGCTGATGTCGCCCCTGGTCTGGGACCTCGCCCACGTCGGCAACCAGGAGGAGTTGTGGCTGGTCCGCGATGTCGGCGGCCGCGCCCCGGTACGCCAGGACATCGACCAGCTGTATGACGCGTTCAAGCATGCTCGCGCCGACCGGCCCGGCCTGCCGCTGCTCGGTCCGGCGAGCGCCCGCAGCTACGTACGCGAGGTCCGAGACAAGGTGCTGGACGTCCTGGCGCACAGCCCGTTGGAGGGCCGGCCGCTGCTCGATCAGGCCTTCGCGTTCGCGATGGTGGCACAGCATGAGCAACAGCACGACGAGACGATGTTGGCCACCCACCAGCTGAGAGCCGGCGGTGCGGTACTGGACGCGCCCCAGCCACCACCGGGCACACCTCTTCCCGCCGATGAGGTTCTGGTGCCAGGCGGACCGTTCATGATGGGCACCTCCACCGAGCCGTGGGCCCTGGACAACGAGCGCCCGGCCCACCTGGTTGAGGTCGCCTCCTTCTTCATCGACACCGCCGCGGTCACCAATGGCGCCTACCGGGCATTCATCGACGCCGGTGGCTACGACCAGCCCGCGTGGTGGAGCGCTGCGGGTTGGGCCCATCGCCAGGAAGCCGGACTGAGCGCCCCCAGGTTCTGGCAGCGCGAGGGGGACACCTGGTGGCGGCTGCGGTTCGGCATACGCGAGCAGGTGCCGTCATCCGAACCGGTCATGCACGTGTCCTTCCACGAGGCGCAGGCGTACGCGAGGTGGGCGGGCAGGCGACTGCCCACCGAGGCCGAATGGGAGAAGGCCGCGCGCTGGGACCCGGCCACCGGGCGGTCCCGGCGATACCCGTGGGGCGAGCAGGACCCGGGACCGCAGCACGCAAACCTCGGCCAACGCCACCTGCGCCCGGCCAGCGCCGGCGCCTACCCCCGTGGCGCCTCACCACTTGGCGTTCACCAGCTCATCGGCGACGTCTGGGAGTGGACCTGCAGCGATTTCGGTGGCTACCCGGGCTTCGCTGCCTTCCCGTATCCGGAGTACTCCCTGGTCTTCTTCGGTGCGGACTACAAGGTGCTGCGGGGTGGCTCTTTCGGTTCTGACCCGGTGGCCGTGCGAGGCACGTTCCGTAACTGGGACTACCCGATCCGGCGACAGATCTTTGCCGGATTCCGCTGCGCTCGCGACCCCGCGCCCGGGGAGGTCGACTGAGGCATGTGTCGTCACATGGCCTACCTCGGCACCTCAGTGACCTTGGCAGAATACGTGCTGCACCAACGACATTCGCTTCTGGACCAGTCATGGGCGCCCAGCGATATGCGGGGCGGGGGCACCGTCAACGCAGATGGCTTCGGCATCGGCTGGCTCGTCGGCGACCCGGGCGACGGGGCAGTAGCCCGTCGCTATCGGCGGGACATCCCGATGTGGTCGGACGCCTCGCTGCCCGACCTGGCGGCGTCAGTCACCTCAGGGGCGATTGTGGCTGCGGTGCGCAGCGCCACGGTTGGCATGCCGGTGACAGAGTCCGCCTGCGCACCCTTCGTGCAGGGGTCTGCAATGTTCAGCCACAACGGCGTCATCCACGGATGGCCGGACTCCGTCGCCCCGCTGGCCAACTCACTGTCACCGGCAGTTCTGATGACGATGGATGCCCCGACAGACTCCGCCTTCCTCTGGGCCCTGGTTGGAGAGCGCCTAAGAAATGGAGACTCGGGCGCCACGGCGTTGGCCGGCGTCGTCGCAGATGTGCTTGCCCTGGCGCCCGGCTCCCGACTGAACCTGCTCCTGCACGACGGTCAACACATCACAGCCACCACCGTCAGCCATTCCTTGTGGGTCCTGCAGGGTGCCGGCAGCGTCATCGTCAGCTCCGAGGCACTGGACCCCGACGATCAGCGATGGCAGGCCGTCCCCGACCTCGCCCTGCTGGAGGCGACGGTCACGCGCTGTTCGGTCCGGGCGCTGTTCGATCCAAGCGAGGTTCCATCCGCCGCTGTTTGATCCACCCCGTTTGATCCACCACTGAACCGAGGATGGCATGACCGAACCGGTAATCGACGTCCACCTGATCCCCGATGATGCCGAGCGCTCGCTGCACCGGGATACACGCCTGGGACTGACCAGCAGTCCCAAGTGGCTCCAGCCGAAATGGTTCTATGACTCACGTGGCAGCGACCTGTTCGAAGAGATCACCCGGCTGCCGGAGTACTACCCGACCCGGGCCGAGAGTTCGATCCTGGCCGCCCACGCTGGGGACGTCGCCCGGCGCAGCGGCGCACACACCCTGGTGGAGCTAGGGTCCGGCTCCTCCGAGAAGACCCGCCTCCTGCTTAACGCGCTGGCCGGCGCAGGCACACTGCGCCAGTACGTGCCCCTGGACGTCTCCGAGAGCGCGCTGCGTGATGCTGTCGCCGCAATACATGGCGACTATCCAACACTGGCGATCCATGGAGTCGTCGCAGATTTCACCCAGCATCTGGACCGCATCCCCGGCCAGACCCCACGCATGATCGTCTTCCTGGGTGGCACGATCGGCAACTTCCCTCCCGAAGAGAGGGCACACTTCCTGGGCGACCTGCGTGACACCCTTCTCCCCGGCGAATGGCTACTGCTCGGAACCGACCTGGTGAAGGACGCCGGCGTCCTGGTCCCGGCCTATGACGACGCTGCTGGCGTAACCGCGGAATTCAACCGCAACGTCCTTGCTGTCCTCAACCGGGAGCTTGACGCAGACTTCGACCTCGAGAACTACCAGCACGTCGCCATCTGGGACGCCCAGAACGAGTGGATCGAGATGAGACTGCGTGCCACCGATGACGCCAAGGTGACCCTTTCGCACCTCGACCTCGACATCGAGCTGCAGGCCGGGGAAGAGATCCGGACGGAGATCTCGGCCAAGTTCCGCCGAGAAGGTGTCGAGGGCGAACTTGCCAAGGCCGGATTCGACATGGACTCTTGGTGGACAGATCCCGAGGGACGTTTCGCCCTCTCCCTGGCTCGGGCCCGTTGAACGTTCCTCGTGACACACAGACCCGTATCCGGTTCGGCGCTATACCGGCGTATATCCTGTTAAGTAGCTGATCTGCCGACCTATTTCCTGAAAGGACCCCTCAGTGACTGCAACTGACCTCCGACCCGTCGATCCGAGCGATGTTCACTCGACGGAAGAGCACATCGCGCTGGCCGAGGAGGTCGTGGCACACAATTACCACCCGCTTCCCGTGGTGATCGCCGAAGCCCACGGCGCCTGGGTAACGGATGTGGAGGGTCGACGCTATCTGGACGCACTGGCCGGCTATTCGGCGCTGAACTTCGGTCACGGCCATCCGGACCTGGTCGCGGCAGCTCAGGCTCAGATGACGCGGGTGACGCTGACCAGCCGGGCTTTCCACAATGACCAGCTCGGCCCGTTCTGCCGCGAGCTGGCCGCACTGGCCGGCATGGAAGTGGTGCTGCCGATGAATACCGGCGCAGAGGCCGTCGAGACGGCGATCAAGGTCGCCCGCAAGTGGGGGTACGACGTCAAGGGCGTCCCGGACGGTCAGGCGAACATCATCGTGGCTGACGGAAACTTCCACGGCCGCACCACCACCATCGTCAGTTTTTCCACCGACGAAGTCGCGCGAGCAGGCTTCGGGCCGTTCACTCCTGGTTTCACCGTTGTGCCGTATGGCGATACCGAGGCACTGCGAGCAGCCATCACCCCCAACACTGTCGCGGTGCTGATCGAGCCGGTGCAGGGGGAGGCCGGCGTGATCGTGCCGCCGGCGGACTACCTGCCGGCGGTGCGCGCCATGTGCACCGAGCAGAACGTGCTGTTCATCGCCGATGAGATCCAGTCAGGGCTCGGCCGCACCGGGACCACCTTCGCGTGCGAATGGGAGAACGTGGTGCCGGACATGTACATCCTGGGCAAGGCACTGGGCGGCGGCATCGTGCCGGTCTCCGCGGTGGTCTCGTCGCGGGACATCCTGGGAGTCATCAAGCCGGGCAACCATGGCTCGACCTTCGGCGGCAACCCGCTGGCCGCAGCCGTGGGCTTGGCCGTCGTCAAGCTTCTGGCCACGGGGGACTACCAGGAACGCGCCAAGGTGCTTGGTGAGCAGCTGCGTCTACGTCTTGAGGCCCTCATCGGTCACGGCGTCATCGCCGTCCGGACGCGCGGCCTGTGGGCCGGGGTCGACATCGATCCGGCGCTGATGACAGGCCGCCAGATGTGTGAGGCACTGTTGGCCAAGGGAGTCCTTGCCAAGGACACACACGGGTCGACGGTGCGCCTCGCCCCGCCGATTGCGATCAAGGCAGCCGACCTGGACTGGATGGTTGACCAGTTCGCAGCCGTTCTGGCCGACGCGAGCTGAACCAACGTGGTGACTGTCAGGCCGGCTTGAGTTTCAGGCCGGCTTGACTGTTCTCGCTTGCACGTGGGACCGTTCGACCACTTGACACCCGCGGTCTGGGGAAGCCGGTCGGACACCGGCGCTGACCCGCAACCGTAGGCCGCCTTCGATCATCGTGCCCCATCGGCACCGATCGGAGCCATGTGGCGAGCCGGAGCACCGGATCGTGGGCTCAAGGCTCCATAAATCGTCCGCCGAGGTCTGCGGTCCGGAGTCGGTCGTTGTGGCGTACCCAGCCCAGCCTCCCTCCCCGGCGCGAGAGAGGTTCAACCCATGAAGCCCGTCCGTCACGCTCGCACATTGCGAGCTGCCGTCATCTTGTTCTTGGTCACCCTGGCTGGTGGCGTCGCTGCCGCACCGGCCCAGGCCGCCTCCTACCGGTACTGGGGGTATTTCCACCTCGCCAAGGGCGCATGGGCGTTCGCCCAGACCGGAGCAGCGCAGGCCGTCCCGGCCAACGGTGCGGTCGAGGGCTGGCGCTTCGCCGTCGCCGACGAGAGTTCTATCCGCACCCCACGCGCGACGCCAACGTTCGCCGCGCTGTGCACAGGCACGGCGATCAAGGCTGGTACCAAACGGGTCGCCCTGGTCCTTGACTTCGGCCGTCCTGCTGACAGCGCAGACGGTGGAACGCCGCCGGCACCAAAGGCGACCTGTGTCACCGTGCCCGACAAGGCCACAGGCGCGGACATTCTGGTGGCCGGCGGCGCCACCCTGCGTGTGAGCAAGACGCTGGACTGCGCCATAGATGGCTGGCCGGCCACCGGCTGCGGCGACGCTGTCGCCAACGTGTCAGCCGCGGCAGCCAGCCCGGACACCAAGATCACGATCGCCGCACCTAAGGCGAACGCAGCCAGTTCCGCCACCCAGAGCTCAACCGGCTCGCCCGCGCTGGTCCTGGGCGGGGCTGGGGCGCTTGTCCTGGTAGCTGCACTCGGCTTCGGTGCATGGCGTCGTGGCCGCGACGCCACGGACGACTGAGCAGGCAGGGACCCCGCTGTGACCCGCGCCCTTCACGACCCCCGGCTGTCGCGCCTGCTGCACCCGGCGGCGTGGTGGGCGTGGGCCATCGGCCTGGCGATGGCTGCCAGCCGGACCACGAACCCGTTGCTGCTGGCCTTGGTCGTGGTGGTCGCCGGTTATGTTGTGGCGGCTCGCCGAGAGCTTGGCGCAACTTCGCCTTTCGGGGCCTTCTTACGTATGGGTCTGTTCGTCATCACGATGCGGGTGCTGTTCGAAGCCCTCCTCGGTGGCGGGGTTCCTGGACAGACCGTGCTCCTCAACCTGCCCCAGGTGCCGCTGCCAACCGGCTCAAGCGGTGTGCGACTGGGCGGTCCGGTGACTCTTGAGGGTGTGCTTGCCGCGGCCTACGACGGGGCCCGGCTAGCGGCCGTCCTGGCCTGCATCGGCGCCGCGAACGCCCTTGCCAGCCCCCGCCGGCTGCTGCGCTACGTCCCGGCCACGCTCTACGAGGTCGGTACTGCACTGGTGGTAGCCCTCACCTACGCCCCGCAGCTGGTGGATGACGCCCGACGGGTGCGCGCAGCCCGACGTCTGCGTGGACACGCCGGGCGCGGACCGCGCGAGCTGGCACGGCTTGCCGTCCCCGTTCTTGACAGCGCGCTCGAGCGCTCACTGGACCTCGCAGCGTCAATGGAGTCGCGTGGGTACGGACGCTCGGTACACCGCGACGACCGCTCACGGCGTAAGGCCACGGCACTGACCCTCTTCGGCCTCTGCGGTGTGGTGGCCGGTGTCTACGGTCTCCTGGACGGTGGCTCAGCGCCCTTGCTCGGGTTGCCTCTGTTACTTGTGGGCTCGGCAGCGGCAGCCGGGTCCTTGGCGGTCGGTGCCCGGCGCGAGCGCCGGTCGCGCTACCGGCCTGACCCGTGGGCTGCCCCCGAATGGGTGGTGGCGATCAGCGGCGCGATCGCCGGCGGGCTCGTGCTGGTGGCTGCGCAGCGAGGGGTGCCTGGCATCACGCTGCAGACCTCACCGGCGGTCTGGCCGACGCTGCCCTGGTTGCCCGCTCTCGGGATTCTGCTCGGGCTGGTCCCCGCCTGGCTCTCTCCGCTGCCTCCGCTGCGGGCCCTCGAGAGGGCAGGGGGCCCTGAAAACATCCGCGGCAAGGCCGTCCACCCGCAGGACATCCACAACCAAAGCGTCGGGAGCGCGTCATGATCCGGTTCGAGAACGTCGGTGTCAGGTTCGAGGACGACGGCAAGCCCGTGCTCAGCGGCGTGGACCTGCATGTCGACGAGGGCGAGCTGGTGCTGGTCGTGGGGGCAACCGGCAGCGGCAAGACCACCTTGCTGCGCTGCGTCAACGGGCTGGTTCCGCACTTCAGCGGTGGCACCCTCAGCGGGCGGGTCACTGTCGACGGCCGTGACACCCGCACCCACCGGCCACGCGATCTGGCGGACATCGTCGGCGTCGTCGGGCAGGACCCGGCAGCTGCTTTCGTGACCGACACGGTGGAGGAGGAGCTCGCCTACGGTATGGAGTCGCTCGGTGTCCACGGTGACGTCATGCGGCGCCGCGTGGAGGAGACACTCGACCTGCTCGGCCTTGCTGATGTGCGTGGCCGAACCTTGCGCACACTTTCGGGCGGACAGCAGCAGCGGGTAGCGATAGGCGGCGTGCTGGCCGCACACCCGCGGGTCCTGGTGCTGGACGAACCCACCTCGGCGCTCGACCCGGTTGCCGCCGAGGAGGTGCTCGCCGCCCTCACCCGGCTCGTTCACGACCTCGGACTGACCGTTCTGCTTGCCGAGCACCGGCTCGAACGGGTCGTTCAGTATGCCGACCGTGTGGTCGTGGTCGAGCACGGGCGGGTCAGCACGGACCTGCCCGCGGCCGCCATGGCCACGTCGCCGGTTTCACCGCCCATCGTCGACCTCGGTCGCCTGGCCGGCTGGTTGCCGCTGCCCCTGTCAGTACGTGACGCCCGTCGGGTCTCCGGGCCGATGCGCGCCAAACTGGCCGGCCGGCTCCCAACTCGGGTGGTCACATCATCTACCGTGACCGGCCAGAGTGCATCTCTGCTGAGCGCTCGGGCACTGGTGGTCAACCGTGGGCGCCGAACTGTGTTGCGCGGTATCGACCTCCAGGTGCGCGCGGGCGAGGTTGTGGCGCTCATGGGGCGCAACGGCTCTGGCAAGTCCACCCTCTTGGCTGCGGCCTGCGGTCAGCTGCCCGTGCGCGGGGGCAGCGTGCGTACTGGTGGCCTTGACCCCGCCTCTTTGAAGCCCCGTGACCTGTTGAGGCACGTGGGTCTGGTCCCTCAGGATCCCGGCATGCTGCTGTATGGCGAGACGGTGTCCGCGGAGTGTCACGCCGCGGACACCGACATGCGAGCAGCACCGGGCACGACGCGCGCGTTGCTGAGTCACCTCGCACCCGGCGTTCAGGACAGCACCCACCCACGCGACCTCTCCGAAGGGCAACGACTGGCCCTGGCCCTGGCTATCGTGCTGGCCGGGCAGCCGCCGCTGGTGCTTCTCGATGAGCCCACCCGCGGGCTTGACTATGGCGCCAAGAAGCGACTCGTCACCTCACTGCGCTCGCTGGCAGCCGATAACCACGGTGTCCTGGTGGCCACCCACGATGTCGAGCTGGTGGCCGAGCTGGCCGATCGAGTCATGGTCATCGCCGACGGCGACCTGGTGACCGACGGCCCCGCCGCCGCGGTGCTTGCCGGTTCACCCGCGTTCGCGCCCCAGGTTGCCAAGGTGATGCACCCGCAGCCGTGGCTGACCGTCGCCGACGTCGCTGCCGCGCTGGAGGCCTCGTGAGAAGCCGACTCCCACTACTGGCTCAGCGCACCCAGGACCGGTTGTCCCTGGGCCAGCCGGTCCTGGCTATCCGATGGCGGGCTGCTGCCACCTTGTCGGCAACCACCCTGGTGGGGCTAGCCGCCTTTCTTTGGCCTTTCTTGGCCCAACCCGGGTCGGGCCTGGCGCACAGCACGGACGCACCCTGGCTGTTCGTGCTGCTGATCGCGCTTCTGGCCGCGCTGGTCATGGCCGAGCTGTCCGGTGGCGGCTTGGACGCTAAAACCGTCGCGGTGCTCGGAGTGCTGGCTGCCGCTGGCGGGGCGTTGCGCGTGTTCAGCGCCGGGACCGCCGGGCTGGAGCCGATCTTTTTTCTGGTGGTCGTGGCCGGCCGGGTGCTCGGGCGTGGCATGGGATTTGTTCTCGGCGCCCTGGCCGTTCTGGTCGGCGCCTTCCTGACCGGAGGTATTGGCCCTTGGGCCCCGTTCCAGATGATTGCCGCCGGCTGGGTCGGTTTTGGCGCCGGCTGCCTGCCGAGGGCAAGTGGACGTCCCGAGCGGGTGATCCTCGCCGCCTACGGGCTGGTAGCCGGGCTGCTGTACGGCCTGGTCATGAACCTGTGGTTCTGGCCATTCGTCACATCGGGTGTCGCCGCCGGCACGGGGTTCGTGCCAGGCGCCTCGGTGACAGCCAACGTCTCGCACTACGCGGCCTTCTATGTGGCCACCAGTCTGGGATGGGACCTCCCACGAGGGGTGCTGACCGCCGTCCTGGTGATGGTCGCCGGGCGACCGGTGCTGGCCAGCCTGCGACGTGGCACCCGTCGTGCTGCCTTCGGCGCCACCGGGCAGTTCGAGCCGGCCCACGATGTCATCGACCAATCCAGTGATGCTTCTCTCATCACAACAGTGCGTTGAGACGACACGAATGACCAAGAACTATGGCATAGCAACGCAAACACAGGGACATTCGTGCCCGGGACCCCATCGTCGTCAACGGCGTTGCCCCGACCCGGTTGACTGCTTTGTTTCCGGCTGCGCGACAATGCCACTTGTGGTGCGCAACGCGGCGCCCCAACTGATGACGGGAGCGCTGATGTCGGCGAGGTATGACATGGAGGCCACGGGACGTAACGTGGCTCAACTGCGCGAGCGCGTAGAGTTGTTGCGCGTGAAGCCCACTCATTCAGTTGAGGTGCGGCTCCTCTCTCAGGCGGGCATGCGCTCGACCGGTGGGGTGGCCTGAGTGGCAACCAAGCTCGAGGTCGGGGTCGGCACACCCGGCAGGGCCCCGATTGCCGCGGCGACGCTGCGCAAGGACAACTGGAAGAAGTCACCGATACTGACCTTCATTGGTCTATCGGCATTCGTCCTGTACGGCCTGATTCGCACGGCCACCCAGAGCGCCTACTACGTGCCGGCCTACCACTACCTCTCACCGTTCGCCTCACCGTGCGTGAGCTCGACCTGCGTCGAGGGATCCAGCGAGTTCGGGCACTGGTTCGGTGCTTTCCCGGCGATGATCCCACTGGCCATCGTTACCTTGCCCTTCCTGCTCGGCTTCCGGCTGACCTGCTACTACTACCGCAAGGCCTACTACCGCGCGTTCTGGCAGTCGCCAGTGGCGTGCGCGGTGCCCGAGCCCCGCGGCAAGTACACCGGTGAGACGCGCTTCCCGCTCATCATCCAGAACGCGCACCGCTACTTCTGGATGGTCGCGGTCGTGATCTCACTGATCAACACCTGGGACGCGATCAAGGCATTCCAGTCCCCGACCGGCTTCGGTTTTGGTCTGGGCAACATCATCATCACCGCGAACGTTATTTTGCTGTGGTCGTACACGATGGGCTGTCACTCCTGCCGGCACATCACCCTTGGCCGGATCAACCACTTCTCCAAGCACCCGGTGCGCTACTGGCTCTACGAACGCGCCAGCTGGCTCAATGGCCGTCACATGCAGCTTGCGTGGACCACCTTGGCCACACTGGTCCTCACCGACGCATACATCGCGCTGGTATCTTCCGGCACCATTTCTGATCTGAGGTTCATCGGATGAGCACTCTCGAAAAGCACAAGTACGACGTCATAGTCATCGGTGCCGGAGGTGCCGGACTGCGCGCGGCGATCGAAGCGCGCGAGCAGGGTCTGCGGGTCGCGATCCTGTGCAAGTCGCTGTTCGGCAAGGCACACACGGTCATGGCCGAGGGTGGCATTGCGGCATCCATGGGCAACGTCAACTCCAAGGACAGCTGGCAGGTCCACTTCGCCGACAGCCTGCGTGGCGGAAAGTTCCTCAACAACCCCCGCATGGTTGAGCTGCACGCCAAGGAGGCGCCAGACCGGGTCTGGGAGCTTGAGACGTACGGCGCACTGTTTGACCGCACCCCGGAAGGTAAGATCAGCCAGCGCAACTTCGGCGGACACGAGTACCCGCGGCTGGCCCACGTGGGTGACCGGACCGGACTCGAGCTGATCCGCACCTTCCAGCAGAAGGTCGTCTCCCTCCAGCAGGAGGACCTTGCCGAGTTCGGCGACGCGGAGGCCCGCATCAAGGTGTTCGCCGAGCTGACCGTGACCGAGCTGGTCAAGGACGGTGACGCCATTGCCGGCGCTTTCGGGTACTACCGCGAGACCGGCGCATTCGTGCTCTTCGAGGCCCCCGCCGTGATCCTGGCCACCGGCGGGATTGGCAAGTCCTTCAAGGTCACCAGCAACTCCTGGGAATACACGGGTGACGGGCATGCGCTCGCCCTGCGTGCCGGGGCCAACCTGATCAACATGGAGTTCGTCCAGTTCCACCCCACCGGCATGATCTGGCCGCCGTCGGTCAAGGGCATCCTGGTGACCGAGTCGGTTCGAGGCGATGGCGGGATCCTGACCAACTCCGAGGGCAAGCGCTTCATGTTCAACTACGTCCCGGACGTCTTCGTCGACCAGTACG
>Ga0209014_10001902_pt1 | contig 12295 bp, 5 predicted proteins | sample BarGraNGADG00212_FD_184491 | JGI IMG/M metagenome (GOLD analysis project Ga0209014, IMG submission 184491) | Arctic peat soil microbial communities from Barrow, Alaska - Barrow Graham LP Ref core NGADG0002-212 (SPAdes) (version 2) | ecosystem: Environmental > Terrestrial > Soil > Wetlands > Peat... | reverse complement strand
GGTGGCGATCGCCCGGTTCCGGCTGACCGTCGCGGCGCTGCGGGCCTGCGGGCTGCGGTCACTCGCGGACGCGCCGGCGTTCCGCTTCCACCTGGCGGTGGGCGACTCGCTGCTGCACGGGCCGGGGCAGCAGACCCTGCACGGCGACACCGACCTGTCCGACTTCGCCTACGCCACCGAGGATCTCGCGCTGCTGCGGCAGATCCTCGTCGAGGGCGGTCGGTACGACGTGGTGGTCGGCAACCCGCCGTACATCACGGTCAAAGACAAGGTGCTCAACCAGGCCTACCGGGACCGGTACGCCACCTGCAAGGGCAAGTACGCGCTCACCGTGCCGTTCATGGAGCGGTTCTTCGGCCTGGCCAAGCCCGGGTACGACGGGCAGCCGGCCGGCTGGATCGGGCAGATCACGTCGAACTCGTTCATGAAACGCGAGTTTGGCAGCAAGCTCATCGAAGAGTTTCTGGCCCACAGGGACCTGCGGCTGGTCGCGGACACCTCCGGTGCGTACATCCCCGGGCACGGCACCCCGACGGTCATTCTGGTCGGGCGCAACCAACGGCCGGTCGGGACGACCGTCCGGGCTGTGCTCGGAGTGCGCGGCGAGCCCGGTCGTCCAGACGATGCGGCCAAGGGCATCGTCTGGCGCGCGATCGTCGAACACGTCGACGATCGCGGCTGGGACGACGGCTGGGTCACTGTCGCCGACCTGAGCTTGACAACGATGGCGCGTCACCCCTGGAGCTTGTCCGGTGGAGGCGCGGTTGGCCTTCTCGCGGTTGTCGAGAGTGCCGGCGCTAAAAGGCTCACCGCCGAAGCGAAGCGGATCGGCGTCTTCGGAATCATGGGTGCGGACGAAGCCATGATGGTTGATGAGGGCTTCGTTCGCCGTCACCGACTTGAGAAGGCCGCGACGGCCCCGCTGGTCGTCGGCGACCAGGTACGGGACTTCCAGGTGGTCGAGGCCCTGCCGACCTGGTTCCCCTACGACCGAAACCACAACCTGCAGCAAGTCCTCGAGTACCGCAGTTGGGCGCGAAGGCTGTGGCAGCAGAGAACGGAGCTGGGGAACCGCGCCACCTTTACCAAGGGCACCTACTTCAGCGACGGCCGACCCTGGTGGGAGTGGCATCAGCTGCCCAAGGACGCAGGTGTCAACACGCGGACGATCACGTTTGCGTTTGTGGCGACGCACAACCATTTTGTGCTGGACCGGGGCGGGAAGGTCTTCAAGCAGACCGCGCCGGTGATCAAGATGCCGGCCGGGGCGACGGAGGACGAGCACCTGGCGCTGCTCGGCGTGCTCAACTCGTCTACGGCGTGCTTCTGGCTCAAGCAGAACAGCCACAACAAGGGAAACGGCGGCATAGGTGGGGGAATCGGTGATGAGGATTGGGAGCCTCGATACCAGTTCACCGGGACGACGCTGCAGGACCACCCGTTGCCGACCGTCTTGCCATTGGAACGAGGGCGGCTTCTCGACTCACTGGCGCAGGAGTTGACCGGGCAGGCGCCCAGCGCCCTGGCCGCTCGGCAGGTGCCCACCGCGGAAGCTCTAGCGCAATCGCGCGCCACCTCAGAGCAGGTGCGGGCGCGGATGGTCGCCGTACAGGAGGAGCTGGACTGGGAGGTCTACCGGCTTTACCGGCTGGTTGGCGACGACCTCACCTATCCCGGCGACGACCTGCCCGGGCTGGCGCTGGGCGAGCGGGCGTTCGAGATTGCGCTGGCTCGCGCCGTCGCCGCCGGCGAGGAGGAGACGGCCTGGTTCACCCGGCACGGATCCACCCCGATCACCGATCCGCCGGCGCACTGGCCGCCGGCGTACCGCGACCTGATCCAACGCCGGCTGGACCTGATCGCCAGCGACCCCGCCATCCGCCTGCTGGAGAAGCCGGAGCACAAGCGACGGTGGGCGGCCGAGCCGTGGGAGAAGCGCCAGAGCGCCGCGCTGCGGAACTGGCTGCTGGACCGGCTGGAGGACCGCAGCTTCTGGTTCGACCCGCAGGGCCGGCCGGCGCCGCGCAGCGTCGCCCAGCTCGCCGACGAGGTCGCCCGCGACGCCGACCTGGTCAGCGTGCTGGCGTTGTGGGAGGGCCGCCCCGACGTACCAGTTCCGCACTCGCTGGTGCGGCTGCTCGCCGACGAGGCGGTGCCCTACCTGGCGGCGTACCGCTACAAGGACTCCGGGCTGCGCAAGCGCGAGGCGTGGGAGGACACCTGGGCGCTGCAGCGTCGGGAGGACGCCGGCGAGGAGGTCAAAGCGATCCCGGTGCCGCCGAAGTACACCAACGCCGACTTCCGCAAGACCTCGTACTGGCAGGCCCGCGGCAAGCTCGACGTCCCCAAGGAGCGGTTCGTGCTCTACCCGGGCGCCGGGCGCGAGACCGATCCGACCCCGCTGCTGGGGTGGGCCGGCTGGGACCACGCGCAGCAGTCCCTCGCGCTATCGGTGGTGATCGGGGCGCGGGAGGCCGACGGCTGGGCGGACGAGCGGCTGGTGCCGCTGGTCGCGGGGCTGGCGGAGCTGCAGCCGTGGGTGGCGCAGTGGCACGGCGAGATCGACCCGGCCTTCGGCGTCAGCCTCGCCGCCTTCTGCCGCGAGCAGCTCACCGCCCGCGCCAGCCAGGTCGGCCAGACCATCGAAGAGCTGACTGCCTGGCGGCCCGGGCCCGCGACCAGAGGCCGGAAGCCACGTAGATCAGCGTGACGGTGCAGTTCACCACCCTGCGGCCGCCGGGCGAGGACGGGCCGAGTGCGTTCGGGTCGGCCCGCCCCGGCCGGTGCCTCACTCGTCCGCGGGCAGCAACCGGAAGGCCCCACCCTGCTGCGGTCGCACGGCGCGGAAGTGCCGCTCGTCGAGGGTGAGCAGCGACCGGGTCGCGGTGCGCGCGGCCAGCACGACCAGCGACGCGTCCGCGAGCCCGATGCCGAGATCGCCGTAGGCCCGGTCCACCCCGACGCAGGCCGCGATGTCCCCGGCGGTCAGCCGAGCCAGGTCGTAGGCCCCTGCCGCCACATCGTCGGCCACAGTCCGGGCCGCCTGCGGTCCGAGCCGGGCGCGCACCAGGTGGTCCAGCTCGGCCAGCACGAGCGGGCTGAGCAGCAGCGGCCCGGGATGGCCCGCGAGCGCGGCGACGCAGGCTACGTGGTCCGGATCGGCCCGGTCCAGGGCCGCCAGCAGCCCGCTGGTGTCGCAGACCAGGACGTCGCTCACCGGGTGGCGAAGCCGCTCTCGGCCAGCAGGTCGTCGGTCTCCCGCGCCGATCGTCCGTCGGAGCTGGCCCCAATGCCGAGCCGGGGGCGGGGCCGCGCGGACTGCTCGAGCACCATCCGCACCCCGCGGCGGAGCAGCTCGGCCTCGCTGGTGCCGGTGGAATGCGCGAGCGCGGCGAGGCGACGCTTCTCCTCCTCGTCGAGGTACACGCTCGTCTTGACCACCATCGGCGTAGGGTACAGCGTAGGGCGATGCGCCAGCAAGCGAATGCCCGCGCCGGGCAGCGGGGCGTCCGCACCCGCTGGGTCTCGCGAGCCGTGCCAAGGAGACCGATGTGAGCGTCCTGCTCCGCGACGTCCTCACCATCCCGAAACGCTGGGGCACCGAGGACTACGTCCTGCGGCTGACCGACAGCGTCGGCGCCGCCCGGGTCGCCCAGACCCTCGCGGAGTACGTCGTCACGCCGGCCCTGGCCGAGACCTTCGACGCCGCCCTCGGGCTGGTGGCCGAGGCGATGACGGCCGGCATCAGCCGCGGCGCCTTCCTGTCCGGGTCGTTCGGCTCCGGCAAGAGCCACTTCATGGCCGTCCTGCACGCCCTGCTGCGCAAGGAGCCGGCGGCCCGGTCCAAGGTCGAGCTGCAGCCGATCATCGCCCGGCACGACGCCGCCCTGGCCGCCAAGAATGTCCTGCCGCTGGTGTTCCACCTCCTCGGCGCCGAGTCGATGGAGAAGGCGCTCTTCGACGGCTACCTGCGCCAGATCCGCGAACTGCACCCCGGGGCGCCGCTGCCGGCGATCCACCGGTCGGACGCGCTGCTCACCGACGCCGAGCGATACCGCGCCGACCTCGGCGACGAGCGCTTCTTCGCCGGCCTCAACGGCGGGTCTGGCAGCGGCGAGGCCGACCCGTGGGCCGCCGTGCTCGGCACCGGCAGCTGGACGCGCGAGTCCTACGCCGCCGCCCGCTCCGCGGCACCCGGAGAGCCGTCCCGGCAGCGACTCGCCACCGCCCTGGTGAGCAGGTACTTCACCTCCTACACGGCCCAGGCCTCCTACGTCGACCTCGACACCGGGCTGAGCGCGATCTCCAGCCACGCCGCGGGCCTCGGCTACGACGCCGTGGTGCTCTTCCTGGACGAGCTCGTGCTGTGGCTGGCGTTCTCGGTGCAGGACCGCGAGTTCTTCCGCCGCGAGTCGCAGAAGCTGACCAAGCTGGTCGAGTCCGGCATCGGCGGCCGGGAGATCCCGCTGGTCTCCATCGTCGCCCGGCAGATGGACCTGCGGCGCTGGTTCGCCGACGCCGGCGCCTCGGGGGCGGAGCAGGACGCACTCGACCGGGCCTTCCGCCACCAGGAGGGGCGCTTCTCCACCCTCGTCCTCGGTGATGACAACCTGCCCTACGTCGCCCGGCAGCGACTGCTGCAGCGCCGGAATGCGGCGGCCGAGGAGATCCTGCGGGACGCCTTCGACCGGCTCGACCGCCGCAGCGGAGTCTGGGATGTCCTGCTGGACGGCATCAACACCGACGAACAGCACCGCGGCGCAGACGAGGCCGCGTTCCGGCTGACCTACCCGTTCTCCCCTGCACTGGTTTCGACGTTGCGCTCGCTGGCCAGCGTGATGCAGCGCGAGCGCACCGCACTCAAGGTCATGCAGCAGATCCTGGTTGACCGGCGCGACACCCTCACGGTCGACGACGTCATCCCGGTCGGCGACGCCTTCGACTACGTCGTCGGCGGCAAGGAGGCCCTCGACGCGCAGGTGGCGGCGCTGTTCCGGTCCGCGACGGCGCTCTACCGCGACAAGCTGCGGCCGATCCTGCTGACCACCCACGGGGTGACACTCGAGCGGGCCACCGGCGACCGCGACGGGCTGCCGGCGGGTTACCGGACCGACGACCGGCTCGCGAAGACCCTGCTGCTCTCCGCGGTGGCACCGAAGGTCCCGGCGCTCAAGGAGCTCACCGCCGCCCGGCTGGCCAGCCTCAACCACGGCTCGATCGTGGCCCCGCTGCCGGGTGCCGAGGTCGCCATCGTGCTGGCCAAGATCCGGGACTGGAACCGGCAGGTCCCCGAGATCCACGTCAGCGGTGACCCGCGCAACCCGGTCATCCGGGTGCAGCTCTCCGACGTGGACTACGAGTCGATCGTCGAGCGGGCCAAGACCGAGGACAACGACGGTCGGCGCCGGGAGCTGCTCAAGGACCTGGTCCGGGACGCCCTGCTGCTGCAGACCCGCGACGGCGACGTCTTCGGGGTCCACGCCCAGACCGTGGTCTGGCGGGGGTCGCGCCGCGAGGTCGACGTGGTCTTCGGCAACGTCCGCGACACCTCGTGGCTGACCGAAGACCACTTCCGGGCTCGGCCGCGGACCTGGCGCCTGGTCGTCGACTTCCCGTTCGACGAGCGCGGCCACTCTGCGGCCGACGACCTGGCCCGACTCGACGCCCTGATCAGTACCGGCTTCCAGGACCACACCCTGGTCTGGGTGCCCCGGTTCCTGTCCGAGGAGCGGATCCGGGACGTCCGCCGGCTCGTCGTCCTCGACTGGCTGCTCGGCGGCGCGGGCGAGCGCTGGACCTCGCACGCCGACCACCTCTCCGAGGTCGACCGGGCGCAGGCCAGGGCGATCCTGGAGTCCCAGCGAACCGCCCTGCGGGAGGGCCTTCGACGGGCCGTGCAGGAGGCGTACGGCGCGGCCGCCCCCACCCCGGGCACCCTGCTCGACGACGCCTCCCACGACCGGGTCCTGTACTCACTCGACCGTGGTCTGTCCGTCGCGGCGCCGGTCGGGGCCGACCTGGCCGGCGCCTTCGCCCACCTCGTCGACCAGGCCTTCACCTCCCAGTACGCCGGGCACCCGCGGTTCGAGCCGGCCGAGGTCGAGATCAGCATCAAGGAGCTGGCCACCACCTACGCCTACGTCGAGCGGACCGTGGCGGACCGGGAGAGCCGGGTCCTGCTGGAGCGGGCGGACCGTCCCGCCGTACGGCGGGTGGCCAACCCGCTGGCCCTGGGCAGCGCCGGCGAGACCCACTTCCTGTTCGGCGACGACCGGTTCGCCTTCTGGGGGGCGGAGTTCGAGCGGGCCGCGGCCCGGGCCGGACTGCAACCGCACGACCCGGTGAGCGTCGGGCAGGTCCGGGGCTGGATCGAGGCGATGCGCCCGGCGCTGGGCCTGCGGGACGAGGTGTCCGACCTGGTCGTGCTGTCCTGGGCCGCGCTGCGGCAGCGCGCCTGGTACCACCACGGGGGCCCGATCGCGCCGCCGAAGCCGGGGCAGGCGCGCCCGGAGATGGAGCTGCGGCCCGAGCCGCTGCCGGCCGCGACCGACTGGGACGTCGCGGTCGCCCGGGCGGGCGCGCTGTTCGGGATCACCGGCAACCACTACCTCACTGCGCCCAGCGTGGCCCAGCTGACCGAGCAGGTCCGCGAGCAGGCGACCCTGCGCCTCGATGCCGCCAGCACGGTGGGGTCGCAACTGAGTGCCGCCTACGCGCGCGTGTCGCTCGCCGCCGACGGTGCCGACCGGCTCGGGACCGCGCGGGCCGGGGTGGCGCTGCTCACCGCGCTGCGCCGCAGTCCCGACCGGGTCAGGCTGGTGCAGGCGCTGGCCGGCACCGGTGACTCGGCTGGCGACGCCGCGCTCGCCCGCTCGCTGGCGAGCGCACCAGCGGTGACCTCGGCCCTGTCGCGCTACCGATGGGAGCGCCTGCGTCCGCTGCTCGACGCGGAGAAGTCCGACCCGGCGGCAGCAGCCGCCCTCGACAAGCTCCGAACGGCGCTCCGCAGCGACGAGATCGTGACGGGGCTGATCAAGGCGCTGCAGGCGTCCGAGGATGCGGTGTTCGCCTGGCTGCGGGGTCACGTTGCGCCGCCGCCGCCACCGCCCCCGCGGCCGCCCGGACCCGATGACGTGCCGCTCGTCCTGCCGCCGCCCAAGGCCGCCGGGAGAGCGGGCCGCGCCCAGGGCGAGCCCGCCGAGCCGGTGCTGAACCAGCTGCAGGAGTTTCTCGCCGCCCACCCCGACGAGCACGTGACCGTCGAGTGGCGGGTCGACGGGTGACCGCACCTGCCAGCCTGGCGACCCTGCCCGTGGTCCGCGCGTTGCTCGACGAGGCCCGACGCAAGCAGTACGCCACCGGCACCCTCGGCATCCACGCCCGACCGCAGTGGCCGGGCTCCGACACGTTCGAGCACCAGGGTGTGCCGGTCACGGTCGTGCCGTGCGGGTCCACCCTCGCCGTCCGCGAAGCCCTGCGCCAGCGCCGGGACGACCGGTGGCTGGTGATCCTCACCGACCGGGACGACACCGACCTCGGCGCCGGTGTCCGCAGCCACCTTCTCTGGCACCGGCTGCGCACCCCGGACCCTTGGGCCGCCGTCCTGGGCAGGTTCGCGGCCACCGGGCTCGACCCGGCCCTGACCACCGGGTCCGGTCGCCGCGACCTCGCCGTCGGACTGCTGGCCTGCACCCCCGCCGAGGGCGGCTGGGTGCCGGCACCCGGGGGCGTGCTCACCCGGGACCACGCCCTGGGCTCGGTCGCGCAGCGCTATCTGCAGCTGCCCATGGCCGAGCTGGACCCCGGCGCGGTGCTGGCCTGGACGGCGCAACCGGACACGGCGAGCCTGGTCGCGGACCTGCGCGGCCTGGCCGGCCACCGGCTCGCCGACGCGGTGCTGGACTGGGTGACCCGACAGGCCGGCGCCGCCGCGCCGCCGCTGCGGCAGTTGCTGCGCAACGGGCAGGGCCGCCAGGTGGTCCCGCTCGGACTGGTCCTCGGCACGCTGCTGCCCGCCCGGGCCGGATCGCGGGCCGAGGATGTCGTTCTGGCCCGCGAGGCGCTGGTGCGGCTCGAGCCCCGCACCGGCGGGGGGACGACGCCAGCCGGCGCGCTGGAGTCATGGGCCGCCGAGTCGACCCAGCTCGTCGGCGGGCTCCTCCGCGAGAGCGCCCAGCGCCCGCTGGTCGAGCGGCTGCTGATCGAGGCAGACGGCCTGCTCGGCGCGATCCATGCCTCGGCGCTCGCGGCGGGCTCGACGCTGCTGCCCGCTGGCCTGGGTGCCCGGCTGGCCCGGCTGGCGGCGGCGATGCGCCCGGCGGTCATTCCCCCGGATACGGTCGATCGGCCGGCCGTGGCCGGCCCGCTGCTGGCGACCATCGAGGCGGCCTGGCAGGCCGTCTCGGCGCACGCCCTGGCCGGCGAGGACCCGCGGGTGCACGCGTTTGCCGCCGCCGTCCGGCTGACCCGGTGGCTGGCGGTGGACAGCAGCGCCCAACGGCTGGATCTGGGCGCCCTGCACCGGCGGCACCTCGACACCGACGCCTGGGTCGACGCCGCGGTCAACGACGCCGCGACCGGTGTCGGGGACGCCGAACTCGGCGCCGCCCTGTCGGCCGTCCTGACCGAGGTGCGACGTCGACGGGACCGGCACGACACCGAGTTCGCCCAGGCCCTGGCGGCGCACACCCGGGATGACAGCCCCGCCGACCCGGCGGCCGTGCACCTCGAAGACCTGCTTGCCACCGTGGTCTTCCCGCTCGTCGCGCGGGTTCCGGTGCTCGTGCTCGTGCTCGACGGGATGAGCGCCGCAGTCGGTTCCGAGATCGTCGCGAGCGTCGTCGGCAAGGTCGCGGACGGCTGGTCGGAGACGCTGCCCGCCGGGCATGCGCGCCGCATCGGGGCGGTCTCCGTGCTGCCCAGCATCACCGAAGTCAGCCGCACGTCGCTGCTCTGCGGTGAGCTGCGGGCCGGTGGTCAGGACGTCGAGCAGCGCGGGTACGCCGAGCTGGTGCGCGCCCACGGTCTGGCCGGCGCCCGGCTGTTCCACAAGAAGCCGCTCGACAGCTCCCAGCCCGGCTTCGCCGTCGCCCACGACGTCGGCGCCGCCATCGACGACCAGGTCGGCCAGCGGCTCGTGACGTGCGTGCTCAACACCATCGACGACGCCCTGGACCGCTCCGACCCGGCCGGCACGGTCTGGACCGCCGATGCGATCAAGCACCTGGCGCCGCTGCTGGACCGGGCCCGGCTGGCCGGCCGGATCGTGCTGCTCACCTCCGACCACGGTCACATCGTCGAGCGGCGCCAAGGCCAGCAGCGCAGCCACGCCGTCATCTCCAGCGGCCGGTCCCGGGCCGACGGCGGCCCGGTCGGCGACGGCGAGGTGCTGGTGACGGGTCGGCGGGTCCGGCTACACGACGGCCGCGCGGTGCTGGCGGTCGACGAACGGCTGCGCTACGGCCCCCTGAAGGCCGGTTACCACGGTGGGGCCTCCCCGGCCGAGGTGGTCATCCCGCTCTACTTCCTGGTGTCCGGCGGGCAGACCGACGGCACCGGCCTGGTGCCGGCCGTCCCGCAGGAGCCGGCCTGGTGGTTCGGGTCCCTCACCCCCGCGGTCGGGCCGACCGGGCCAGCGCCCGGGCCGACCGCGACGCCCACCCTGTTCGACCCGGTCGAGCCCGAGCCCTCGGCTGCGTCCGCCGGCGCCAGCCCGCTGGCCGCGGCCGCGATCCGTTCCCCGACCTTCGCCGACCAGCGCCGGCTGGCCGGACGTGCCGCGGTGACCGACCAGCAGGTCGGTCAACTCCTCGAGGCGCTGCTCGCGGCCCCGGCCCGACGCCTGCCGCCGACATCGGCCGCCGTCGCGCTGGGCGTCGCCCCGGCAACGTTGCGCGGCGCCGTCCTGCACACCCAGCGGCTGCTCAACGTGGAGGGCTACGCCGTCCTGCGCCTGGATGTCGACGGGGCCACCGTCGTCCTGGACGAGACGCTGCTGCGCGAACAGTTCGAGCTGTGAGCACCGCGGTCTCACCGCGCCGGCGGCGGGAGGTCATCGACGCGCTGCGGCGCGGCACGGTGCCGGCGAGCGGCCTGGACCTGCTGGCCGTCGGGCTGGAGCGGTTCATCCCCGCCCTTGATGCCGACCTGGATGCGGTGACCGCCGGCGGCTCGGCGTTCAAGGCCATCCGCGGCGAGTACGGCGCCGGCAAGACCTTCGTGACCCGCTTCCTGGCCGAACGCGCCGCCCGCCGCGGCCTGGCCACCGCCGAGGTGCAGATCTCGGAGACCGAGACCCCGCTGCACAAGCTGGAGACCGTCTACCGCCGGATCGGGGAGTCCCTGCGGACCGCGAGCTTCCCGCCCAGCGCGCTGCGGCCGGTGCTCGACTCCTGGCTCTACACCCTGGAGGCCGACGCCGCCGCCCTCGACCCGTCCCTCGGCCGCGGCGGCGGCGCGCTGGAGGCGGCCGTCCGCACCCTGGCCGAACAGCGGCTGGCCGCGGTCTCCACCCGCACCCCGGCCTTCGCTCAGGCGCTGCGCGCCTACCGGACCGCGGTCGTGGCCGGGGATCTGCCCACCGCCGACGCGCTCGCCGGTTGGCTCGGCGGCCAGCCGCACGTCGCCGGCTCGGCCAAGCGGGCCGCCGGCATCCGCGGCGAGCTCGACCACTTCGCCGCCATCGGTTTCCTGCAAGGGCTGCTCACCGTTCTTCGCGATGCCGGCCATCCCGGGCTGCTGCTCGTGCTGGACGAGGTCGAGACCCTGCAGCGGGTCCGGGGGGATGTCCGGGACAAGGCGCTCAACGCTCTCCGGCAGCTCGTCGACGAGGTGGACGCCGGCCGCTTCCCGGGGCTGTATCTGGTGATCACTGGGACGCCGGCCTTCTACGACGGGCCCAGCGGCGTACCGCGGCTGCCTCCGCTGGCCCAGCGACTGGCCACCGACTTCGCCACCGACGCCCGTTTCGACAACCCCCGGGCGGTGCAACTGCGGCTGCCCGGCTTCGATCAGCCCGCGCTGGTCGAGCTGGGCGCAAAGGTGCGCAACCTGTACGCCGCCGGGGCCGCCGATCCCGACCGGGTGCGTCGAGTCGTCGACGACGCCTACGTTGCCGCGCTCGCGGCCGCGGTCACCGGGTCGCTCGGAGGCCGGGTCGGGGTGGCGCCCCGGGTCTTTCTCAAGAAGCTGGTCAGCGACGTGCTCGACCGGGTCGACCAGTTCGCCGACTTCGACCCGCGCCGGCACTACACCCTGACCCTGCGCCCGGGCGAGCTCACCGACGTCGAGCGCAACAGCGCCCAGGTCGTGCCGGCCGCCCGGGCCGACGACGTACCGCTCGATCTGTGACCGTCGACCTGCTGCACCCGGTGGTCCAGCACCACATCGTCAACTCCCTCGGCTGGGCCGCGCTGCGCCCGCTCCAGGACGCTGCCATCGCCCCGGTCCTGCGAGGCGATGATGCGCTGCTGCTCGCGCCCACGGCCGGCGGCAAGACCGAAGCCGTCAGCTTTCCGCTGCTCTCCCGGATGGCGCAGGAGGACTGGCGGGGGCTGTCGGTGCTCTACGTCGCTCCGCTGCGAGCCCTGCTCAACAACCTCGAACCCCGCCTCGCCGGGTACGCCGGCTGGCTCGGCCGCCGGGTCGGGCGCTGGCATGGGGACACGACCACCGCGCGGCGGCGCCGGCTGGCGGTGGACCTGCCCGACATCCTGCTCACCACTCCCGAGTCGCTGGAGTCGATGCTCGTCTCCACCCTGCTGACGCCGGCCCAGCTCTTCGGCGGGCTGCGGGCCGTGGTCGTGGACGAGGTGCACGCCTTCGCCGGGGACGACCGGGGTTGGCACCTGCTCGCCGTCCTCGAACGGCTCACCGCGATCGCCGGCCGGCCGCTGCAGCGGGTGGGACTGTCCGCCACCGTCGGCAACCCGCAGGCGCTGCTGCGTTGGTTGCAGGGGCCGCGGGCGGACACCCGTCGGGCGACGGTCGTGGCGCCGCCATCGCCACCCAGCCGGCCGGCCGAGCTGGAATTGGACTACGTCGGCACCATCGCCAACGCCGCCACGGTCATCGCGTCACTGCACGCGGGTGCGAAGCGGCTGGTCTTCGCCGACTCCCGCCGTACCGTCGAGACGCTCGCGGCGCGACTTCGGGACCGGGGCACGCAGACCTTCGTGTCCCACTCCTCGCTCTCGGTCGACGAACGACGGCAGGCGGAGCAGGCCTTCGTCGAGGCCCGCGACTGCGTCATCGTCTCCACCTCGACCCTCGAGTTGGGTGTCGACGTCGGCGACCT
>Ga0209014_10001896_pt1 | contig 12313 bp, 8 predicted proteins | sample BarGraNGADG00212_FD_184491 | JGI IMG/M metagenome (GOLD analysis project Ga0209014, IMG submission 184491) | Arctic peat soil microbial communities from Barrow, Alaska - Barrow Graham LP Ref core NGADG0002-212 (SPAdes) (version 2) | ecosystem: Environmental > Terrestrial > Soil > Wetlands > Peat... | reverse complement strand
GCGATCGCGCGGGCCCGATCCGACTTGTGCGATGCTCTGCCCATGAGCAAAGCAATCGTGGTCGGATACGACGACAAGGAACCGGCAACCCGAGCGCTGGAGCGCGCGATCGCGGAGGCGAAGGCTTCGCACGGCCGACTGGTAGTGGTCGGGATCGCCGAGATGCCCCTCGACCCTGAAGGACCACAGAACTTCGGGTCACTCAGCGGCAGCTCCGCCCAGATGCTTCCACTCGCCGAGCCGCCGGAAATCCAGGCGGCGTTCGCTCATGCACGGCAGAAGATCGAGGCCGAGGGCCTGAGCGCCGATTTCGTCTGGGCCGCCGGCGACCCGAGCAGCACGATCCTCAACGTCGCTCGCGAGCGTGAGGCGGCGCTTGTCGTGCTCGGCTCGCACCACCACTCACTGCTGGGCCAGCTGCTCGGCGCCGACGTCGCCGCCGAGGTCAAGCGCCAGGCTGGCTGCGACGTGATCGTCGCCGACTAGCGGTCGCCGCGAGCCCAAGGATCTCTCGGCCTCCCCGGCCTGCGCCGGAGTGCGATGTTCCTTCTTGGGTAAGAGTATTGGGTCGTCGAGCGTGGGAGGAAAGCACAATGACGAGTAAGGCCGACTTCACAGTCGAGGAGTGGAAGCTGATTCTCGAGGGGCCGCCTAGTGCCGGCCTGATCGTGGTCACCGCGCAGCGCGGCGGAATGCTCCGCGAGACGATGGCGATCGGACGGGCCTACGCCGAGGCGCGTCACGAGCATGGCGAGAGCGAGTTACTCGACGAGATCGTGGCGGCCAAGCCCGAACGAGACCACACGCGCTTCCACTCGGTCGAGCAGCTCAAGCAGGCCGGTCTGCAGCACCTGCGTGACGCGGTCGAGCTGCTGGAGCGAAAGGCGACGGAGCAGGAGATCGAGGATTATCGGCGCTTCGTTCTCACGCTGGCGGACAAGGTCGCGGGCGCGCATCGAGAAGGCACGGAGAGCGTTAGCGATGCGGAACGGGCTGCGATCGAGGAGATTCGCGTGAGTCTGGACGGAGCCGAGGGTTAATTCACTCTGCCCTTCCCGCTCGGCGGTCTCAGCGCCAGTACAGGAGCCTGTGCCGCTCGGACGCATAGCGATCGAGCCACGGCTCGATCGGCGCCGCTGCCTCGAGAATGTCGCTCCAGCTCCAGAAGACGAAGTCGCGTGAGGCCGAGCGGTTGAGCAGGCTCGCAAACGCCTCGGCCTCGGCCTCGATCTTGTCGGGCGGGCCGAGATTGACGAGCAGGAAGTCGGGAATCCCGAGCGCCTCGGCTAGAGCGGTGCCGATGCGCCAGTTCCGGGTCAGCTCGTAGTAGCCGGCGGCCGCAACCTCCTCGGGCGGAGCGGCGAACAGCTCGGCGCGATCGAGATAGCGCGGGAAGCCGTGGAAGTTCTGCCGGCGCTCGTTCGCGCTCTGGTACTTCGCTTCGACGAAAACGACGAGCTCGGGCCAGGCAACGACGACGTCGGGCTCGCTGAAGGCCGTCGCCCTCTCGCCCAGCGAACGGCAGACCTCGGCGAGCGCCGAGACGATCTCGGAGCTGCGAGCGCCGCCGGCCGGGGCGCCCCAGATGACGAGCGCCGGCTCGCCCGCGGGATGCTGCGGCTGGGCGAGCGCGTCCAGCCGCCCTTGCTGCTGGAGGCCGCGGAAGACGGTCCAGGTGACCGCGTCCTCGGACATCTCGAAACAGAACTTCATCTGCTTGTTACGCCGGTTGCGGCGATTCAGCGACTGGCCGAGCGCCTCGGCGAGTCCCGAGCGGACTTGGCTTGGCACGTTCAGTTCCGGGCTGGCCACGATCATGACGCGCCTTGCCTCGTCTCTTGCGTTGGAGTAGGAGACACCACAGCTGCAGCGGTAGATGCACTGCTCGCGCGTGGCTGCCGTCAGTCGGCGGCCGAGGCTCGTCGCCAGTGCCGTGTCGGGCTTGATCAGCCGCTGGCAGGCCCGGCAGCGCATGTTGCGGAACTCCGTTCGAGGCCGATCGACCATCGACTTCCTCCGGCGGCTGCTCGAGGGCGCGGCGCACTTCTCGATCGCCGTCTTCGCTGCAAGCATCATAGGCGGCTTCCGCTTCCAACCGGCTGCGCCCGTTTGGAGTGAGCCGCCCTCAGTGTCACAACCGCGCGACGGCTTCGACGATCTCGCGCCGCAGTTGCTCCTTGGCGCTCTCGCCGGCTCCGATCTCATCGAGCGCGAGTAGCGCCGCGCCCGCGATCGGCGGCGCCTCGTTGACGCGGGCGCCGATCTTCGGTCCGACCTTGCTCAGGCCCGCTTCGATCCCGTCGAGCAGGCGGGCGTTTCGCGCCTGAAGCAGGCCGCCGCCCAGCAGTACGTCCACCGATTCACCCGTCAGCTCCAGGCGCACCAGCGCCGCGCGGGCGAAGGCTACGACCTCGGCGGCAAGACGATCGACGATCGCCGCGGCCGCCGAATCGCTCGCCGCCGCTTCCAGCACAAGCGCCGCCAGCTCGCCCAGGCGCTCCTGCGCGATCCTCTCGAAGTGGATGGCCTCGGTCACTTCCAGTGGCCTTGCCAGACCGAAGTGGGCCGGCACCTTCTCTTCCAGCTCCGTCTTCGGTCCGCGTCCGTCCTCGCTTCGCACCGCGGCGCCGAGCGCGGCCAGACCGACGTCAAAGCCTCCGCCCCACTCGCCGCTGATCTCGCCGATCGCCGCGAAGCGCACGCTACGCCCGTCCGGCGCCACCCCAACGCAGTTGATGCCCGAGCCGCAGACGACGGCGACGCCACAGCCGCTGTCGGTGCCGGCGCGCAGCACCGCGAGGGTGTCGTTGCCGACGAGCATCCTCTCGGCCCAGCCGCAGCCGGCCGCCAGCGCAAGCAGCGTGTCCTCCTCGGCTGGATAGTCGAGACCGGAAAGCGAGATCTGGGCCAGCTCGGCCACCGGCTTGGGCAGCGGGGAAAGACCGGCTCCCAGGCAGGCGCGCTCGACGAGCGTTCCGAGCGTCTCGAGGCAACCCTCCGCGCCGAGCATCTGCGGCGAGGAGACCGGGCCGCGCACCAGCGAGAGCAGCGACCCGTCCACGCGCGCGAGAGCCAGGTCGGTTTTCGAGCCGCCGCCGTCCACGGCCAGAATCAGAGCTCGTTTCAAATGACGACCCGCCGAGCTCTCGCTCACTGGCCGCTCCCCCGGGAGAACTGCGGCAGATGCGATGCGCCCGCCTCGAGCAGGCGCTCCAGCAGCTCCTCGGCCAGCGACAGCTGCCCGATCAAGGGGTGCGCGAGCAAGGCTTTGCGTGCGACGGCGCGATCGCCCGTGATCGCCGCCCGGACGGTCAGGCGCTCGTAGGCCGCCACGTGCTGAACCAGCCCGAGCGATTCCGGGGCCAGCGGCTCCTGTGCAAGCGGGGTGGCGCCGTCCGGGCCGATTCGCGCCGGTACCTCCACGACGTCGTCGTCGGCGAGCCCGGCGAGGGCACCCTGGTTTCGCACGTCCACGACGTGAACGTCGCCGCTGCCCGCGACGAGCGAGGCGATCAGCCCCGTCGCCGCCTCGCTGTAGAAGGCGCCTCCTCGCTGCTCGAGCAAAGTGGGCTTATCGGCCAGGTCGGGGTCGGCGTACATCCCGAGCAGCTCACGCTCGACCTCGGCCACCTCGAGCGCGCGCGGTCTGCCCCGCCGCTGTTCGGCCAGCACCTGATCGTGCAGGTAGAAGTAGCGCAGGTAGTAGGAGGGAACAGCGCCGAGCTCGTCGAGCAGGCGCCGCGGCAACTCGATCTCCTCTGCGATCTCCTCAGTGTGCGACGCGAGCAGCTCGGGCAGTACGTCGGCGCCGTCCAGGCGCACGGCGCGAACCCAGGTCAGGTGATTGAGACCAACCTGGTCGACGGCGACCCGCTCGGGCGCGACCGCGAGCAGGCGGGCGAACAGGCGCTGCAGCGTGATCGAGACGTTGCAGAGGCCGATCGCTCGGTGGCCGGCGTCGACGAGCGCCCGAGTAACGATCCCGACCGGGTTGGTGAAGTCGACAATCCAGGCTTCGTCGGCCGCCCGCGCGGCGGCTCGCTCGGCGATCTCGAGCACGACCGGAATGGTGCGAAGCGCCTTGGCAAAGCCGCCGGCGCCGGTCGTCTCCTGGCCGATGCAGCCGAACGGAAGCGGCACCGTCTCGTCGCTCAAGCGCGCCTCCTGCCCGCCGACGCGAATCTGTATCAGCACGAAATCGGCCCCGTCCAGCGCGCGATCGAGATCTGCAGTGACGGTCAGCCGCCCGGCGAAGCCCTGGCGCGCGAGCATCCGCCCGGCCAGCCCGCCCACTATCTCCAGACGCCCGGAATCGATGTCCTGCAGAGCGAGCTCGCTCACGTCGAGCCGCGCCCGCTCGCGCTCCAGGCAGGAGACGAGCTCGGGCGTGTAGGTCGAGCCGGCGCCGACAACCGCGATCTTCATCGCCCTAGATTAAGCGCCCGCTCTCGCGCTCGACAAGCGCAGCTTGAAACTCAGGCGACCGACCTTCCGGCGAGCGAAGGGAGAAGACGACGCTCGGTCGCTCCCAAGGCCTTCTCGGGAAGCGCGCGATCTCGGCGCAGACGGCGATCAACCCGCTGCTCGGCGGCGGAAGATCGCTGCCGCACGACCCCGACGACGGTGGTCGGATTCAAGACCTCGGTCAGCGTGCTCTGCCGCTCGGCCGTCACGGGAGCGAGCAAGCTCGTGATCTATCCCGTCCTGCTGCAGTCTCCGACCAAACTTACAAGCGAGCGTTTCACCATCAGCTTCAAAGGTGAGAGCAGCACCACGATCAACGTAACCGGGCGCATCACGGGCAGCTCGGCCAGCGGCAAGCTCAACGTCAAGTTCACGAAGACGCTCGGAACCACCTCCACCGGTCTACTGGACTTCGGCGCCTGCCAGTTGAAAACGACCTGGACGGCGAAGAAGCTTTAGAAGGTCTAGAAGCTCGAATCAGCGTCAAGACCCGCTGAACATGGCCCTCGGCCCGCGTGAGCGCTAGACGGTGCCTGATACCTGATACTCGGCGCCCTACCGGGCAGCCCGCTACGCTCCCTCGCGAGATGACCGGCACCTCCGAGCGCACCTTTCTGACCCGCCTGATGTGGTTGTCGATCAGCGCCGCGCTGGTGACGATCACGATGAAGACCGCGGCCTGGCGGATGACCGGGTCGGTTGGCCTGCTCTCGGACGCGGTCGAGTCGCTGGTCAACCTGCTGGCGGCGATCGTCGCGCTGATCATGATCCGTTGGGCAACGCTTCCGCCCGACGAGGAGCACGCCTTCGGGCACGAGAAGGCCGAGTACTTCGCCGCCGGCGCCGAAGGGATGTTCATCCTCGGCGCGGCTGCTTCGATCGGTTTCGTGGCGGTGCAGCGGTTGCTTCATCCGGCCGGGCTGGAGTCGGTCGGGCCCGGGCTGGCGGTCTCGGTCGGAGCCTCGCTCGTCAACCTCGGCGTCGCCATGACGCTGATCCGCGCCGGGCGCCGGCATCGCTCGATCACCATCGAGGCCGACGGGCGCCACCTGATGACCGACGTCGTCACCTCGGCCGGCGTCGTGATCGGGGTGATCGCAGTGGCAATCAGCGGCTGGCACCCGCTCGATCCGATCGTCGCCATCGCGGTCGCGCTCAACATCGTCTTCACCGGCGTACGCTTGATCCGCCGCTCGGGCGCGGGACTGATGGATCGATCGCTGCCGCCCGAGGAGCTGATCGAGGTCGAAACGGCGCTCGCGCCGTACCGTGAAGACGGGATCGCTTTCGAAGAGCTGCAGACGCGCCGAGCGGGCCGCCGCTCGTTCGTCTCTTTCAAGGTGCTCGTCCCCAGCGGCTGGACGGTCGCGCGCAGCCACGTATTGCTCGGGCAGATCGAGCGAGACGTCGAAACCGCTCTGCCGCACGCCTCGGTGACGACTCATCTGGAGCCCGCGCCCGAGGGCGGCAGAGGGCCGAAGACGCCGGCCGAGCGCTCGGCCGGCAAACCCCGGAGACCGCGCAATCGCCTGCTGGGACGCTAGAAGCCGGTTCTTGAATTTACGTAGAGCTTGCACTCTCCACAGCCTGCTCTTCGTTCGCCGGGTTATGATGCCACCTAATGCGTGCCCATCGTCCGACCACCTGTTCGGTGCTCGGCGGACTGCTTGCTCTGATGTTGGTCGTCGGCGTCTCGGCCGCGGCGGCCGCCAGCGCCACCTCGCAGGCTGCCCGGAGCGTCAGGATCAGCGCCAGTCTGACCGAGCCGTCCTTCGCGCCCGGCGAGGTCAACTCGGCTCGGCTCCTCTATCGCTTTTCCAGTAGGAGCACGAGCTTCAGTTACCGCGTCTCGCGCAAGACGAGATCGGGCTGGCAAACCGTAAGAAGCGTCAGGCTCCGGGGTAGCTTCTCGGGCAGCCGCAACATAAAGGTCGGTAGTTTCTTCCCCAGGCGAAAAGCCACGCTCGGCCACTATCGCATCCAGCTCAGCGCCGGCGGTGCGAGCACCACGCTGCAGTTCGATGTCGTCAAGGCCCTCAACACGACGACCGTTCCGGTCGCCGCCGCGGACAAGCAGAGCTGTGCGCTCCTCTCGGACAGCAAGGTCGAGTGCTGGGGCGACAACTCCAAGGGTCAGCTCGGCAACCGCACGACCAACGCCAGCCCCACTCCCGTCCTGGCGAACGGGATCAAACAGGCCAAGGCCGTCTCGAGCGAAGGATTCAACACCTGCACCCTCGTTCCGGTCGGTGTGGTCAAGTGCTGGGGCGACAACGCGGGCGGCAAGCTCGGCAGCGGCCTGATGTCTCCAAGCCTCAGCTCCATCCCGGTCACGGTCAGCGGGATCGTGTTCGCGGTAGCCGTCAGCACCGGCTTCGACCATTCCTGCGCTCTGCTGAGCGGCGGGACGGTCAGGTGCTGGGGCCGCAACAACTCCGGTGACGTCGGAGGCAGCAAGGGCTCCAACCCGGTCCCGATCAATGTCAATGGAATAAGGGCGATTGCGATCAGCGCCGGCTACCGGCACAGCTGCGCCGTGCTGGCGGGCGGCAAGGTCGCCTGCTGGGGCAACAACCACTTCGGTCAGCTCGGCAACGGCAAGACGTCCAACAGCGGTAAGCCCGTGACGGTCAGCGGAATAAAAACGGCCGTCTCGGTCAGCGCCGGCAACGACCTCAGCTGCGCCGCTCTCTCCAACCACACGATCAAGTGCTGGGGCCGCGGCGACGGTGGAGCGCTGGGCGACGGAGTGGCGACTCACGGCCACACGGACGCAAGCGGAATCGATTTCAAGTCCACGCCCGTTACGGTCAAGGGCCTCTCGACCGCCACCTCCGTCAGTGCCGGCAGCGGCTTCGCCTGTGCTCGGCTCTCCAGCAAGCAGATCAGCTGCTGGGGCAAGAACGCCGACGGTCAGCTCGGCAACGGCTCCACCACCGACAGCTCGACTCCCGTCGCGGTGAGCGGAGTATCCGCGGCGGTCGCGATCGACACCAGCGCCGGCGCCGCCGACGAGGCTCACGCCTGCGCGCTCGTTTCAGACAAAAAGATCAAGTGCTGGGGCAAGAACGACGCGGGCCAGCTGGGAAGCGGCGGCCAGAACTTCAGCGCAGCGCCCGTCGCCGCGGTGCTCACAAGCGCCAGCGCGATCGCCGCGGGCGCCGCGCACAGCTGCGCTTTGCTCTCCGGGACGGTCGACTGCTGGGGCAGCAATTCTGCGGGCCAACTCGGCAACGGCACGACTACCTCGAGTTCTACGCCCGTTCCGGTGGGCACCGTCGCCGGCGCCGGCGTGATTGCCGCCGGTTCGGCGCACAGCTGCGCCGTCATCTCCACGGGCGCGACCTCCTGCTGGGGCGACAACGCCGCCGGCCAGCTCGGAAACGGCTCCACCACGAACAGCTCGACTGCGGTCGCGGTCACGGGCCTCACGACGACCGCCAAGACGGTTGCCGCGGGCTCCTCGCACAGTTGCGCGCTGCTCACCGACGGAACGGTTCAGTGCTGGGGCAGCAACTCCGCCGGCCAGCTCGGCAACGGCTCCACCACGAACAGCTCGACTGCGGTCGCAGTAAGTGGCCTCACTTCAACAGTCAAGGACATCGCCGCCGGCTTCGCGCACAGTTGCGCGCTGCTCACCGACGGAACGGTTCAGTGCTGGGGCGGCAACTCTGCCGGCCAGCTCGGCAACGGCTCCACCACGAGCAGCTCGACCCCGGTCGCGGTCGTAGGTCTGGGAATGACCGCGAAGGCCATTGCCGCCGGTTTCGACCACAGCTGCGCTCTGCTCGCCGACGGGACGATCAAATGCTGGGGCGGCAACTCCGGCGGCCAGCTCGGGAACGGCTCCACCACCGCCAGCTCCAGCCCGGTCGCTGTACGCACCATCACGGGTGCCCTCTTTGTCAGCGCCGGCTCGTCGAGCAGCTGCGCCGTCCTCTCCACGGGCGCCGTCGACTGCTGGGGCGACGCCAGTAAGGGCAAGCTGGGCAACGGTTCGACCACAAACAGCTCCAGCCCGGTCGCGGTGACCGGTATCACGGGAGCGCTCGAGGTCAGCGCCGGCGCCTCGCACAGCTGTGCTCTGCTCACCAGCGGCGTGGTCAGGTGCTGGGGCGACAACGCCGCCGGCGAGCTTGGCGTCGGCGCGCTCGACTACAGCTCCACACCGGTCGAAGTCGTCGGCATTCCCTAGCGAGCCTCAGCCGGCGTCCGTCGAAAGCGCGCTCTGCGGATGGCGCGAGACCTCCACCCGCGGTAGCCAGCCGAGCCAGTCCGGTAGGTACCAGCACCTGTCGCCAAGCAAGCTGAGCACGCTCGGGAGCACCACCGAGCGAACGACCGTCGCGTCGAGGAAGAGCGCGACCGCCACGCCGAAGCCCATCTGCTGGAAGGCCACCATCTCGCCGCTGGCGAAGCCCGAGAACACGGCGATGATGATCAGCGCGGCGCCGGTGATGATTCGGGCCGTCGAGGCCACTCCCCCGCTGACGGCATCGCGCGTCGAGCCGGTCTGGTCGAAGCGCTCCCTGATCCGGCTCATCAGGAAGACCTGGTAGTCCATCGAGAGCCCGAACAGCACCGAGAAGAGGAACAGCGGCACCCAGGCGTCGATCACCGGCACATGCTGGAAGCCGAGCAGGTGGGCGCCGTAGCCGTGCAAGAAAACGAGCGTGAGCACGCCGTAGGCCGCCCCGACCGAGAGCAGGTCGAGCAGAATCGAGACCAGCGCGACGACGATCGAGCGGAAGGCGATCGTGAGCAGGACGAAACTGAACCCGAGTACCAGCGCGAGCACGATCGGGGTCGGGTTGGTGACCGCGTTGAAGTAGTCGGAATACAGCGCCGTTCGTCCGCCCACAAGCACGTTCGCGCCGCTACCCGCAAACAGCTCGGGGATGATGCGGCTGCGCAGGTCGCGTAACGCCCTGATCGCCCCGTCACTGCTCGCAACGCCGCGCACCGGCACCTCGAGCAGCGACACGTCGCTGCGCACCGGCGAGGTCGTGATCGCGCCGGGTGCGAAGCGAGGATCGGCAGCGAGTCGCTTTTGCAGCTTGACAAGGTCGGCCCGAGCCGCGGCGTTCCCGCCCGACATGACGATCTGCGCCGGATAGGGGCTCTGCGCCGGGAACTCGCGTTGAAGCGCAACGAAGCCCTGCTTGGAAGGCAGGCGGTTGGGGAGTGTGTTGACACCGTTCTCGCCCACGTGAAGCCCGAGCGTCGGGCTCGCGATCGCCAGCATGGCGCCGGCGGCCACGATCAGGCTGAGCACCGGGCGGCGCAGGACAGCCTCGACGATTCTCTGCCAGAAGCGCCCTTCGGCGGTGTCGGTGCGGCCGATATTGCGCCCGATAAACGGGACGCGCAGCGCATTCACGTGGTCGCCTAGCAAGCCGAGCACGGCCGGTAGCAGCGTCAGCGCCGCAGCGACCGAGACGATGCCGACGATGATCGCGCCGGCGGCGAGGCTGCGCAGCACCGTGGTCTGCAGCAGGAACATGCCGGATAGCGCGATCACGAAAGTTCCACCGCTGAAGGCGACCGCCCTGCTCGCCGTCGCACCCGCGGCCCGGATCGCCGCCTCCTTGATCGTGCCGGCGGCACGCTCCTCGCGGTAGCGGGAGAGCACGAACAGCGAGTAGTCGATCCCGAGCGCCAGGCCCATGCCGAAGACCATGTTCACGATGAAAACGGAGAAGCCGAACTGGAGCGAGAGCGCCGAGACGACTCCCATCCCTACGGCAACCGAGACCAGCGCCATCAGCAGCGGCACCAGCCCGGCCACGACCGCCCCGAACACGAGTAGCAGCACGACCAGCGCCGCCGGCAGCCCGAGCGCAAGCTCACCTTGCTCGAGATCGTGCTGAGAGAGCCCCGCGACATCGTTTGCCACCGTGTGGTCGCCGGTGATCGCCACCGCGAAGCCGGCCTGCCCGTTCGCCTTCTTCACCAGCGAGACCACCGGCTCGATCGCCTTGTCGGTGTTGACCAGGATCTGGATGACCGTCGCGTGCCCGTCGCGCGAGACGAGCGTGTTCCCGTCTTTGAGATAGCTGCGCAGGTTGAGCACCTTCCCGGTTGCCTCGCTCTGGCGTGACAGCTTCGCGACGAAGGCGCGGAACTGGGGCGTATCGACACCGTAGCGGGAGGATTGGACGACGATGATGTCGCTGTACTGGCGCTTGAGGTCGGCCGGCGTCGGCGGAAACGCCTGAGCAATCAGGTCAGCCGCTCTGGTCGATTCCGGCTTTCCCGAGACGAAGCCCTCGGAGCTCAGCCCGCGCAGCGAGGTCATCGTCAGCGCGAGCGCGGCGACGACTGCAATTCCCCACAGTCCCAGCGTCCGCCACGGATGCTCGGAGCACGTGCGTGCCAGTCTCTCCGTCAAGCCTTGCTTCGATCCGGTCACGCCGCCGTACCTCCCGAGTCTGAGATGTGTGTTCCCGTATACGCCGTAGGTGTACGGCGTAGATCGACACCGTATACACGAGCGGCTAGACTGTCAAACACTGTGGCAACCGAACTGAATACCGAGCGCAAGACGCTGTCGCGACGCGCCGTGATCGACGCGGCGCTGGCTCTCGGCGACAAAGAAGGCGTGGAGGCTGTCAGCCTGCGCCGGCTGGCGCGCGAGCTTGGGGTGACCCCGATGGCGCTTTACCGCTACGTGGATAGCAAGGAAGGCCTACTGGCCGCAATCGCCGATCGCGCCTTCGAGGAGTTCGAGCTACCGGCGGAGGGCGAAGGCGACTGGCGCGAGATCAACGAAGCCGGGCCGAAGATTCAGGCCGTGACGGCGGCCGACGTCAAACGCGTGGCTAACACCTATTTCACGAAGGAAAACCGGGCCGTGGCCATTTACACGCGCAAGCCCGGTATGGCCACACAGAAAGAACCTGCCCAGGAAAAGCAATGAAAGTGGAAACTCGAAACCCGAAACCCGAAGGCCGAAGGAAATCCGAAGGCCGAGTTCCGCAGACCGAACTTGCCCAACACACAGCGCGGTTATTCGGATTTCGGGCTTCGGCCTTCTTTCGGCCTTCGGACTTCGGCCTTCGGACTTGTCGCGCCTTCGTGGGTGCCGCTGCGTTGCTCACCTTCTTCAGCCCCGCGCCTCTTCCGGCCCAATCCACCATCCCCGACCGTCCCGAAAAGCTCACCTATCCGCCGCTGGTCTATGAGCCGCCGGCGCAGGAGAAATTCCGCGTCCAGTTGAAGAGCGGCCCCGTCGCCTACGTGGTCTCGGACCGCGAGCTGCCGCTGATCAACGTCGTCGTCTATGCGCACACGGGCTCGTATCTTGAGCCGGCCGGCAAGGAAGGCCTGGCCGACCTGACCGGCTACCTGCTCGCCCGCGGCGGCACGAGCTCAAAAACCGCCGAGGCCCTGGAAGAGCGCCTCGCCTTCCTGGCCGCACACCTCAACTCGGGCATCGGTGACGACCAGGGAAGCGTGAGCCTGAATTTGCTCGCCAAAGACCTGGATGAGGGGCTCCCAATCCTGCGCGAGGTGTTGACCGCACCGCGCTTTCAGGATGACAAGATCGCTCTGCGCAAGCAGCAGATGCTGCAGGCGATGAAGCAGCGCAACGACGAGTCGGCCTCCATCGAAGAGCGCGAACGCGACTTCCTGGCCTTCGGGGACAGCTTCTGGGCCAATCATTATTCGACGGCGGCCTCCCTGGACTCGCTCGCTCGCGCCGACCTGGAAAAGTTCCACCGGCAATGGTTTCACCCCGCCAACTTCGTGGTCGCCGTCAGCGGCGACTTCGACCGCGACCAAATGGTGCAGAAGCTTGAGGCGCTCTTCGCGAACTGGCCCTTCAAGGGTGAAGCGCCGCCGCCCA
>Ga0209014_10001893_pt1 | contig 12334 bp, 10 predicted proteins | sample BarGraNGADG00212_FD_184491 | JGI IMG/M metagenome (GOLD analysis project Ga0209014, IMG submission 184491) | Arctic peat soil microbial communities from Barrow, Alaska - Barrow Graham LP Ref core NGADG0002-212 (SPAdes) (version 2) | ecosystem: Environmental > Terrestrial > Soil > Wetlands >... | reverse complement strand
GCCGCGGACGAGCTCGATGACGGGCTCCATCACCTCGACCACGTTCGGGAAGATGAACTCGTGGCTCCAGACCGCGTGCCAGCCGTACTCCTTCTGGTACGGAGCGACGCGCTCGGAGATGAATTGGCGGCCGCGCTCGCTCGCCTTGAGGGCGACGATGATCTCACTCGCCGTGTCGGCCTTGAAGATCGCGGCCAGCTCCGGGTCGGCCTTCGCCTCCTCCTTCATCTTCCAGAGGGCCTCGATCGAGTCCCAGTTGCGGTCTCTGGCCGAGTTCTGGAGGCGCCCAAGGAGCTGCTCGTTGATCGAGCCATGCGTCTTCTCCATGACTGCCCGCAGGTTCAGCGTCGCGGACAGCTGGGCGAAGTTGAGCATCCAGTGGATCTTCCAGTGGCGATCGTGGACGTCGATGGCGTCCTCGAGCAAGCAGGCGAGCTCCATCAGGGAGAGCCGGTCCTGCTTGTCGAGCATCCCCTCGAGGTAGACGAAGTTGCGGTCCATCTCGGGGACCAGGCGATCGCGCCACCAGTTCACGAACTCGAGCCCGTACGTCGGCAGGACGGCGCCGAGGTACGTGCCGATCTTCGCCGCGTAATCCGGGTCCTCGGGGACGATCGGGTTCGTCGCGTAGTTGTATTCCTGCGTGGCGACTGTCAAGCCGGCCTCGGCCGGGATCGCCGCCGTGTACAGGTAGCCGTTGACGTTCTTGTAGATCCAGTCCGTCGCGAACGGCGTCCCGAACCGCCGGAACATGTGGTCGCAGGAGAGCCACCAGCCGCCGATGTCCTCGTACATCGGGCTGAGCGGGTGCGGACAGTGCAGGTCGTCGTAGACCCAGAAGAGGAGCTTCTCCGTCTCCGAGGTCCACGTCACCGGGAACTTCTCGTCCCCGAGGAACTGGCCCAGGACTTCTTCCTTCAGTGCCACTGCGTTCGACTCCTATCGCGCGCGCTGACGCCTTCGAAGGCGACCTGATCAGCCGGCGACGACCGGCGTGCGAGAGATCCGCTTGAAGCGCCGCATGTTCTCCGTGATCGCCACCTCCGTCGGAAGACGCTCCATGCTGGACGCGCCGAAGAACCCGGCGACGCCCGTCGTGTGCTCGAGGACGTACTGCGCATCGTCCGGCTCGGCGATCGGGCCGCCGTGGCACAGCACGATGATGTCCGGCTTCACGGAGACCGCGGCGTCGCGGATCTCCTGGACGCGCACCGCGGCCGCCTCGAGGGTCAGGGCGGTCGTCGCCCCGATCTGTCCCTTCGTGGTGAGCCCCATGTGGGCGACGACGACGTCGGCGCCGGCGCCGGCCATCGCCCGCGCCTGGTCGGCGTCGAAGACGTACGGCGTGCAGAGCAGCCCCGCCTCGTGGGCCGCGCGGATCATCTCCACCTCGAGGCCGAAGCCCATCCCCGTCTCTTCGAGGTTCTGGCGGAACTGGCCGTCGCAGAGCCCCACGGTCGGGAAGTTCTGGACGCCGGAGAACCCGATCCGCTTGATCTCCTTGAGGAAGACCGGCATCAGGCGGAATGGGTCGGTGCCGCACACGCCGGCCAGGACCGGCGTCTCGCGCACGATCGGGAGGACCTCTCCGGCCATCTCGACGACGATCGCGTTGGCATCGCCGTACGGCATGCAGCCCGCCAGCGAGCCGCGGCCCGCCATCCGGTACCGGCCGGAGTTGTAGATGATGATCAGGTCGGCCCCGCCGGCCTCGGCGCACTTCGCCGAGAGCCCGGTGCCGGCGCCCGCGCCCATGATCACACCGCCCTCGGCGATCGTTCGGCGCAAGCGCGCCAGCGCCTCCTGCCCGTTCATGCGCGTCCTCCTGCCACGGTGACCTTCGGACCCGCCCAGGCCTGGTACATGCCGTCCATGCGGTCGGCCATCGCTCGCGAGAAGGCGGGGTCGTTGATCGGGGTGGCCATCTCGACCACCTCCACGTCGGGCCGGAGACCGGCCTTCAGCTCACGGATGAGGGCCGCGTCTGCGGCGGCGTCGAAGAAGGGGGCCCCGGGGACGTCGATCATCGAGACCCCGCCGAGCGGGATGAACACCACCAGCGGGCCGGTGGCCGCATTGAGCTTCCGGGCGATGATCCGGCCGAGCTCCGCGCACTCCACTTCGGTCGTGCGCATCAGCGTGACCGTGGCGTTGTGGACGTAGAGGTTGCGGTCGGCGAACTTCGCGGGAACCGTGTCCATCGGTCCGAAGTTGACCATGTCGAGGGCGCCCAGCGAGACGACCTGCGGGATTCCCAGCGACCCGGCCATCTCCAGCCGGTCCGGCCCGGCGGACAGGACCCCGCCGACCAGCTCGTCCGCGAGCTCGGTCGTCGTGATGTCCAGGGAGCCGGTGATGAAGCCGGCCTTCATGAGGGCCTCCATGGACTGCCCACCGGCGCCCGTCGCGTGGAAGACGAGGACCTCGTATCCGCGCTCCTCGAGGATCTCGCGGGAGGCGGTCACGCAGGGGGTCGTGACCCCGAACATGGTCGCCCCGATCAGCGGCTTTGCCGCGATCGCAGACACGAACGTCGCGGAGGCCTTCGCCATGCCCGCGATCCCGGCCGCCGCGTTCGACAGGATCTTCTCGGAGATCCCGTTGATCCCCGCGATATCGACGACCGAGTACATCATCGCGATGTCCGAGGTGCCGACGTACGGCCGCGTGTCCCCGGATGCCATCGTCGAGACGATCAGCTTGGGCACGCCCACCGGAAGGGCCTGCATCGCGGCGGACACGAGGGACGAGCCACCGGAGCCGCCGACCCCCAGGATTCCGTCGAGACGACCCTCGGCGTGAAGCCGGCAGACCACCTCCGTCGCGCCCCGGGTCATGGCGGCCATGGCCGGCCCGCGATCTCGCGAGGCGGCGAGTGCCGCCCGATCCTCGCCGGCCGCCGCGGCGACCTCGTTGGGCCCGATGTCGCCCGGGGACGGGTCGCTCATGACACCGGCGTCGACGAGGATGACCCCGCAGCCGGCCTCGAGCACGCGATCGCGAAGGAAGGCGTATTCCGGCCCCTTGGTGTCAAGCGTGCCGAGCAACACAACGGTGGCCATGCGACACCTCCTGCGGCTGGATCGATGCGGGCGGAGCGGCGTCAGGCTGCACGCGGACGACGACGGGCGCCACCGGGAGGCGACCGACAGATTGTCGATAATCGATTGTTGAGGATAGCACCACCCGAGACCCCGTCAAGGCCTGCCGCGCAACCGGCGGCGGGATGCGGCGGGCGTCGGCGGCCGCGACGAGGCCTCGCGGGGGGTCTCGCCGCGCTAGACTTCGACGCACGCGCGCCGACATCGCCGGCACGACGCGATGGAGTCTCGAGGAGCCGCAGTGCCCGACGACGGAGTCTCCGAAGACCGAGCCATCTCGCGCACCGTCCTTGCAGACCAGGTCAGGGACCGGCTCCTGGAGGCGATCCTCGCCGGGCACTACCCGCCGAACTCCCGGATCGTCGAGACGCGGGTCGCGCGCGAGCTCGGGACCAGCCAGGCGCCCGTGCGCGAGGCCCTGCGCGGACTCGAGGCGCTGGGCCTCGTCGAGATCTCGCCGTTCCGGGGCGCCCGCGTTCGCCATCCCTCGACGAGCGAGCTCCTCGAGTCCTACGTCGTCCGGTCCGAGCTGGAGTCGCTGGGTGCCCGCCTGGCCGTCCCGCAGCTCACCGAGGCCGACCTCGCCGAGCTGATCGAGCTCGGGGAGCAGATGCAGCGAGCCGCGCGCACGGGTGATCGACACGCGGTCGCGATCGCCGACGCCAGCTTCCACGCCAGGCTCGTCCACGCCGCACGCAACTCCACGCTGGAGCGCGTCTGGCGGGCGCTGGAGCCGTTCTCGCGCACGTACCTGACCCTTGTCGTCCCGGGCGCGGACACCCAGTGGACGGCCGACATCCACCTCCCGATCCTCGCCGCGCTCCGTCGGCGCGACGCGGCCATGGTCGTGCTCGCGCTGCAGCAGCACTTTGCGGACGTCAGCGCGCGCCTCGGCGAAGAATGGTCGGAGCATGAGCCCGGCGGGTCCACGCTCCCGACGCCGTCCGACGAGCCGGCACTCAGGACCGCCTGAGGTCCAGCGGGGGCCGGCCGGCCCCGGGACGGGCGGCGTCCTCGTCGCCGAAAGGTTACGCGTTGCCGGGGAAGACCAGCGAGAGCGAGTCGCGGCGGCCGGGCTCCGGCCAGCGCTCGGTGACCATCTTCTGCTGGGTGAAGAAGCGGACGCCGTCCTCGCCGCGCATCGCCAGGTCACCGAAGGACGATGCCCGCGACCCGCCGAAGCTGAGGTAGCCGGCCGGCACCGGGATCGGGACGTTGACCCCGATCATCGGCACGTCGACCTCGAGCTTGAAGCGCCGCGCGGCCCCGCCGTCGGTCGTGAAGATGGCGGTCCCGTTCGCGTACGTGTGGCCGTTGATGAGGCCGAGCGCCTCGTCGTAGGTCCTGGCGTGGACGATCCCGAGGACCGGCCCGAAGATCTCTTCCTTGTAGATCTCCATGTCCGGCGTGACGTGGTCGAAGAGCGTGACGCCCACGAAGTACCCATCGGGGTTCTCCGGGTGGTGGAACGGCCGGCCGTCGACGACGAGCTCGGCCCCCTCGGCCTCGCCCTTGTCGATCCAGCGCAGGACGGACTCGCGGTGCTCGGCGGAGTAGAGCGGGCCCATGTCCATGCCGGGCTCCATGCCCGGGCCGACTCGCAGGTTCGCGATCCGATCGAGCATGAGCGGCCGCAGCCGCTCGCCCGCGTCGCCGACGGCGATCACCAGGGTCTGGGCCATGCAGCGCTCCCCGGCGCTGCCGAAGCCGGCCGCCACGGCCGCGTCGGCCGTCAGCTCCATATCCGCGTCGGGCAGGACGAGCATCGCGTTCTTGGCGCTGGTGTATGCCCCGACCCGTTTGCCGAGGCGCGTGCCGGTCTCGTAGACGTAGCGCCCGACGGCCGTGGAGCCGACGAACTGGATCGCCTTGACATCCGGGTGCTCCACGATCGCGGTGACGGCCTCGCGGCCGCCGTAGACCACGTTGAAGACCCCGTCGGGCAGCCCGGCCTCCTTCCACAGCTCTGCCTGGAGCTGGGTTGCGCCGGGCGTGTGGGATGACGGCTTGAGGATCAGCGTGTTCCCGCAGGCGAGGGCGATCGGGTAGATCCAGAGCGGGACCATCGCCGGGAAGTTGAAGGGCGTGATCGCGGCGGTCACGCCGAGCGGCGCGCGCAGCGTGAACGCGTCGACGTTCGTGGCGACGTTCGGCGTGTTCATGCCGGCCAGGTGGACCGGGAGACCGCAGGCGAACTCGACGGTCTCGATGCCGCGGGTGACCTCCGCGAACGCATCGGGGAAGGTCTTGCCGTGGTCGCGCGTGATGAGCGCGGCCATCTCCTCGCGGTGCTTCCACATGAGCTCGCGGAAGGCGAAGAAGACCTGGCTGCGGGCGATCAGGGGCATGTCGCGCCATGCCGGGAAGGCGGCCCTGGCGACCGCGACCGCCGCGTCCACCTCGGCAGCGCCGCCGCGCGGCACGCGGCCGATCACGTGGCCGGTGGCCGGGTTGTAGACCGGCCCGGTCTGCTCGGGCAGGACCTCGACGGGACGGCCGTCGATCCAGTGGGACAGGATGGGAAGCGTCGCGGGCTCCGCGATCTCGGTCGTCATGGAAGTTGCCTCCTTGGGTGCGCTGGGTGGCTCGGATCGCTCAGGCGTGTCGGACGTCCGGGTCCGGAAGGACCAGGTCTCGGATCGCACCCTGGAGATCGTGGTAGGACTTGACGAACGCTCGCAGCGTCCGTGCGCTTGCTCCGAATGACTCGAACTCGGCGGGCGTCATCCCGTCCGGATCGTACGCCCGGCGGAAGTCCGGGATGCGTTCGTACAGGTCGTCGATCATGGCGGGGTCGACGGGCACGTCCATCCGCGCGACGGGCACGATCCCGCTCTTGTTGAAGCGGACCTGCCACGCGTACGGGAGGGTCAGGCTTACCTCGCCCCCCACAAGCTCCGTCCAGTGAAGCCGATGGCGGTAGGCGGCCGCCAGGAGTCGCGAGCGGTAGCCACGATCGCGGAAGATCGCGTAGGCCCGCTTGAACGCGGCGATCCCGGCCCAGTTGGGCGCATCCGGGTGGACCGCGAGGTCGTCACGCTCGACGAGGACCTTCATCCAGTCGTCGAGCCGGCCGATCATGATCGTCACGATCGGCGACATCGAGGCGGTGTCCTCGCCCGCTGCCGCGCGCCGCGCAAGGCCGCGCTCCACCGCTTCCGCCGCGGCGAGGGCCTGCGGCACCGTGAACGAGACCGTCGCGTTGATGCTGACGCCACGGAAGGTCGCCTCCTCCATCGCCTCGATGCCGGCGGCGGTGGCGGGGAACTTGACCTGCATGTTGGGCGCGAGGCCCGCGAAGCGGACCGCCTGCTCCACCATGCGGACCGGGTCGCGATGGTTCGCCGGGTTGGTCTGGAGGGACAGCCGGCCGTACTGCCCGCCGGCGCGATCGAAGACGGGTCGCAGCACGGCCGCGCCGCGGACCGCCATCTCCTCGATGGTCGCCCAGGTCAGCTCGACCTCGCTCCAGGTCGGGTTGGCATCCGCCAGCTCGCGGACGCGCGGGACCCAGAAGTCGCCTTCCTTCTTCATCACCTCGAGCACGATGCTCGGGTTCGAAGTCGCCCCGATCGCGCCCCGCTCGACCGCGTACGTCAGCTCCGCCGTGGCGCAGGAGTCGTTCCAGTACTGGGTCGGCGTGGTCTGCGCCATCCGGAGCAGGGGGCTCTCGACCATCGTCATCGTCATGCTGGGTCCTCGTTTCTCGGCCTCGGGAGCCGCATCGTCGCACACCCAAGGATACCTGCCGGGTCCAAGTCCATCAATCATCGATTATTGATGAAGACAGGCGAACGGCCCTTGATGGCTCTCAGGGCTCCAGATGAGGCTTGCGCCGCGGACAGGCCTGTCTGGCCGCGACCAGCTTTGCCGCCCGGAGCTGGAAACCGGGGCTGGCCGGTCCGAGAAGCAGCGTGGAGGTTGGTGTGGAGACGCGGATCGTCGCGCTCTCGTCCTGAGGACGCGCGCGCCTCACGGTCCACGGCCGCCCGGATGGTCGGGCGCCGCGCTAGCATCGTCTCGTGGCCGGCCCGACTCCCCTGCTCCTGGACGTCGACACCGGGATCGACGACAGCCTGGCGCTTCTTTACGCGTGCGCGTCGCCGGACGCGGAGATCGTGGCGGTCACCTGCGTCGCCGGGAACGTCGACGCCCGGCAGGTCGCCGAGAACACGCGCGCCGTCCTGGAGCTGGCCGGTCGTGCGGACGTCGAGGTCGCGCTGGGACGCGAGGCGCCGATCGCGCGCGAACTGGTGATTGCCCCGGAGACGCACGGGCCGAGGGGGATCGGCTACGCGGTGCTGCCCCCGGCGAGCCGGCCGCTGTCGGCGCGGTTCGGGCCGGACGTCATCGTGGAGGAGGCGCGACGCAGGCCCGGCGAGCTGACCCTGGTGACGCTTGGCCCGATGTCGAACCTGGCGGTGGCCGTCCTGCGCGAGCCGGCCCTGCCGACCCTCCTCCGGCGCTGGGTGATCATGGGCGGCAGCTACCGGTCACCGGGCAACACGGCCCCGACCAGCGAGTGGAATGTCGCGGTGGACCCGGAGGCCGCCAGGGTCTGCATCGCGGCATTCGGGCGGCCGGCGGTCGTGGAGGCGCGGCGCGCGGCCGGGCTGCCGCCGCTGCCGCTGGCGATGGGGCTCGACGTGACGGAGCGGGCGAAGCTCCTGCCCGGGCACCTCGAGGCGCTCGCCGCGCGGGCTGGGGCGACCGTGGGCACGAACCCGGTCCTCCGCTTCATCGACGACGCCCTCCGGTTCTACATGGAGTTCCACTCCCGCTACGACGGCTTCTACGGCGCCTTCGTCCACGATCCCTTCGCCGTGGCCGCCGCCCTCGACCCGGCCCTGGTCCGAACCGAGGCGCTCGCCGTGGACGTGGAGCTCGGTGGCACGCTCACGACCGGCGAGACGGTGACGGACTGGCGGCGCGCCTGGGGCCGGCCACCCACCCTTGACGTCGCGATCGATGGCGACGCGACGACGTTCTTCGAGCGGTTCATCGAGCGCGTCGGGGGCCTGGCCGCGCGGATGGGCTGATTCGCGTGGTCCGCGGAGGCGTGGCGTGGGGGTCGCGCGGCGTGGGACACTGCACCGGAGCGATCGCCCGCGCGGCGGAGGCACGGGAGCGGCGATCGGGGCGGGGCACATCGCGGGGTTGAGGAGGTCTGAGCACCATGGCCTGGCTGTCACGGCAGTTCAGCACGCGGGTGATCGTGTTGATCCCGATCGCCATCGCGATCAACATCGTGCTCGGCTACACCGTCCAGACGATCCTCAAGCTGCCCATCTACCTCGATTCGATCGGGACGATCCTGGTGGGCGTCCTGGCCGGACCCATCGCCGGCGCGCTGACGGGGATCCTGTCGAACCTGATCTGGCAGTACGCGCCGGGCATCGGCGGGGGCACGATCGGGCCGTTCGCGATCACGGCCGGCGTGATCGGCCTGCTCGCCGGAATCTGGGGCCAGCTGGCGGTCTACAAATCGCGGCCCGCCTCCGGGAGGCAGCTGATCCTGGCGGCCATCGCCGCGGCCGTGATCGTCATCGTGGTCGTCATCCCCATCATCAACAACCCCGCCTACACGGACCCGAACAACGGGTACCCCAGCTGGGTGTACACCGCGGCAGCCGTGATCGCGGTGGTCGTCGCGGTTGTCGTGGTCGGCTTCATCTACATCCGCCGCGACCTCGCCGGTCTGTGGGTCGCCGTCGCCGGCGTCGTGACCGGCATCATCGCTGCGTTCGTGTCGGCACCCATCTCCGCGATCGCGTTCGGTGGCGTGACGGGGGGCGGAACAGATCTGCTGGTCGCTGCCCTGCGGCAGGGCGGGTCGGACGTCCTCCATGCATCGCTGGGCCAGGGCCTCTTCAGCGATCCGATCGACAAGACCATCACCAGCTTCGTCGTGTTCATGATCCTGAGCGGACTCTCCGGGAGGCTCCTCGCGCGGTTCCCGCTGGGCGAGCGGCTCGTCAGGGACCGTGCGGCCTGACCCCGGGCCGGACCCGTCGGTCGCGATCCCGGAGCCCGGCGCCGCCGTCCTCCCCGCCTACGTCCTGCGTGTCCCGACCGGGCCCTACCGCGCGCTGAACCCGCTCACGAAGTTCGTGATCGCCATCGCCAGCGCGGTCGTGGCGTTCGGGGTGCGGGGCTGGACCGGCCCGCTCAGCATCCTCGTGGTGACCGCCGCGATCGCGCTGATCGCGGGCGTGTCGCGCTCCCTCCGACGGTTCGTCCTCGCCACGATCCCGATCGTCGCGTCGATCCTGCTCGTCAACGCGTTCCTCTACCCCGGCGCCACCGACGTGCTCTTCCGGGTCGGGCCGTTCGCGGCGACCGGGACCGGCGTGACCGTGGCCCTCCAGGCCGTCCTGCGCGTCATCGCGTTCGCGCTGAGCGTCGCGGTCTTCAGCCTGACGACGGCGACCGACGACTTCCTGGCCGACCTGGAGCGCCGCGGCACCGGCCGGCGGCTGACGTTCGTGATCGGCTCTGCGATCCGGACGATCCCGACGATGGGGTCGCGCGCGATCGAGATCGTCGAGGCGCAGCGCGCCAGGGGGCTCGACACCGAAGGGTCGATCCGGCGACGGCTGCGCGGGATCGTGCCGCTGGCCGGCCCCATGGTGTTCGGCTCGCTCGGCGAGGTTGAGGAACGGACGATCGCGCTCGAGGCGCGTGCCTTCTCCGCCCCGGTCCGGCGGACAGCCATGCGCGCCCTCCCCGACAGCTCGACGCAGCGCGCCCTGCGCTGGGTCGTGGGGCTCGGCTCGCTGGTTCTGGTCGCGGTCTCCGTCGCCGGGCGCTTCCCGCTCCCGTGAGCGTGGCCACGGGAACCCTGCGCCTGTCCGGCGCCACGTATCGCTACGCGGGCGCCCGGCACGACGCCCTCACGGGGGTGGATCTCGAGCTCGCGGCCGGGTCGGTGCTCGGCGTGGTCGGCCCGAACGAGGCCGGGAAGAGCACGCTCTGCCTCGTGGCGGCGGGGCTGGCGCCCGTCGTCGTGGGCGGACGACTCACCGGGTCGGTGACGATCGACGGACGCGAGACCGTCGGGATGCGACCGCACGAGCTTGCCCAGCGCTGCGGCATCCTCTTCCAGGACCCGCAGGCGCAGCTCTCGGGGACGGCGTCGACGGTCTTCGAGGAGCTGGCCTTCGGGCCGTGCAACCTGGGCCTCCCGCTCGGCGACGTGATCGATCGGGTCGAGGCGAGCCTCGCGACGCTCGGGATCGCCGCGCTCGCCGACCGGGACCCCGCCCGGCTGTCCGGCGGCCAGGCCCAGCTGGTGGCGCTGGCCGCGATCCTGGCCCTTCGGCCCGACTTCCTCGTCCTCGACGAGCCGACGAGCCAGCTCGACCCGCAGGGGACACGGCTGGTTGGAGAGGCCCTGCGGGACCTGGCTCGCGAGAGCCGGACCGCGATCCTCGTCGTCGAGCACAAGACGTCCCTGCTCGACCAGCTCGCGGATCGCGTGGTCGTGATCGACCACGGCCGGATCGTCCGCGCCGGGCCGTCGGCCGAGGTGCTCGGCGACCCGGCCCTCGTCGAGCTCGGCGTGGAGCCGCCGCCGCGGGTCCGAGTCCGCGCGGCGCTCGCCGGGGCGGGCCTGCGGACGCCGGACGAAGCCGATCAGCTCCTCGCGGAGCCCGCTCGATGATCGCGATCGAGGTTCGACGCGTCGGTTTCACGTACCCGGGCGGGGTCCGTGCGCTCGACGGCGTGGACCTCTCCGTCGGGCCGGGCGAGACGCTGGGGATCATCGGCCAGAACGGCAGCGGCAAGTCGACCCTGGTCCGCCATCTCGATGGGCTGCTTCGGCCGACGGAGGGGCAGATCCTGCTCGACGGATCCGTGGTTGGGCGGCGCCACGTCGCCGAGCTCGCCGGCCTGGTCGGGATCGCGTTCCAGGACCCGAACCGCCAGATCTTCGCGGGCCGGGTGCGGACGGAGGTTGCGTTCGGGCCGAGAAACCTCGGGCTGCGCGGCGCGGAGCTGGACCGGCGCGTGACCGAGGCGCTGGACATGGTGGGGCTGGCCGGGACGGACGAGGAGAACCCGTACGACCTGGGCTACTCGCGCCGGAAGCTGCTGTCGATCGCGTCGGTGCTCGCGATGCGCACGCCGATCGTGGTCCTCGACGAGCCGACGACCGGCCAGGACCTGCGCGGCGTGGCGCGCGTCCGCTCCGTCGTCGCGGCGATCGCGGCGGAGGGGCGGACGGTCATCGCGATCAGCCACGACATGCGGTTCGTGGCGGAGACCTTCCGGCGCGTCGTGGTGATGCGCGCCGGGAAGATCGTGCTCGACGGGACGCCGGCTCAGGTGTTCGCCGAAGCGAACTGGCCGGCACTGGCCGAGACGTACCTCGAGCCGCCGCTGGCGGCCAGGGTCGGCGCACGGCTGGGGGTCGGCAGCACGCCCACGGAGGCGAGCCTCGTGCAGGCCCTCACAGGTCGCGCGTGATCGTCGTCGATGAATGCGCCGCCCGGCAGCCTGACATGGGCGCCCGATCGAATACCATCGAACGCGCCTGGAGGGCACGCATGAACCCCCTGCCGTCGCCTCTCGCCGCCGACCGGCTGCTCGCCCCCGAGCCCGCCCAGCGGGGCGTGGCCCGGGAGCTCTACGAGGGGATCGCGGAGCTCCCGATCATCAGCCCGCACGGCCACGTGGATCCGCGCCTCCTCGCCGACGAGGACGCGATGCTCGGCACGCCTGCCGAGCTCTTCGTCATCCCGGACCATTACATCTTCCGGATGCTCCACTCGCAGGGGATCGCGCTCGAATCGATGGGGATCCACCCGCGCAACGCAAGCGCCGACGTGGGAGCGGCCGAGGGCGACCATCGGGGAACCGCCGGACCGGCCGTGGAGGCCGATCACCGGCGAATCTGGCAGACGCTCGCGGACAACCTCCACCTGTTCCGCGGCACGCCGTCCGGCACCTGGCTGGCTCACGAGCTGCACGTCGTCTTCGGCGTGCGCGAGCCGCTGAGCAGCGCCAACGCCCAGGCGGTCTACGACGAGCTGAACGATAAGCTGGCGCGGCCCGAGTACCGGCCACGGGCGATCTTCGAGCGCTCGCGAATCGAGACGCTGTGCACGACCGATGACGCCGCCGACCCTCTGACCCACCACGCCGCGATCCGCGCGAGCGCCTGGACTGGCGACGTGCGACCGACGTTCCGTCCGGACGGCGTCGTCAACCTCCTGGCGTCCGACTGGCGG